>Ga0209342_10005785_pt1 | contig 12601 bp, 8 predicted proteins | sample RifCSP16_2_FD_184023 | JGI IMG/M metagenome (GOLD analysis project Ga0209342, IMG submission 184023) | Soil microbial communities from Rifle, Colorado - Rifle CSP2_sed 16_2 (SPAdes) (version 2) | ecosystem: Environmental > Terrestrial > Deep subsurface > Rock core/Sediment | place: Rifle... | reverse complement strand
GTACTGAGGGTGTCTCCATCTTTGTGGGGGAGATTTTCCAAACTGCAATGCCAAGCGCTGCCGCCGAGCCAAGCGAAGCCACTGCGAAAGACCAGCGCCAGCCGAGCCACTGGGCTATCTGGCCGGATATCAGAAAAGACAACGCGGCCCCGACGCTGAAGCTTGAGGTGTAGAACGAAAGCACGCGAGACTGGCTCGAGCCCGGAACCAGATTGGATAGGACCTTGAGCCCGGGCATATAGGTTCCGGCGAGGCTTATGCCGGCGAGCGCCCGAAAGACGAGCGCCTCGGCGAAGCCATTTGCGAATAGGGCATACCCGAGATTTGAAATCCCTCCCAGGGCGGTGCAGGCGATGTAGATGCGCCGCGGATCGCTACGATCGGTGAGCGAGACGAGGGCTGGGACCGCAGCCATATAACCGGCGAAGTAGATACCGCTGATCCAGCCGGCCGCGGTGTTGGTGAGGTGCCACTCCGAGATAAATGTGGGCACGAGAGCGGCGAAGGTTGCAAACCCCGCCATGCCAAAAATTTCGGCCAAACAGATGGCCACAACCTCTTTCCAGAAAACCATGGCGTCGGAGCCGTCTCAACACTTGGCCCTAGATGGCCCGGGAAAGATTCTGAGGCTTCGCTCGCCGAGGCTTCACAGGCCTAAAAACTCCGTCGCCACCCGGGCCAGTGCCTCTGGGTTGTCATGATGGATCATGTGCCCGGCATTTTCGATCTCGATCGAAGTTCGACGAGCGATGGCCTGCAACCGTTCCTCCATGTCAGGCCTGGTAGCCTGGTGGCTTTCCTTGCCCCGAACGATCAGAACGGGACAATCGATGCGGCGAAAGAACTCCAGCGCCTGCCGCAGGTAGAAGGGTTGAGGAGCCACGGTGCGGTGCAGAGGGTCGAATTTCCAAACCCATCTTCCGTTTTCATTCTGCTTCATGCCCCAGCGTGCCAATTTAACCGCAAACTCGGCCTTGAGTCGGGGATTCCTTCTTCGCAGTCGCCGCGCGGCGGCTTCTAAAGATTCGTATTCCGCAAGTTTTCTGTCCCGTAACGCATGGACTTCGGAAATCCATCGCTCCGTCCGTATGGGGGCGTCGGCGAATGAGAGTCCCGGAGGACCCATCCCCTCTACCAGAATGAGCTTTCGGACCCGTTGGGGAAAGGTGCCGGCGTAAACGAAAGATATGGTTCCCCCCATCGAGTGGCCGAGCAAGCTGACAGAGGATGCTCCGAGAGTCTGTATCAGGGAATCCAGATCCAGGAGGTAGTCGGGAAAATGGTAATAACCCCCGGCGCCCACCCAGCCGCTATCTCCGTGCCCGCGACAGTCCGGCGCAACGACCCATAAAGGATGGTTGGATTTTCGGCCCAAGCATTCCACGAAAGGTTCCCAGCTTCGGGCATGGTCCAGAAAGCCGTGAATGAGGATGAGCGGATCCTTTGCCCGTTCTCCCCATTCGAGATAGTGGATCTTCAATCCCCGCACATCGATGGTGTGGTCTCGCGGGCCCTGCATTCGGCTCAGCTTTTTCTCAAAGGGATCTCGACAAAGTCTTTTTTGTCGTCGGACCAGGCGAAGGCCAAGATCCGCCTGACGATTCGCCCGTATATGGAAATCACGATCTGGATGCTTTCTGGGAAAGTGGGTTCTCCAAAAGGAGTGGCGAAGGCCTTGTCTTCTTCGGAGAAATAGGCCTCGTGGTCGGGATGGGAGTGATAGAAGGCTTTGATTCTGGTCCCGCGAGACTCGGCGTCCTGGAGGATCGCTTCGAGTTCCTTGGGGTCCATGGCGTAAGCCGTGGTGGCCGTGCGCCGGTAGGTCTCGGGATCGAGAGCATGTAGGGTGTTTTGGATGTTCGAGCAGCGGCGCACTTCCAAGGCCTTTCCGTGATCGAGGATCACCCCGCAACATTCCTCGGGAAAGGCTTCCGCGGCGTGGCGGGAAATCTCGTCCCAGATCTGTTGTGTGAGGGTGAGTTCCTTCGTGGCAGGCATCGGTTGGGGTCTCTTGAGCTCCTTCCTTTATCACAAGCCGTATGTCGTTGGCTATTTCTCCCTGCGGTTGACGGTTCGACTCATGCCCAGTGCTGCGCACGGGATCAAGGTTGTATGCCGCTCACCGTCAACCCGTTCGGCTGAGCTCACGACGAAGCCTGAGCAAGCGCCGCTCTTTGGCGCGGTGTCGAATGGGTTGACTCTCCTCGGCCATGGGTTAAGCTGTGTTGCGTGAAAGCGGCAAGTTCCCTGCGCCGGCTGGTCCTTTTTCCCTATCAGCTCTTTGTTCTCGTCGTTTTCTTCGCCCTGCTTCTGCTTTGCAGCCTAGGAATCCTTTTCGCGAGCCTGTTTGACGCGAGCGGCGACAGGGCACACCGCTGCCTCACCTACTGGGCCAGGGTTAACTTGGCATTGGCTGGGCTGCGAGTCCAGATCGAAGGCCTGCAGCGACTTGAGCCGAGAGGGACGTATATCTTTATGCCCAACCACGCAAGTTTCCTCGACATCCTTCTTGCCCTCGCCTGTATCCCCTACAATTTTCGCATGATCACCAAAGAGGAGATGTTTCGAATTCCGTTCATAGGCTGGATCCTTAAAAGATCCCGCCAAATACCAATGAACCGTACCCATCCACGTAAGGGATTAAAAAGTCTGAGGCAGGCTTCCCATCTCGTCGGGGAAGGTGTTTCGATCGTAGTCTTCCCCGAAGGGACGCGGACCTCAAATGGCGGGATTAACGAGTTTAAGGCCACTCTGTTCATGCTGCCCATTCGCAGCGGCGTTCCCGTAGTTCCGGTCCTTATCGAGGGGACTTTCAGCGCGCTCAAGCGGGGCTCAATACTCCTCAATCCGGTTCCCCTCAAGCTGACCTTCCATACTCCCATCCCCGCCGGAGCTTTTAAGGAGGGCGAGCGCTGGCTGTACGCCAAGCAGGTGCGGGAAGTTCTAGTTTCCGGCGTGCGAGAAAACTCCAACTTGGAAGCTCGATGATTTCTACGGTCTCTTCAGGCGGTCGCGGTCAGGGCGGCGGTAGCTTTGGTAAGCGGAGAGGACTTTGATAGCGTATTCTAGTGGGACCGCTTCCTCCATGCTCAGTCGATTGTCGATCTCCGTGGGTCCCCAATTGTAGGCGGTTAAGGCAAGCTCTAGGTCCCGAAATCTCCTCTTTAAGTGTTGCAGATAAAACACGCCCAACTTGATATTGAGGATGGGGTCATCCAAGGCCTCTGGATCCAGCTCTCCGGAAGCGAACTTGTCCCCCAGGTCAACCTCATTTGCCAGGGCATTGGCCACTAACGGGCGGATCTGCATCAGTCCCCGCGCGCCCATGTTAGAGACCGCCGTGTGTTGGAAGCGGCTTTCCACCTTTATGACCGCTAGGATCAGCAGCGGGTCGAGCGAGTGCCTTATACTTTCCGTCAAAATCGCTTCGGATATAGCCCAGGCGGAGGCGTCTTGTAAGTCCATCCGGTGAGATTTAATTACCGAATAGATTCTAAAAAGCTCGTGGTTTTGTTTCCCGCTTGACCCATCGACCTGCTCCACCCGGTGGCCGCTCCCTTCTCGCAAGGGGTGGGTCGGCACAAGCAGCACGGCAAGGAGGCACAACAGGGCCAGTACGGAGGCTGGGGCGGCTCTCCTAACAATCTGGAAAGACGGCGTTTTTTCCGATTTTCCCATATTTGATACGGCTTTATAACTCTGTCTCTCAGACTCACGGTGGCCATTTAGCCTGTTTCAAGGGTCGGGTTCCTTTATCAAGCAGAAGACAGCTTGTCAATAGCCCTCTATACGTACGTACCGGCCGTTGAGGATCCCAGTTGGAACTCTCGTACCGTAAGGAATCAGACAGCGGCTGCACCAGAAGAAGACTCTGGCTTCGAAAAGAGCGTGTCGAGGGTCCCGCCGGGCGGGGGCTTTGGTCAATGGATGAGTTGAACGCGGCTGGTGAGGTCTGTTTCGATCTCAGGCTGACTTTGTTGGGGGCTAGTCGATCACCCCTTCTTCGACGAGCTCGCGGTAATCTTTTTCCGGTAAGCTTAACATTTCCTTATAGAAAACCTCGTTGTGCTCGCCGAGGAGAGGGTCTCTATTCCTGGGCCCCGGCGGGGTTTTGGTCAGGAGGAATGGCGGTCGCTGATAGTGCATTTGCCCGATCTCCGGGTGCTCCAGTTCGACCCATTGAGTCCGGTGGGTAAGCTGGGGGTCACTGAAAAGGTCCCTCATGGTGTTTACTAACCCGGCCCGGAGGCCGGCGTCCTGGAGCCTATCAATAAGGTCCCGGGCAGTAAACTGCACTGTCCACTGCCCGATCCTGCCGTCGAGCTCGTCTTCGTGCTTCTTACGGGCCTCTAGGGTGGCGAAACGCTTTTCCTGAGTCCAGGCGGGATTCTCCATAACCCGGCAGAGGGTTTGCCACTCCGCCTCGGAGAAGATGCTCATGACGCACCACGAGTCTTCCCCCTTACAGGGATAGGCCCCGTGGGGCGCGGCGGCCGGGTCGCGGTTGCCGTTGCGGACGCCCACTCTCCCGTTCACCTTGTAGTCAAGGAGGAGGGGGGTAAGAAATTGGAGCCCCGATTCGTATTGTGCCAGGTCGATATGCTGACCGTTGCACGTGCGGTCTCGGTGATCCAGAGCCGCCAGGATGGCGACCGCCCCGTAAGCCACGGCGATGTAGTCGATATACGGGCCATAGAGCATCTGAGGGGGACCATCCGCATAGCCGATCAGGTTGGTAAAACCGGCGAGCGACGATAGCTGGGAGCCGAAGCCGGGATGGTTAGCGTGTGGACCTGTCTGCCCCAAGTTTGAACTGCTCAGCATGATCAGGTCGGGCTTAACTTTTCTAAGGCTCTCGTAATCCAACCCCAACCGCTTCATCGTCCCGGGGCTGAAATTTTCAATCACCACATCGGACCAGGCGACGATCCGTTTGGCGAGCTCAGTCGCCCTTGGGGCTTTTTTGAGGTTCAGTGTAACGTCCAGTTTGTCGTTATTGCACAGGGCAAAGAGCCCGGAGCGGTTAAGACCGTAAATGTTGTCTTTGTAGGGGGGATAGTGGGTGCGAAAGCCATCGGGACGGCTTCTCGATTCCAGGTGGACGACCGTGGCGCCGTGGTCGGCCAGGTGTTTTCCCACGGTGGGCCCAGCGGCATAAGCCGCGAACTCGACGACTTTAATCCCCTCTAAGGCATGCATGGCGACGTAGCTAATGTATTCGAAGCGCTGAGGTTTGAACGACTTGAACGGCTTAAACGGTTTGAACGGTTCAAAACGTTCAAATTGTTCAAAACGGCTATATAACCCCTTCCCGCTTAAATTTCTCCAACTCGTCTTTCTTGAATCCCAGCTCCCCGCCGTAGACCTCCTCATTGTGCTCGCCGATCAACGGGGCTCGGCGCCAGATCTTGCAGGGCGCCTGGGAGAATTTGGCGAAGCCTCCAGGGTAGGGCAGGGATGCCTTGAGTTCAGGATGGGCGAGCTCTTGCCAGAAATCCCGTGCCTTGAGCTGCGGGTCGCTGGAGATTTCCTCCACGGTGGCTACCGGGTAACCGAGCATCTCTCGGCGAATCACATTCTCGAAAAACTCTCGTTTCGTCACCCCCTCAAAAAAGCGCGTGATCGGCTCCTCCATCCGGTCGATCTCCTCCTGCGTGACTTCGGCGATGTTAAAAGACTTCCAATCTTTCCGCTTCAGGGATTCGGGCGCCCCCCCCTTGCTGTCCATCCATTCCACCAGCGCCTGGTTGGTCTTTCTCCCGGCCTCCCCTCCATAGATAATGAAGTTGAGATAACCGTCTTTGCAAGGCCAGAAGACCCGCATGCGGGCGCCCGTGATGCTGCGCCCAGTCATGTAGGCGCCGGCTCGCTTCTCCAGATGTCGGTTGAGGTCCCAGAAAGTATGGGCGTGGGAGAACGCCCAGAGAAGGCAAGCCTGGGCTGCCACATCCACTTGCTGGCCAATCCCGCTGCGCTGGCGGTAGAGGTGGGCCGTGAGCGTCCCCACGGCTGCGTAGGAGCCGGTCCACTGATAGGATTGAGGAAAGGAAACGCGCAGAGGGGGACGATCCGGATCTCCGGTGAGCGACATGCAGCCACTCATCGCCATGACCTCGATATCCGAGGCTCTGAAGCGGCTGTAAGGCCCGGTCTGGCCGAATGGGGTGATGGAGGTGAGGATGAGCCGCTGGTTGATCTGGTTCAAAGTGGTGTAGCCCAGCCCCAACCGGTCCAGATAACCGGGCATATAGGACTCGATGACAAACTCCGCGCTTGTCGCCAACCGGCGGAAGAGCTCCTGGCCACGACTGGATTCTAAGTTGAGCGTGATACCCCGCTTATTATTGTTAAAACCGAACCAGTAGAGGCTTTTTTCCACGTGAGGCTCGTCGCGGTAAAACGGGCCGATCATCCTGGCCGGATCTCCCCCCGGCTTCTCGATCTTGATGACATCGGCTCCCAGGTCGCCCAGGATCTTGCCGCAGAGAAAACCGAGCTCGTCGGTGAGATCCAAGACACGGAAAGGAGCCAGAAGTCCCTTGTTTTTATCCTCGCTTGCCATCTCGCCTTAAAAAAAAGGCAGGGGGTCCTGCCGCCCCTGCCCTTACGTTTCGTTCCGAACCGCCACTAGCGTTGCGTGATCACCGCCCCGTCCGCGCCAACGAGTGGACCCAGCCCCGCATGCGCCCCTTGGCGTTGCTGATGTCCTTCTCGCTGAAGAAGTTCTTCAGAGTCACCTTCTCCACGGCGTAAACCGGCCGCATGAAGTCGTTCTCGAAACCGAACGGCACGGTCGCGTCGATGCACATACCACCCTCGAAGCGGGTGTTGGAGGCTGTCCACTCCCTCTCTCCGGCGGTCATGCGCTCCGCCGGCATGAAGGTCTGGCCCCGTCCGCCCGGTATCGGGTTCAGGATATCGGTATGGGGGTTCATGCGGGTCGTTAGGCACCACATGATGTCATCCATGTCGTAGATGTCGGTATCCTGGCTGACGGCAATGCACAGGCGCATGCCCTGGGAGGTCGACATGATCGCCGCCATGAAGTTGCGTTGCCAGCCCTCGTCGATCTTGTTGCGCTTGCGCACTTGGATGATGGCGCCTCCCCAGTCGGTCATGCAGTAGGGGATATTGACGTCCATGATGAGTCCCGGCTGAATGCGTTCGCAGAGCTCGTAAATCGCTGCCTCGCGAATTGTGGTGTCGATATTGTGATCGTCCAGCGTATGAACCCCCAGGGCGAAGATGATCGGCTTGGACTCCGGCTTGCGCATGGTTACCGCCGTCACGTGGAAAGTCGGGGCCTTATAGGCCTTGCCCATATACCCTGCCCATTCCGGGTGGAAGTGGTAGCGCCCCTGGACGCCGGCTTTTTCCGCCTCGGCGGTTTCGTAGCGGCGGTCGCGCGGGTTGACATAGCCTTCGAGGACGACCTCGCAATCAGCCAGCGCCAGGGCATCCACGGTCCGCGCCTTAACGAGCCGAACCGGGAATCCCTGAACCGCGCCCGCGATGGCCACCTCATCGCAGCCCTGCGGCAAAATCACGTAGTCGAATCCGGCGCCGGCAAGCAACGTGCAGGCCGGCGGAACCCCGAAGCACATCGTGAGAGGTATGGGTTTGTCAGCCTGGTAGTATTTGGTGACCACCTGCCACATATGGGAGCCCGGGGAAATCTGGAAGGTTCCCACGTTGCCCCAGCGGAAGTTCATCCGGTTATAGCCGAGGTCGCTCCCGCCTCCGAAATGCTCCCCGCTGATCAAGCGGTTCCCTGAACCCACGGTCAGCTCCGGCTCGATCTCGGTATGGCGAATCGGCACCAGGAATTGGTTCACGTCAGCCGGTTTATCAAAAACGACTTCCTGGGAGGGGGCGTCCTTCTGGTCCACTATAGTTGGGGGAAGGGGGTGCGTGACGGCGTGGGCCAGCTTCTTCGTGCGCTCGGTGTCGTCTTTCCAGCCGAACATCTTGTTGATAACTTTGATGTCCCCGAACAGATTCGTGACGACCCGGTGGTTCGGTTTGCCCTTAACGCTGTTGAAGAGAATCGGACAGCCGCCATCCAGCTGTTTTTGGATGGCTGTGATCTCGAGATCCGGATTGACCTCTTTGTCGCTCTCGATGAGGTCCCCTTCGGCTTTGAGCCACTGGAGGGATCCGCGCAGGTCGGCAATCAGCGCCGCATGGTTGCCGGGTGCCTCCCTTACCGCCTTGCTCATATCTTTTAGCCTCCGGTGAGAGAATTTATTTTAGCTGCGAATGGGATAGACAGCACGCTTTTTTCGGGAAATTACACACGGAGGTACCTTAGCTAACGGGGAGCGAAAAGTCAACGTTGGGCTGCCGGAGAACGCGCGTGGAATTTCGAGGCTCTTTACAGGCAGTCGATTGCTTGCTATCACTCCTTCGGCCCCGAAGGGGTTCGATTTAGGAGAAAAACATGGCCATGGACCGCTTAAAGCAGGACGGACTGCTGGTAGTCGCCCTTTTCTGTTTCTTTTTCTCCGGCGTGGCCGGGCTCGTCTATGAGGTGGTCTGGACGCGGATGCTCACGCAGATCTTCGGCAATACCACGTACGCCATTGCCACCGTTCTTTCCGCCTTTATGGCAGGGCTGGCCGTGGGGAGTTATGTTTTTGGCCGGATTGCCGACCGGGGCAAGAATGATTTCTTGCTCTACGGCGCGCTCGAGGCCGGCGTCGGCGTCTACGGATTCGCCATCCCCTGGCTTTTTAATCTCGGACAGAAGATCTACATTCCTCTCTTCCGCCTCTACGACGCCTATCCGTTTCTTTTCAACCTGTTGCTCTTCTTCCTTTGCTTTGTGCTGCTCGTGCTCCCCACGGTCCTCATGGGAGCGACCCTGCCGGTGCTGAGCCGGTTCTTCGTCCGTAGCTTCGCTCACTTGGGACGACGGGTGGGGGACCTCTACGCGATCAACACGTTCGGGGCGGTCCTGGGTTGCGGTCTTGCGGGTTACTATTTCATCCCCGCCTTGGGAATGCGCGAGACCGTTTATCTGGCTGCCGCCCTCAACTTGGGGATCGCGCTGGTGATCTTCATCGTGGACCGGCTACGGGAAAAGGTGAGTGCGGAGGCGCTTGCCCCGGCGGCCGAGGCCGCCCAGGCGGAAGTCGCTGCGGGGGTGACCCCTTCACGGTTGGGATGGGTGCTGCTTTTTTGCTTCGCCCTTTCCGGTTTCGCCGCCCTGGTCTATGAGAACGCCTGGACTCGGGCTTTGACGCTGGTCATCGGGAGCTCCGTCTACTCCTTTACGACCATGCTCGTCACGTTTCTCATCGGCCTGGCGCTGGGTGGCTTTCTCTACGCCCGGCTCATGGGAGGCCGTGAGGTCCGCGTCAGCGCTTTTGGCGTTATTGAGCTTTGGGTAGGCCTCACGGCTTTGGCGACGATCCCGTTGTTCGAGAAGCTGCCCTTCCTCTTTTTGAGATTGCTCCAGGCTCTTGGCGATTCCTTTTCGCTTTTTCTCTCGGCTCAAGTATTTCTCTCGGCCCTCGTTATGTTATTACCGACTCTATTTTTGGGGATGACGTTCCCTTTGGTCGCCCGGCTCTTTACGCAATCCCTTTACCACGTTGGCAGCAGCGTGGGGACTTCCTACGCGGCCAATACTCTCGGGGCTATCGTGGGAGCCTTTGCTGGCGGCTTCATTTTCATTCCTCGGATCGGCGTACAGAACACCATCATGTTCGCGGTTACGATTAACCTCCTGATCGGCGGGTTTCTCGTCGTCGTGGATCCTCTCTTGTCCAGGGTGTCGCGCTACGCTCTGGGCGCGGCGGTTCTGGCCGCGGTGGTTTTCATCCCCCTAAAGACCCCGCGCTGGGACCGATTTGTCCTCACCAGCGGCGTGACGATCTATAGTGACCGCTATGAGAAGCTACCAACGGACTCCTTACGCTTGGAGGAAATGCGGCGGGATGAGATGCTCTTGTATCGCGAGGGTTTGACGGCCACCATCAGCGTCCATCGCATAGGTAAGGATTACCTTTACTTCAGGAGCAATGGGAAGATCGATGGCTCCCACGGCGATACCCTGAGCCAGCTCCTCACCGGATATCTGCCGCTTTTCTTCCACCCGGCTGCGGAGCGCGCCGCCGTGATCGGCCTTGGCACCGGCATGACGGCCAAAGCCGTTGGGGTTTTCCCGGTGCGTGAGATCGAGGTGCTCGAGATAGAGCCAGCCATGGTTGAGGTGGCGGCTTTCTTCAGCGACAAAAACAACAAGATCCTCCAGGACAAGAGGGTCCGTCTGATCCCCACGGATGGAAGGAATTACATTCTCGCCACCCCCAGACAATATGACGTGATCACGGCCGAGCCTTCCAATCCGTGGATCGCCGGTATCGCCAACCTCTACACGCGGGAATTCTATGAGGTGGTGAAGACCAAACTCAAGCAAGACGGGATCTTCGCCCAATGGTTTCATAATTATTCCATGTCTCCGGATGATTTTCGCATGGTCTTTCGCACCTTCGCTGAGGCTTTTCCCCACGTGACGGTCTGGGGAATGAAAGAGAGCGATTTTCTGCTTCTCGGCAGCCGCCGGGAACAGGTCTTCCAGTATCCGGTCCTGAAAGAGATCGTTGCCAAGAACGGAACCCTGAAAGAGGACCTGCGGGAGCTCGGTTTAACGGACATCTACGGGATTTTAGGGTTCTACCGGATGGGGAAAAAAGAGGTTCTGGCTTTTAGCGAAGGCGCCGAAGTCAACACGGATGACGGCGGACAGCTTGAGTTCTCTGCGCCAAAGAATATCCGCCGCACGACCTCCGAACTAAATCGCAAGCTCATGGAGCCTTTTATCACTGAAGCTCCCTGGCTTAACTCAGATGCCAACCCGTTAGCCGGGGCGATGCGCCATTATCATTTGGCTGAAGCTTACGCGGCGAACGAATGGCACAGTCGCGCCCTCGATGAGGTCGATCAGGCGATTCGCCTGGATCCTTCCAACGTCGATTTTTACCTGCTGAAAACAAAAACCCTTCTCGAAGAGGACAAAAGCGCCGAGGGGGCTGCGTCCGCGCTCCTCGCACTTCAGCGTTCGCCGAAGGCGGTCAAGCCGATCCTTGGCATGAGCCAGGAGTTTTACTTGCCGGATGCCAAGACGGTCTACAGTAAAATCATCGGGATGGGGAGCCGGGAGATCCTACCCTATCTGGGCCTGGGTAATATCGCCCTACACCAGAACGAGTTAAAAGAGGCCGAAAAGTGGTTTGAGCAGGCCCGGCGAATTAACCCGGAACATGCCGCTGTGCTCTTGGCCTTTGGACGGCTGCTGGCCGCCAAGGGGGCTTATAAGGAGGCGAAAAGTTTTCTCGAACAGTCCAAGCAGAAAGGGGAAGACTCCGCTACGCTTTACAGCGCGTTAGGAGATGCGAATTTCAAACTCGGTCTCTGGGCGGAGGCTGCTGAGGCCTACTCGCAGGCCTTGAGGTTGGGTAGAAGAAACAGCGCCGGGCGACGGGCCCTGGGTCTAGCATTGGCCAAGATGGGAAGAAACAGGGAAGCCGAGGAGAAATTCCGCGAAGTCCTGGCTCTTGATGCTGACGACGCCGACGCGTGGAAGGCCCTCCGGCAACTCGGGAAAAGGTATTAAGTGAACTGTACGGCTCCGCCGCAGACGGCGGCCTCTGGGCGGCGTTTCCCGCAAAATAGCCTAGCAGGGGGCAGAAGAAGTCCCCGAATATCCTAGTAACTCCCTGGAAAACAACGAAAATTTTGATTCTGGCCCATTCCCCCCGATTCCCACAATTTCTTTGCCCTCCCGCCTTTGTTGTCCTTTTCCCAAGGCTTTTTATAACACTTCCAAGGTGCTTGACCAGGAATCTAGTGCCCAACTGAGGCCGGATCTAAAGAGCCAAAGGAGTTCGACTTTGGCAGAACTCGTGAAAGGCCCCTGGTCCTCCTTAAAAAGTACGCTCCAAGAGCGCAACCCTTTCACTCCTTCCTGGCCAATGCAGACTGATTTCAGTCTAAAAATTACTTGTACGAGTGCGTCTAATGATGTAGACTTCCGCCAAGTTTCGGACAACCAACCCGAAACAACACTCTCCGGGGAGGACGGGGTAAGGATCTCTTATGGCTTCCCCAATCAATCAGTTACTTTAATAAATAAAGCTTGAATGTATAGAATTTCTGGTCACGAAACCTTTCCATGCCGGTATACTTGGCTTCCCAAAGCCTTTCTTACAATAGAAAACGAGCCAAAGGTATTTGCGAATGACGAGAGCGCAATGGTCGCTCTGGGCGTTGGCAAAAACATGGTCCGGGCCATTCGGTTTTGGGCTCAGGCAACAGGCGTTGCCGAATCCGATAAAAGAGCCAGCTACTCTATCACTGATTTTGGTCGGGCGATTCTGGATGAGGATGGATTTGATCCTTACTTGGAAGATATTCGTACCCTTTGGCTACTTCACTGGAAGTTATCAACTCAAGTTGACGAACCACTTTTTGCTTGGGACTTCCTGTTAAATCGGTGGCAGCATCCAGAAATCAACCGCGCCGAGGTTTTACGTGCTTTTGACCTGGAGACACAAAACTTAGACCGTAAACCTTCCCCCGTCACGTTGGGACAACA
>Ga0209342_10005784_pt1 | contig 12602 bp, 11 predicted proteins | sample RifCSP16_2_FD_184023 | JGI IMG/M metagenome (GOLD analysis project Ga0209342, IMG submission 184023) | Soil microbial communities from Rifle, Colorado - Rifle CSP2_sed 16_2 (SPAdes) (version 2) | ecosystem: Environmental > Terrestrial > Deep subsurface > Rock core/Sediment | place: Rifle... | reverse complement strand
GGCCCGCCTCGAAGACCTGCACCCCATTGACTCTCACCTGCATCTCCGCCCCCCACTCAAGGCCCTCCTCCTGCACGAAGCGCCAGAGGTCGTCAACGATGCGCGCGGCCGAGAAACGCTCGAGGTCGTGCGCGGCGCGAAGGGCCGACCGGGCAGGCAACGGGGGCTCGACCATCCCGGCAAGCTCAAAGGTCGCCCTGTGGGGCTGAATGGAGGCCCGGCCGAACCGCGGCCCATTAGGGTCGCCAAGATCCGCCCCACCAATCCGCAGCCGATGCTCAGCTTAAGGGCGCCGGGCGCGTCCTTCCGCTGCACCTGCCCGGGCCAGCCAAGCGAAGAGGCGCGCGCAAGGGCAAAGGCCCTCGCAAGACCCCCCCTTCGAAACTGCCGCTCCGTGCACGACCCCGACGCAGGCCACGCCGGCCACCCGCGGCTCAAGTGTCTAGGCCGAGGCTCCTTGCAATAACGATCCGCTGGATCTCGCTCGTCCCCTCGCCGATCTCCGTGAGCTTCGCGTCGCGCAGGTACCTCTCGACATTGTACTCCGTCACGTACCCGTAGCCGCCGAAGATCTGCACGGCCTTGTTCGTCACGCGCGAGGACATCTCGCTCGCATAGAGCTTCGCCATTGAGGCTTCCTTGCGGTAGGGCCGCCCTTTGTCCTTGGCGAGCGCGGCGTTGTAGACGAGCAGCCGCGCGGCCTCGATCTCCATGGTCATGTCGGCGATCATGAATTGGATCGCCTGATGGTCGGCGAGCCTTTTGCCAAAGGTCTGCCGCTGCTTCGCGTAGGCGATCGAATCCTCGAGCGCGGCTTGCGAGAGCCCCACGGCCATCGCGCCGATCCCGATGCGCCCGTTGTCGAGCACCTTCAAGGTGTCCGCAAACCCGCGGTCGACCTCGCCGAGCCTGTGGTCGTCGCCGACCTTCACGTTGTCGAGGACAAGCTCGGAGGTCGCCGAGCCCCGCAGCCCCATCTTGTGCTCGTCCTTCGTCGCGTGGAAGCCCTTTGCCGAGGTCTCGACGAGAAACGCCGTGATCCCGTGGCTCCCCTTCTCGGCGGAGGTGCAGGCCAAGATCACGACGCCCTGCGCCTTCGAGCCGTTCGTGCAGAACATCTTCGACCCCGTGAGCGCCCACTCGTCCCCCTCCTTGACGGCGCGGGTCTTGAGCCCCGCCGCGTCCGAGCCCGAACCGGCCTCCGTGAGCGCCCAACCTCCGATCCACTCGCCCGAGGCGAACTTGGGCAGCCACCGCTTCTTCTGCTCCTCGCTGCCCGCGATGTTGATGTGGCCGCAGCAGAGCGACGTGTGGCCGGCAAGCGTGAGGGCCGTCGAGCCGCAGCCGCGCGCCAACTCTTCCATGATTACGGCCCACTCGAGCGCGCCCATCCCCTGCCCGCCGTACTCCGTGGGCAAGGGCGCGCCGACGATCCCGAGCTTTGCGGCCTCCTTGAAATTCTCGAGGGGGAAGCGCGATTCCATGTCCGTCTTCTGCGCGCTCGGCTTGAGCTGCCGGTCGGCGAACTCGCGGACCGTCTGCTTGAGGAGTTGCTGCTCGTCGGTCAGCTTGAACCGCACGCCCGCCGCCTCCCTTTTCCCCGCCGGCCTCAGGCGGGCTGCGCCCAGAGCAGCTCGCCGTCGGCTTGGAGCTCGACCTTGGCCCCCACCTTGAGGGCCTTCTTCGAGCGCGCGATGACCCGGGCGGGCGTCTTCCCGCGCGCGGCCCCACCCAGCGTCACGACCGCAAGGTGCACGGGCGGGTCGAAACCCTCGGGCGTGACCTCCACGGTCGTCCAGGTCTCGACGACTCCCGCCGCCTCGACGCGCGCCGCGGCCATGGGGCGCTGGCAGTCCGGGCAGTAGCGGCGTGCGGGCACCACCAAGCGCCCGCAGGTGCACCGGGCACCCTCGATCTGAGCCATCGCCGACGGAGCGGCGCCTCGCGCTTTAAACCTAATCGGGGGACTTTCGCCCTCAGCCGGGCGGCATGGGCGGGGGGGCGTGCAGGCGCACTTTGTCGCGTACGAAGACCTCGGCCTCCCGCACCTGTTTCCGCCACCCGGAGACCGCGAGGACCGCGAAGAGCCGCGAGACCAGGAGCAGCGCGGCAACCACGAGCGACCCGGCAGCGAGTGGGACGGGCAGGTAGTCCGTGAGGTGCGCCGAGAGGTGTGCCGGCGGGCCGAAGCTCGGCGCGAGTGCCGTCCAGAGCTCCTCCTGCGGGCAGGCGCCGAAGTACTCGCAGTGGTCGTTGTAGTCGAGGAGGAGGACCGGCAGCCCCGCGAAGAAGACGGCGAGGGGCAAGGACGCTGCAACGACCGCGCAGAACCGGAGCCACCTGCGGCCCTTCTTGCCCGAGTCCGGTGTGAGGTTGCGCAGGTACTGTGTGGCGAAGAGGGCGAAGTACCAGGCGGCCAGAAGCGCGGCGACAAACGCGACCGCAAGGGCGATCGGCGTCGCGTAAGGGACCACGGCATCGCGGTACTGGGTCCTCTCCTGGAACCCGAGGACCAGCGCCACCGCCGCGCCGGGGACGAGCGTGTAGAGCGCCCTCCACAAGTAGCGTTCCGCCTTCTCGACCTCGCGCCGCTGGAGGATTCCCAGTTCGAGCCTGCCGATGTGCGAGGCCCAGGCGCCCATGATTACGAAAACGAAACCGATGAGGAAAAGCCCGCCGGCGGCCGCCCCGAGCAGCCAACCGACAAGCGAAACGGCCCCCCTTGCGCCCCCGAGGTTCACGCTCGAAACGACCGCAAGGACCGCGAGCGCGGGGAGCGCGAGGTAGTTTCCAACCGTCAGGAAAAGGCCCGCCCACTCGAAGCTCCGCAGGCCCTCGAGCGTGTGCCTTGCGCCGTCCTTCACGTGCTCGAAGTCCGTGGCGCCGGCTGACGTCTTCGGGGCCATCTTGGGCTTCACGGGCTTCGGCGGCGCCCCTTCCCGGACGTATTCTTCGATTCCCACGGGCACGTACAGGTCGTCTTCAGGCCCCGGCGACACCCGCTTGCGCCCCCGCCCCGTGAGGGCCCGAGAGGGCTCATCAAGGTTCCGCCGCGGCTTCCCACCGTGCAATCAAGCGGGCCCCGGGGCCGCCGCGGCGCGCAGGTCGGGGTCGAGCGTCTGGCTCACGATCATCTGCCTCGCGCCGTCCGCGGCCGCGTCAAGCATGCCATTGTAGACCGCGAGCGAGCCGACGGAAACGAGGCTCGAGACCGCGGGGACGAGCGCGAGCCAGAACATGGCCTCGAGGAGGCGACCGAGCCACGCAAGGATTGCCTGAAAATTCCCCAAGCTCGGCGCGGGCCCCGAGAGGATGAGGCCGATGCCGATGGACATGAGGAACACGAGGACTGCGCCCCCGAGCGAGAGCCCGAGGAAGGCCCCGCTCCTTCGCCGCCCCGCCTTGGTCATCAAGTGCTCGACGAGCGCCGACATCGCAACCGCGCCGGTAAGGACCGCAACGATAGCAATTCCGCTTGTAACGATGAGGCCGGTAAGGAGCCCCTCGATCATCGCCTGGATCTCGGCCTCGGTGGGCGCGCCGAGGAGCGCGCCGGCCCCCGAGAGGGAGTAGAAGATGTTCACGAGACCCCACACGAGGTAGAGGGCTCCCGTCACCCCGATGAGCGCCCCCGCCCGGCGGACCGCCCGCTGGTGGTTGGGGCCGAACTCCGCGGCGCCCTTCCCGAGCTGGAAGGCTCCGACGAGCCCGACGACGACCCCGATGAAGCCGAGCAGGGCGGCGAGGATGATGAGGGCGGAGAGCGCCTCGATGCCCGCAAGCGAGGAGAGGAGTTGCGCGAGGTCCATGGAGGCAAGCGAATCCTGCATGGACCGCACGGCCCCAAGGAGGAGGAAGTTCCCGAGGGCGGCAAGCACGTTTGCGATGACGACGATCACGAGGCCGTACTTGGCGAATTTGAGGCCGCTGAACGTCTTTTCACCGGGCGGCGGCATCACGTAGTAGGGCGTGGGGTAGGGGTACGCCGGGTACCCCATGCCGGGGACGGCCGGGGGGTAGCCGTAGTACGGGGCCGGGGAATACTGGGGAGGCGCGCCGTACGGGGCCGCGTACTGGGCAGGCGCGCCGTACGGGGTCGCGTACTGGGCAGGCGCGCCGTACGGGGCCGCGTACTGGGGGGGCGCGCCGTACGGGGCCGCGTACGGGGGGGGCGCGCTGTACGGGGCCGCGTACTGGGGGGGCGTACCGTACGGCCCCGCGTAGGGGGGCGGTGCGGCGCCATGCAAGGGATCTCGGTACTGCGGCGCCGCCGGCGGGGTGTACCCTTGCCCGTAAGGGGCCGTCCCCGCGTTTCCCGGCGCGGGGGCCTCCGCCGCGTATGGCGGGGGCGGCCTCTGGGCTCCGACAGGCGGTGGGCCACTCGTGGGCGCTATCGCTCCGGCAGCTGGGGGCTGGGGCCCCTTAAGCCTCGCCGCGCGCGGCGCTTGGGGCGGCTCGCTTGTCAGGGAGAATCCCCCTTGCCCACGCGCGCCCCGCCCAAGGGGACTAGGCCCCTGAAGGCGAAGAACCTTTGGGGGAGGCGCGCGCCCCGACTTGCCAACCTTGGTGCCCGCGGTCAGGCCATCTGGGCCAAGGCGCCAGGTGCGGCGGGCATCGGCGCGTCCGGGTCGTTCCCCCGAGTCACCGCCATGACGCGGCTCCCAGCCTCGGCCTCCCGGATCTGCGTCAGGTAGACGGCAAGTGCCGCCCCCGAGACGAGCCCGAGCAGCGCATAGGGGTCCGGGCCGTTAAGCACGGCGGCGGCAAGGAGCGTGACCACCACGGACGCCCCCGTCCCGCCAAGCGCGAGAGTGTAGAAGGGCCGCGTGCGCGTCCGGCCGCGCTCCCGCATGAGCGAGGCCACCGCGCTCTGGAGGGCCACGGCGCTCAGCGCATTCACGGCAAAGCGCGTGATCGCAAGCGCCCCGGTGAACGACAGCGAAGCAAGCGGGCGGACGCTTCCGAGCTGGTTCGACGCGATCGCCGTGAACATGTACGATCCGTACACCGCGACCGCCGCAAGGTGCCCGATGCACCAGGCGGCCGTCGCAAGGTACATGAAATTCACCGCCCGCCGCGCCGCCAGTACATGGGCCGAGTGGAGCTCGACGGCCGCGTCTGCAAGCTCCTCGAGCGCGCTCCACCCGAGCGCGAGAGCCACGACCTGCACCATCGCGGCGACGAGCTGGAGCCCGACAAGCGGCGGCAGGTCGAAAAGCCCGCGCCCGATCGACGTGTCAACGTAGAGGTAGAGTTGCAGCGCGCCGGAGCCGGCTGAAACGCCCGTCGCGACGAGCGACACCGCGACGGCAAGCCGGAGCTTTCCAAGCGCCTGGAGCGTGTCGCGCGCCGGCTCGACGAAGGTCGCGTAGGACACCGGCGGCAGCGCGTACCCGTAGGCCTGCAGGGGGACCTCCGGCGGAGGAAGGTCCGAGGACTTGGTCGCGGGGGCCGCCGGCAGGGGAGCCGGCTCGGGCGCGGGCTGCGGGGGCAGCGACCAGGCGGCCTCGCCGGCAGGTTTCACGGCGGCCGGCCGTTCCTCCTGGTTCGCCACTTGCCGACCCCCCCGGTGGCGCCTGCCAGGCATCGGTTCGCGCTTCAAGAGAAAGAAGGTTTCGCGTCCGAGAACCCCTAGGCAAAGGGCCCAAGGGCTTATACGCCGGATGGCTTCCCCGGCGCGTCGAGGAACTTCCATGGGCGGACAGGAAAACCGGCGCGTCCAGCGGAGGGGTCTTTGTCCTTTGGGCTGAGCCGTCGCCTGCGGCGGCCCGCCGAAACGCTTTTCGAGGCCCGCGCGTTCGCGCGGCCCGTTGGTGGGGTACCATAGTGGTAATGGGCTCGACTGCAGATCGAGATATCGCGAGTTCGATTCTCGCCCCCACCACATCCTCGTCCTACGCGTCGGGAGGCGGTGCACCCTGGCGCTGAAGGTCTACAACACGCGGACCTCGAAGCTCGAGGAATTCCTACCCCTGCGAAAGGGGCAGGTGGGGATCTATGTCTGCGGGCTCACGCCGCAGGACTTCACGCACGTGGGCCACGCGAGGGCCTATGTGGTTTTCGACACGGTGCGCCGCTACCTCGTACACCGGGGGTACCGGGTGCGCTACGTGCAGAACTACACGGACATCGACGACAAGATCATCAACCGGGCGCGGGAGGCGAACATGGAGCCTGCGGACCTCGCGGAGCGCTTCATGGAAGAGTGCGAGTACGACTTCGGGCGCCTCAACATCCAGCCGCCGGACATCCAGCCGCGGGTGACCGACCACATCGAAGAGGTCGTGGCGCTCGTGGCGAAGCTCGTCGAGACGGGCCACGCCTATGCGACGGCCGACGGGTCTGTCTACTTCCGCGTGCGCAAGGCGAAGACGTTCGGCACGCTGACGCACCAGAAGATCGAGGAGATGCGTGTGGGGGCGCGCGTCGAGGCGGACGAAGCCAAGGAGGACCCGATGGACTTCGCGCTCTGGAAAGGCGCGAAGCCGGGGGAGCCCTCGTGGGACTCGCCGTGGGGGAAGGGGCGGCCGGGGTGGCACACGGAGTGCAGCGCGATGAGCGTGAAGTACCTCGGGGCGCAGTTCGACATCCACGGCGGGGGGATCGACCTGATCTTCCCCCACCACGAGTGTGAGATCATGCAGAGCGAGGCCTACACGGGGAAGGTGCCCTTAGCGAACGTGTGGATGCACAATGGGCACGTGACGCTGAAGGCCGAGAAGATGAGCAAGTCGGTTGGCAACTTCAAGACGATCCGCGAGATCCTCGAGACCTACCGGGCCGAGGAGCTGCGCTTCCACCTGCTGAACACGCAGTACCGCAAGCCGATCGAGTGGGACGCTGCGAACCTCGAGGGGGACGCGCAGGCGTTCCGCAGGCTCGAGAACACGGTGCTCGAGTTGCGCTCGAGGCTCGAGAGGGCCGTGCGGGCGCAGGACGGGCGGCAGACGAGGGTGATGAAGGGCGCCTCCGCGATGATCGGGGGGGGAAAGCGGAGCTTCGGCGAGGCGATGGACAACGACTTCAACACGAGGGACGCGATCGCGGCGCTCTTCGAGTTCGTGCGGGAGACGAACCGGCTGCTTGAGGAGAGCGAGGACCTCTCGATCCCGACTCTCAACGAGCTCAACAACGCCTACCAGGAGATGCTGGGGGTCCTCGGCCTCAAGGTGGGGCAGGGGCAGGAGGGGCCGGCGGTCCTCGGACAGCTCGTTGAATACCTGCTGGAGCTCCGGGAAGAGGCGCGCAGGCGCAGGGACTTCAAGACGGCTGACGGGGTCCGCGAGCGCCTGAAGGGGATGGGGATCGAGGTGGAGGACGGGCCGAAAGGGGCCACGTGGAAGCGCAGGCGCTAAGGATGGGCTCATGTAGGCCGCGCGTGGATGGCGGCCCCCTGGGGTGGAGCCCGCGCCCGCGGAGTACGAGACCTTCGAGACCGTGCCGCGGGCCGACATCGCGGAGCGCACCGCGCGCTTCCAGGCCGCGCTGCGCGCGCAGGGCGTGGCCGTCGCGCTCATGCAGCAGAACTCCGACGTCTACTACCTCACCGGCACGGTAGCCCAAGGCGTCGTGGCGGTGCCCGCGGAGGGCGAGGCCGTCTTCTTCGTGAAGAAGCCCTTCGAGCGGGCGAAGGCCGAGTCCGTGCTCCAGCCGGTCGCGCCCTTCGAGAAGGACCAGATCCAGGCGCTGCGCGCGCGCGGCGCGAAGCTGCCCGACGCACCCGTCGTGGGCCTCGAACTCGATGTGCTCCCCTACGCGTGGGCCGAGCGGAGCCTCAGCGCGAACGGCGCGGCGCGCGAGAGCCTGGCCGACGTGGGCGAGACGATCCGGCGCGTGCGGGCGCTCAAGTCCCCGTGGGAGCGGCGGATGCACCGGCAGGCCGCGGAGATCGTGGACAAGGCGCTTGCCGAGGTCGACGAGACCTTGAAGGAGGGGATGCGAGAGATCGACCTCAAGGCGAAGCTCGAGCTCAAGATGCGCTCGCAGGGCGCGCAGGGGCTCGTGCTCCAGAGGCGCTTCAACCAGGAGCCCTTCCAGGGGCACGTCCTCTCGGGGGAGAGCGCGTGCCTCTTCTCGTACCAGGACAGCGCGATGGGAGGGGCGGGGATCTCTGGGCGCTACCCGCAGGACGCCGGGATGAAGCGGATCCGGCGCGGCGAGCCCGTGGTCGTGGACCTTGCAAACGCCTTCAACGGGTACCTCGCCGACGAGACGCGGACCTTTGCGCTGGGGAGCCTGCCGCGCGAGCTCAAGGACCGCTACGAGCTCACCGTGCAGGTTCTCGAGTTCCTCCGGAAGCAGCTCGTGCCCGGGGCCGACGGGGGGGCGCTCTTTGCCGCGGCCGAGGGGGAGTTTGGGAAGCGCGGCCTCGCGGAAAACCTCGGCGGGCTGGGGGCCGACCGGATCTCGTTTATCGGCCACGGGATCGGCATCGAGCTCGACGAGCTGCCCGTGCTGGCGCGGGGGGTCAAATCGGTCATCGAGCACGGGAACGTAGTGGCCGTCGAGCCCAAGCTCGCCTTCGAAAAGGTCGGGATGGTCGGCGTCGAGGACTCGCACTTCATCACGGACGCGGGGGCGGAAGTCTTCACAAAGGCGAGGTACGATACCCTAGGGTGAGGGGGAGAGGCGGTGGCTGCTCAAAGAAAGACAAGGAAGGGAAAGCCCGCAGGCCCCTCGCCGCCGCCTGGCTGGAGCCTCGACCGCGGCGGAAAGTCCTGGAGCCTGAGGCTCACGACGCGGGACTTCCTGGAGGCTGTAGCGATTATCAACGCACTTGCCCCTGTTGCAGAAGCCCTCGAGCACCACCCGGACTTCCACCTCGAGCGGTGGAACCGCTTGCGGGTCACGACGTACAGTCATGACGTGGGGCGGCTCACGGCACGCGACCTTCGCCTCGCGCGCGCGATCAACCAGGCGCTTGCCGCCCGGAAGTGAGGGCCGGGGGCTCGGGCGACGAGGCGGCGGGAGGGGCGAAGCCGGTGGGGCTTTTCGGGGCGAGGCGCGCCAGCCGCGCGGGCGCGGACGCCGAGGTGCGAGGGCGGAAAGCCAAGGAGAAGTGGCTCGCGCAGCACGAGGCGAACTGGCACATGCGCGCCGCGGCCGCAACGCACCCTGAGGCTGCGGAGGCCGTCCACGAATTCTGCAGGAACGTGGGCTTTGTGCGCCGCGCGACCCTGGCGGAGGTGCGCCTGTCGGAGAAGGACCCTGTGCGCCTGCTCGTCGGGCTCCGGGTGGGCAAGGAGGTGCAGCCGCGCTTTTCCGAGGTTGCGGGGCGCTGCTGCGCTCGCTTGCGGCCAAGGTCCCCGACGAGCGCGCGGTCGAGGTCGAGGCCATCGAGGTCGACACAGAGGCGCGAAGCCCCTACGATGTCTTCCCGTGAATGGAAAGACATTGGAAGCCCACGGGGAGATTCGAACTCCCGACCCGCAGTTTACAAAACTGCTGCTCTAACCGGGCTGAGCTACGTGGGCATTGTGGGCACCCCCGCGCGAAGATGGCGTGCGCCCAAAAAGGTTCTGATGGGCGGCCTTAGGCGATCTGTGTCGGCGCGGCCTCGTAGACGGTGAGGGATGTTGTGAGCGTCCAGAAGAAGAAAGGCTCGGGCACGAACCCTTGGCCTTCGACGAGGCCGCCGCCAAGCTCGAGGGGCGTGATCTCGACGACCCAGACGCCGATCCCCTTGAGGCCGATGTAGGCGTCGCCAAGGACGCCGGGGACGTCCCCGGGCGTTGCGGCGCGGACCTGGACGGGGCTCGGGATCCCGTTGAGGTTGAACTCGATCGTGATGTTGTCGAAGGACCCGACGGCGACCTGTGAGGGGCCGTCGGGCGAGATGATGCGCATCTGGATCACGTCATTCGGGGGCCCCATGACGGGCAGGGGGTCGCGCCACGTGAGCGTCACGGAGAGGCGCGTGAGGTTCTCGGGGAAGACCTCGAGGGTGACCGTCTTCGTCGTGTTCGCGAGCGTGAAGTTGCGGACGGGCGGCTGCTCGGAGGTGTCCTCCGCGAAGGACACGTCGTACGTATGGAGGTCGACGAAGAGGGAGGCCGTGGCGTTCGAGCGGGCGCCGTGGTTGTCCGCGACGGTGAGGACGACTTCAAAGGAGCCCGTGTCGGCAAACGCATGGGCGACGGAGGCGCCCGACGCGGAGGCCCCGTCGCCGAACTGCCACGTGTAGGAGTCGATGCGGCCGTCGCTGTCACGTGAGAGGGCCGCGGAAAAGGCGACCTCCTCCTTCGCGAAGTAGGGGCCCGGCGCCACGTCGAGGAACGCCGTGGGGGGCGCGTTGACGGTGATGTTCTCGGCGTGGGCGTTCTGGGCGCCCTGGTCGTCCGAGACCGTGAGGGTGATCGTGTAGGTGCCGGAGGCCGAAAAGGCATGGGCCACGACGGCGCCTACCTCCGTCGAGCCGTCGCCAAAATTCCACTGGTAGAGGATGAGCTTGCCCTCCGCGTCGAAGGAGAGGCTGCCGTTGAGCGCGACGGGCTCGTTCACTTCCACGACGGGCTTTGGGACCTCGAAGGACGCGACGGGGGGCTGGTTCGAGCTCGAGGGCCCCGTGCAGCCCGCGGCGACAACGGAGCCGAGAATGGCAAGGGCCGCAAGGGTGAGGCGGCGCTGCGGGGCGTCCAACGAGCAGACCCGAGCGCGGCCGAGGAAAGGCCCGCATTAATAGTTTCGGAGGACGTCGGCAAAGGACGTGGAGGGAAGGCGCGAGGCGCCGCCGGGCGCCGAGGGCACGGAAGCCGTCTACGACCGGATCGCAACCGCCTGGGCCGCTACGCGGCGGGGGCCCTGGCCGGAGGTCCTCGAGTTCCTCAAGGGGCTCAAGAGGCCCGCAAGGGTAGCGGACGTTGGCGTCGGGGCCGGCCGGTACCTCGGGGTGAGGGAGGCCGAGGGCCTTTGGGTCGTGGGACTCGACCGCTCGAGGGGGCAGCTTGCCGAGGCGAAGAGGGTGGGGGGGGCGCGGGGCGGGCTCCTGCGCGCCGACGCCCGGGCGATTCCGCTGCGGGACGCGTCCGTGGAAGGCCTGCTCTGTATCGCCGTGGTCCACCACCTGAAGGCGCGTGAGGAGCGCGTGGCTATGATGCGGGAGGTCGGGCGGGTGCTTCGGCCGGGGGGAGGGGCGCTCCTTTCGGGTTGGGGGACCCACGCCAAGGCGTTCGAGGGCGCGCGGCGGGCGGAAGGCGGCGGCCCCCAGGACTTTCTCGTGCCTTTCAAGGAGGGGCTCGCGACACCCGCCTGGCGGTTCTTCCACGCGTACGGCGAGGGCGAACTTGCCGCAGAGGCAGGGGACGCGGGCCTCAAAGTCCGCCGCGAATGGGAAGGCGGAGAGAACAGGTTCCTCGAGGTTGAGCGCTAGGGAGGCGGCGGCGGCTCGGGGCCCTTTCCGCGGCGCAGGGCGCTAAGGCGGGGCGTGAGGAACCAGGCGGCGGCGGCGACCCCCGCGAGGCCGAGGGCGACAAGCACGGGCGTTGAGAGACCGAAGGGCGGTTGAGGCGAGGCCAGGGTAATCTCGGTCGTGCGCGTGGCGTTTGCCCCATTCGCGCCGTCGATCTCGACACGGAGGCTTACGGGCCCCGAGCGGGCAATGCGCGCCTGGAACGTGACTTGCGCCGCGCCGCCGGCCGCGAGGTCCGGCAGCGCCTCGCTGTCGAGGACGAGGGTCCCGTCCTTGAGGAGGAGGCTGCCGCCGGTCGACGGGGCCGTCCCCGTGTTTTGCACCTGGACGTCGACGGCGAAGGCCTCGCCGGGAGCGGGCGTTGCGGGCCGGACCGTGACAGCGCCGACCGTAAGCTCGGGGGCGGCGGCCTCGACAACGAGCTGGAGTGAGCGGGCCGCGCCGCCCGGGAAGGAGCGCGCGGTCACGTTGTGGAGGCCGGCCACCGCCTGCCATTCGAACGACACGACAGCCGTCCCGCCGCCCCCGAGGAGGGTTAGGCCGTCGGCGGCCGTAAGCGGGGAGCCGTCGATGAAGACCTGGGCCGACAGGCCCGACACATTCCGGGGGCCCTCGTTGGTAAGCTCGACAAAGATCGTAACGTTGTCGCCTGCGCGCGCGAAGGGGTCCGAGAGACCGAGGGCGGTGAAGGCGATGGGGGGGCGGAACGAGTAGTCAAAGAAGCGGGCGCGCCCGCCAAGGGTGCCCGGTGGCGTGCCCGCGGCCTCGGGCAGCCCGTCGACCATATGGCGGGCCGCGGCGCCGGCAGGGGCAAGGACCGCGGCGGCGGCGGAGCCCGCTTCGAGGAACGTGAACGAGTCGCGGGCGGCCGAAAGCTCGACGAAGCCCGCGCTTTCGTTGCGCGCGGCCGAAACACCGAGCTCGAAAAGCGTGCGGTTCTTCCAGGCGATCCCGTCGTGGAAGACGACCTTCGAGCCCGCCGGGAACGACGGGTCGAGCTCGAGGTAAAGGACATAGCGGAGGGGCGCCCCGGGGGGAAGGCCCACAGCAAAGCCCATTGGCTCCGGGGGCGCGGGCGAGCCGTCGTCGGGGCCGAAGAGGTAGAGGGCAAACGACGCGTTGGCGCCGGGGGCGAGGGTGAGGAACGAGAGGCGGAAGAACCAGGAGGTCAGGTTGTCCGCGGCCGAAAGGCCGG
>Ga0209342_10005783_pt1 | contig 12602 bp, 10 predicted proteins | sample RifCSP16_2_FD_184023 | JGI IMG/M metagenome (GOLD analysis project Ga0209342, IMG submission 184023) | Soil microbial communities from Rifle, Colorado - Rifle CSP2_sed 16_2 (SPAdes) (version 2) | ecosystem: Environmental > Terrestrial > Deep subsurface > Rock core/Sediment | place: Rifle... | reverse complement strand
CTCGAGGAGCGACTCGACGCGCACGCCGCCCGACGAGTCGCTCCTCGAGTACTCGATCGCCGCCTCGCTCGAAGCCCACGCGCCGTTCGTCGTCACGTTCGCGACTCCAAAGTTCTGCTCCAGTCGCACGTGCGGCCCGGTCGTCGACGTCGTGGAGGAGGTCGCACACCGCTTCGAAGGCAGCGACGTTCGGTTCATCCATGTCGAGGTCTTCGAGGACAACGATCCAGCGAAGGGCTACAACCGCTGGATGCAGGAGTGGAGGCTTCCGACGGAGCCGTGGACGTTCCTCGTCGACGGCACTGGCAAGATCGTGGAGCGTTACGAGGGCCCCGTCTCGGTCAACGAGCTCGAGCAGGCTGTTCACGACAAGCTTCACGGCTGACGTTCGAAGCGACCTTGGTACGCTCGACGCGAGACTAGGAAGGAAGGGGCCTATGAGCGTCTCCACCACGAGCCCGCTAGTGACAACGGAGTGGCTGGCTGAGCATCTCGCCGATCCCGGAGTGATCGTCGCCGAGGTGGATGAGAACCCCGAGCTTTACGAGGAAGGGCACATCCCGGGCGCGGTGAAGCTGGACTGGAAGGACGATCTCCAGGATCCGCTGGTGCGCGACGTCGTGTCGAGCACGGCATTCGAGCAGCTCATGGGCGAGCGAGGGATCGGGAACGACACCACCGTCGTGCTCTACGGCGACAAGAACAACTGGTTCGCCGCCTACGCGTACTGGTATCTGAAGGTGTTCCGTCACGAGGACGTTCGCCTCCTCGACGGCGGGCGGCAGAAGTGGATCGAAGAGGGCCGTGACTTGACGGCTGCCGCGTCCACACCGGGGCCGGTTGCGTACACCGCGCAGGATCGCGACGAGTCGATCCGGATCCGCCGTGACGAGGTGCTCGCCGGGCTCGGTGGGCCTGGAATCGCGCTCGTTGACGTGCGAAGCCCTCAAGAGTTCGCGGGCGAGCTTGTGGCGCCGCCCGGATACGAGCAGGAGGGGGCGTCGAGAACGGGCCACATTCCGGGTGCGCAGTCGATTCCATGGGCGACCGCAGTCCGGGACGACGGGACGTTCAAGGCCCTGGACGAGCTTCGGGAGATATACGCCGCAAAGGGCATCACTCCTGACAAGGAGATCCGCGCGTACTGCCGCATCGGCGAGCGCTCGGCGCATACGTGGTTCGTTCTTCGGGAGCTCCTTGGCTACGAGAACGTTCGCAACTACGACGGGTCCTGGACGGAGTGGGGCAACCTCGTCGACGTTCCGATCGAGCGCTGACGCCGCAGGTCGCCTACGACGGCAGCAGGCGCTTGTGAAGGCGCTCAGATGTCGTCGCCGACGCGCTCGATGACGATGTTGGGGACGCGCGCCTTGGGGCTGAGATGGAGCACCGTGCGGACGAGCTCTGCGACATCCTCGGGCTGAATCTGCTCTTCGATCGGGATCCCGGTCCATTCGGTCATCCGAGTCGCAACGAATCCCGGCGAGATCGCAGTTGCGCGGACGCCGTGCTCGGCCTCTTCGCGGTTGAGTGAGTTGGTGAACGAGATCAGCGCAGCCTTCGTCGCGCCGTAGACCGCCAGGCCCGGGGTCGGGATCGTCCCGGCGATCGAGGCGAGGGTGATTACGTGGCCTCGCGAGGCGCGGAGGAGCGGGAGCGCCTCACGGGTCACGACGAGCGTTCCGAGCAGGTTGACGTCGAGCTGGAGGGCTATTTGCTTCGTGTCGAGCGTGGCGATGTTGCCGCCGATTCCGAGACCGGCTGAGTTCACCAACACGTCCATGCCTCCGAACCTCTCTGCGTGTGCGGCGACCACTCGAACGCACTCTTCCGCGTCGGCCAGGTTTGCAGCAACCGCGTACCCTTCGAGCTCGTTCGCGGCCTCCTCGAGCGGTTCCGGCCGGCGCGCCACGATTGTGAGCTCGTACCCCTCGGTGCGCAGCATTCGCGCCAGAGCGAGCCCTAGCCCAGACGAGCCACCGGTGACGAGCGCCGATCTCACGGCGGCGAGTATCACATGGCGAGAGAAGTCAGCGGCCGCCGAGGGGGCGGCAGCCGCTGACGGGGGAGAGGAGAAGGGGACGGATCTCTCCGCACCGGGTGTTCGTCACCCCCGAGCATTTCCCTCCCGCCTACAGTTCACGGGGTGGAGACCGCCTCGCTGACCTCGCTTGCTCGCGCTGGCGGGTGCGCTGCCAAGTACGCGGCAGGGCGACTCGAGACCGTTCTCGCCGGGCTCGTGCCGGCTGAGGCCGAAGATCTCCTCGTCGGCCTCGATCCGGCAGACGATGCCGCCGTCTATCGTCTCGACGACGACAGGGCGATCGTGTTCACGGTCGACTTCTTCCCACCGCTCGTCGACGATCCGCGCACCTTCGGCGCGATCGCGGCTACGAACGCGCTCAACGACGTCTTCGCCATGGGAGGTGCGCCGCTCCTCGCGCTCTCGATCGCCGCGTTTCCCGAGGAGCTCCCGACGGAGATGCTCGGAGACATTCTCGCGGGAGCGGATGAGCGCGTTCGCGCGGCCGGGGCGATTCTCGCCGGAGGACACACGATTCGTGACGACGAGCCGAAGTACGGGCTCGCCGTCGTCGGAACCGTTCATCCCGACGCTGTCTGGGCGATAGCAGGCGCTCGGCCCGGCGACGTGCTCTTTCTCACGAAGCCTCTCGGAACTGGAATCGTGCTGCAGGCTGTGCGGGACGGTGTGGCGCCGCCCGGAGCGCTCGACGCGGCGATCTCCTCGATGGTCGAGCTCAACCAGGTCGCGGCGGACGCGCTCCGGCCGTTCGAGCCGAGTGCCGTGACCGATGTCACCGGCTTCGGGCTGCTCGGGCATGCGCACGAGCTCGCGTCGCGGAGCGGCGCACGAGTGATCCTGGACGGCAGGGCTCTTCCGGCCCTGCCGGGAGCCCTCGAGCTCGTGCTGGACGGCGTTCGGACCGGTGGTGATCGCAGGAATCGCGAGTACGCGGAGCCTCACGTCGAGAGCTACGCGGATGCAGCGCTCGAGGCACTTGCTTACGACCCGCAGACAGCCGGCGGACTGCTCGTCTCGATACCCGCCGAGCGAGCTGCCGTCCTCGAGGCGACCTTCGTGGCAGAAGGTGTGCTCGTCCGCCGCATCGGTCGCGTCGAGCCCGGCTCAGGCGTCGTTCTCGCAGGATGAGCGTTGCCGCGATCCGAGCACGCACGCTGTCGGCACGGTTCTTCCTCCGGCTCGCGGTCGCATCGTGCATCGCCCTCTTTCTCGTCGTGACGTCGGGTGCGTTCGTGCGACTCACGGGATCAGGGCTCGGATGCGAGAACTGGCCGCGTTGCGGTGACAAGCCCTACCCGGAGCAGGGCTTTCACGCATTCGTGGAGTTCGGGAATCGGATGGTTGCGCTCGTCGGCATCGTGCTCACGCTCGTCACGTGGCTCGGCTCGCGGAGGGTGGTCGGCCTTTCGCGCCACGCGAAGTGGGCGGCGCTCGGAGCCTTCCTCGTAGCGGCCGCTCAGATCCCGATGGGGGGAGTCACGATCGCGCTCGATCTCCATCCGCTCGCGGTGATGACGCACTTCCTCCTCGGGCTTGCCGTCGTCGCCTTCTCCGCGATCGTCGTGCTCGAGGGGTGGAGCCTCGTCGTGGGGCTGGCTGCTCCCGCTGGTTCGCGTTGGCTGCGCCAGCTCGTCACCTGGGTCGGCCTCCCCGCCTGCGCCGCCCTCGTCGTGACAGGCGCGGTAGCCACCGCCTCGGGGCCGCATCCCGGGTCGAGCGACGACGTCGAGCGGCTCCGCATCGCGATCAACGAGACGGTATACGTCCACGTGCGAGTGGCTGCGGCGTTCGGAATCGGAGTGCTGGTGCTCGGCGTCGTGCTCTGGCGGCTGCGCGTCGGCTACCCGGGCATCCTTCGGCTCTGGGCTCTTCTTCTCGTCGTCCTCGTCGTACAGGCGATCCTCGGTGAGGTTCAGTATCGGAACGCGCTGCCCTGGGGGCTCGTGCTCGTCCATGTCTTCCTTGCGGCGACGATCTGGGCGCTGAGCTTGACGCTCGCCTACGTGCTCTGGCGCCCACCTGCGGCGCTGACGCGGCAGTAGGCTTGCCGCATGGCCGATGAGCTTCGGATCTACGAGCGACCGACGCTCGAACGGCCGGTCCTCATCGGCGCATTCAGGGGATGGAACGACGGCGGCCAGGCGGCAACGCTCGCTGCCGGCTACCTCGCCAGGCTGTGGGGCGCACGGAAGTTCGCGGACATCGATCCGGAGCTCTTCGTCGACTTCCAGGCGACCAGACCTATGGTGTCCCTCGAGGAGGGAAGCACGCGGAAGATCGATTGGCCCGAGAACACGTTCTTCCGCGCGCCGATCCCGGGCGCGAATCGCGATGCGATCCTGCTCGTGGGGGTCGAGCCGAACTACCGCTGGAGGACGTTCAGTGACCTGATCGCCGATCTCGCGCACGATCTCGGCGTGGAGCTCGTCGTGACGTTGGGCGCGCTGCTTGCAGACGTTCCGCACACACGACCCTCACCGGTGACGGGCGCGGCGACCGATCCGCAGCTCGTCGACGAACTCGGCCTTCAACTCTCGCGCTACGAGGGTCCGACTGGAATCGTCGGCGTGCTCCTCGACGCTTGCCGACGAGCCGGCATCCCGTCCGTCAGCCTGTGGGCGGCGGTTCCGCACTACGTCCAGCTCGCGCCGAGCCCGCGCGCAGCACGGGCGCTTTGCGAGCGACTTGCGGGCGTCCTCTCCACCGAGATCGACATCGGAGAGCTCGCCGAGGCCGAGGACGAGTACGTCGAACAGGTGTCTCAGGCTGTGGCGACCGATGCCGACACGGCTGCTTACGTCGAGGAGCTGGAACATCGTGCGGACTCGCTTGACTGGCTCGAGGAGTCCGGAGGTCTCCCTTCGGGCGATGCGCTCGCAGCAGAGATCACTCGCTTCCTGCGCGATCGCGAGACGAACGGAGACGGGGAGCCGGAGACCGGCGGGCCTGGTTAGCGGCCGCTACGCGGCGTCTTCGGACGGCTCGGCGGCCACGGGATCACCCGAGGGCTCGACGACGAGCGTGGCCGGCTCGGGGGAGCCATCGCCGTCCGATGTGACCTCGACCGGCTGGCGCTCCTCCTGCGCGGGCCCCTTCCGCTTCCGTCGGCGGCGCCGCGACTTGCGCGCGGTCAGCTTCGGTGCGGGAAGGTTGTCGGCGAGCGCGGTCGCGATCTCATCCGTGGTCCCGAGATCCTCGCGAGCCTTGTCGAGCGCGGCATTCGCGCGCGGCGTGTAGCCGTCGGCCGAGGCGAGTAGCGCGGCGCCCACCGGCAAAGGCATCGCGCCGGCCACCTGGACGAGGCGATTGACGTTCTCCTCATGCCGATATCCGCGCGAGTTCGCTGCTGCTCCAAGCAGTCGCTTGGCCTCCGGGAACTCCGTCGAGACGCGTCGATCCTGCACCTTCCTCGTCGTCCGCGCGAGCTTCCACGTCCAGCGGGCGAGAATCTGATCCGGCGCGGCCGGCTTACCCTCGCCGATCGCGCGGAGAAGCACGCGGACGCCCGCCGAGCGGTCCTTCTCCCAGGTCGGCGCTTGGGTCACGAGCGTGACGAGATCGTCGAAGTCGGCGCGCTCGACAGGGGTCGCCACTCGGTCGAGGAGCGCGGTCATGCGCAGGCGGCGGTTCGGGTTCTCGGCCGCGCACGTGGCGAGGAACTGCTCCAGCGCCCCCTTGCCTGCTCGGCCCTCCGCGAACTTGCGCGCGAACTCCGCCCGCTGGTCGAATCGGATGTGCCGGCCGGCAATCGTTGCCCAGAACCGCTGCTCGTCGTCGTCGAGGTACTTGGGGTCTATCCGCTGCCACTCGCGTTGGATCACCGCGAGCCGCCGCCCGACGTCGGGCGTCACCGGAACCAGCCATGGAACGGGAGACAGCTTGCGGCGTGCGCGCCTCTGTTGCCGTCGCCGCGGCGCCGGAGTCACCCGAGCACCCTCGCGGTAGAAGTCGGCGTCGAGAAGGGCGTGGAGTGACACAACGCGGTCGTTGTGGGTCGAGCCTTTGGGCACGAAGTCCACGACAATGCCGGCTTCCTTGCGCGGGTGCATGCGCATGATCCGGCCGATCCGCTGTTGGTAAACACGCCGAGAAGCGGTCGGCGCAAGGTGGAAGCACACTGTTGCGCGCGGTGAGTTCCAGCCTTCAGCAAGGAGCTGCGCGTTGATGAGGACGTTGATCTCGCCGCGCTCGTAGGCCGCGAGCGTCTCGGCAAGACGTGCGGGAGGCGTCTTGCCGGAGACCGCCTCCGCCTTGAGCCCGGCGGCACGGAACTCCTGCGCCAGGTTGTACGCATGCGCTACACCGGCGGCGTAGACGATTCCGGGTGTCGTGCCGAAGCGCTCCCGGTAGAGGCTCGCGGCGGCCTGGTTGAGCGCTTCGTGGTCGAGAGCCGCGGCGAGCGCGCGCTCCTCGAAGTCGCCGCCCACGATCGGGACGGAGTTGATCGCCGCGGCAGGAGGCACCCGGAGGTTGCGCAGGGGGGCGATGAGCCCTCGCCGCGCCGCATCGCTCAGAGGAAGATCGTCGACCGAAGCCGGAAAGACGTCGGAGACCTGCTTGGCGATCAGCTGCTCGGTCGCGGTCATTCCGATGTAGAGCGGCTCGTGGAATGCACGGATGGCCGCGCTCGTCTTCTCTCCGAGAGCCGTGTGCGCTTCGTCGCAGAGGACGAGGTCGTACGTCCCACGGTCGAGCTCACTCCCGTGGCGTGCGAACCAGGCGTATGTCTGGATCGTGATCGGGTTGTCGCGTGGCGTGTGCGTGCCCTTGAGCACGGCGGCAGCGAAGCGGTCCGCGTAGCCCTCGGTCGTGAGGTCGCGCGTGAACTGGGAGACGAGGAGGCGGCGGTGCGTGAGGATCAACACGCCGAGACCGCGAGCGGCCTCGACGAACCCGGCAGCGGCGATGGTCTTTCCGGAGGCCGTCGGGTGGCGGAAGCGGTACCGACGGACCGCGCCGGGATCGGCTCCGCTGAAGCTCGGCTCCAGGTCCTTCTCCTCGATGAAGCCGGCGTCGAAGTCGTCGTCGGCCTCCTCGTCGATCTCGGCCTCGGCCACGACGCCGTTGCCGCTTCCATTCCCGTTACCGTTCTCTTCCGCCGAGCGCTGTGTCGCGGCGATGAGCTCGGCGAGCATTCCGGCAAGAGCGTCGACCTGGTGACGCCGAAGCTCGGTTCCTGCCGCCGTGCGAGCCGGGTTCTCGGTGAGCACGCGCTCGAGCCCCAACATGAGCCCGTAGCGAACTTTCCAGCGGGATGACGGCCGTTCGAGGCCCGCGTCCATCTCGGCACTGGCATCGTCGAGCGCGGCCCGTCTGGCGGTGCCGGGAGCGAGCGCGGCGAGAGCGTCCTCGTCAGGCTGCAGGAACGGCTCGCCGACCCAGGCTTCGGCGCGATGGGCCGCGGCGGTCAGGTTCTCGGGGGTGTCCGACGTCAGCGTCGGGATAGTCGTAGCCTCGTGCATTCACGCAGCACTTACGTTCGTGCCGCTCCTTCCGAAGAGTTGACGCTCGCCCGATTACGGGCGAGCGGTACCGGCAGAGCATACCTCAGAGTTCGGGCGGATCGCGCCCCGTGTTCTATTCACGGGCTGCGGCGAGCTCCGCGAGCGGTTGACCCACCACGCGCTGTGAGACGCCGGTTTGATCGAGGTGCCTCGTGATCCCGCCCAGCCAGAACGGATAGCCCGCCCCCAGGATCAGGCACGTGTCGACGTCCGCAGCCTCGGCGACGACGCCTTCCTCGATCATGTGCCTGACCTCGTCGGCCATGGCCTCGAGGACCGCTTCGTGGATCTCGTCGACCGTTCGCGGTGCGTGCTCGACGACGACTGGATCGCCGCCGGCAGCGAGGCTCTCGAGTGTCGCCGAGAGCGGGTATCGGTCGGGCCATGCCTCGTGGAGCGTGTGACGGACGTGGTTCGCGACCTTCGGTCCGACGAGCTGGAGGAGTACGGACGGCGCCATCGGCAACCCGAGTCGAAGGACCGCCTCATCGGTTTCGTCGACCGTGTTCCCGCGGTCGAGTGCATCGGTGATCACGGACCCCTGCCGGGCAAGCAGTCGGTTCACGACGAACCCAGGCGCGTCGCGAACGAGCACGCCGCGCTTGCGCAACTTTCCCGTGACTGCCCAGGCGGTCGCAAGCGTGATGTCGTTCGTCTGTGGCGTCCTGACGAGCTCGACGAGCGGGAGGACGGCGACGGGGTTGAAGAAGTGCATGCCCACGACTCGCTCGGGGTGCTCGAGGTCTGCCCCCATCTCGGTCACCGAGAGGGAGGACGTGTTCGTCGCGAGAATGCACTCCGCGGAGACGACTCGCTCGAGCTCCGCGAAGACCTCCTTCTTGACGCTCATCTCCTCGAAGACGGCTTCGAGCACGAGATCGCAGCCGGCGAACACGTCCCACTCCGTTCCGCCCGAGACGAGGGAGACGAGGAAGCGCGCCTTGGCCTCGCCGATGCGACCCTTGCGTGTCAGCTCGTCGAGCTCGCCGGCGATCCACGACTTCGCGTCGTCGACCGGCTCTTGCGTCAGGTCGCGGAGACCTACCGGGATTTCGAGGCGCCGCAGCGCGAGCAACGCGAGCTGACGCGCCATCAAGCCGGCTCCGACGATCCCGACGCGCTCGATACGCCGCGGCTTCGCGTCGGGGATCCCGACTCCACGCTTCGCCCGTCGCTCGACGAGGTTGAACGCGTACACCGAGGCTTGTGCCTGCGGGCCGGGCAGGAGATCGGCGAGCGCGTCCTCCTCGGCGCGATAGCCCTCCTCGAGCGACCACGTCGCAGCTCCTTCGATCAGGTCGAGAGCGCGGTAGGGGGCTGGTGCGGCTCCGTGGAGCTGGCCGTCGAGCCGAGACCGGGCCTTGCGGCAGATCTCGCCGACTTCGGAGAGATCGGCCGCGGGGCGTCGCTTGCCCGGGTTCCCCTCGATCTTCTCGATAAGCATGGCGAGAGACTCGTCGAGGAACTCCACGGGCTCGAGCAGCGCATCGACGAAGCCGGCCTCGAACGCCTGCGGAGCCGTGAGCATCCGGTTCTGCCGAAGCGGGCTCTCGACGATGAACTTCACCGCCTGCTCCGCCCCGACGAGCTGCGGGATGAGCTGCGTTCCGCCCCACCCGGGGATCAACCCGAGGAATACCTCGGGGCACGCGAAGTGGCGAACGGACGATGAGATCGTTCGGTAGTCGCAGTGAAGCGCGATCTCGACACCGCCGCCGACCGCCGCCCCGTTGATCGCGGCGAGCGTGACGAAGGGGAGACTGCGGATTCGCCCGAAGAGCTCGTGCCCGGCTTCGCCGCCGAGCCGTGCGCGCTCCGGCGTGATCTCGCCGAACTCGTCGATGTCGGCGCCCACGGCGAAGACGAACGGCTTGCCCGTCAAGAGGAGCCCGCGCCAGTCTCGTGTCTCCAGCTGACCGAGCATCTCTTCGAGCGAGCGCAAGGCTGCCTCGCCGAACGTGTTCGGCTTCTGCCAGTCCTCGCCGTTGTCCATCGTCACGACTGCGATCGGGCCGACCCGTGTGTCGATGTGCTGGAGCTTGAACTGGGTCGGGCTAGCCACCGTTCTGGAGGTTCTCCCAGAGGACGGCGGCGCCCATGCCGAGGCCGATACAGAGTGCGGTCAGGCCATACCGAGATCCGGGCCGGTCGCGGAAGCCGCGGGCAAGCTGCGCCATGAGGCGCACCCCGGTCGCTGCGAGTGGGTGTCCGCATGCGATCGCCCCGCCGTAGGGGTTGAGGCGAGGGTCGTCGGGTGCAACGCCGACGCCGTCGCACCAGGTCAGGACCTGAACGGCGAACGGCTCGTTCAACTCGAAGAGATCGACGTCCTCGATTCCGATGTCGGCTCTCTCGAGCACCTTGTGGGTCGCGGGAACGGGGCCGAGCCCCATCAGCTCCGGCTCGACGCCCGCGTATGCGAATCCGGCGAGGCGCATCTTCGGCTGGAGACCGAGGTCCTCGGCCGCCCCGGCTGACGCGATGAGAGCGGCAGTCGCCCCGTCGGTGAGCCCCGCGGAGTTCCCCGCAGTCACGCGACCTCCCGCACGGAACGGCGTGCGAAGCCCTGCGAGCGCCTCCATGGTCGTGTCCGGCCTCAGGAACTGGTCCCGTGCGGCCACGGTCCAGCCTTCGTCGGTGAAGACGGACATTGGAACGACGACCTCGTCCATGACGCCCTCGTTCCATGCCTTTCCCGCTCGGCGCTGCGATTCGACCGCGTACGCGTCGGCGGCCTCCTTCGTCAGATGCGGAAAGGCGTCGTGGAGGTTCTCGGCCGTCTGCCCCATGACGGCCGCGGTCTCGTCCACGATCCGCTCGGCGATGAATCGAGGATTGAAGTCGACGTCTTCGCCCATCGGGTGGTGCCCCATGTGCTCGACACCGCCGACCAGGACGACGTCGGCGGCGCCCATCGCGATCTCGCCCGCGCCCGCGGTCGTCGCAGTCAGCGCTCCGGCGCACATGCGGTCGACAGCGAATCCCGGGACCGTCTTCGGTAGACCGGCGAGCAGCGCGACGTCGCGGCCGAGCGTCAGTCCCTGGTCTCCGACCTGAGCCGTTGCGGCGAACACGACGTCGTCGATCCGCTCGGGCGAGAGCTGAGGGTTGCGGCGGAGGACTTCGCGTACCGCCTTGACCGCCATGTCGTCGGCGCGAGTCCTCGCGAAGTAGCCGTCCGCCGTCGCCCGGCCGAACGCCGTGCGCACGCCGTCGATGTAGACCACCTCGCGAAGCTCGGCCATGGGCCAGACGATACTTCGGGAACGGTGGTCGACTGAGGGGAACGGGCGGAGGGTCTAGAGTCCTGCTCGTGCCCGAGTTGCCCCTGACCGGTGGCTGCCTCTGCGGCGGCGTTCGCTTCGAGGTCCGGGAGCCGCCCCTCTCTGCGAGCTACTGCCACTGCACGCGCTGCCAGCGCCGGACGGGGACGGCGGCCTCCGTGCAGGCGCACATCGTTCCCGGCTCGCTGCACGTCACCGCAGGAGAGGACTTGCTTCGTGCCTACGAGCCGGCCGGCGGCTTCGCCAAGGTCTTCTGCGGGGCGTGCGGATCTCAGCTCTGGAGCCGCAATCCGCAGAATCCGGCTGCGCTTTCCGTGCGCATGGGCGCCTTCGACTCGGATCCCGGAGTGAGGCCCAGCGTCCGCCAGTTCGTCGCGTACGCCGCGGAATGGGAGCCCATTCCGGACGACGGCCTGCCGCGCCATCCGGAGCGGCGCCCGCCCGACGGCTAGAAGGGGCCGGCGCGGTCCGCCGACCCCTCGATCGACGCGAGTCAGGCGTGCGGGAGCTTGATCACGGGACAGACGAAGGATGGCCCGCTTCCGACGATGCTCGCCTTGCCGGCAGCGAAGGCGAGAAGGAGCTCTTCGTCGCTGTCGATGTCACCGCTCGCGTTCGCGTCTGCGGCCGCGACTGCTGCGGCGTAACCAATCGGGAATGCGAGAACCTCGACGCGCCAACGACCTCCGTTGTAGCCCTTGTCGCCGGGCGCAGCTGTGGCGACGTTCGGCTGCAGCCCGCCGAACGCGTAGATCGTGTCGAAGCTGTGCGCCGGAGCACCGGTGTGGCTCAGATCTGTCGGAGTTCCTACGGTGCGGTACATCTCTCCGTCGACGTAGAACGCAGGGCCCGTAACCCCGCCGGAGCCGGCTGCCACCGCCGAGCCGGCGGAGATGGCGGATACGAGGAGAGCGAGGGCGAGTGGGACGAACCGAGTCATGGCGCCTCCTTGAATGGATGACGCCTCTGACAGTGCCGCTCGAGTCTTGCGCTCCTCTTACCGGTGTCTTACCTGTTCCTGAACTCGAGGGGCGCCGTTACTGCTCGCCTGCGGCGAGCTCGCGCGAGCGCACCATCGCGGCCTGGATCGCGTTCAGGAACGCCGCTCGGACACCCGCCATCTCGAGCTCCCTGATCGCCGCGATCGTCGTCCCGCCCGGGGAGGTCACCATCTCGCGGAGCTCGACCGGATGCATCTTCTCGTCGCGCAGCTGCTTTGCGGTGCCGAGCATGGTTTGGACGACGAGCTGCGTCGAGATCTCTCGAGAGAGCCCGAGCAGGATTCCCGCCTCGATCATGGCCTCGGCGAGTAGAGCGAAGTACGCGGGCCCAGAGCCGGACACCGCCGTGATCGCGTCCATCGAGCTCTCGGCGACGCGCACGACTGCGCCGAGGTGCGCGAGCGCTTCCTCCGCGAGGTCGAGGTGCTCATCTCCTGCATGCGCGCCCGCGCAGAGCCCGGCGATTCCCTCATGGACGGTCGAGGGCGTGTTGGGCATCGCGCGGACGACGGGCACTCCGGGCGAGAGCCGGCTCTCGATCCTCGCGGTGGGGATTGCGGCCGCGACGGAGAGCACGGTCTGCTCGGGAAGGATGAGCGCGCCGATCTCGCCGAGGAGGACGTCGATGTCCTGCGGTTTGACCGCGATCACGATGAGTGCCGCTCCTGCGACGGCGTCGTGGTTCGAGAGCGTGGCATCAACGCCGTGGCGCTCGCGCAGCTCCGCGACACGCTCGGCACGGCGGCCGGTAGCGGCGATCTCGCCGGGC
>Ga0209342_10005780_pt1 | contig 12605 bp, 9 predicted proteins | sample RifCSP16_2_FD_184023 | JGI IMG/M metagenome (GOLD analysis project Ga0209342, IMG submission 184023) | Soil microbial communities from Rifle, Colorado - Rifle CSP2_sed 16_2 (SPAdes) (version 2) | ecosystem: Environmental > Terrestrial > Deep subsurface > Rock core/Sediment | place: Rifle... | reverse complement strand
GACGCGGCTGAGCCAGTTGCGCGACGGCGCGAGCAACACGATCGCGATCCTGGGCGCGTGCGGCGACGCGGGGCCCTGGGCGGCCGGTGGCCGGGCGACGGCTCGGGCATTGACCCAGCGGCCTTATGTGAACGGGCCCGACGGTTTCGGCACGGGCCAGCCGGACGGGATGTACGTGGGCATGGCCGACGGGTCGGTTCGGTTTTTGGCGAAAGACGTGGACCCGCGAATCGTCGAGGAATTGGTCACGATCAACGGCGGCGAAAAGTCCCGCGAGCCGGTCGACGCGAAGGAGCCGGCGGAAGCGGCCCAGGCCCAGGCACCCGAGACAAAGCCTGCTACCGACGACGAGGCGAACGAAGTTGAGGAAAAAGAACCGACGGCGGAGGAGATTCCACCGGCGCTGGCCACGAAGCTTGCGCGGCCGATCGAGGACGCGAAGTTCGAGGACATGGAATTGGGCGATCTGGTGCAACTGGTCCGCGAGATGGGCTCGCTGGAGATTCAGATCGATCAGGCATCGCTGGCCAAAGCCGAAGTCTCATTGGACACGTCCGTTACGGTCGAGCTGAAAAAAACCACGTTGGGCGATGTGCTCGACGAGGCCCTCCGGCAGTGTGGGCTGGCGCTGGTGGCGCGTGAGGGGAGGCTGGTGGTGACCGTCGCGGAGCCGTAAACTCCGAAATGATACAGTGATTTTTGCGTATTCTTCCCGTCTTTCCTCTTGCATCGGGACGATTTTCAGGGTAAATGTCGTATAAGAGGTTTCGTCGAAGTTCGCTTTGTGCGCGGGACGATAAGAGTCGTATGAGAAATTGTTGGCATGCCTACTTCTGGTTTTATTTTTACCCGCTGAGTCGCGGGGCCGGAGGAGGTGTACACGACTAACCTCTAACGAACGCGAAGAAACGCCAAGCCCCGAGACCTGAGAAGGTTTCGGGGCTTTTTTTGTGGTTCGACACACGGTTCGCAATACTAACCCGAAGCGTAAGCGAGGGTAAATCGTCCTCCTACCCTCGCTTGCGCTTCGGGTTGGTATGGACTCACCATGAATTCGACTTGCATGAGTTGTCGCGCCGAGCAGGCTCGACGGCTAACACGTTGTTCCCCCAAATCCCCAAATCTAGTAGTTCCAAAATTGCCGAATTACCGTAGGCCGGGTCGTGACCCGGCGACAGATAGTACCGAGCAAGAGCCTTGCCGGGTCGCGACCCGGCCTACGGGATTGTCCCAAACTTGTAACTACTGAAATCCCTAACAAAGGACTGCCTTCCATGATCGTCGTCATGAAACGGGGCGCTACGCCCGAGGAGATCCAGCACATGATCAGCCGCGTTGAAGCGTTGGGGCTGAAGGCCCATCCGATTTACGGCACCGAGCGGACCGTGATCGCCGCGATCGGCGAGAAACGAGATGAGCATCGCCAGTCGTTGGAGAGCGGGCCCGGCGTGGACGAAGTGGTTCCGATCCTCGCTCCCTACAAAGTGGCCAGCCGCGAGGTGAAGCCGGAGCCGACCGTGGTTCGCGCCGGCAGTCTGGTCGTCGGCAACAGCCACTTGGGCATGATCGCCGGGCCGTGTTCGGTCGAGAGCGAAACGCAGATGATCACGACGGCTCGGGCGGTGAAACGAGCGGGGGCGACGGCGCTGCGCGGCGGGGCTTTCAAGCCGCGGACGAGTCCCTACAGTTTTCAGGGGCTGAAGGAAGAGGGGCTGCGGATTTTGGCCGCCGCGCGGGAGGAGACGGGCCTGGCCGTCGTGACGGAGGTGATCGCCGCCGAGGACGTCGAGCTGGTCGCCCATTGGGCCGACGTGTTGCAGATTGGCGCGAGGAACATGCAGAACTATCGGTTGTTGGAAGCGGTCGGCGCGACGGGACGGCCCATCCTGCTCAAACGCGGGCCGGCGGCGACGCTCGACGAGTTGCTGTTGGCGGCCGAGTACATTCTGAACGAGGGCAATCCGAATGTGATGCTTTGCGAGCGGGGTATTCGCACGTTCGAGACGCACACTCGCTTCACGCTGCCGCTGGCGAGCGTGCCTTATCTGCACGAGCGAACGCACCTGCCCGTGGTGGTCGATCCGAGCCACGGCACAGGCCACACGAGCCTCGTGACGCCGATGGCCTGCGCGGCGATCGCGGCGGGGGCGGACGGCATCATTCTTGAAGTGCATCCGGACCCGGAGACGGCGATGAGCGACGGCTATCAGTCGCTCGATTTCGAGCAGTTCGACCGGGCGATGGACCAGTTTCGCAAGATGGCGGAGTGCGTGGGACGGCGGATCGCGGTCAACGAGGAAGCGTAGCCTGAAGAAAGTTGGCCCACTTGTTGTGGAGCTAATATGGACGGGGTGACGTATAATGGGTAAGATCAGGCCTTTGATGGGAGGTCGACGGCCTGAATGCAAAGAAAGACATTTTACGCGTGGGCGATCGCCGCGTTTGGCGGCTGGATTCTTGGGGATCACACCTGGGTCACCACCTACAAACCGGTCGAGCGGCTTCCTCCCGATCCACACGACGGCGAGTATTGGTATTGTTGGGGCGACGGACATTGCACGCCGCCGGCGGATCCGGATTCGCGTTTCCTGGCAAGACAAGAGGGTGATCTGGAGTTCGCGGTTCGCGTTGCGTGTCCCAACGAGGACGCCGAGGATTGTGGATTGGAATACGGCAAGCAAGGCGTGTGTCATCAAATGGCCAATCGGATTCTGTACGCAACGGCCATTGATGACCGCCCTCCCCTCAAAGTCGAGAACGCCCGGGGATACTACCTTACGGTGGCATTGTACGGCGAGTACGGCGGCAAAGGCTCGCGCGGCGACCAGTCGCGTCGTCGCTGGGAAGAGGTTGTCAAGGACTGGGTATCTCGTCGTGGAGAGGGTAAATCGCCATGAATGTTGACCAGGGCGGCGTCGGCGAGGGATACGGAGCCATAGAAAAACGGTTGCGTGAGAAACTCGGCGAACGCTGTACCCCGGACATCCTTGCAGCATTCGCACAAGCTGAACGTCAACTTGTAGAACGCAAGGACAACCTCGTCGATCTGCTTGAAGCCGGCATTCTTTCGCCGACCGAATTTGCCCAAAAGGTGAACGCCTCGGCGAACGTCTATCTTCGGTTTGTTGCCGACGTGATCGGCCCGGAGGCCTGCAAGGAAATCTACGATTTCGGACCGGATGAGGAGGTGTCGCTGGTGGACCCTCGAAGGGTGGCGTCGCCATATCGTTCACTCGACGAGACCACCATCATCCGAATTGTGGCCACCGAACTTGCGATCGCGGATAACCGCGTCAAGACGAAAATCAGCGATGAGCAGCTACGAGCGGGCCTGCGCGAGGTCGTGCGCCACGCGATTGTCCGAGGAGAACTGGCGGACTTTTTCGGTGGCAACAGAATGATGTTTCTCTGCTGGCAAACGGCGCTCGTGACGAGCCATTTGGCCTCCGTTCTCGAAGGCACGGCCGTGAAAGACGTCCTGTGGCGAATCGCCGAAAAGATGTTGGCCAGAGACGACTGGTTCTTGCAGCCTTCTCGGACCGCGATCAAAGACTTCTTTAACACGGTCAATCAGGACTTGGCAATAATGAATGACCTCTTCGCAAATCCCGAAGAGGGGTTCGATGCATCAAATGCCGCCAATTGGCTGTTCGAACATGCCCATCGGCCCCGCAGGTGGCCGATTGTAGAAGCTTTCGAGAAACCGAATATCTAAACTGGAAATATCTAAACTGGAATAAGCCTGATGCGGTAGGCAGAGTGATGGCGTTGGCTGGATGGAAACGTTCAAGCCGCCAAACGACGGGTCTTCTGAAGAGTTGGCATAGCCTTTAAGGCGGTGTCTAACATTGCCGTCTCCGCCTCAAAACCACCCTCGGACAGTCGAAGAGACCAAACGCGAAGTCGCCGAGGGTCGGCTTGAACGTGCTTCCAGAAGGCTTGAAAAAGGCCGAGATCATTGGCCACCGCGGGCATTTCCAACACGGTGATTCCGAGTGTCCCGCGCAAGGCGGAAAAGGAGCGAGCCAGATACTCCTGGAATCGCTGGTGAAGAATACGGATGTCCATTATTTCCATGTTGAAGCCCTCGCGCGTGCGAACCGGTTGTTTTGCAGGGCCGAATTCTATCTCGGATGCCCGGAGGTTAAAAAGACCAGTTCGCTGAGATGTCTGGCCAGCGCGTGAATATCACACGATTGGAGACAGGTTTCTCGACGAAGCGGGTTAATTTAGGTAGGTTGGCGCGGATTGGTTGAGAAGGGATTGGCGCTATATCAGTTGGTCGTGCTCGTGCCACTTTTGCTCGTGGCCGGATATCTGGTGATTCGCAAGAAGGGAAGCGTCTATTTCGCGTTGTTCCTGGCCCTGGGCGGCGCGACGCTGATCAAAGTGGCGTTGGTGGTTCACGAGTATTTTCCGTCGCGCTACTTCAAGTACGTGCTGATCCTCGCCTTGTTGGCGGTCGTCGTTCGTCTCTTGGTATATCTGATCCGTCTCGTGGCGTTTCCCAAAATCGACTGGCTTGTGAAGCAGTACCGGGAAGCCTACGAGCGGTTTTTGTGTCCCGTGTGTGAATATCCCATCCGCATCGGGCCTCGGCGGTTTCTCTATTGGACGCGTCGGACGGTGCATAAGATTCTTCCGCAGGGCGACACTTCGTACAAGATCGAGCCTTACACCTGCCCATCGTGCGGCACTCGGCTGTTCGAGGAGTGTCCCGAGTGTCACAACGTCCGGCATGCGCTGCTGGAGCACTGTGCGCATTGCGGAGCGAAGAAGGATCTGGAGTAGGCGGCCGACGCGCATGCGATTGCCGCGCGTGACCGATGGCGCACTCCGCGGGCCCGGGGCTTTTCTGTCTTCAGCGCGAACTCGCGCGGATCGACGTCGTCGACGCCGGACCGAGGGTGATCAACGACGGAATTGCGTCGGCGGCGCGGCGCTCGTTCGGGAGGCCCAAACGCCCGCCGGTCGCTTGCCCTTGGGGACGAATTCGTACAGATCGAGATAATTGTGGCCAAGCGGTTCGCTTTTGGTGTAATGCGCCAAAAAGGCGTGTCGCTGTTGGCTCGCGAGGTCGTATCGCAACTGGACGGCGGCCAGCCACTCGGCAAAAGCCGAGGCGTCGGTCTGGGTGTCCGGCCTGCCGTAACACACCAGGCGCAACGGGCGATCGGCCGAGACGCGGTCCCAATCGACCGGCTTGCCCGAGGCGTGACGCGGCGAGTAGATCCGGCGGTTGCACAGGTACATGGCCGCCATCGGCGTGGTCGGGACGGGAGAGTTGATTCCCTCGGGCAAATCGCTTTCCCAACAGATCACTTCTCCGTCGCACTCTTTATTGCACCAGAACCATTTTGCGAAGTCGCGTTGGTCGGCGGAGTCCCGGACGTGATACGGCTTGAGAAAGTCGCGGGTCATCGAGCCGACGGCCACGGTCGCCAGGAGGCCCACCAATACGAGCACGGCCGGACGTCCCATGACCGCGCCTTGCTTGTTGCGTCGCACCAGCAGAGCGGCGGCCCCCAGCCCGGCCAGCAAGCAAATGGCCGGTGCCATGTAGATGGCAAATCGCATGCCTCCGTAGGGATATCGCCAAAGCAGTCCCGCCACGAGGTTCGGCGCCAAGGGCGCCAGCAGCAGCACGACGAGCCCGCGATGCCCACGTCGCCAAAGGAAGACGGCGGCCGTGATGCAGCAGACGGTTGTCAAGGCGCTTCCGCCCCGGGCGCCGCCGACCGGGTATTGAAACATCTCGCCGGTGTTGGTCATGACGAACCACTTCACCATCCCCAGGAATGAATCGAGGGGTGGAAGCATGGGGCGCCAGAAATCGCGCATCCACGCCAATTCAACCTCGCTTTGCGGACCGACGGACAGCCGGTATACGAAGGCAAAACTGGCCAACAAGACGATGTTGTAGCAGGCCCAAGCAGCCCAGTCCGCATACCCCGTCGTTCTGGGCGTCGTTTGCGAGTCGAGGGCGACGCCGGACTCGCGACGATCGTGGTCCGCCGTCGCGACGGCGAGTTGCTTGCGGCCGACCCAGAGACCGTAGCCTAAGGCCAGGCTTATGCCGCCGGCAGCGAACATGGACGGATAGGACATGCCCAGCGCCAACGGCACGCAGGCCGTCAAGGCCCAGAGCCAGCCCGCCTTTCGGCCACGATACCACTCGACGGCCATGGCCAACAGCGCCAACGCGACAAACATGTCGCTGCAGTAGGGCTTTGCCTCGCTGGAATAGCGAATCAGGGGATAGCCGACGGCGAAAATGCCCACCGCCAGCAACAGCGACGTTCCTCGCAACAGCCGTCCCGCGACGTGCCGGAAGAGGAATAGTCCGCCGATGCTGCACATCACGGGAAACAACCGCACGGTGTATTCCGAGAAACCCAGTAGCCGGACAACCGTCGCCTGGATCCAGAGGAAGAGAAATGGGCAAACTTGGTGGTATTTTAGCGGCTCGGTCAATTCCAGATAGCCGCGGTCCAAGAGATTAGCCATCAGAAAACATTCGTCGTCCCAGAGCGGAAACTTCAAAAGATAGCGGACCATGCGGGTCAAGACGCCAACCGCCAACAAGGCCCAAAGCAGTTGGCGTTGTTGCGGCGCGGTCAAGGGACCGCTGTCGCCGGGAGTGACGTCCAGCGGCAGACACTCGGGGCCGCGGTGAATTGTCGAGTCGTTGGGGCCGGGAAGCGAATCGAACAGGCTCATTTCGCGCGATCCTTCGTTTAAGGGACGCCGTCGAACTGATCGACGACGTGGAACGACTTTCGTTGAACCCGGCACGGCCCACATTGGTAAGAGACCGCCAACGGGAGCACGGTGTTCGGCACCCTCCGTCACGAGTCAGAGCTTGCATGAATCAAAGCAACTATCGCGTCCGTGCGACGCCGGCCGCGGAAAATGTCGAGCAGGCTCGGAGGCTAGCGGCGGATATTCCCGCTCTCGCGGCACCCGTAGAAGAATCATCAGACGAGCGGGAAACATCTAATACCAAAACCTCGGAGGATTATCAAGAGCAATAGGTGATCTTCTCACGGGCTTAAATGCCAGTTGGCGACTGGCCCTTTGGCGCGAACTCGTAAACGTCGAGGAAGTCGTAACCGAGCAGGTCGCGGTCTTTATAGTGCAGTGGGAAAGCGTGGCGATGGTGGTTGATCAGGTCGTAGCGCGCGGCCAGTTCGGTCAGCCAGCGGTCGAAGGCCGGTTCAGGCTCGGCGGCATGGGAGGCGCTGTAGCGGACCACGCGGAGCGGATGGGTTGCCGAGATCCGCGACCAGGCGACCGGACGGCCCGCGGCGCGGTGGGGGGAGTAAACCTGTCGGTTGCAGAGGTAGAGCGTGGCGGACGCGAGTTGGGCGGGCGGCGAGGAGCGGCCCTCGGGAACGTCGGCGTCCCAGCAGGCCACTTCGGCGTCGTACTCCTTGTTCGGCCAGAACCATCGGGCGAAATCGCGATGGGTCAGCACGTCGCGCGTGCGATAGGGCCGGGCAAAATCGCGGGCGATGGACCCCACGGCCACGGCCGCCAGCAGGACAAAGAGGATCAGCAACGTTGTGCGGCCGGACACCACGCCGCGACGATTGCGCCACACCACCAGCGATGCCGCTCCGAGCCCGGCAAGCAGGCACACGGCGGGCGCCATGTAGAGGACGAATCGCACGCTGCCGCCGTAGGGATAACGCCATAAGAGCGCGGCGACCAGATTGGGCACAAGCGGCGCGAGGCACAGAAGGATCAGCCGCCATTGACGCCGACGCCACAGCACCACGACGGCCGCCGCGCAACAGATGGTCGTGAATGTGCTCGCGCCCCGGGCGCCGCCGACCGGATATTGCAGCAATTCGCTCGTGTGGGCAACGACGAACCATTGGGCCAGGCCAACGGCCGAGTCGCGCGGCGGAAAAATGTCCTTCCAATAGTCGCGCATCCAGGCCAGCTCGGCCGCGCTCTGGGGGCCGACGGAAAGATAGTAGACCGCGGCGAAACCGGCCGCCAACGCTACGTTGTAACAGAGCCAGGCGACCCAGCCGGAGCGCCGCTCGCGCCACAGCACAAAGGCCACGGCCACGCTGACGCCGGCGGCGGTGAAGACCGTGGGATAGGAAAGTCCCAGCGTCAGCGGCACGCACGCGGTCAAAGCCCAAAGCCAGCGCGGCGAGCGAGTGACGTACCACTCGACGACCAGAGCCACGAGCACCAGCGAGGCGAACATGTCGCAGCCGTAGGGTTTGGCCTCGCAGGCGTAGCGGACCAATGGATAGCCGACCGCGAAGACACCGACCGCCAAGAGCAAGGCCGTGCCGCGCAGCAGACGCGAGGCCACGTGGCGGAACAGAAATAAACCGGCCACACTGCAAATCAGGGGAAACAACCGCAACGTGTATTCCGAGAAGCCCAAGAGACGTATGACGGTCGCCTGAATCCAAAGGAACAGCACCGGCGCGACCTGATGATGGGCCAACGGATCGAGCAATTCGGCGTAGCCGCGATTGAGCAGGTTGGCGCAGAGAAACGTTTCGTCGTGCCAGAGCGGAAAATCGAGCAGGTAGCGAATCACTCGCGCGGCGAGACCTAGCCAGACGAGGCACCAGGTCAACTGCGACAGACGCCGCGCGGAGAGCGGCTCGTCGTCGGCCGGCACGACGCCGATCGGCAGGAAAAGGTCGCCGTCGCAAGTGGCATAAGCGTCGTCCAAGACTTCTCTCCGGCAGTTCGGTCAACCAAAACAGGAGGACAGACATTCTTGTCTGTCTTTCGTATCTATCTTTGTCCATCGCGATGCCGTGCCGTCTCTTGGATCGCAGGATAGTCCTGTAGGTCAGGCTGTGCCTGACAATTTTATCGGTTCCTGTCAGGCACAGCCTGACCTACTACGAGGCTGTTCCCCGCCAACAGACAGGAATGTCTGTCCTACTGTTACTTTACAAGAGTCGGATGTTTGGCTGTTCGGTTTTTCTCTCTCGGCACGAATGTATAAACCTCGACGGCCACCTCGGCCCGGACGTGGGTTTCCCATTTGTCGTAGCAGAAGAACGGATAACGGTCGCGGTCCACCAACGTGTAGCGTTTTTTCATGTCGGCGAGCCAACGGTCGAAGGCCGCCTGGTCGAAGTTGAATTCCGACGTTTTGAACTGCACGCAACGCAAGGGCCGGTCGGCCGAGACGCGGTCCATGCGGGGCGTCTCGGCGTGGGCGTGGCGCGGCGAGTAGATCTGCTGGTTGCACAAGTACATCGCCGAAAAGCCGTGATGGAACGTCTCGGGCGAAAAGTCGATGCCCAGGTCGCGTTTCAGACAGACCAACTCGCTCTGCTGGGCCGCGTCGAACCAGAACCAGCGGGAGAAGTCGCGGAAACGCATGTCGACGGCCGTTTTGGCGGGCCGGGCGACGTCGCGGACCATCGACCCCACGGCCACCGCGGCCAGCAAGCCGGTCGCGACCAGCACCCCTGCCCTGCCCCCGCCGACAATCCTTCGACGAGGATGAATCAGCACGGCGGCCAGCCCAAGGCCCGTCAACAGACTGAAGGCGGGCGCCATGTAGATATTGAATCGGACCATGCCGCCGTAGGGATAACGACCCAGCGCGGCCGCGACGAACGTCAGTCCCAGCGGGGCCAACAGCAGCAGCAAGAGCGTGTACTGCCGACGGCGGACTAAGAGAGCCACGGCCGTCACGCAGAGAAGGAACGTCAGTGTGCTGCCGCCGTGGTTGTCGCCGAAAGGATACGCGAGCATCTGGCCCGTGTGAACGGTGAAAAACCACGCGACAAACGCCAACGGGTTGGTCAACGGCGGGAATCCACGGTCCCAATAGGTTCGCATTGAGTCGAGATCGGTCGTGCTTTGCGGTTGGACCGAAAGCATGAAAACCACGGCAAACGCGGCCAGCAAGGCGACGTTATAGACGATCCAAGGGAGCCAGCCTTGCCGGACGCGATCGCGCCACAGAACGTAGGCCACGAAGAGACTCACTCCGCCGCCGACGAAAACCACCGGATAGGAAATCAGCACGGCCACGGGCACCACCACGGCCAGCGCCCAGAGCCAGCGGTTGGACGGTTTGACCCACCATTCGACGGCCATTGCCAGCAGGGCCAGGGCCAGGAACAGGTCGATGCCGTAGGGCTTGGCCTCGGCCGAGTAGCGCAACAGCGGATAGCCCACGGCGAACACGCCCACCGCCAGCACGAGCGCCGAGCCGCGGAGCAGGTGTCCGGCCATGCGTCGAAAAACGAACAGGCCCGCCACGCTGCACGCGAACGACGGCAGGCGGAGCACGTATTCGGAAAAGCCGAACAGTTTGACCAGCGTCAGTTCAAGCCAGAGGAACCCGACGGGACAGATTTGCCAGTAGTTCAGCGGTTTGGTCAGGCCGACGTAGTCCCGTTCCAACAGGTTGGCCATCAAGAAGCATTCGTCGTCCCAGAGCGGGAAACGCAGGAAATAGCGGACCGCCCGAGCCATCAGGCCGACGGCCAGCAGGGCCCAGATCAGTTGGCGTTGCCGGGCCGTGGTCAGGGGGCCGGCGTCCGGGTCGAGGACGTCCAAGGGCAGCGGCGCGGCGGCGTTGGAGGAGGCGGATTGAGTCATGCGAAGGTGACGGTTGGTGCGTCCGTACTCCTCACGCTCCGCGTGATGTCGCGATAGACCGATTGCATTATGTGACGACCTCACGCGGAGCGTGAGGAATACAGTGGTGCGTCCAGACGCACCCTACGCGGCTTTGCGCATGGCGGGTTGTTCCACGGGGGCCGCGACGATTTGGCGGTGATACGCCTCGTCCTCGGTGAAGCGCCGGTCGATCAATCGCGTGTAGAACATCTGGCCGAGCGCTTTCAGGCCGTCGCGGGCGCGGATTTTCTTGCCTTGGGCGTAGCCGCGGCGGTCGTAGCTGATCGGCACTTCATGGATCCGCGCTCCCCATTGGGCCAGACGGCAGGTGATCTCGGGCTCGAGCGTGAAGGTGCAGCTCGACAGCCGCAGCCGCTTGAGCACGTCGGCGCGGACCATTTTGTAGCACGTCTCCATGTCGGTCAGCGTGAGGTTGTTGAGCATGTTCGACATGAGTGTCAGGCCTTGATTGACCATCGTGTGCCAGAAAGGCTGCACTCGTCGGGTCAGGCCGGCGTAGCGGGAGCCGAACACCGCGTCGGCCTTGCCTTCGAGGATGGGCGCCAACAGCGCCGGATACTCGGCCGGGTTGTATTCCAGGTCGGCGTCCTGCACGACGGCCACCTGGCCGGTCATGTGCTCGATGGCCGTGCGAATGGCCGCGCCTTTGCCTCGGTTCCGGGGGTGGCGGATCGGCTTGATCCGCGAGTCTTCGGCCGCCAGTTGTTCGAGAAGATCCCACGAGCCGTCGCGCGACCCATCGTCCACGCCGATCACCTCCATCTCGACCGGCACGGGCGAGGCGAGCACCCGATCGACGATCAGCCGGAGCGTGGCCACTTCGTTGTAGACGGGCAGAAGCACGGAAAGCAGCCGGATGTCGTTGGGACCGATAAACGGACGGGCTTTGTCGGGACGATTGGTATCGTGATACATAGGGCTAACCCCCCATTCTTACGACAATGTGGTCGCGGATCTTCCATGAGAAAGGAGATTCATACCAAAAAGAGGCGTTTGCTCCAACACGAACTCGCAATCATGAGTATGGAGACACAAGTCCATTGGGGAGTGGCCACCCCCACGAAATTGACCCAACCGGCTCTTGCGGTTCGTTGGCCCGGTGACGACAATACCAAATTCCGTCCTGACGACCCTATGTCGGGCGGACGTCGAATCCGCGGGTGTGCGGAGCGGGGGAACCAATCCCAGGGGGTGTACCCGGCGTTGGGCGCCGGGCGGAGAACTTCTCAACTCCGAACCCGACAGCTAACCTCGCAGGCGTTTGAGACGTTCACGCGGCCGCGTTTGCGCCGGTGGTTGTTCTTGGACCGCTCTCTTCGCACATCTCGCCTGTTTGTTGTGGGGATGAGCCTGTATGTTAAGCACGAGCAAGCGTCCGCGGGAACTGCGTTGGTTTCACGCGGGACCAATGCTCTTCGGCGACTGGGGCACCAGCCGCCTTTACGTGTTGGGCCTGGCGTTTTTCTACACGCAAGGGGCGTCGCTGTGGTTCATGGGCGCGATGTGCGTCCTGTTGCTGGCGGTCGCGTGGGCCTATCAGATTGTCTGCCGCACCCATCCCGACGGCGGAGGCGTTTACTCGTCGGCGAAGCATTTTTCGCAGACGCTGGCGGTGATAGGCGCGCTGATGCTTTGCGCCGACTATCTGATCACGGCGGCCCTTTCGTCGTTGGACGCTTTTCATTATCTCGATGTCCCGCATCCCCAGTGGTGGGCGGCGGGAAGTATCCTTCTGATCGGGTTCATCAATTTCTTCGGCCCGCGCAAGGGCGGGACGCTGGCGTTGGTGATTGCCCTGTTGACGGTGGGTCTGACGCTGGTGGTGGTCGGCGGGGCGGTTCCGTCGCTGGGATCCGCTCATGTCACGGCGCCCAAGGGCGGTCCGCTTCAATGGTGGGCCCAATTCACGGCGCTTATTCTGGCGATCTCGGGCGTCGAGGCGATTGCCAACATGACGG
>Ga0209342_10005776_pt1 | contig 12610 bp, 15 predicted proteins | sample RifCSP16_2_FD_184023 | JGI IMG/M metagenome (GOLD analysis project Ga0209342, IMG submission 184023) | Soil microbial communities from Rifle, Colorado - Rifle CSP2_sed 16_2 (SPAdes) (version 2) | ecosystem: Environmental > Terrestrial > Deep subsurface > Rock core/Sediment | place: Rifle... | reverse complement strand
CCTTGCGGTCCTCGAACACGTTGCGCGCGGCGGCACCCGGGCGCCGGGCGCGGCCGCGCGTGAGCTCCGCATCGGGATCAACACCTGGTACCTCTGCACCAAGCGGCTCGAGGACCTCGGCCTCCTTGCCATCACGCGCGCGCCGGGCGGCAAGAAGGCCAAGTCGATGGAGCCCACGGAACGGGGCCTGAAGCTCCTCACCCTCCTCAAGGAGCTGCCGCCGCTCCTCGAAGGGAGCCGCGCCGCGCTCGAATTCGAACTTGAAGAGGGGCGCCTGCCCACCGGGAGCGCTCGGGCCGGCGAGGTCCTCTTCCGCCTCGTCGAGATCGCCGAGCGGAACGGGGACTTCGGCGAGCTGGCGCGCATCGCGCGCCGGGCCCGGGCGCTCAAGCGGCCGGGCGAAGCGCGCCTGGCGAGCGCCACCAAACTCTACCTCGAGGGCTACGGGCAGGCGGCCGGGCGGGCGCTTGACGCGGCGATGAAGGCCCTTGCGGGGGAGCCTTCTAGCGGGGCGTACCTGCGCGCCCTTTACCTCAAGAGCGGCGTGGCCGAGCACGACGGGAACCCACGGCTCGCGTACATCCTCACAACGGAGCTTCGCCAACGAGCCAAGAAAGCCGGCAACCCCGGCATGGAGGCCGAGGCGAACCTGGGGCTTGGAATCCTGAAGACCCGAAGCGGCCAGTCCCGCGACGGCGCGAAGTACATGGCGAGGGCCGCCGAAATCGCGAGGCGCGCGGGGCTTCCAGCAAAGGAGTCCAAGATTCTTGCTAACCTTGCCTTTGCGGAGTTCTTCCTCGACCTCGGGCGGGCGCGCGCGACCGCCGACCGCGCGCTTGCCGCCGCGCGGCGCAGCGGCGCGCGAGTCGTGGAGGGGCGCGCCCAGATCAACCGGGCGCTCATCCTCGCCGCGCAGGGCGAGAAGCGCGCGGCCCTCGAGGCGCTCTCGGGGGCCCGGGAGATCTATCGGGAGGGGGGCGAGGAGAGGGGGCGCGAGGCGCTCGAGGACTGGGCGGCCCTCGTCAGAGGAACACTACGCCGCCGCCCCGGGAGCAGTCTTGCAGGTCTGCGGGGTCGAGTGTTAGCGCTTGTGAATCAGTTCCCGTCACAAAAGCAGGCAAGACCGCCGGGGAAGCGGAGGGGTCGCTCCCCGAAGGGATGAGGACGACGCCGAGCGGGTACGCCGCGCGCGTGACCGTGTAGGTGCCAGGGGCGCGGTGCTCGACGGGGACGGTGCGTTCGCTGAACGGGGTCTCGATCGGCTTGAGGCCAGCCTGCGTCGCTTGGCTCCAGGCCGCGTTCGGGGTGCAAAGTGCGGTTGACATCGGCCTTCAAGCGGGCGCTTCTCGATGTGAATGTGGGGCGCAGGTTAACCACGAGGATAAAGCCAGGCTTCGGGCGGCGGGCCGTTCCAGGCGCCCCGCACAGGGCCGCTCGGACGCGCGCGAGCGTGCCGCGGGGCGCTCTCATGGGTCGATTTTCTTCAAGACGAAGAAAATCGTCGAGAACGCCGACAAGGGGGGCCCTGCGGCCCCTCAGCACGCCCGCGGCGTGAAGCTCGTCGAGGCGGCGGCCGACTGGCCGCCCTCAAAGGCCGAGACCTCGACAACGACCGTATACCCCGCCGAGGCGCCGCTGATGTAGCGCGAGAGGGCCACGTGGCCCGACGCGTCGGTGGTCCCGGACTCGGTGGGGGCTGAGGTCTTGTAGCGCCAGGTCGAATCCACGGATGCGCCTGCGGAGGCCGCCGTTCCCCTCGTCGCGCGAACGTGCACGGTCACGGTCGTGTATTGGCACGGCGTGTCGTCGGAGACCTCGGCCGTGATGGCGAGAGGCGGCGGCGTGGTCGTGTTGTTCGCAGGAGCAGGCGGCGGGGCTGGTGGGGGCGGAGGGGGCGGGGAAGGCGGCGGGGCAGGGGGCCAATACGAGGCGCCGGCAGCGCAGTAGTCCTTGGCCTCCGGCGCATCCGGCGCGAGGTTGAAGGCGCTCCCGTCGGTCGTGGCCGTCACGGTGCCGAGCCTTTCCGTCGCGAAGACCTTGGCCCCCGCGCTCTGCAGGCGGCAGAGTGCCTGCGCGGTCGGGTGGCCGTAGCTGTTCTCGCCGAAACTGACGACCGCGGCCTTGGGGCCCATCTTGGCCAGCCACTCTTGGGAATTCGAACCTGCGCTGCCGTGGTGCCCGACGAGGAACACCTCGCAGTTGAGGTCCTCGGGGAGCGAGGCGAGTGCCGCCTCCTGGTCGCGCTCGATGTCGCCGGCGGTGCAGAAGTCGACGGCGCCAAACGACCAGCGGATCATGACGCTGAAGAGGCCGATCTCGTCCCAGGAGGAAACGTGGGGGGGCGGAGGCCAGAGGATCGCAGCGCGCAGGCCCGCCTGCGTCGCATTCGGGGGGAGGGTGAGCTGGTCGTGCTGGCCAAACACCTGCTCGTCATCGAGAAAAGGGGTTTCCACGGCCGTGTGCACCGTCGCATTCTCGGCAACCACCTGGCTCACCCACCGGTTGTAGGAGTTCGGGGTGTCGGGGCCGTCGTACCAGAGCTCGTAGATGTGCTCGACCTCGTAGTCGGCAAGCACCTCCTCACAGCCGCCCATGTGGTCGAGGTGACCGTGGGAGGCGATGACAGCCCAGACCTTCGAGCCGGCGAGGCGCCCGATGGAGCGCAGGTAGCCCGTCACCGGGTTCAGGGACGAGTTGTCCGCAGGGGGGCCGCAGTCGTAGACGATGATGGAGCCGTCCGGAAGCTGCCATACGGTCGCGTCGCCTTGGCCCACGTCCACGAAGGCGACGGTGAGCGTGCCGTGGACCGGCGGCGGCGCAGAGGGGGGCGGCGGGATCGAGGCGGTCGGCGCAAGGCACCCCGCGGCGAGGAGCCCCAAGGCGGCGGCAAGTGAGAGGACGCCTTTCACGCCGGCCCCGCGCAAGCACGCGGCCTTCGCGGGAAAGTACCTTTCGACCCGCGCGAAAGCCCCTTGTGAGCCCCTGGCTGCGGCCGCTTCCGTCCTCCCGCCCCCGAGATTCAAAGGACACGCGCTTGGACCGCTAAGGCGCCCCAGAATCCTGGGGGCCCGGCGTGAAGGTCGCCTTCCGGCCCCTCCTCGTGGTCGGTCACACGCTTGGCGACCTCGCCCTGCCGCTCCGGCGGCGCCAGCCAGGGATTTTTAGACCCGTGCCTCAATAACCGCGAGATGGACCCGCTCGACCTCAAGATCCTGCGGACCATGGGCCTTCGCCCGTACGGCGCGAAGCCTGCGGACCCGAACGCCCTCAAAGCCACGAGGATCGCGGCCCGCCTCGGGGTCGAGCCGGAGACCGTCAAGGCCCGCCTCGAAAAGATGGCCGAGGGCGGGTTCCTCCGCGGCTTTCACGTGTACCCGAACCTCGCGCACCTCGGCCTCTCGGGGACCGCCTACCTCTTCCGGGTCCCCGATGAGGACCGCAAGGCCGAGGCGGTCCGGAAGGCCGAGCTCGTCGATGGGCTTACGGAACTCCACAACTTCCTCGGCGCAGAGATGTGCGTGGACCTCGCCTACGCGTCGGCCACGGACCTCTCGCGGAAGCTGCGCCTGCTCGGGGAGCTGACGGGCGACCACTCGCCCGAACGGTTTTACGACCGGCAAATGCCCCCCGTGAGCCGCGCGCTCACGCGCCTCGACTGGCGGATCATCCGGTCGATGCGGTACGGGGCGCAGCGCCCCCTCGGCGAAGTCGCCGAGGAGGTTGGCGCCAGCGTGAAGACCGTCAGGCGGCACTACCTGCGGATGGCCCGCGAGGGGAGCCTCTTCGCGGTGCCCGCCGTCGACGCAAGCCGCGCGCCCGGGGTGATCCTCTACGAGCTGCTGTTTTACACGGCCCCGGCCTCGGGCGAGAGCGCCGTCCCGGCGATACTCGAGCTGCTGAAGGACAGCTACCTCTACCATTACCGGCCCGCCTCCGAATCGTTTGGCAACTTCGACGTGCTTTCGGCCGCCCCCCGGGCGGCCGAGGTCGAGGAGATGCGCCAGGCGGGGGGGCGCCTAAGGGGCGTCGTAAAGGTCTCTTCGCTCGTGTTCCGAGGGTGGGCGGAGCACACGGCGTGGCTGGACGCCGCGATCGAAGAGCGCGCCGGGGGCCCTGGCCGCCGCGCCTAGCGCGGACCGGTTTTCGGGACACAAACGGCGCCCCCTGTCCCCTGAGCCGAAGGTCGGTTCCGGCAGGCTTTCCCTATCGCAGGGCAGGGCTCCCTGCGGGCAAAACCCATGGCAAACGCAAAGGGACAGTCGGAAGTGGCAGAAGGCGTGTTGAACGGCATCGAGCTCAAGGCGCTCAACGGCGTCATTGACGCGGTGAAGCAGCAGCCTCAGGTCGCGCGCGCGACCTTTGGCGTCGAGGCGGAGACCCGGTCGGGGTTCCAGACGCGGTCGCGGACCGCGAAGCCGACCCTCGGGGGGGCCGCGCTCGCGGGGCGCACGCACACCTTCGAGTTCGTGGGCGACCACCCGCCGGAGCTGCTCGGCAAGGACGAGGCGCCGGCCGCGGTCGAGTCGCTGCTCGGGGCGCTTGCCGCCTGCGTGTCGGGCGGCTTCACCATGTACGGCGCGGCGCTCGGCATCCCCGTGGAGAGCGTCAAGGTCGAACTCACGGGAGCCATCGACCTCCAAGGCATGATGATGCTCCCGGCGCCCGGCGTCGTGCGCCCGGGCTTCGAGCGCATCCACGCGAAGATCCGGGTGAAGAGCCCGGCCGCGCGCGCGGACCTCGAGAAGCTGAAGGACATCGCGGAATCGACCTCGCCAGTGAAGGACAGCCTGCGGGCGGTCCCCTACACGAGCGAGCTCCTGAGCGAGGCGTGAGGGGCGCCTGCGGGCGGCGGGCGAAGGGCCCGCCGCCCGTGAAACCCCACGCCCGGCGGGCCGGGTCAGCGCCGGCGCAAGAGCGCAAGGTACGCAGGCAGGTCCCCCGAGTCGGACACGACCGCGAGCTTCTCGATCCCCACGGTCGAGAAGGCCCGCCCAAAGTAGGTCGCGAGGTCCTCGGGCCGCAGGTGCGTGAAGCCGGGCCCGGCGCTCGCCCGGGCGGCGCGCAGCACAAGGAGGCCGTGGGGCCGCGTCACGCGCGCGACCTCAGCCGCGTACCCAGCCCAGTCCCACCGGTAGAGCGTGTGGAGGCACGACCGGTCGGTGACGAGGCCAAACGCGCGCGCGCGGAACGGCAGGTCGCGCGCATCGCCCCGCCGGAAGTCGACCTCAACGCCCGCCCGCTTCGCCCGCGCGCGCGCGAGCCTCAGCGCCGCGGGGGAGAGGTCCAGGCCGTGCGCGTCAAACCCGTGTTTCGCGAGCCACACCGCCTCGACGCCCGCTCCGCACCCGATGTCGAGCGACGGGCACGGGGGCACCGCCCCCGAGGCGATGAGCCCCACGAGCTCCTGCGGCGGCTCGCGGTAGTGCCAACGCTCGCGGTGCTCGCCCTTCCGGTAGATCGAGTCCCAGACCTCGACTTCGTCGGGGCGGGCCATCGGACGTTTGAGCCCTCCGGCCGCTCTTGAAGCCATGGAGGCGGAACGGGGCCGGTCAAGCGCCCGGGCGCTCGCCGCCACTCATGGCTTTCATGGCTTCCTCGCGCATCTTCTCCTTCTGCGCCTCCGTCATCTTCGCCGGGTACGAAAACGCCCACGAGTGGCCGAAGGGGTCCTGGAGCCGCCCGTAGCGGTCGCCCCAGAACTGGTCGGCGAGCGGCATCGTTACTTTTGCGCCGGACGACACGGCCGTCTCGAAGATCCGGTTGATATCTCTCGAGTAGATGTGGAGGTTAACCGACGGGCCCGAGTCACGCGGGTCCTTCATGTCGCTGCCGGGGAAGATGTCGGATAGGTAGACGAGCGAGTCGCCGACTTTTAGCGTCGCGTGCATGACCTTCCCCGTCGGCTCGAGGTTGCGCGACACTTCCCTGGCGCCCAGCGCGCGCTTGTACCACTCGATCGCCTCGGCGGCATTGCCGACCGCGAGGTAGGGGGTCAGGGTGCGGGGCTTGGGCTCCGCGCCCTGCGTTCGCTTGGCTTTTCGCGTTGCGGGTGCTTTCCGTGGTTTCTTGGTACCTGCCATGGGGGCCACCTGGGACGTTTGGGACGTGGGCCGTTGTACTTAGGTTGTGCGTCCATCTTGCCACCCGTGATACGTCGGCCCGCCCGGGGCGTGGGACCGCATCAAGCCGTCTCGCCGGTGTCTCGCGCACCCTCGCCGCCGGCGGCCCTCGATTCGAAGGCCCGTTCTATCGTGCCGCTTGCAGGCCCGTTTGGAATATTCGATAGAGCACCCGTCGCACGGCGGCGAAACTCTCAAAAGCATGGCGCGACTCTGAGCCCCCGTCCGCCGCGCGGGTCGCGCGCGCTTCGCTCTCCGAAAGGATAGGGAGCGACGAAACCCCAAACTTTGCGGGGCCCGCGCGGCGGTCACTTGGCGCGCTCCCTGCGCGCCCGCCCCAGGGCGGGCGCCTTGAACCGCCGTCCATGGGCGGCGCCACGCCTATGATTAACCGCCACGTTGGTGATGCCGTGATCCCGAACTCGCCCTTTGCGGAAGTCTTCCGCCCCGCGCCCTGCGAGCGTCGCACGGAGGGCCGCGCGACGTTTTCGCGGCTCGAATACCCCTGGGGTAGACCCCCGCCGCCGTCGGCCTTCGCGCCGCGACCGCGCCGCCGGGGGGCCGCACGGGCCGTGAGCCGCTTTGGCGCCGCGTTCCTCGCCCTTGCACGGCTCTTGCGCTGACGCGCGCCTGCGGGTCGGCGCGCCTTGGAGTTTGGAAAGTTTGTAAACGCGGGAGTATATATTCGCTGAAGACGTCGTTGGAGCGAGGCGAACCGCGACGCCAAGCCCACCCCCCCTCCCCGAAGCCCGCGAGTCGGGCGCGAGCCTGCCCGTCTTCCCGGAATTTGCCTCGACCAAGCGCGAGGTCCTGCTCCTCTTGAAGCGCGAGGGGCAGCTCGACCTCGAAACGCTTTCCAAGCGGCTCGGCGTCACGAAGATGGCCGTGCACAAGCACGCGAAGGACCTTGAGGAGCGCGGGCTCATCGAGCGGGTGCCGGTGAGACGGCCCAAGGGACGGCCGCGGCTCGCGCTCCGCCTCGCCCCCCGCGCATCGAACCTCTTCCCCAAGGCCTACGCGGGCCTCACCTGCAGCGCGCTTGCCTTCATCGAGGAGAAGCTCGGGCGCGAGGGCGTCAAGGAGGCCCTGCGCAAGCGCCAAGGCGAAGTCCTGCGCGACTACCGCGGTAAGGTCGGCGGCGAGTCGCTTGGGCAACGCGTGGAGGAGCTCGCGGCCCTTCGCGACCACGACGGCTACATGGCCGAGGCCCACGGGGGCGGCAAGGGCCGCTTCGAGATCCTCGAGTACAACTGCCCGGTCCTTGCCGTGGCGGAGAACTACTGGGAGGCCTGCGAGGTCGAACGCGAGCTCTTCCGCAAAGTGCTGCACGCCAAGGTCGAGACGACCCACCGCGTCGTGGCCGGCGCGAACGTATGCCGGTTCCTCGTTTCGGCGCTGAAGGAGGGGCACGCATGATCGAGGCCCACTCCGGAGGCGAGAGCCCTGCCAAGGTCGCGATGGTCACCGGCGCAAGCCGCGGCCTTGGGCGCGAACTCGCCCTCTTCCTCGCCGCCCGCGGCTTCGCGCTGGTCGTCACGGCCCGCAGCGCGCCTGAACTTGCGCGGGCGGTCGCCGACCTCGAGGCCAAGCACGCGACGGTGAAAGCGCTCCCGGGCGATGTCGCCGACGCGGGCCACCGCAAGGCGCTCGTCGAAGCGGCGCGCGCGTTCGGACGCCTCGATGTCCTTGTCAACAACGCCTCGGAGCTCGGGCCCGTGCCCCTTCGCCCCTTGCGCGACGCGCAGGCCGACGACCTTCGCCACGTGCTCGAAGTGAACCTTGTCGCGCCCCTGGCGCTCGTCCAGGAGGCCTTGCCGCTCCTCGAGCGCTCCCGCGGGCTCGTGGTCGACATTTCAAGCGACGCGGCGGTGGGTGCCTACCCGGGCTGGGGCCTCTACGGGTCAAGCAAAGCCGCCCTTGACCTGGCGACCAAGACGCTCGCCAACGAGCTGAGGGCGTCCGGCGTCGGGGCCGTTGCTGTGGACCCTGGGGACATGCGCACGAAGATGCACCAGGACGCCTACCAGGGGCAGGACATCTCCGACCGGCCGCTGCCCTCCGTCACCCTCCCCTTCTTCGCCTGGCTCCTTTCGCAGGAGCCGCTCAAGGTGACGGGCGCGCGTTTCCAGGCCCAGGGGAGCCTCTGGGAGGTGCCCGCATGAACCTTGCAGACCTGCGGTTCGAACGCCCCGAGAACCTGGTTGCCCACGAGCCTCCGGAGCGGCGCGGCGCGGGCCGCGAAGGCGTGCGCCTCCTCGTTTCGCAAGACGGCGTCCAGCGGGACGCGCGCTTTGTGGACCTCCCGCAGTTCCTGCGCCGCGGCGACCTCCTTGTCGTCAACGAGAGCGCGACGGTCCGGGCGAGCCTGCCCGTCGAGGGGCGCCTTGGCGAGCACCTGCTGAACCTCTGCACGCGGTTTGCCCCCGACCTATGGCTTGCCGAACCCCGGTGGAGCCCCGGCAAACCGGGCCCGATGGCCCTCGAGCCCGGCGACGAACTGCGCGCGGGCCGCGCCCTCGTCCGACTCCTTGCGCCCTACCCAGGGATCCCCCGCCTGTGGTTCGCGCAGGCAGACCGCCCGTTCGACGAGGTCCAGCGCGGGGTGGCGGGCCCGATCCACTACGGCTACGCCCGGGCGTTTCCGCTCGAGGTGTACCAGACGGCCTTTTCAAGGGTGCCGGGGAGCGTCGAGATGCCCTCGGCCGCGCGGCCCATCACCCTCCCGGTCCTGCGCGCGCTCGCCAAAGCTGGCGTCCGCGTCGCGGCCGTGCGCCTGCACACGGGCGTCTCGAGTCTCGAGATCGAAGCGGCGACCGTCGAGGCCCAGGCCCTCTACCCCGAGCCCTTCCGCGTGGGACCCGAGACGGCCGCGGCGCTCAACGCGACCCACGCAGCCGGCGGACGCGTCATCGCCGTCGGTACGACGGTCGTCCGCGCGCTCGAATCGGCATCGGGGCCGGAGGGCGTCCGCGCGTCGCAGGGCTTCACCCGCCTTTACGTTAACCCATCAAGGGGCGTCCGGGCCGTCGACGGTCTCCTCACCGGGCTCCACGACCCCGTCACGAGCCACCTCGCGATGCTCTCTGCGCTCGCCGGGATCGACCGGGTCAAGGATGCCTACGCCCACGCGATCCGGGAGCGCTATCTATGGCACGAGTTCGGCGACAGCCACCTTATCCTGCCAAGCGCGCGCAGCGCGTCCTAGGGTTCAGGCGTGGGAGAAGAATTCCGCGAGGGCCGCGGCGGTGGCCTGCGGCTGCTCGACCTGAGGGAAGTGCCCGGCGTTCTCAATGCCGACGAAGCGCGCCCCCGGAATCTTGCGGGACGCCTCCTCGCCGATGCGCCATCCGAACTGCGGGTCGCCCTTGCCCCAGAGGATGAGCGTGGGGCACTTCACGTCCCCGAGGCGGCCGGCCACCGATGCGTCAGGCCTGCGCAGCGCCCCGCCGGTCTTGAGGAGGGACCTGCGCTGCGTCTTTCCGGCCCACACGCCAACCATGGCGCTCACCCAGCCTTCCGTCGTGTTGGCCGGGTCGACGAAGACGGCCTTGTTGAGCAGCTTGCGGACGCCGCCCGCACCGGGCGGCCCTAGAGAGGCGCGCAGGAAGAAGGGGAGGTACATCCGGACTGTCTTGCCGGGGAGTTTCGGCGCGAACCCGGCCGCGTCAATGGGGACGATCCTCTCGACGGCCTGAGGCCGGTCGAGGGCGAGCATCACCGCAAGCGTGCCGCCGATCGAGCAGCCGACGACCGAGAAGCGCTTGAGCTCGAGGCCGTCCACGAACGCGCCGACCGCGCCGCGAAGGGCGGTGAGCGACCCGTCCTTGCCCGGCAGCGGGGTTGACTTGCCGTGGCCGGGCAGATCGACGGCGATCCACGGGTGCGTGGCACCGAGCGCCTCGGCGACCGGCAGCCAGACCTCGGCCCACGAGGGCCAGCCGTGGATCAGCAGGACCGGAGGCTTGCCATGTTCGTGCGCGCCTCCTTTGAGGTAGCGGAACTTCACACCGCCCGCGTCGATGAAATGCTCGTGGACGCCGGGGGGGAGGGGCGCGCCGAAGGTGGTCGGCGCGGCCGCTGTTCCCACGGCCCGGAGCAGGCCATGGCGCGGATATGAGGGCTCGCTCCGCAAGGGGGGCTCGCGCTTACGGGCGGTGGTTCCCTGGCGCCCCCTGGCGCGCGAGACTTCCGGTTACATCTGCGGCATGGTCTCGAGGACCTCGAGCGTCCCGTTTCCCACGGGGCAGTTCTTGGCCAGGGCGACGGCGGCCTTGAGGTCCGCCGCCTTGACAACAGTATAGCCGGTCGCCTTGGAGGCGCCCGGGGCGCCAATCGACTTCCTCTCGCCAAATGGGGCGCCCATATCGACCACGCTGTCGCCGATTTCGCGGAACCATGCCTCCCAGGCCGCCATGACCTTCTTGCCCTCTGCGGCGTTCTTTGGCATTTCCCCACCGATGTACAGGTACACGAAATTCTTCACGGGTTTCACGCCTCCTTCAACGGAAATCCCCGACGGGAATTCGTGCAGAGGGCACCCGAAGAATATCATAGGGAGTTCCGACGGTCCGGCCTTTGGCACTCGCCCAAGCTCCCCTTTCGTCCTGCCCCGGGCGTCCCGCTTTAGTCTTGCGCCGACCAAGGGATGGTCTTCCTTAGGCGAAGGCGCGAATCCAGGCAAAGCCCCTCATCGTGACCGCATGGACAGAATGAAGTCTGCTCGCCCCCCCGGCCTGGCTGCTCCTCGCAAGCCCTCCCCGCGGGTATTGCTACGGGCCCCGCTGTCCCTTTTGCCCGCCCTTCGACCAGCGCCGCGCGAGCCGCCAAAAACCAAACCCTTAACTCCTATAGGCCTCACATAGACCCCATATGGCAACCCCCAGGATCACCACGATCCAGCTCCCCCCGAAGGTCCGCGACCGCCTCAAGCGCCACGGCCTCAAAGGCCAGTCCTACGCCGATGTCCTCGTGGCGCTGATGAACCGCGTTGACTACGAGGAGTTCATGGAAGCCCAGTATCGGCGCCTTGCCAAGCGGAGGGATTTCACGCCCTTGGATGAGATCGCGTGACGTTCCGAATTTCCCTCCATCGGGATGCCCGAAAGTTCCTCGAGCGCGTTCAGCGGCCGCAGCGCGAGCGGATCGTAGCTGCCCTGCGCGCTCTCGAGGACGACCCGTTCACGGCGCGTTCCGGCGCCGACATCAAGCGGCTGCACGGTGTGCGAGGCCGTCAGGACCTGTACCGCCTTCGAATGGGCAAATTCCGCGCCGTGTACGCTGTCGAAGGGGACGAAGTCCTCGTCACGGAAATCTGGGAACGGGGCCACGGTTACGATATTTGACCGCGATGAGGGGAAGTGGACCGGACAGAAAGGGATCTGCTCGCCCCCCGCCCTGGCTGCTCCCCCCTCACCTTCCCCCCGCGTATTGCTGCGGGCCCCGCTGTCCCTTTTGCCCGCCCCTCATGAGGATGGGGGGCGGGCCCTTCCCTTCCCTCGGGGTTCCCGCTGAACCTCATTATTCAAAGAACCGAGGTTGCTCATTGGGGTATCTTCCGTAGTTGTGCAAGATCAGCCCACCATCCGTGAGTGACTTGGTCTCTATGCCCGCCCCGAGGTCCACGGCCATCCCAATCTTGCCCCGTAGGGTAGGCCCGGCAAAGGTAAACTCGTTCTCGACGGGCGGCTTCCCCGCCAACAATGAATCGTAGGACATGTCCGAGGAGTTCGTCTCATCATCAGCCCAGCCGTAAAATGGGTGAATCCGGGTGTACAGTGCTTCAGCGAGCATCAGAATCAACTTCTTGTTGCGGTGGTGCGTGGCTGGATTCCCGTACATGTGGACATACTCATCCCACGCCCGGAAGTCCACAACGATCTTTTCCTTGAGCGCGGGGTCCGAATCGAGGATGAAATCGAGTTTCGTCTTCCTTGCAACGTTCTCGTCCCTCACTTCGGGATGAGCCCTTAACATCTGGATCACCTCCTGATCAAACTCAAATGGCATCTCGAAGCCGAGATCATAGGTTTCAAATTGGGCCCGCGACCCAACCGGCCGACCCTTCAGATCCCGGGTCGCCTCGCCGATGGCTTCAGAGAAGGAGGGTGTACCTACCGTGTGCGACCAGCGGCTTTGAATCGTCGGCACCGACTCGTCGATGGCCTTGTGCTTTGTAGTGTCCCGAAACTTGGCGCCGACGCTGACGAGCGCATCCGTCGCCCCCTTTACCACATCATCCATCGGCACCGCCGAAGGATCCACGTAGAACTGCATCCAGTAGAAGGCGGTCATTGCTTTCGACAGGGAATGGGCCTTCGGGCTTCTAACCTTCGGAATTCCCGCGGGGGGCGTCTCCGTCTCCCGAGACCACGTCAGCCTGGACAGAAAGAAGGCTTCTAGACCCCCGCCCTGGCTACTCCCCGCGCACCCTCCCCGCGGGTATTGCTACGGACCGCGTTCTCCCCTTTGCCCGCCCCACGCCCTCCGTAGCA
>Ga0209342_10005774_pt1 | contig 12611 bp, 12 predicted proteins | sample RifCSP16_2_FD_184023 | JGI IMG/M metagenome (GOLD analysis project Ga0209342, IMG submission 184023) | Soil microbial communities from Rifle, Colorado - Rifle CSP2_sed 16_2 (SPAdes) (version 2) | ecosystem: Environmental > Terrestrial > Deep subsurface > Rock core/Sediment | place: Rifle... | reverse complement strand
AGCACGATGGGCGTGGTGAGCAGGCCGATGACCCACTTATATGAAAGGAACTCCGGCACGATGGCCTTGAGCGGGCCGAGCATCTCGTAGAACGTGCCGACCATGACCACCAGCCCGATGCTTGCGGCGATGAGCAGGTTGCGGCCCTGCCGCTTGATTTCTTCTTCCCGCGCCTGCCGTTCGCGGTCGAGCGCGTCGGCTCCGGCGCTGCGTTCCTCGGCCTCGTAGCCCACTTCGCGGACGGCGCGTTTCATCTGCCCGGCAGAGACGACGCCGGCGATGTAGGTTACGCGGGCCGTGCCGAGGCCGAGGTTCACGGTGGCGGCGGTGACGCCTTCCAGTTCCTTGAGGGCGCCTTCCACATGAGCCACGCATGAGGCGCAGGTCATACCGCGCACCGCGAGGGTGATGTCGGCGGCGGGGACGAGGTAGCCCACGTCGTCCACGGCCCGGATCATGTCAGTAAGCGAGACGCGGACGGGGTCATAACTCAAACTCGCTTTGTTCGTGCCCAGATTGACGACGACGTTTTCTACGGAGGGCAGTTCTTTGAGGGCGCCTTCCACATGCGCCACGCACGAGGCGCAGGTCATGCCCTGAATCGGAAGTACAATCTGTCCAACAGCCATCTTTCAGCTCCTTCAATTCGAGATCTCGACCACCGTGAAGTGAATACAGGCGTTCACCCCGCCACAGGAACACCGGCTACGGGTCGCAGACTATCTCGTCAACGCGACCGCGCCGCAGCCAGAGCTTCCGTGACTTCGTCCAGCACACGGTCTCGGTCCTCCGCCTCCCCACTTTGAAGAGCAGCGGCTAGGCAGATGCTCAGACGCTCATGCAGCACAAGCGCCCTGATTTTGTGCAGGGCACCTTGGAGCGCAACCAGCTGGCGGATCACGTCCATCCAGTCGGCCCCGCCCTCGACCATGCGGATCACCCCTTGTGTGTGTCCTTCGAAGCACCGCAGCCGGCGCAGGATGTCAGCTTGGCGGTCCATTCAGATCTTGCCTCCTGGCGGGGGGAGAACTACCCATGCAGGCGGCCCCCCCCGGCTGGCCTGGGCTAGTTTCCCAGACTTCAGCATAGCCGCGCGGCCATCCAAAGGGAACGGCAGCTTGGCCTATCCCCCATAGGCAATCTCCACGGTCCTGCCAAGACTTCAGTCCTGCGGCGCGCCGGCGTCGATCCACAGGATGATGTTCTGGATCCGGTTGGGGCTAAGCGGGTGTTCGGCATGGGGCATACGGATCTCGGGTGCCGCCAGACCTTGGATCACCCAAACCAAGGTGCTTGAGCTGGCCGATCCCGGGATCACGACCGCGCCCCCTTGGGTGCCACGCATGGCACCTTCGTAAGTATCCAGCCGAAGGCCGTTCTCAGCCAAGACCGACCCGTGGCACCGGACGCAGAACTCATCGAAGAGTGGCTGAATGTCGTGGTCGTAGCTTCCGGTCCAGCTCATTTCACCTCTCAAGGGCACCTCGGTCGAGGTCGCTTCGGGCTTTCCTCCAGTCACGCCCGGCGCTGCACCACCGAGCGAGCGCATGAAGGCAATAACGTACTGTAACTCAGTCTCCGAGAGGCGAGGGACAGGGAAGGCAGGCATGCCGTTTTCCCCCTGACGGATCACCGCGATCAGTGCGCTATCGTCTCCATGCTCCAACTCAAATGCTGATCCGATGAGCGCCGGGCCAAAGCCCGCTCCTGCGCCCGGGTGGCATGCATCACACAGGCGGCCAAACACGGCCTGACCCTCGGCGATGGGGCCCGCAAGCGCGGCTACTGGCTGCGTGGAAACCGGGCTGCCCATCGCAGGGCTTGGGCTCGAGAAGGACTCAGTCGGCTGTAGGGAGCCCATCGAAGGGGGTGGCTCCGTCGCGGATGGCCCCCTCGAGAAACTGGCTGCCGGAGAAGGCGAGCTCGGGAATCCAGCCGCTGCAACGGCCGCGCGCCCGGCCTGTTCCCAGCGGTACAGGACCAGACTGACCAGGCTTCCCAGCGAGATCGCAAAGCCGATGATGACTCCGCCGAGGAGAACTGACCGTTTCATGCTTGAGTCTCCGCTCATCGCACAATGACCTTTCCCTGCATCCTCGCGTGGCCGGTGCCACAGAACACCGCGCACTCGAAGGTGTACTCGCCCGGGACCGTGGCGGTGAACTCAAGGATCGTTGTACGGCCGGCGGAGATGCGAGCGTCGACATCCAGGCCCGGGATGGCCAGGCCATGGTCCACATCCTGGCTGGTGATAATCAACCGCACAGGAAGCCCTGCGGTCACGGTGATGGTCTCCGGCTTGAAGCCAAACTGGAAGGCCTCGATTTGGAACTCCTGCATAGGCGAGGGCGTGGGGGCTGGCGCGGCTTGCAGGCCCAAGAGATAGCTGGTGATCATCTCAACTTCCTGGTGGGAAAGGGAAGGGATGAAGGCGGGCATCGCCGATCGGGGGTTCAGTATCTCAGGGTTCTCGATGTAGTTATGCACCCAGACTGAATCCCGCCTCTCCGACATCCCACTCAAGTCGGGACCCGATCCCGAGCCGGATCCATCGACGGTGTGACAACCAGCACAACTTCTCTTGAAAATCGCCCGACCGGCCTGCTGAGCAGCCGTCAGGTTCTGGCCGCGCGGCTGAGCGATGGACGGAGGTGTTGTCTGGAAGGCCCGTAGTGTGAGCGCGACAGTACTTCCCAACGCCAGCAGCATGAGGCTCACGGCATACGGCCGTAGCCAAGGGTGTCGCGCTGGGCTGCGATCCAGGAATGGCCACACGAGGAGGAGGAGGACCGCCAGACCGGGAAGGCCGACGGCGGCCAGCCCCTCGAACTCACCGGGCACATACTTGAGGAACTCAAAAAGGAACATGAAGTACCATTCCGGTCGGGGCACATACAGGGTGTTCGTCGGGTCGGAGACGGAGTCGGTAGGCACCCCGCGCCAGACGGTCAGTCCCAGAAGAACAAGGAACACCACCAGCGAGACGACGGCATCCTTAATCAGAATGTCGGGGAAGAAAGGGCTGCCCGCCTTTTTCAGAGCGCTGTAGCGGCTGAGATACGCCTGGTGCGCCACGGGGTCAGGCCCACTCCAAGGCCAACGAGGCTTCGTGGCTGCCCAACCTGCCTCGTGTCTTGCGTCAGCCCGCTCGGCGTCCACGTCCGGCGGCGCCGATATTCCGTTCCGGATCACGAGGTACAGGTGCACAACCAGTGTTCCGACAGTGATTGCCGGCAGGAGAAGAGTGTGCACCGAGTAGAAGCGCGCCAGGGTCAGTGCCCCGATGTCAGCGCCGCCCCTCACCGCCCGCAGCAAGAAGCCTCCCACGACCGGCGCCAGTCCCACGATGTTAGTTCCGACCGTGGTCGCCCAATAAGCCTTTTCGTCCCAGGGGAGAAGGTAACCCGTGAACCCGAAGGCCAAGGTGAGCAAGAGCAGGCCGACCCCCGCCAGCCAGGTCACCTCGCGCGGGTATTTGTAGGCGCCCATGACGAACACCCGCACCAGGTGTAGCACAACCAGGACCACCATGGCGCTGGCGCCCCAATGGTGAAGGCCCCGGACAACACTCCCGAAGCTCGCCTCGTTCATGATGTACTGGACGCTGTCAAACGCATGGTCGGGGCTCGGCGAATAATACATGGCTAGAAACATGCCGGTGATGAGTTGTATCCCGAACACGAAAAGGGTCGCGCTGCCCAGGGTGTAGGCCCAGCCCAGTCCGGCGGGCATATTCCTCACGAAGATCGCCTCCCACACCTGCGCAACGCCTGTCCGCTCGTCGATCCAGCTCCAAAGACGCTGGCGGCTCGTCTGCTGGTTCATGCCGGCACCTTCTCCGGAACGCCTAGGCGGAAATCCTGGTAAACCACGAATAGCTTCCCGTCTTCGACCTTCGTCTCGAGCCTGTCAAGCGGGCGCGGGGGAGGTCCGCCGATGACGGTACCCCCGATGTCATACACTCCGTCATGGCAAGGGCAGAAAAAGTGTCCCTCATGTTTGCCTGAAGTCATCCAGTTGAAGGCGCAGCCAAGGTGGGTGCAGTGCCCGTTGTAAACGACCAGCTCCGTCTGGCTTTCGCGCCATACCCACACTGAAAGGTTTTCCGGCCGTTCGATCCAGCCGTCGCGGCGGAAGCGGGTGAACGGCACTAGCCTCGGCACGCCAATGGGGAAGTCGCCTTCCGGCCCGAGCTGCGTCCATTCGGTCCTGGTGCGCCTGAGTGCCGGGGAGAGCACATACCCGACGATGGGGATCCCTGCTGCGGCGGCGATGAAGGCTGCAATGCCGGAGATCACGATCTTCAGGAAGTCGCGGCGTTCAAGCCCCTCTTCACGAGAGGTGTGCGTATTTGCCTGCTGAGAAGTCATAACCTCCGAACCTCCGGGAAAAGAGAGCCTGGGTGTTTGGTCGGCCGCATCCGCCGCTGAGGCGGCTGCCTCTACGATGTCCATGCCCGCACGCGCAACGGGCGAAGCCGGACTTGCGACTCGGTGGCGCATATGCGTGCAAAAGAACCTGAACTCGACGCCGCCACATAGGCAAGTTTGGCACCGGACAATCGATCAGGGTCCAATGGCCTCCCTCAGTGTTCCGATCTGATCGCTGTCGCTATCTCTCGCTCCTCAGTCTTCTTGTGAGAGAATCGGGGCACGTCCGGCCAGGCGCCCCCCGTCCTCGACCATACGGATAACTCCTTGCGGATGGCCTCGATGCACCTCAGGCGCCAAAGGGTGACTTCTTGTCCGTCCATCCAGCCTTTTCCTCCAGGCAAGGCATGAGGTCGCCGCCGCTCACACCCGCCAAGGGGGCTCTCTGACCCCATCCTAAGATGGCCCCCGCTCTCACAAAACCGTATTTCGGCCTGCCGGGGATAGGCCGTCTGCACAGTCGTTCATGGTCGATCGACAGGCCTCACCGGCTTTGTCGACGGTCGTATCCTGCATCTCGCGCCCGCTTTGTCAGGTCCTCCCCACTGCGAGGTAAAAGAGCCCGAAGAAGTACCTGCGCACCTCCAGACCGCCGAACGCTGTTTGCAGGATAGATAGGGTGTTTCGGTCGAGATCTACGGCACAGGTCCCTCCCACCCGGTCGACCCACTTCTTGAGGAGCTGCGGCCGAAGTCCTGCGCCGAGGCACGTCTCCAGTCCCACCTCCAGGGCGACAAAGCGACCGGAGGCCGCCATGACACGCCGCACCTCCGCCACCGCACTTCTGCAGTCGGGGACGATGTTCAATGCAAAGGTGCAGATGACACGGTCAAATGATTCGTTTTCGAACGGAAGCCTGGCCGCGTCGGCCTCATGAAGTTCAACGTTCGCCCATCGATGTCGCAGGACCCTGTCCTCGGCGATCGCCAGCATCTCCGGCGACAGATCCACGCCGGTGACGCGCCCCTCTTCTCCGACAAGATCGTGCAGATGGCGCAGGTTCAGACCCGTTCCGCAGGCCAGATCCAGCACGCGGTCGCCCGAATGAACTCCCAACACGAGACGTGCTTTTCGGCGGTAGGGCAGAGTCCACGCGTGAATTGCATCATAGTGCCGCGCCCATGCGGCATATGTTTGGCGAACTGTCTCCAGGTCCATTCCTGCCTCAGCTCCTGGCGTCTTCTACGATGCGCCCGGAACTCCAGCGCTGCTCAATGACGGACTTAAGCCGCTTCACTGTCGCCGCCTCCACGGCCCGCCGGTAGAGCCGGGTGAGCGCCCAGCCGACGGCATACCCCAACCAGCCGACGGGAAACGTGTAGTCCATCTGATAACGGACACGCGTTCCGCCGTCCGCCGGTTCAAACCAGGCGCGCGCTTCGAACGCTCCCCAACGCGAGCATCCTCGGTAAGCCAGCCGCTTGTCTTCCACCCACTCCGTAACCTCTTCGTCGAAGACGAACTCCAACGGTCCGAACCCGGACGAGGTCAGATAGCGTGTGCCCAATGCCGGCGGTCCGTCCAGTTGCATCTCCACGCGTCGGATGGCGGGCACCCACATGAGCTTGCTCCGGGGATCGGCGACCACGCGAAAGGCCTCGCTCGCGCTGGCGTCAACCTGGAGGGTGAAAGAGAACACGATCATCTCAGGAACTCAACATCGGCGACCATCCCAGGCTTGAGCGCCAGATCCGGATTCTCCATATCGATCACGACGGCGTATACAAGCCGGGTTCGATCCTCTCTCGTCTGCACATTGGTTGGCGTGAATTCGGCCTCGTCGGCCACGCGAAGCACCGTCCCCGAGAAGGAAACGCCCGGGTATGTGTCCACCCGGACGATCGCTTCCTCGCCCGGGGTCACAAGCCCGAAGCGGTCTTCGGCCAGGTAGACCGTGACGTGGAGCGTGTCCAGCCGGCCGATGGTCATCGCCGCCCCGCCGGGCTGCAGCACCTCGCCTGGGTTCAGGCTGCGATTTAGCACCACGCCGGCCGTCGGCGCGCGCACAGTGAACTTCTCCAATTGCAGGTCAATCGCCTCGACCTCGGATTCCATCCCGGCGGTTGCGGCGGTCAGCGCCGCCTCGGCCGATTTGACCTGCGCCTGGGCCAGCGCCAGGTCAGCCGGGTCTGGGCCGATCTTGACCTTGTCGAACTCCGCCTGGGCGCGGTCGACGGTGGCCTGCGCCACGGCCACCTGGGCGTCGAGGATCGCCTGATCGAAATCCGTCGGCGAGCCCGTGTACCAGTTCAGGTTGGCCTTGATTTTGTCGCGCGCGTGGCGGGCGTTGTACAGGGCGGCCTCGGCCGCGGCCCGCTTCGGATCGTCGGTCGATAGATTGCTCACGCGATTAACGGCGTCCTCGGCCTCGCTCACCGTCTCGTCGGCGAGGGTGAGTTGCGCCTCGACCCCGTCGATCGTCTCCGAGCTGGCGCGATTGCCCTTGGCTTGCCACGAACGGTGCCGCATGGAGTCGTCGAGGGCCTTGCGGGCGTCCGCCAGATTCAACTCCGCTTGGGCCGTAATCACGGCCGCGTTGTCGTTCAGATCGGCCAGCGCCTGCCGCGCGGTCAGCAGGGCCAGCTCGGCATTGGCTTGAGCCGACTGGCCGGCGGTGAAGACCTGCCGGCGCTGGATCTGCAGCGCCTCATCGTCGAAGCGGAACAAGGGATCCCCGGCAGCGACGCTGTCGCCTTCGTCGACCAAGACCTCGATCACCCTTCCACCGACTTCAGGCGCGACCGATACCTCCTCGACCTCGACCACCCCGGTCGCCTCGAGCGGGGAAACGCTTGAGGCTGCCGCCGACTGCGAAAGCCACCAGCCGCCGGCGGTAACGGCGAGGGCCAGGACAAGACCGCCAAAAAGAACACGTCTTTTCATCACTACGACTCCTTGAATGGATCACGAAAGGCTGCGTCGCAGCCGTATCGTGCTGATCGTCATGAGCACCAGCCCGAGCACAGCCAGGGCCAGTGCTTGTGGCCATAAAACCTCGAGACCGACTCCTTTGAGAAAGATCCCCAGCCCGGCCTCGACGTAGTAACGAAGTGGACTGAGCAGAGTGAGCCACTGCAGGAATACCGGCATGTTGCTGATCGGCACCATGGTCCCGGACAGGAAAGCAACAGGGAATAGGATGAAGAAGGCCAGAAGCAGGGTTTGCTGCATGTTCTTAGCGATCGTCCCCATCAGGACCCCGATTCCGCTGCTGCCCAGGAACATCAGCAAAGAAATACCGTAGAAGAGGCCCAAGCTTCCTCGCAGCGGTACGTCGAACAACCACAGGGACATGGCGATCCCGATCGTCAGGCCAACAAGCTCGAGCAGCATGAAGGGCAGGATCTTGGCCGCGATCAGTTCGATACCTCGAATGGGCGTCACCATCAACTGCTCGAACGTCCCGGCCTCCTTCTCGCGAACCACGCCGGCCGCCGGAACCAACACCCCCAGGGTGAGCACGGCGATCGCCAACATGGTCAGCATGCTGAAGTGCACGTACTTCATCTGCGGCATATACCAGACGCGAAGTTCATTTCGGACCTCCGGCAGCAATCCCCGGACATTCAGCCCTCTTCGGTTCAGTCGGGTCGTGGTCAGCTGCGCGTTGTAGTCACGCATCAGACCTCCGGCGACAGCCATGGCCTGTCCGGCGATACTGCTGTTCGAACCATCGACGATGAGCTGGACGTCGGCAGGCTTGCCGGCCTGAAGGTCACGACTGAATTCAGCCGGGATGACCAGGGCCAACTGGATCGTGCCTTCGTCCATCTTCGACCCGATCTTGGCCGGACTGTCCAGTTGCTCCAATAGCTTGTAACTATCCAAACGTGCGAATGCGCTCACGAGTGCCCGGCTTTCGGCCGAACGATCACTATCGAAGACCCCCAGCGGTAGATCGCGCGCTTCCAAGGTGAGCGACCATCCGCAAATGGCGATCTCCAGGAAGGTGTACAGGATCAAGAGCACAAGGGCCCTGTCACGAAAGAACTGGATGAACTCCTTCCGCATGAGGCCTGTCACACGCCTCTTCATGTCAGCCAACCTTCTTCTTGAATCGCAGCGCGGCAAGGGATACCAGGACAAAGGTATAGGCGGCCAGGGCGAGGAACTCGCGCCACCAGACTTCCAGGCCGACTCCTCGCAGGAAAACCCCGCTGCTAATGGTCGTGAAGTAGCGCGCTGGGAACAAATATGAGTAACCCTGGAAGAGAGGCGGCATTGTGGAAAGCGAGAACATGAAGCCGGAGAAGATGAAAGCCGGCATCAGCGTCAGGACAATGGCCAGTAGCATGGCCGCCAACTGGCCGCGGACAAGCGTGCTCACCAGAAGACCGATGGCGACAGTACTGATGACGTACGGCGCAGATGCCAGGAGATATAACCAGACGTCGCCCGCCAGCGGAACCCGGAACCAGAATCGGGCGGCCAGGAGAACCAGCAGTAGCTCTCCGAAGGCGATGACCACATAGGGGATCAGCTTGCCGACGATAAAGGCCCACGGCTTCACCGGTGAGATGAAGATCTGCTGGATGGAACCTCGCTCCTTCTCGCGGACGATGGCCAGCGCCGAAAGCAAAGGCGGAAAAGCCATTAGGATCACGCCGATCAAACCCGGCACGATGAAGTTGGCGCTTTTCTGCGCCGGGTTGTAGAGCAAACGCGCCTGAAGTCGAACAGCCGGGGCCACAGCCCCGCCGCCCGCCAGCCCGAGACCTGCCGCCCGATCCGTTGCCAACTTAAGACTGAACACATCATTGATGGCGGCGACGTAGCCTTCAATCACCCGAGCAGACGTGGGAAAGGTGCCGTCAATCAGGGTTTGAACCTCGGCTTGCCCCCCGCTGGACAGCGAGCGCTCGAAGCCGGACGGGATGAGCAGGGCAACCTGGACCGTTCCGCGGTCGAGCAATTCTCCCATCTGATCCGGGCTCACCAGCCTGGACTCTAGTTTGAATCTCCCCGTGCTGGTGAAAGCGTCGACATAGCGCCGGCTCTCTCGCGAATGATCCAGGTCAAGCACAGCCATGGGAATACCCGTGACATCCAGATTCAAGGCGTAGGCAAAGAGGAAGAGCAGGATCAGTGGGAGGAAGACGGCGATGCCAAGTGTGTACGGATCGCGCCAGATTTCACGGAGCTCTTTCTTCAGGATAGGTGTCACGCCGCTCACGCCGCTCGCCTGGCGTTGAGGCCAGCCTCCTCCATCTCGATGAAAAGCGTGAACAGATCTTCCAGGGAGATGGGTACCGACCGAGACGACCCGGCGAAGATGCCCTCTTCGGCCAGCGCCCGGTCGATGGCCTGCTGGCCGGCGACCGCCTCCCATACCAGCACGCGCAGCTTGTCACCGAAGACGCTTGTCTGGAGGGTTTCCGGGAGGTTCTCGATCCGAGCGAGGGCCGCCAGCGGGTCCCGCACCGGGACTTCGATGAGGTGGCCCAGTCGCATGTTCTTGCGAAGATCCGCCGGGCTGCCAGAGGCGATAAGTCGTCCACGGTAGACCAGCCCAAGGGAGTGGCAGTGTTCCGCCTCGTCCATGTAGTGGGTGGTGATAAAGATCGTGACGCCTTGGGAGGAAAGCTCGGAGATAAGATCCCAGAATTCACGTCGCGAATGCGGATCCACCCCACTGGTCGGCTCATCCAGGAAGAGGATCTCCGGTTGGTGAAGGATGGCGCATCCTAACGCCAATCGCTGTTTCCAGCCGCCGGAGAGGTCCCGAGCCAGGAGGTGCTCCTTGCCCGTCAGGCCAGCCATCTGTAATACCCAACGCCGACGATCAGCGAGGCGGTCTTCCGGCAGATCATAAACATCCGCGTAGAAGCGGATGTTCTCGCCGACCGTCAGATCGTTGTAAAGCGAGAACTTCTGTGACATGTATCCAATGTGAGGTTTGATGGCTTTTCGCTGGCGAACGATGTCGAGGCCGGCGACCGAGGCCTCACCCTCTGTTGGCGGCAGCAAGCCGCAGAGCATCCGGATGGTGGTGGTCTTGCCCGAGCCATTGGGGCCGAGAAAGCCGAAGATCTCGCCGCGTGGGACTTCGAAAGTGAGTCGGTCCACCGCGGTGAAAGAATCGAAACGCCTTGTCAGGTTTTCGACCCGGATAGCGAGCGCACCACTTGGCCCGCTTGAAGCCGAAGAGGACTCCGGGATGTTTAGAGGCCGAGGTGGCGCCTCGGATGTCCGTTGCTCCTCTACCGCAGCGATGAAGACGTCCTCCAGGCTCGGCTCGGCGGTCCTCACGTCGCTTACCGTCACCCCGACTGCTTCAAGCTTCTGCGGCAGCTCCCGGGCCAGGTTCCCGCCATCTCGCAGCAGCAAATGCAGCCGCTCACCAAAGATCTGGACCTGTGTGATGCCGGGTGCACGGCGCAACCAGGCCACGGCTTTGGGTTGCGGTTCAGCGACCATCTCGATGGCCATTCCCTGTATGAGCCGTTTGAGTTCGGACGGGGTTTCACTCGCAACGATCTGTCCGTCTCGCATCAGAGCCACCCGGCTGCAGCGCTCCGCCTCGTCCATGTAGGGCGTTGTCACGAAGATGGTGACACCCTTGGCCAGGAATCCATACAGGATCTTCCAAAACTCCTGGCGAGAGACTGGATCCACCCCGGTCGTCGGCTCATCCAGGAAGAGCACTTGCGGCTCGTAGATCAGCGTGCAGGCCAGGGCCAGCTTCTTCTTCATGCCTCCCGAGAGATGCTCGGCCCGGCGCGCCCTCGCCTCACTCAAGCGGGCGAAACCCAGCAATTTCTCTTTGCGCTCGGCGGCGATTTCAGCGGGGACATCGTAGAGCCGGGCGAAGAAGTCGAGGTTCTCTTCCACTGATAATGAGCCATAGAGCGAGAAACCTTCGGACATGTAACCGATCTTGCCCCCGAGGTCATCGGGCTGCCGCAAGACATCTACCCCAGCCACGGTTGCTTCGCCGCTCGAGGGGGTGAGGATGCCACACAGCATCTGGATCGTCGTCGTCTTGCCAGCGCCATCCGGACCTACGAGGCCGAAGATGTCTCCACGCTCGATCCCCAAGTCGAGGCCCCGCACGGCGTCCACCTTCTTTCGGCCTCGGCCGTAGGTCTTAGCCAAACCCTTCATAGTGATATCGTTCCTTTTCATCAGACTTCCCAATACTCGACAAGCTCCAGAAGTTCCGGATGGCGCCTTAACAACGGTTCTATAACGTGGGTCCTCTGGCATCGCATCGCCACCAGCACTCTCCGTCCGGGATCCCTGCGCACGGCATCCAGGATATTCTCGGCCATCGCCCGGTTCTGGACCATCCAGGCTGCCCGGTCATTCCGGCTCCAGGACATCTCCACCAGGCTGCACACCGCATGGCAGAATGTCCCGAACAGCATGCCGTTCACCGCTCGGGGGGTGTCCGCCTTGAGCTGTCCGAAGCGCAATAGGCTGTGAGAAGCGCGCACCAGTCCTTGCCGCAAGCCCGAGCCGGCAGTGATGTCTCCGAATTGCATTTTTGAAGTCGCGATCGGAACGAGGACGATATCCGTGGCCGCCACGACCGAGGCCAGAGCCTGCCCGACCTCCATGGCACCATCGGAGAGATCACCTCTCTCCCATGCCTCGCGAGTGATCTCGGCGCACAGGATATCGGGGGCCAAATCGGCCACCAGCGCCTTCAGGCAGGCAAGGTCGTATGTGATCGGTTGCTGATGGAGATCGGAGAGCGTCCCCAGAATCCCCACTCGAGAGTGTGTTTGCGTGTCCATCGTGATCAGGCTAACACGCGCGCGGTCGAGGGGGCAGCGCAGACTGGCCCGCATGCGCCAAGCAGAACTACTTGATTCCCATGCAGATTGAGGAAGGAGGACGACGCGTGAGGAGTCGCTTTCCGCGATCTCCTAGGTCAAACCCGAGCGCAGGCCGAGCAGGGCCAGCTCAGTCCGGTTGTGAACCCCTGACTTTCGATAGAGGTTGAGCAGGTGCCCATCGACCGTACGGACACTCAAATAGAGTCTGGCGGCGATATCTTTGGTGCTCAGACCCCGGCAGACCAGGAGCAGTATCTGGGACTCACGGGGCGAGAGCGACGAGAGCCTTTCTGTGAGGGAATATGAAGTAGTCGGCGGCTCTTCGATCAGTGACAGGACCGCGACCGCCAACTCGGCTGGCAGGTAACTCTCGCCGCGCATGGCCTGTCGGACCGCCTGG
>Ga0209342_10005772_pt1 | contig 12614 bp, 14 predicted proteins | sample RifCSP16_2_FD_184023 | JGI IMG/M metagenome (GOLD analysis project Ga0209342, IMG submission 184023) | Soil microbial communities from Rifle, Colorado - Rifle CSP2_sed 16_2 (SPAdes) (version 2) | ecosystem: Environmental > Terrestrial > Deep subsurface > Rock core/Sediment | place: Rifle... | reverse complement strand
TGTAACCCCTTGATTTTTCTGGCGCCCCCGAGACGATTCGAACGTCCGGCACACGGATTAGGAATCCGAAATTTTAAACTTACCGTACCTTCACTAAACCGCATAAAACCCTTGACAATACGGCACTTTCCTTGATATTCTCTTTCACGAGACTTACCTTAAGAGCACGCTGTTTCAGCTAAAAAAACTGGACAGATGCTGGACAGGAGACACACGGAGTTTCAATCCGGGCTATGTGAAAAAACTGGACAAAGCTGGACAGGCACCGTAAAGGAGGGCTCATGGCACGATGGATAAAGGCTACTAAAGGTGTTCGTTATAGGGAGCACCCGACGCGGAAACATGGCGTGAAGCCGGACAAGTACTACGCCATTTACTATCGCGTAAACGGCAAGCAGGTTGAAGAAGGCTTAGGATGGGCCTCTGAGGGCTGGACAGAGGACAAAGCCGTTGGTGTACGCTCCGAGCTTGCCGAGAACCGCCGGAGAAGTGAAGGCCCAAAAACCCTTGAAGAAAAAACGGCCCTTAAAAAAGAAGCAGACAGGCTCAAGGCCGAACAAGCGGATCAAGAAGCGAAGGCCGCTATCACCTTCAGGGAGCTTGCCGAGGGACCCTTGAAAATATCCCTTGAAACGGATAAGCACGGCCGAAAGAAAAAATCCACAGAGACGGAGCAAGGCTATCTCAATAACTGGATTTATCCCACGATAGGCGCCCTGCCCCTTTCCGAAGTGGCCCCTATTCACCTTGAGAAGATAAAAGCGAACATGGCGAAGGCCAAGAAGGCTCCGCGCTCTATTCATTATGTCCTTGCCATTGTGCGGCATATCTTCAATCTTGCCGTGCTCCACAACCTCTTTGGCGGCGTGAACCCTGTTAGCAAGGTAAATCTGCCCGGCGGCGATAACAGGCGCTTGCGGTTCCTTACCCGTGAAGAAGCCGACGCACTCCTGGCCAAAATTGCCACGATAAGCCCTGAGGTTGGGACCCTGGCCCTTATGAGCTTGCATACGGGTATGCGGGCCGGAGAGGTTTTCGGGCTTACCTGGGCAGACGTGGACGTTGACAGAGGCATATTGACCTTGAAGGACACCAAGAGCGGCAGGAACCGGGCGGCCTTTATGACTGAGGCCGTGAAAGAGGTTTTCAGGTCCAGGGAGAGAGGCTTACCTTCTGAGTTTGTTTTTCCAGACCGTACTGGCAAAAGGACCGTGAGAATATCAAACACGTTCGCGAAGGCGGTTGACGCGCTCAAGCTCAATGAAGGCATTGAGGATCGGCGGCAGCAAGTTACCTTTCACAGCCTGAGGCACACTTACGCAAGCTGGCACGTCGAGAACGGAACGGACCTTTACGCAGTCAAGGAACTTCTTGGACACAGCGATTTTAAAATGACTGCCAGGTACTCGCACCTGGGCGAAAGCACGCTACAGGCCGCTACGCGAAGGCTTGACAGCACCCTACAGGCTCCGGGCAAGGTGGTTGTGATGGTGAAAAAAGAGGGCTGACACTCTCTTTCCTATTGACACAGGACAAAATTATATATAACATAATAGTTATATGGCCTGGGCGGTTGAATACTACACTGACGCGAACGGAAAGGAACCTGTAGCGGATTTCATTGATTCGCTTCCGGTTGCGGCTCAGGCAAAGGTATTGAGACTCACGACGTTATTGGCTGATTACGGCGTCCTGCTTAAAGAGCCTTATACCAAACAGGTAAAGGGCAAAATCAGGGAGCTAAGGATTACCGACAACCTGGGGGCCGTAAGGATTCTGTACTTCACCTACACCGGGCGGCGTTTTATTCTTCTGCACGGCTTTATCAAAAAGACTGATAGGACGCCTCAGAGAGAAATAATATTGACCGAAAAACGGATGGACGACTTTTTAAACAGGCAGGGAGGAAAATAATATGGGCAAGAGAGGACGAACCGTAAAACAGCATACCAGGGAGAAAATGAAGGACCCTGATTTCAGGATGGCATGGAAAAGCCTTGATACCGAATTCGAGCTTATCAATAGCATGCTGAAGGCCCGGGGAAAGGCCGGTTTATCCCAAAAGGAGCTAGCCGAAAGGATTGGGACCAAGCAACCGGCCCTTTCCCGACTGGAGAGCGGCGGCTTTGAAAAGGCAACCTTGGAGACTTTGAAAAAAATAGCAGACGCTCTTGATGCACAGCTGATTGTGAAACTTCAGCCTAAAAAGAAGAAAGCTGCTTAAACTGCTTAAACCATGATGCACAACCCCCCTCACCCAGGAGAGGTTATAAAGCAGCCCTGCATAGAACCCCTATGGCTTTCTATAACCGAGACGGCGAAGGCCTTAGGCGTAAGCCGCAAGAACCCTTTCCGAGCTGGTGAACGGCCGCATCGGCATAAGCCCGGAGATGCCGTGAGGCTTTCCATCTCCTTCAACACAACCCCAGAGAGTTGGCTTACTCAGCAGATGCAGTACGATCTCTGGGAGGTAAGGAAAAAGAAGCTGAAGGTCAAGCAGCTCAAGGCCGCCTGACGCTTGAGCGCGTGGCGGCGTCCGCCCGCAATTCTCCCCTGGCGGACCGAGCCGCATTGGACTTCTTCCTAAATCCAGGGAACAATACCCGTTTGAGAAATCCAAAGAGGGGGCCTACGCGCATGATTTCGATTAATGCATGCGCCCCCTCTAGAACATCCAGTTTCAGCCCCGTCCACAATCAAATTCTCCTTGCCAAATCCTTACGGATAAGATAGATTTTCACTCAATAAAATCATCTGTCCCGGAGGAAATTTGTATGGCAAAACCCATGACAAAAGCAAAGACAATTGAAACGCTGGCCGCCAAAACAGGCCTGACCAAAAAAGACGTTTCGAACCTCTTGTCCAATCTTACCGGACTCGTATACAAGGAGGCCAAGAACTCCTTTACCATCCCTGGCATAGGCAAGCTCGTGCTTGTGAACAGGAAAGCCAGGAAGGGCAGGAACCCCCAAACGGGAGCGGCCATAAAGATACCGGCCAAGAAGGTCGTTAAGTTCAGGGTGGCAAAGGCGTGCAAAGACGCGGTGCTTGGAAAATAGGGGGGCGTCAACAAAGTCCCACAGCACGAGCCGCCCTTTAAGACCGCAAAACCCGACCTTGCTGCTTCCGGCTCCAAGCGTAGTCGTTGTAGGCCATGAGGGTCAGTATGGTGGAGAGCCTTACTTGCCTGTCGAAAATCCTCGGGAGAACCTTGGCAATGAACCTCGACCTCGGCAGATTACCGGAGAAGAGCATCGAGACGAGGCGGAGCGTGAAGAGTACCCGATATTTGAATCTTATCGGGTCGATCTCGTTTGAGCGCCTCCAGAAGTCGGTTGACCAGTAGTAATCGAGCTTCTGGTAAATGGCATCAAACGAGTATATCCGTCTTATTACACGTTCGTAGCCGTTTTCAAGCGCCTCGGGGGTCATGAGGCTTGGACGAAAGACGACCGTCTTGGCGTCGTATTTGGACCAGTCCTTGTGGATTATCCGCCCCTCTTTCTCCAATCTCTTGAACAGCTCGGTGCCGGGAAATGGCGTGAGGATGTTTACGAGCGGCATCAGCAGCTTCGCCTCGTCTATAAAATCGGCAAGCTCGTCAAAGGAGGCCTCGGTGTCGAAGTCGTACCCGAGTATGAAAGATCCGTGGACGAGAATGCCGTGCGCCTGTATCCTCTTTATGGCCTCCATGTAATCAAGCCTCATGTTGACCTTCTTGTCCATGCGGGAGAGATTCTTGGCCGAGACCGATTCAAAGCCGATGAGTATGGCCCCGCACCCGCTCTCTTTCATGAGGGAGAGCGTCTCTGCGTCCTGCGCTATGTTTATTGAAGCCTGGCACGACCAGTTGAGATTGAGGGGCTTTAGCGCCTTGAAAAGCGAGCGAGCGAAAGCCCTGTCCGCGATGATGTTGTCGTCGGCGAAGAAAATCGATTTTTTCTTGGAGCCAGAGGCGTCCGAGCTTAAGTCCGATATCTCCGCCACGAGCTGCTCGACGGTCTTGGACCTTATGCTCTTTCCGTCAAAGGCGAAGACCGAACAGAACTCGCACTGGAACGGGCACCCTTTGGTCGTCTGGACGACATCCGAAAAGTACTTATTCCTGGAGAGAACGGACCTGGCCGGAGGCGGAGAGGTCTTGAGGTCTGTCTTTTCCCCTGATTCGTACCTCCTTTTAAGCTCTCCTTTTTCAGCGTCTTCGAGGAGGCCCTGCCAGACCCCTTCGGCCTCGCCTATTACGACCGAGTCCGCGAACTCAAGCGCTTCGTCAGGGCACATGGATGGGTGTATCCCGCCAAGTACGGTCTTTACGCCCCTTTTCCGGAAGTTTTCCGATATTTCATACGCCCTTTTGGCGAACATGGTCCTGACGCTTATGCCCGCCAGGTCAGCGGGCCAGCCGTAATCGATCTCTTCGATGTTCTCGTCAAAGACCCTTATTTCGTGGACCGGCGGGGTGATGGACGCAAGCGTAGGTATGGCCAGGAGGTAAGAAAAGTATTTCCTAGAGAGGAGGAACTTCGAGAAGAATTTATAGTCGTAAAAACTCTTTTCGGTCTCTGAGCTGTTTTTAGGTATAACAAGTACTATATTCATTGAACCTGACGAGAATAGAATCCAAGGGGCAAAACAATCAACTTCTGACATTATATTGATGCTTGCTTAGTCCCTTCATATTGTATAGGGTAAAGTCCCATTCGAGCCACTAAATTTTTGCTGAATTTTGGTTCTTAATCAAGGTTAAAATTCGTTCTGTTTGTTCTTTGACGGTCAAGGTTCTATGGTTATATCTCCACACATATTCAGCAAGGTAAAGAGGAAGGCGTTCTTTTCTGATGCCTCCCTTGGAAGCCAGCTTGCGTTTGAGGTGAGGCAATTGGCTAAAATTGGACAATTGTCCAATTCGATAATCCTTCTTCGTTCAGAAGTTGAGTCAGTGCACGCCGATTCTAAGGATTCAGAGCCTGTCGCCTCTTTCCACGTCATCGTCGACCCACACCATGCCCTTGCGCCCGGGAACGGTCCTGGGCTTTCCGGCTCGATAGTTAGGGCAATCCTGCGGTCCGTAGCAGTGGGTTTCCTCCCTCCACCTTGTGCTCGTGGACGGGTTCCAGTGGTCGACTATGACCTGGGTGGCCATAACGGCGCCCCAGGGGCACTGAGTGCATTTTGATTCGTATGTGCGACGGTCGAGCCTAACGTGTCCCCTTTCCCTGTAGACGGTCAGAGGCGGAGCGATCCCGCCTGTAATATCAGCCGGACGGTCCTCGGCAGAGTCGCCGCGGCTGATAATCTTAATGCCGCTTACCTTGTAAATGTCAGCCCACTCCTTCTCCGGCATTTCGATGGGCAGGGCCTTGCCTGAGACGCGGTCGTCTATCCGGAAGAGATGTTTTTCGTGTGTCTTCTGTCCGACCGCCACGCGAAGACCGTTCCACTCCTTGCCGTCCACCACGGCGTCCATGACGAGCGTGTACCCGAGATAGGCATGGCTTATCTGGTCAAAGGATCGGATGAGCCTTATCCTCGGCTTAACGGAGGTTATGGTTCCTTCGAATCCGGTTTTGTTCGACATGAGTGTGATTGTTTTGGCGAGGACTCGTGGTAACTCAATTGATTATTCTGAAAGGATCTTCTTGACCTTCTCCTCAAGGCGAGGGAGCTTATTCTTCAATATGTCCCAGATGATGTTCACGTCTATCCCGAAATACTCGTGGATGAGGATGTCCCTGAGACCGGCTATCTTCTTCCATTCAACATCGGGATAACGGGAGCGTATCTCGTCAGGGACCTTCTTTACGGCCTCGCCGATTACCTCGAGGTTTCTTACAACGGCATCCAGCGTCTTTGTGTCATCCTTGAACTCGTCCAGGGTCAATCCAGAAGTGTAATCACGGATTCTTGAGGAGGCTTCGAGAATATCGTCGAGGTAAACCTTATAGTCCCGGGGCATGGACTACCTCTTTCAAGATTGCCGAGCGGAGCCTCGGCTTCAAGGTGTCTTCGAGGACGAGGTCAACCCGGCACTCGAAGAGTCCTTCGAGGAACTCCTTGAGCCCCATGTAGGCGTCAAAGGTCTTTTCATCGAGCTCCACGAGAAAGTCGAGGTCGCTCGTCTCTCCTTCCTCCCCCCTGGCGCAGGAGCCGAAAAGGCCGATGCTCCTTACGCCAAAACGCTTTATTGCCTCCCGGTTTTCCTCGAGGGTTTTTATGACTTTGTCTCGTCTCATGAGGTGCTTCCTTTGTAAAGTCTTGGCCTTATGAATACCTTTATAGCTTAATCCAGCACCAGTTGCAAGCGACACAATGCGGACAATGCCGCCCACTGTACATACAAACTGTTTTATAACAAAATTGCGACAAAATTATTTCTTTGTTTTCTTTTTATACGCGATACATCTCATAAGAAGCGGGTCTTCTGCTTTGTTTGCATCGTTATCAAATTTTATACCAACAGCTTTAAAAGTCCCAATCGGAACCACCCATCTAACAGTGCCAGAGATGTCTTCTACTGCCGTGAGCTTCCCATTTCTCAAGTAGGAGATCTTTACAGAGACCTTCTGATTTTTTCTCAGCATATAGTTCAGGTAAATCCCTATCCCGCCTCTGCTGATATTCGTAAGCACGGCTTTTATCCACTTTCTTCGATTCAGGGGTCTTATCCTGATTTCGCCAAGGAGTGCATATCTTTTAAATTTTCTTTTTGTCATTCAGCTCTCCCAAGATTATTAGAGTCGTTGTTTTAATAACAAGAGATATCCAGGGACAATTCTTTCCCCAAAAAAAGCTCGATACCAGCTTCGGGAGCAGGCCTGGCTATCAGATATCCTTGAATCATGTCACAATGCAAACTTCTCAATAGCTTGAATTGTTCAATTGTCTCGACTCCTTCGGCTATCACACTCATTTTCATGCTATGACCGATCCTTATGATCGTCGTTGCAAGGGCCATATCGTTCTCATCCGTGGTGATGCTTCGTACAAAAGACTGGGCTATCTTAATCTTGTCTATCGGCATTCTTTTCAGATATTCGAGAGAAGAGTATCCGGTACCGAAATCGTCAATCGCAAGCCTAACGCCAATCGCCTTTAGTTTATTGAGTATTCCGATTACCGACTCCGCATCCTCCATTATGATGCTTTCCGTGAGTTCAAGCTCCAGGAATTCTGGGCTCAATCCGGTCTCATCAAGTACCTTCATAATATTACCTAAAAAATTGGTCTGTTTAAATTGGCGCATCGAGATGTTGACCGCAATTACCAAGGGTTTTAGACCCATGCTCTGCCAGGCTTTGTTTTGCCTGCAAGCAGCATGGAGCACCCACTCGCCTATAGGTATGATCAACCCGGTATCCTCGGCAACAGGAATGAACTCGCTTGGCGAAATGATACCCAATTCTGGATTTTGCCATCTTAAAAGGGCTTCCATACCTATGACTTCGCCGGTCTTTATGTCTACCTCTGGCTGGTAATAAAGCAAAAACTCCTCTCTTTCGACCGCACGGCGAAGCCTTCTTTCGAGCTCAAGCCTTTTGAATGCTTTTTCATTCATCGCGGGGGTAAAAAACTTGTAATTGTTTCGACCTTCTGCCTTTGCCTGGTACATGGCGATATCGGCATTTTTAAGCAGTGTCTCGACATCTTCTCCATCGTCCGGGTAGATGCTTATCCCCAAGCTGGCCGTCATTGTTATTTCACGGCCATCAATGGTGAAGCTCGAATCCAGCGCTGAAAAAATCTTTTTAACCACTTTAGTGACATTATCTATTTTGCCCACATCCTGCAGGAGAATTATGAATTCGTCCCCTCCTTGACGCGCAACTGTATCGCCGCTTCGTAGACTCTTTTCAAGCCGTTCCGCCATTTCTTTTAGAATTTCATCTCCTGCCGGATGGCCGAGGGTGTCATTGACGACTTTAAAGCCGTCGAAATCAAGATAAATAACGGCAGCTTCCTTTCCGTGCCAGCGTCCTCTGGCCAATATTTGATTCAGACGGTCTGCAAGAAGCAGGCGATTCGGCAATTCGGTCAGGGGGTCATGATAAGCCATATGCCTGATCGTCTCTTCAGCTCTTTTTCGTTCTTCAATTTCCCCGGCCAGCTCCTTTGTCCTTTCCTGAACTTTTCCTTCAAGCTCTTTAGAAAAACCCTGGAGCTTTCCAGCCATCCTGTTGAACTCGTCCGCAAGCGCGTTTATCTCAAGAGCACTATGACCATCAACCTGAACGCTTCGGTCTCCTTCTCCTATTGCTTGAGCTGTCCTTTGAAAGCGCCGCATAGGTTTTACGATTACGCGCATAATGAATATTATGCTGAAAATAATTGTTGCTCCCAGTATAGCCGCTCCAATCATGATCAGATGCATCGCGCTCGTAACCAGCTCATTGTCATATTTCTGGAGAGGGATTTTTATGGAAATAGCGCCTAATACTTCCCCTGTTTCCACAATATGACATTTTTTGCATATTTCTTTTGCAAATACAGGCTTTACAAACCTTGCGGTCCTTTTCCACCCGTCTCTCTCTATGTTTTTCACCTTGACACCGTCGAGTGCGGTTCTATCAAAATCATCTTGAGCCATTTCATCCTCATCTATGCCGAACTGCATGTCAATCGGACGGCCGTGTATTATCCTTATCTCCTCCATGCCGCTCAGGGCAGCGAGCCTCTTTACAACAGATCTGTTTCCTTCTCTATCACCTCCCAGGCTCATTGAGGTATACAATGCCTCAAAGGCCATTGCGGCAGAAAACTCAGCCTCGTCTATTCCCCGGTTTGCGATTAGCTTGCTGTTATGAAATACGGAATAAAAAATGACCGCACCTATCCCGATGATCATGAAACAGGTAACCCATAAAAGGAGCTTATGTGATAGCCTGAGACCCATGAAACCCCGGCTTTGAGTTGATAACGCTGTCTAACTCAGGTCCAAATGATTTGAAATGTTTGTGTTCTTGAAGGTATTCGCAAGACGAGTATCAAAGGTGGGTAGAAAAACTATATCATGTTTCATTCAATATGGCCAACCGGGAGCGAATGGCAAAAAAAAATCAAAAATCTGCGAGGGTCCATTTTATGAAGATGAGAACCATTCCTGCCGTGTATTGTGCTCTTTAATTTTTTTTTTTTCTTGCATACCCAAAAACTTGGTGTATATTCTTTTGTGCAAGGGACTCACGGATTAACAGTTTGAGCCAACTCGATCATCTGCGAATCACTTCATGTTTGCATCTTGAATACATCAGTTGAGTCCCTTGCTTAAATTATTTCAAGTTTTTTTTAAACCCGCCGAAATAATCCTATAATAGTCAAGTATCCTACTATGTTTCCTGTAATTTTCCCGATGTTTCTCCCTACGCTTCAAAATAGGAGTCCTGGCTTTTATGAAAGAGCTGGATCAAATACTTTCTCGAATTGTGTCAATTCGCCGGGAAAAAGGATATATTCAGGCGGATTTGGCAGAGAATCTTGGCATTGAAAGGTCTACCTACGCCCGTAAGGAAAAAGGGCATATACCGCTTACTGTGAAGGATTTGCTATTAATAATGCAAGTTTTAGACATCAGACCTGATGCCCTCTTCAGGTCTATTTACCAAAGTAATAGAAAACCTTAATGAGCTTCCTTGAGCCCATGTTCCCTCATTTTGTTTTGTAAGGTGTTCCTGTGAAACCCCATTTTTTTTGAAGCTTCAGTCCTGTTCCAGTTAGTCTCCTGCAGAACCTTTATCAGGTACTCCTTTTCAAAGGCTTTCATGACCTCCTCATATGTGCCAGCAGGCTCGTTTACATTTGACTTGAAAAGTGTTTCAGGCAAAAAATCTTCATCTATTTTGCTACCCTCAGTCGCCAAGACGACCAGCATCTCCGAGAGGTTTTGCAGCTCGCGCACATTCCCAAACCATGAATGCTTTGTCAATACGTCCATTGCCTTATCGGTGATCCCGGCAATTCTCTTGTTGTATTTTTTGCCGTATTCCGAAATATAGTGCCGGACAAGTAAAGGGATGTCTTCCCTTCTTTCTCTCAGTGGCGGAATCTCTATCGGCAGGACGTTCAGCCTGTAGTAAAGGTCCTCCCTGAAACGGCATTCCTTTACCTCATTAAGCAGATTGACATTGGCAGCGGCTATGAATCTCACGTCTACTTTGACTGAAATGAGAGAGCCCACCGGCTCAAAAGACCTTTCCTGTATAACCCGAAGTAGCTTGACTTGCAGATGCTGGGGAAGGGTTGCTATTTCATCGAGGAATATGGTTCCATCATTGGCGTATTCCAATTTACCCATCGCCTTCTGGTTCGCGCCAGTAAAAGAGCCCTTCTCATGGCCAAACAGCTCTCTTTCCATTAAGTCAGAAGGGATTGCGCCGCAATTGATGGCAACGAAAGGCTTTTGCGAGCGCGTACTGGTTTGATGTATCGCCTGGGCTACGAGCTCCTTACCGGTTCCGGTTTCTCCTGTTAAAAGCACAGTTGTTGATGTTTTTGAAATAGCCTCAATATATTGAAAGATATGTTTCATCTTCTGGGACTCGGTTATTATCCCGTACTGATGCATCGCACACCTATTTATTTGGCCGTTAAAACACAGGCTCATGCCTGGTGATGGAGCGGCTGGGACCTAAGCCGAAGGCTTGTGTCTCAAGAAACCGCCGGCTCCTGCCGGCGGAGATTCACTTTGTAGGGGCTAAGATATAACAACTATAACCAATTCTGTTGTGTATTACAAGCACAATGTAACTTTTCCTGTTTAATGGCGATACTACTTGTTTTTTTCAAATGGCCCGGACTGCAAATAAGTCGGGGCTCATTATCAGAGACCTTCTCACATGCCTCCTTCAAAGGCGGCAGGAAGAGAGATTCTGAAGAGTGCTCCCCCTCCGGGTATGTTCCTGGCCTCGATGGAGCCGCAGCACTCTTTCACTATGCTATGGGCGATGGAAAGCCCAAGTCCTATATTAACCCCTCCTCCCTTGGTCTTTGTGGTAAAGAAGGGGTCGAAGATTCTGTCTATACTAGTGGTCGGTATGCCCGGTCCAGTGTCCCTTATCTCTATTAGTGTTAGGGTACCTCCTTCCCCCATTTCCGTTTTCGTCGTTATGTGGATTTTCCCTATCCCCTCCATGGCATCCTTCGCGTTCTTGAGGATGTTGAGGAAGACCTCCATGAGCTGGCCTTTGTTACCCACTACCTTCGGGAGCTCCGGGTCAAAAGCGGTACTTATCTCCAATGAACAGGCCTTGAACTCGGATATGAAAAGAGAGAGCGTTGCCTTTATGGCGAGGTTCACGCAAAAGGGCTCCGCCTTCCCCTTGAAGGGCCTTGCGTAAGTGAGCATGTCGAGAATGATGTACTTGCTCCTTACTGCGGCGTCCCTTGCCTTCTCGAGGAGAAAATAGTTCGGGTCGTCCTTGCTTAACCTTTTGAGGAGCACCTCCGTTATGGAGAGAATGCCGGCCAGAGGACTGTTGAGCTCGTGGGCTATCCCCGCACCCATCTCACCCAATGATACGAGTTTCGCGGACTGGATGATCTTTTGTTCGGATTCCTGGAGCTTGCTATATGCCTCCTTGAGCTCCCTAGTCCGCTCCTCTACGAGCGTTTCGAGTTCATCATTCAAAACTTCGGTTTTCCTCAGGGCGGTGGCGAGCCTGTTCTTGTTCTCCCAGTCAAAGATTCTCAGTATCCCAATGATGCACCAGCCCACAACTAAAGCTATCCCAGCCCGGGAAAACTGGACGGGCAGTCCGGTTGCGGAGAGGAACGATTCATTGGTGGGAAGCCATTCGGAGGTAAAAAGATTCAACTTCGGCGCCACGAGCCCGCCGAGGATGCTGTACGCGATCAGGAAGGTACCGGATAGATAGAAAGAGAGTCCCGTTCCGAGGGGCTTGAGCGTCTCCCTATTTGAGCGGTAATAGAGAATAAAGCACAGGCCGGAAAGGAAAGCGCCAGGGAAACCGAAAAGATGCCTTGTCCATACGCCCCCGGCCATCCAAAAGTCCCCGGAAAAGACGCTTACCGCGAGTACAAGACACACAATGAGAGGGGTTATCCACCAGGCAGAAGTCTTGATCTGCGTCCAAAAACCGCGCTCTTCCCTGACGACGGCAAAAAACCTCCGGCCAAACTCGAATATGAAGAGGTACGAGACCACGAGGAAGGACAGTCGGATGAGGTCCAGGGCCCTGCTGCGGCCCTTAATAATGGCCCACATGTCGAGACATTCGTTAGCGCCATGGATGAGCCCGAACCACGCAAGGAGCCAGAGGATGCCACCCAATCTGAACTGGCTGCTGTCATCCTTCGGTTGGAGGAGTATAGCAAGACCCATGAAGACGAAGGAAAGTCCATAGACGAAGAAGACCACGTCCATGTTGGCCTGAAACCACAACTTCGTTCCTTCCATGCCATGCCCTCAACAGATAAAAACGTTTACATGGGAAGAACTATTCGTGATGAGTAGGATCTCAGAGAAGGTTCTCTGGCTGGGATTTAATACGAGCTTGTTATTTAAGGAATCTCTGATTTATTCCTCTCCGGCCTTATGATAATTTATATGCATCAAGCAGCCCGGAGGTTGACCGAATGCGCCAGAAGACTTTCGCCGAATG
>Ga0209342_10005771_pt1 | contig 12616 bp, 13 predicted proteins | sample RifCSP16_2_FD_184023 | JGI IMG/M metagenome (GOLD analysis project Ga0209342, IMG submission 184023) | Soil microbial communities from Rifle, Colorado - Rifle CSP2_sed 16_2 (SPAdes) (version 2) | ecosystem: Environmental > Terrestrial > Deep subsurface > Rock core/Sediment | place: Rifle... | reverse complement strand
GGGTGCGAATGAAGGGGAGGTCGAACCGGTAGTCGGAACCGTAATGGGTTACGACGCGATCGAAGGTTTTCAGGTCTTCGATGCAGGCGGCGACGATGCGGGCGTCCTCGTCCCCCGCTTTGGCATTATCGATATCGCGCTTGGTGATGCAGTTGGTGAGGATCGTCTTCTCGCCACCGACCTTGATGGCGTAGGAGAGCATGATCCCGAATCCCGCGTCGAAGGCGGTGGTCTCGATGTCAAAGAATCCGACACGTTCTGGCACGGGCGTGTAGCATTGAGGATGATCGAGCAGGGTATGCCGATGCTTGCATCGGGTCTGGGCCATCCGAACGAGTTCCGCTTTCTTGAGCCGCCAGAGATTCAATTGGGCCAAACGGACCTCCTACTGTGGGACGGAAGAAACAATGACGATGGACTGGGGTTCGGTGCGAACGATGGTGCGATCGGCGCGGCTGAGAATCCCGACGATGACGTAGTGCCCTGAGGAGAGGCGGATGGCGAAGCGGTAGGTGGTGCGATCCTCATCCCCCTGGAAGGAGATAGAGGATGAACCGGCTCCACCATCCTCGGAATCCCAGACAAGGGCGGCGACCCGGTTGTCCGGGTGAGGGGGGATACTGAGAACGGCGCGGAGGGTGACCTCATCAGCCATGTAGAAGGAGCCACCGTCGATCCTGAGAGAGATCGGGGCAAGCGCCAGGGCGATGGCGAGGATGGCCGAAAACATGGTGTGGGTAGACGCTAGTCTAGCACGTGGGGTGGGGGATTGTCAACTACCAAGGTTTGCTCACGTACTTGAGGAATGCCTCCTCAGCCCCGGCGGGCACGTTGCGAGAGAGGCCCTTGGTCACTGGGCCAATTTTCGCCAATGGCCCCAGGGCGCGTCCAGTGGCGTCTGCGAGCGACCTAACCGACTGGAGACCCTTTACTGCCCGGCCGGCAGCGGACGCGCCCCTGAGGGCTCCTAGGCCCGGCATAACGGCCATTCCCACGTTTGCTGGGGTCGCCCATTGCTGGAGGCCAGAAAGAGAGCCTGAGAGGAGGCCTCGAAGGGCGGCGGCGCGGGGGGAGCGAGTGAGGCTGGGTTCCTCAAGCCTCTTGGTGATGGGCTCAATCCACTCTTGTGGGATGAGGGGGGTGGTGAGGGAGGGGAGGGAGAATGGCATGAGAAAGGCTCCACACGCTAGACAAGAAACTCCAGGGCCCGATTGAGCCACCCGTTGAGGAATCGCACCTGTGCGGGAGCTTTTGAGACGATCCGTCCAATCAGCTTAATCCGCTCGGCCACGAGGAGATTATTCACGACCATGGATGGGGAGCCAGAGAGGGCTTCAAGTGTCCTCGTCCCAAGGATCCCATCTACTGGAATCTTGAGGATGCTCTGGAGCTTTTGGATGGCCACCACAGGCCCTGAGTGGACACCAAAATCGACCAGGTGCTCCCTCAGATACGGAACAGAGATGCGATTGAAGCCTGGTCCGATGAGATATTTGGCCTCGTAAATCGCTCGGGCTTCCTCATAGGTCACCTTGCCATCACTCCATGCCTCAGGATGGGATCGCTCCGAGATGCCCTTGTCAGTTCGCCCACCGGCATCAACCGGATCGTTGACCGCTCCACCCTCACGTGCAATGAGATGATCGATGATATCGCCCATGATCTAGTCCTTGTGGGCGTGACCGTTGACGCTACGCTCGATGCGTTCGAGACGGCTCACCATCCCAGCGAATTTGGCGTCGAGGATGTCCTGGAGGTAATCCTTCAGATCCTCATGCCTCTGCTCCACGCTATTCACACGGCCCTCCAGCCGTCCTCCCCAGAAAATGCCTCCGATGAGCGATGCCAGGGCAAAAAGAATGGTACCTTCCGTAATCATGTTACGATCCTCCCGATTGACGTGGGCGACGAGCACGACGTGCGGTGCGGGTGCGAACAGTGGGCCTGCCTGGGATGATGCCTCGCTGTTCGAGAACGTCGTGAGCGACAGCGGGGATGATGCCACGAGGAATCCGACGTGGCTGGCCGGCTGCTGGGGCAACCACCTGGAACAATTCCTGAAGGGCGTTCGTGGTGGGGAGAGGCACGGCATTCAGGGTTTCCATACCAGCCGTGCGGACCATTTCCATCGGTGTCGCCCCTCGCCGACGTGCTTGACCCACGGCCCACCCGGCTGCGGCTGGGAGAGCGGCTTGACCGGCGATGTTGGAGGTGAGGGATCGCCACATTTTCATTGAGGGATCGTTGGGATCAACACGCTCCCCAACCTGTTCCCCCGCCACGAATGAACCCGCGCCAAAGAGTTGCTTGATGGCGGCGAGTTTCGCGGGGTCGGGGACATCCTTTGTGGCGTTGACGAGGAATCCGATGCCTGGAATGCGTTCTGCCCCACGTTCAACAATGTTTCCCGTGGTTCGGGCGAAGGGGAGGAGGATTTGTCCGAGTGGACCACTTCGTGCGAAGTCAACCAGCTTTTTGAGTGTCTTCCAGGTTGGCTCACTTGTCATGGTCATGGCACGGGCTTCCGCCTCGGTAAACCCAGCAACGAGGAGGGCATCCCTCGCCACAAGGTCTCCAGTGGTCATCAGTAATCCTGGTGTGGCCTGCACATGCTGGAGATACCCTTGGACGTCATTGAAGGGGAGACCCTCTGCCCGGCCAATCATGCCAGTGGCCTCCATGATCTTTGAAGGGAATTGGCGGGCAAACTGGGCGGGTGTGAAGTTGCGAACCACATCCCACCCACGCGGATCTCCGGCAAGTGCCTGTTCAAGGGCTCCCAGATAGGCCGAGCCGTAGGGACCCGCCACGACGTTCGCGGGCATGTTCTGGGACCAGAGATAATTGCCCCTGAGGTATTGGGGGAGATACTCCACAAACCGCTTCCCGAGTTGCATCGCTCCTTCGGGTGAACCGAGGAGTCCAGCCGTATTCCCAGCATCTATCGCCTCACCAGGTCGGGTGAGGAATTTCGAGATCACGGGGGTGAGGGCTTCGACAACCGCTGGGGCTCCAAACCCTAGGGCCGCACCCGCCGCCCCTCCCATGAGGGCTCCTTGGATGGGATCCTCCTCATTCATTGCACCACCAACGGCGGCACCACCAGCAGTGAGTCCAAGTTTGGTCATGAGGGCCGTGGGGATTTCTCCACGCTCCTGTCTGACCCACGCACCAGGGCGTCCACCGAGGTTCTTGGCCCGTTCCAGAGCGGCGCGGAGTTCAGCGCGGGCCTCCTCTGTAAAGGCAGGAGAAACTGTTGGCTCAACTGGAGGTGGCGCGGGTGCGCCACCCCTCGCCACCTTGGACTCCTGCTGCAAGAGACGTCCCAGTTGGCTGCGGAGACGCTCCGTGCCAGGGGAGGCTTCAGGAGTGGCCTTCAGCGCCTTAGCGATGTCATAGGCGGCTCCAATGGCCTGCACCTGAGGGGGTTCCCCAGGCATGGGCTTGGTGGGAACCTGCCCGAGGCGTTGGATCCGCGTGAGGAGATCTGGGGCCTCAGTGGAAACGGGTGCTGCTGGGGCAACGGGTGGGGCTGAAGGAATTCCCTCAGGAATGGCAGGAACCCGCTCCGGTGGGGCCATTCGTGGGGGATTGAATGGGGTGGGCTCTGGCACGGGAGGTGCCAGAGGGGATGGGGGCGGAGTCGGTGGAGCCTGTGGGGCGGAGAGCGCCTTCCGCAGAGCGGCGATCTCGCGCTGGATGGCTTCAACGCTTCCTTCAGCAACATCCTCCGTTTCCTCGGGAACGCCCCATTGTTGCCGGAGGGACATTTGTCCACCAGGGATGGGGGCGCTCACTCCTTCAGAAATGGTGGGAGTGAGTGGTTCCATACCATGAGCCGCGATGGCCTCCCGAATGCGAGCACGTCCAGCCGCCTCTTCAGCCGCCTTCTCCGCCGCCTTCCGAGCGAGCAGATCCGCTTTTTCCCTGGCCTTGACCGCTGCTGCCACATCACGAATCGCTGTAGGATGCTCCGCCCCAGTCCCCCCAACAATGGGAACCCGCCCCATCGAGGATGAGGGTCCTTCCATGAGATCGAGGAGGGGGCGCAGATCCTCCCCACCCGCGCCCAGCGCACTGGGAAGAGAAGTGGGGGGTGTAACCGCTGGGAGATTTCCACGGCCATAAATGGTTCCAGGCCCCACTGATGGCTGGAGCTTCCCTCCAGTTGTGGATGGCGTTCGACCGATACCGGGGACATACTTCCCAGGCGTCGATTTGCCTCCAGTGAGGACACTCCCCCCTGGCTGTGCGGTTGTTTCGATCTGGTAGGAGGTAGTCGGTTGCTTGGGCAGTTTCGCATTCAACTTGCCGAGGAGTGTGGACAATCCTCCCGCCGTGGCCCCACCAACGGCTCCACCGATGGCCACATCGTAGGGATTGATCTCCTCCCCCTCGACGACGCTGCGGACTACTGGGGCTGAACCACCCAGAAGGGCACCTCTCGCTCCAGCCGCGAGGGGTTTCCCAATGTAGCGGGCGAAGTTCTTGGCAAATCCTCCACCCGCCGCACCAATCGCTCCTTCAGTGATGATGCGAGAGGGAGAAACGTCCGATCCTTCGAGGAGTTCACCCACCAACTCGCCCAGACCTCCCCCTATGGCCCCACTGACTGGCGTGAATCCGGCAAACCCACCCACGCCACGCGCACCCATCGCGAGGTAGCGGCGGAGGGCTCCAACATCCTCAACCTCAGGTTCAGGTTCAGGAATCGGTTCAAATGGAGATGGAGCCGGTGGGGGCGCAATTGGGCGGATCCGGCGGATGGGGGCGAAATCGCCCAAATCGACCGGTTCGGCCCGTCCACGTCGACGTGTTGATCGGCGGAGTGGCATGAGTCGTGTCCTTATTGACCCTGATAACCGAGGCGGCCCAGGAACATGTTCAGGAGGTTCTTCTGCTGTTCAGCGAGGGGATCGAGTTCCTCACGTCTCAGGCCATACTGTGAGGGTGTCGATTCGACATCAATCAGACCCTTCATGGCTGCGACGATCATATCCGCCGTGGCTTTCGCCTCAGCCGCCTCATACCCGTATTCGGCTTCTAATCGACGGGCGAGGGCGGAGGCTTTCGCCGATTCAACCTGGCCATAGGCGGCTTCTTGCGCGGGATACGCACCCCTTGTGGCCCGAGCCTCTTCCGCCGCCTGGACGGCAGGGTGGAGGGATTGCATCGCGGCCTCTGTCTCATCAATCGAGGGATCAGCGTAGTCCCGACTATATCGATCCCCAAGCTGGGATGCCAGTGCGAGATCCTGAGGTCGGCCCGAACTCCCAATGGACCCAATGGCTCGGCTCCGCTGTTGCCAGGGCTGGGATTCGGCAGCGGACCGCAGGCCTGATAGGGCGGATTCATTGCCCAGGTCGGGAGCCCCACCAGGGAATGAGGCCCTTCCCAGGATTGGCCCCTCATACTCACCATAGGCGTCGGGGACGAGGTAATCATCCGGGCGCATGGAGGACAGGCCAGTCGGCATCGTGGGAGGCAGAGGACGAGGCTGGAGTCCCTGGGGTGAGAAAATGGACGGCCCCTTCGGGAGTGGGGGGAATGGGGAGAGGGCCTGAGCTGATCGGGGTGCTTGACCAGGGCTCGGCCTCATGGGAAAATACCCGCCAGGATTAAGAGGCATTACGCTTTCTCCTTCAGCAAACGCTCGATGGTTTCAACCTTCTTCACCAGTGCCTGATTGGCGATGCGTCGCTGGCGACTCTGCTTCAGTTGGCGAAGGGCATCGGCCGCTTCGTGCCAGTTGTTGGGATTGGGGGATTGACCATAGTGATAGGGCGCACGTGCAACCTTTTTATTGGGCATCGTGGCACTCCATGAGGGGTTAGTAGGCACGGGCGAGGCTGGCGAGGATCCGCGAGGAGGTTGGAGGAATACGTGTTCCAATGCCCTGGCGAACGGGGTGAGGGGAGATGAGGAGGGAGACATCAGGGGTGGCCATCCCACCTGCGAGGCCAGCGAGAATGCCACCACCGCCCCCACCGCCGACGGGTTCTCCACCACCACCCCCACCACCTCCAAAGCCACCACCTCCACCAACGATAGGGATTCCACCACCCCCACCGGCTGATCCTGACGATGGCACGATAGGTGGCTGGACCGCCGCTGGAGGTGGTGGAAGGGCTTCTGCCGTGCCACATTTGCTATCCAACTCAGCAATAGCCTGTTCGATGGATTTTCCACCACGAGGGAGCACTTGCCCTTGCCGTAATCGGGCTTTCTGGTGAGCAAGAAAAGCTGGATCGCAGTTGGTATCCCCACAGGGCATTCCTGTGAGTTGGTTAATGCCATCTTTACACGGACGGTATGTGGCCATAGACTAACTCCATCCCAAATTGGGCTTTGTTATTAGTAACGGCTTCCATACGCCGACAAGAGCGCCTGGATGATCTGCATCCGGCGATCCTGATCCTGTCCACGCTGGGTAATCCCTCCCTGGTAGGAGAGATCAGCAACCTGTCCAGCTCTCAGTGCTTCTTGAATCGCCTGCTCACGACTGAAATCGGCGAGCGCCCCTTGCCCCTCCCCAATCACACTCCCGGCCAATTGTGCCTCAAGCGGGGTGCCCGATCGTCCTGACGCCGCCCCAACGTCGTAGAGGGCATTCAGGGCCGATCGGTTGGTTTGAGCTGTTCGCTCCAAGGCACGGGAGAAAGCGGCACTGCTCGCCTGCTCGGCTCCTGGATGGGATTCTCGAGGGGCTGCTGGCGAGTTAAGCTGTTGCTGGAGGAGGGCGATCAGTGAGGCGCGATCGTTTGAGCCATCATCGCTCCCGACTCCACCTCCACCATCCAACGGCCCCTGAAAGCCCACCGATCCATCAGGGCCCACCGTCCATTGTGCCCCAATGACCTGTCCTACATGGGATGCACGCTGGGCGGCGTCCATCGCAGAATTGCCCTGGTCCCGGCTAGCAGCGATCTGACGCCACATCTCGTCACGTGCGGGATCGGGAGGATCGGAAGACACCCATGTTCCGCGTGTGGGATCATACGTTCCACCACCAGAGGAACTGTACCAATCCCCTCCAGGTCCTTGCACGGCTGAGGAGATCACCTTCTTTTCATCCTGGGACATTCCACCCGTGATGCCACCCGTGGGAGGTTGATACCCACCCATTAATCCTCCCAGAGGCGTGCCACTCACTCGGGATGGGGTGGTCGGCTTGGTCTGTCCGCGTGTCCAGCCTCCATACGTTGGGGTATAACTACCAAGTGCTGCCATGATGATTGATCCTCGATCTAGGCATTGAGTTTTCTGACGATGAGGCTGCTCTGTTCTTCAACGGTCACGCCTGCCGAAGCTCCCGTGGCATTCTGTGCCCAGCGGATAAGGAATGTCCCCCCAGTCGTGGTTTCAATCGTTCCATCAATGATGGCAAAATTTGAGCCACTGGAGAGTCCAGCTCCAACAGATGCCGAGAGTGCCGTCACCCGTGCACAGGCCACAAGCGTATTGAGTGTATCATCCCAGATCTGCACTTGAGCCTTGAGACTACTGACCCCAACGGTTCCACTGAGATCGGCCTGAAATCCCTCTGCGGCCCCACCATTGGTGAGAAAGAGGAAGTAGCGGAATGCATAGGCTGAGGTGGCTGCCAACGAGATGGTGAGATGATCGTCATCTTGAAGGGTTGTATCGGTAATGGTTTCATCGGCGGTTTTACGGATATCTGTGGCGATCGTGATACCCGTTCCGCCATTGCCAATCGGAAGGATTCCTGTGACTGCTGCACTCTGTGCCAGTTCAATCGCCCCAAACGCCACCGCTGAGCCTGAGCGCCTCAACACCTGGAAATCACTGGCAGCCGTCATCGCGGCCACATCCGCCGTCGATGCCCCAGTCACCCCCAGAACCGACAGCCCAGCAATCTGGGTCAGGTTGGCAAAGGGGAGGTCACCCGTGACGCCGTTCGCCACGTTCACCTGAGCCCAGGCAGGATTATTGGACGCTCCCGTGTTGCTCAGATAGCGGGTTGCACTCGCATCCTTTGTCAATCCCACCAGGACGTTGGCGCTGCTCGCATAGGGAATGGCACCCTGCGTGAAGGTGTCGGGAATCGTGAACGTCGAATAGGCGGGGATGGAACCCGTGGAGCGGATGACCTTTCCTGCCGCCGCAACCGTCAACCCTCCCCAGGTATTCGTCGCGCTGGCATACACGAGATCCCCACTCGCCGCACTGTTGGGGAGGATGAGGGTCGACCAGGCGGGGAGGGTTCCGGTGGAGCGGATGAACATGCCCGCCGTGGCCCCCACGGTGAGTCCATCCACCGTGCCTACTGTGTCAACAATGTAGAGGAGATCCCCCTGTGTGAAGGAGGAAGCATCCAAGGCCAATTCCTGCGAGTTTGCACTCCCAACCGCACTATTCCTCAACCCCGTAAACAGATCCCGGAACATCTCGTCAATCTGCGTCATGACGAGCGTGGAGGGCTCCACGTTCACCAGGCTATACTTCTGGGCCACAATCTGGGGCATTACCGCTCACCCAACTCGTGCCACACGACCTCATACCCATACAACTCAACATCCTGAGCCGCTGTCGTGTGCCGGAAGTTCAACTGACAGAAACGTCCATTTCCGAGGCGGCGTAGACGCTCACGGCCTGCTGTCATGCTGGCACTGATAGCCGTTCCCGCTGATGCGTTCAAAGCCCCCACCTTGGGCGTAATGGTGAGCGTCCCCGCCCCTTGAATCTTGCTGAGGAGGGTCAACTGGCTGAAATGCTTCTCGATGGCCGGGGAGTTCATATCGTGGAACTTTGTGTCCACGTCGAAATCAATCCCTGTCGCCGTGCCATCCGTCCGTGTCGCCTGATCCTTATAGAGAAATCCTGTTGAACTGCCAAAGACTGGAACGACGACTCCATTGCTATCGAGAATGGATGCGGCCCAGGTTGGCGTGAAATCCGCCGTTTTGTGCGGTCCCCACCAGGTTTGATCGTCGATGTCGAGTTCCACCCACCGATCGAGGGTGGACGATCCCGTTGCAGAGAGCAAGAGTTGATACTTATTGAGGAGAGGATCGATCCTCCCAATGGCATAGCGAAATCGGCTCCGGTTGAAATAGGTATCGGTGTTGAACCAGGATCGCACCTTACCATCACTGATGGGGTGCACCCCAGCATCGCTCCAAGTATAGACGCCATCCTCACCAAGCCAATAGGCCACATCCCGGTGCACCCGAATGGAGTCGGCCGAGGCAATGCCAATCCCATCCTTGATCTTCACGGAGGCGAAGTCAGATGGCACCTGTCCCACAATCTGAAAGAGGGCATCGCGCCTCCCAGCCACCAGTTCATTCTTTCGCGCGATAATTCCCGTCACCCCTCGGGCATCGCTCCCAGGGCGGCCAATGATGAGTCCATACGCCGCAGGCCAGGCATACATCCTCGACGCATCGGTGAAGCGGAGGGTGTCGATTTCCGTGGCCGAGACGCCCCAGACCCGCGCCTTGTAATCGGCAACAAGGGTCAGATCGTTGGGGGGCTCCCCCAGGAGCGGTGCCGCGAGGGTCGTGAGCAGGGCATCGGAGAGATCGTCCTCAATCGTGGTCTGGGTGTTGCCATCGAGATCGATCCAGGGGAGGTAGGTAGAACCGTTTGTGATAGTTCGGTAGAGGCGGGTCCCGCTAATCGTATCAGCCGAGAGATCGAGTCCAGCCACGCGGAGGAGCTTGGCGGAGATGGTGACATTCGGTGAAACCGGGCCAAGGGGGCTCTCGGCAATCACATTCCCATCCGCATCGAGGATGCGGAAGGATTGCTTGACGAGGAAGGTGCCGGAGAGCCCACCCGCTGAGGGGCCGGAGAGGGTGATAATCGTGCGAGGGGCACGAGGGCAGAGAACCCTCACGACCCCCTCACTATCAACCGTGAGGGGGCGTGTTGGGCTGTTGACCAGCACCACATATTTCCCAAAGATCGCGGCCCGCATAATCCGGGCGGGATCGATGGTCACACCCGTGGGAAGGGTCAGGGTGGTGAGGGTCCCTGACGTATCCATCATCTGAAGGGATGATCCCCCCTGGAGGAGTGTGTAGGCCATTTAGCTGGTCACCACGCCAAGGGCGCTGCAACTCGAATTATCGAGGGCACTGGACACATCAGACCAGGTGGCTCCATCCGTGGTGCTGAGGATCACGTTGATCAGGGTGCCAGATCCATTGTAGGCTGGGGCGCTGAGGAGATAGAGGGTGCTATTGTGGATCAAGGATGTGACGAAGGGCATTGCCGTGGCGGCGTTCGCGGCTGGATAGAAGACGACGGACCAACTGGAGCCGTTGTACTGGTAGATCCTCCCATACCGGTTGGTCGCGGCGGCGTTCAGGTTAAAATAGGTGGCGTAGAGGTTATCCTTGAAGACGGCCATGGTGCCATACCCGTTATAGTCCCCAAAGTCCGACATGGTCGGAACCGATCCCCCCTCATTGAGTAAAGTCGTGTAGGATGTTGAGTAGGTACCCGTCGTATTGCGCTTCTCAATGAGAGCGGCACTACCACTACCATTGAGACACCCCATGTAGAGTTCGCCTTGGAATGATGCGAGGCAGGCAGTGGTTCGGGATCCACCCCCTGTTAAGTTATCCATCGTCCAGTCGAGATCAAGTCCAGGGCGGATCACATACGTTCGTGCGGTTGCGGTGACTCCACCCGTATATGTCCGTGCCCACAAACGTCCGTTCCACCAGATGAGGTTGTAGGGAACTCGCGCCGTCTCAGGCGTGATGGGGAATCGGCTCCCGATCTGGATCAACTGACCGGTTTCTGGGAGCAACTGAAACACGCGAGCCTTCACCGTGTTTCCTGCATAGCTCCCTCCATCATATGTTGTCAAGTAAATCGATCCGTTGGCTGCGATCATATTCAGGATCGCCGATGCCTGGGAGGCTCCCGTGTCAGGATTGTTGGGAATCCTGGCGAGGAGCACATCACGCGTCCCGTCCCACACATGAATTGTTGGGGCTGTTGTCCCAACCGTGTAATCATTCCCCGCATAGTAGAAACGATTCCGATAGGTCACTCCCGCGTTCCCAACGAATTGATACTGGCGATTGCTGGCGTTGGCCAGATTCGTCCACACCTTATCGGAGGCACGCGGTTCAGCACTCCCAGCATAATCGGATGGTCCACCGGTTGTTACGGAGGTCGCAAAGCCATCTGTGGTGGTATTCCATCCCGTATCGGTGTCACTGACATAGCGCCCTGCCACGATCTTCCGCGTGGTAGGCTTTGTGAGGGGGATCGCCGCCGTGCCTTGAATGGCTCCAGCCGCTGCGCTGGCATTTACCTTCGTCAGGCCTGGCCGTTTTCGCAGTCCTCCATCCACACCGAGGGGATCTCGAATCGCATTCTGTGCCTTCGACAGTTCTCCATCGGTGCGATCGATCTCCGTCTTATCGATCGAGACACCGAGCTTTCCAACGTTATAGGCCGTAAACCGTCCAGGCATTACTTGGGCTTCTGACGATACTTCTGAAGGGCGGGAGAGGGATTCTCCGCTGCCTTCTTCAATCCCTGGAGCACTGCGGCGTTTGACTCGAAGAATCGCTTCGCTTTCTTCGCTGGGGTATCAAACTGTTCAAGCTCGGGATCAAGCATTCCCGTCTCGTTGGGAAGGTAGATGTCCTTCGTGCGCTTCCCTCGCACCTTCTCCCACCAGGAGGGTGTATCTGATCCATACTTTGGCATGATCGATCCTCAACCGTGTTTAGGTCCAATATTCCTGAAAGACCCGATTGACGTATTGGGGCTCCTGAAGCTGCCGAAGTCCCAAGCTGTTCAGGAGGTGTTGCTTCTCGGTCGCGTAAATGGCGAGCCACTCAGGATCGGGACTGCGATCCTCCCGCTCCTTGGCTCGTGCAAAGGCTCCCGTCCAGGCGATGAGGGCGTTATCGGCCTCCCCAGGAATGGGAACGATGCTCGACGCCACCATAGGCGGGAGGGTGGGAATGTAGGTGAAGGCGAGATTGACTGTGGAGGTGGATTTGGGTGCGATGCGAACCTCGGTCAACCCAGCCGGGGAGCCCTGACCGATCACCGCAAAGAGGAATTCCGTCTTCTGTGGATCAACAGCGGACTGGCTGCGGGCGATGGCGAAGGCGGTACTATTATATTCGCGTGGGACAAAGGAGGTGCTGCCTGTGCTGCTATTGCTGGTCATGTCCCGAGGCTCAATCAGATAGACCTTGTGGACATCATTCGGCACCCCTGAGAGGGTGGAGGCATTCGCCGCGAGAAAGACATCCGTCTCGTTAATCGTCAGGTAGTATTCCTGCTTGAGATTCACGAGATCCCGCCAGAGGTCCTTGATCCCGCGAATCGTGATGGCCACCAACTCGGCGGAGGTCCAATAGCTGGCGGCCGTTTCCAGCAGGGGGTTGATGCGAACCTGTGTCTCGATTTCAGAGATGAGTGTGGCCATTAGGATGTCTCACGTGGGGGTGAGGGTGGAGGAGTCTCGGAGCGATAGAGGGGATTGGGCAGCAGGCGATTCAACCATTCCTGCCGCCGCTGACAGGGGGAACACGGTTTCACCCCAACCGATGTGGTGAGGAGTTTGAGGAGATCGCCGGCTCCCGTGATGGCCATGTGTAAGGTCTCACCGTCT
>Ga0209342_10005769_pt1 | contig 12621 bp, 8 predicted proteins | sample RifCSP16_2_FD_184023 | JGI IMG/M metagenome (GOLD analysis project Ga0209342, IMG submission 184023) | Soil microbial communities from Rifle, Colorado - Rifle CSP2_sed 16_2 (SPAdes) (version 2) | ecosystem: Environmental > Terrestrial > Deep subsurface > Rock core/Sediment | place: Rifle... | reverse complement strand
TATATCGATGAAAACAGACTAAAACTTAATGGATTCTTCTGCTCGAGGGAGACGCTTCATGGAGAGGGGATTTTGCGAACCGCTGCGGTCGTTAAATAAGCCCAAGAAGAGGACAGAGAATTCTCAGGTATAATTTGTCAAATGCAGGGAAACCATAGAAACAGTTAGGTTGACTTTACACACCCAACTTGCTACTATAGCCCAAAAATTACCAGGAAACAGGGCAAATGGGTCAATACGTTCTTGTATTATATCAGGGGACCACAGAATCAAAGGCGACCCTTGTTGATGATAAAGGGAAGGTCATAGACCAGACAGAATGTCCCCTTAAACCCATTCACCGCAAAACAGGGTGGGTGGAATACAGCCCCGAGGATATCCTGAAAGGCCAGTTGAATGCAATACGGGCCATGTTCAGGAAGGTGGGCCCAAAAAAGAAGAAGCAGATCAGTGCCATAGGGATAGCGAACCAACCCTCCACCATCCTCCTATGGGATAAATCTACAGGCAAACCGCTCTACAATGCAATAAGCCATCAAGACCCAAGGGGGATAGATATATGTGTTGAGAAGACAGTCCACAGAGAAACGATACATGAACGTACAGGACTCCCACTCTCACCGTACTACTCTGCCTCAAAGATAAAGTGGATGATAGGAAATGTAAAAGCAGCACGGAAATCCCTGGAGAAGGGCAATCTGCTCTGTGGGACTGTGAATACCTATTTAATGTGGCATCTGACAAAGGGGGCTGTATATGCCACCGATCACTCAAACGCTGCACAAACCCTCTTATTTAATATACTGACAAAGACATGGGATAAAGAAATACTTGAACTGTTCGCTATCCCCCATGAAATACTGCCGCCTGTCTTCCCAACCTCGTACTATTTTGGAGATGCCGTCATCGATGGGCAAACACTGCCAATTCATGCAGGCATCGTGGGATATCAGGCATCTCTTGCTGGAACAGGGTGTTTTGAGGAGGGTGAGGTCAATATCAACTATGGCACAGATGGGTCTATCCTGATCAATACCGGGAAGAAGATATTTATGCTGCCGGGTCTTTTAACGACAGTGGCCTGGTCAACCAACGGAAGCACCACGTATATCCTTGAAGGCATCTTGAATGCAGCAGGTTCCATCTTTGAATGGATGAAGGACAGTCTGGGTCTTATCAGCGCCAGGGATAATCTGGATGAAATATGCAGCCGCTCCAAAGGGAGACTCTTTATGGTGCCTGCCATAGCCGGCATAGGTTCACCCTATTGGAATGATCAGATGACAACCTGCCTGTTCGGGCTAAGACCTGGCACTAAGAGGGAAGATCTCATACGTGCCGCAGTGGAATCGATCGCCTTTTTAGTAAAGGATAACTTTAATGTTGTAGAGAAAGACGGCCGTATCCCCATCAAAAAGATCATCGCAAGTGGTCCCATCTCCGATGTCGCCTATCTGCTCCAGTTTCAGTCAGACCTTCTTCATATGCCCGTATATAAGACCAGAGAGGGTGACCCTGCATCTACCGGAGTGGCCTTTCTGGCAGGCCTTAGCCTGAAGATGTGGCCTGGTCTATCCTCTCTTGAAAGATTCACCAATATCAACAAGCAGGCGATTGTCCCAAAACTCAGCGAGACCGAGGTTAAGGCATTATATGAGCGTTGGAGACTCACCTGCCTCTATTCTAAAGAATGGTCAAAAAATTTCTCCTGATCCCGTTTATTGTTTGGCTTGCTGTTCATTCCGCAGGTTGTGCATCTGTCATAAGGTCCTGCCGGTTAAAAGACACTCTACAGAAAGGAAAGACCTATGCCAACAAACGCCAATATGCCCCGGCAGAATCTGCCTTTCTTGAGGCATTAAGATACAATCCTGGGAATACTGAGGCATGGATTTCTCTCGGAGATATCTACTTTACCATGGACCATTATGAAGAGGCCGGACATGCCTATGAAGAGGCATTAAAGTACAATAAAGACGCCTTTAGTGCCTACGCAGGATTATGGAAGGTACACCTTGAGGAGACAGGCTATACAGAAGAAGCCAGGAAAGAAGTCAAAAAAGAGATCAAGGACTTTACCTCCTTAATGGAGAAAAATCCAAAGGGGCTCATGGCCGCCTATGAGGGGCTTAGTTTCCTGCACGAGTATGACGAGGCGCTTCATCTGGCAAAAGATATTGTAGCATTAGCCCCGGACGAGGAGGACCTCTCTTCCATCGCCACTTACACCTTTGAAGAGCTATTGAGAGAAAAGGATGTCGAAAAACGACTCACGATGATCGAAGAGTTTCGGAGACTTTTCCCTTCCAGTAAAGAGCTCCCCATGGTAAACACACTCAGGCTCAGCATAGCGGCAAAGGATCTAAAGGATAAAGAGGCGCTCTTTCAATATGGTGAGGAGTGGATCAGAAATGCCCCGGATAACAGGAGGGCCAATTTCTCTGTCGGATACTGGTACACCCAGGAAGGAGTCGCCTTAGACAGGGCCGTCTTATACCTGAAAAAGGCGCTGGATCTGATAGAAGACCCGGACCCTGCGGATAAGCCGGAACACTATTCTGAATCCGAGTGGCACAAAGATCTTAAAAGAACCAAAGGTACCTACTATGACACCCTCGGTTGGGCCTATTATAAAATGGGCCGTTATAAAAAGGCAGAAAAGGCGTACAGGAGAGGCGCCCGGTATCTTGACTATGACTCAAATTTATACTACCACCTCGGCCAGTTATTAGAAGAAAAGGGGGGAACGGAAGGGGCGATCCACTCTTATGTACAATCCGTAAAATCAGGAGAGAACAAAGAGGCAGAAGAAAGTCTCGGCAGGATAACCGCAGATCGTTTTGGGTCTGTTGAACCATTATACAAATCTTTCGCCCGGGGTGAGGGCATTACTCCGTTTACAGACGTGACCGGAGAGGCAGGACTATCAGACATAAAGGCCATTCGGGTTGCATGGGGCGATTACAACAATGATGGATATGAAGACATCCTGTTGAACGGTTCTATTCTACTCAAAAATAATGGCAATGGCACCTTTGCCAGCATAACCGGTGAGGCAGGAATTACCGCCATCCCTGGCGCCAATGGAGGGGTATGGGGGGATTTTGATAACGACGGTTATCTTGACTTCTACACCTTTGCATCCGGTCCAGGGACTTTCGATAGATTCTGGAGGAATAACGGGGATGGGACATTCATGGACATCACCACAACCGCTGTAAAAGACCCTGATCCCTATCCCACAGAGGCAGCGGCATGGGGAGACTATGATAATGACGGATTTATAGATATCTATGCGGCAAATTACGAAAAACCCCTCCTGACGACTGTAGATCGGGCGCGGTGTCTGCCCGACCGCCTGCTCCATAATAACGGCAACCAGACATTTACCGATGTCAGTGCAGCAGCGGGAACCGTTTCCCTTGAGAATATGTGCGGGAGGGGGGTGAACTGGGGGGACTATGACAATGACGGGAATCTCGATATTTATGTAGCCAACTACAGACTGGACCCGAATTTTCTGTGGCACAATAATGGGAATGGGACATTTACAAATGTGGCGGCAGAGACCGGTGTAGAAGGGTCTGAGCAGGAGGGATACTACGGACATTCCATAGGTGCGGAGTGGGGGGACTATGACAATGATGGAGATTTAGACCTCTTTGTCTCGAATTTAGCACACCCCCGTTATATAGGTATCTCCAACAAAGGCATGCTCCTTGAGAATGAGGATTTTGCAGATTACAGATTCAAAAACAGGTTTGCTGATTCTGGTATAAGATTTGAAGAGACCTCGGCCGACCCCTCCTTTGCAGATTATGATAACGACGGGATATTAGACCTCTATTTTACATCAACCTACAGCGGGAAAAAGAGTTTTCTCTACAAGGGAAATGGTGATGGTACTTTTGTTGATGTCACATGGCTCGCAGGTGTCCGGGTAGACAACAGATGGGGGAATGCCTTTGCCGATTATGACAGTGACGGGGACTTAGACCTCCTGGTCGCCGGCAGTGACGGGGTGAGACTCTTTCGAAACGATGGCAATGATAACCACTGGATTCACGTACAGGTCATCGGAAGAGAGTCAAACCATGCTGGTATAGGGGCCAGGGTGACAGTCGTGCCCAGCGGCTATGGTGAACATGTAGCCGCAGGCTTTAGCCTGCGTTCTCAGAAAGTAGCGCCGACCTTTATGGTCGGCTTCAGTGCCAAGCAGCTCCGTGAAGTCCAGGGCGGCAAAGGAAGTGGCAATCAACACTCCCTACCCGTAGAGTTCGGACTGGGACACTATGACGGCCCGGTAGACGTTGAGGTATGGTTCTCATCGGGAAAGATTGTCAGGCTATCCGGTGTAAGCACAGACCAAAAAATAATTGTGGAAGAAAACTGAGGCAACCATGATTCGTAATTGCAAGAAACGAAGTCCCAAAGCAATCTGCCAAAGCAATCTGATTGACACCCCTATTTCTATTATGCTATTTTAATGCTGCTTCAAGATGATGCGGGAGTAGCTCAGTGGTAGAGTCCCAGCTTCCCAAGCTGGTTGTCGCGGGTTCAAATCCCGTCTCCCGCTCCAATTCATCTCAACATTCTGAACACTATCATATCAGATCGCTGCCCCGGTTGTAATCTTATTCCTGTCGTTTGCCATAAAAAGGCCCTTATCCAACAATATAGAAAGGAGGTGAACTATTATGGATAAGGGTGCAGATAGAGTCCGGGTGTGGGACCCCCTCGTCCGTATCTTTCACTGGACACTGGTCTTAGTATTCAGGAGAGGTCATTTTCGGACGCTCGGAACACCTGGGTGGGTTTAAGGTGTGCGTGTGGTTGCCGTCTCTCCGTTTAGAAGTACCCCCGGTTAGGCGGCCATAATGGCCATGCCCTGCGCTACACTCTGATCACCCTCCCCCACTCCCCTTCCCGGCCTTCAACCCTTATATCCACATCCATGAGCTGTCTTACTGTCCAGACATTGGTCAGGAGGTGTCTGGTAATCCTGGTGGTCGTAAAGGAAGATGGCCCATCCGCCAGGGCCATATAGGGTATAAGCTGGTCGGCGAGGTGAGGTTCTACAGCGCCGTTGGAGTCATGGTATTCAAAGAATGCCCTGCAGGCCTCCCGCGCCACCTCTTCAGCAGGCTTCCCTATGGCGCCCAGCGCGGAAAACCCGGCCTTTATCCCCTCATACTCTGCTACGATGAAAAAGAAGGTCCCCTTGCCCGGGGATGGTGCTGAAACAACTTCTATGTCAGTGTCCACACCGAGAACCTTTAAGCTATTCAATCCCTCTGCTCTCTGCCTCTCCGCTATAGATACAGGTAGATTCGATACAGCAGACATGCCCCATATCTTAAGGAGTCTCCCCTTCTCTTCTATCGTGAGACCCTTTAATCCCCCTATTTCCCCCTTTAATAAAGGGGGATTAGGATCCCCCCCTTTTCTAAAGGGGGGCAAGGGGGGATTCAGGGGGATATGGGGTGAGGCAGGATTTATCTCCGCATGTACAACACCCCCGCCGATCGGATACCACCCCCACCTGTCAATGGAGGGTCTCACTGAACAACCCATCTTCTCAATAACAGGCAAAAAAACCTCTTTGAGGTAATGAAAGGTTGGACTCCAGGGGACGTGCGTACCGCCCATCAGGGTCAACCGGACGGTGTGTTGCCCAAAGATGAGAGGCGGGAGGAGGGTTTGCAGGATCAGAGAGGTGGAGCCTGCACTCCCCCTCTTTTCGGCGACATTGAAGGTGAAACTCCCACTCTTAGTTACATGTGGGAAGAATTGTAATTGCGTAGACCCTACTATCTCATTCCCTTCCACATGGGCATCACTGATGTCCCTGCAGGCGTTGACACAGGTGAGGTGCTGGGGTTGCAGGCCGCTCTTTGGCCGCCCCCTTCTAATGTTGATGATCTCTACAGGTTTGGACAGGATGAGGGACAGGGAAAGGGCGGTTCGCAGTATCTGGCCTCCCCCTTCGCCGTGGCTTCCATCAATGGTGATGTAGTTATTCACCTTAAAATAACTTCTTTCCCCTATTGTCCGGTTCATTACCCCTCAGGAAATCGATAATTGGTGATCTCTTTAACTTCAAAAAGGCCTGGGATATTCTTCTCCTCTAATAACACCTTTCGCACCTTCTCCTGCCATGCCCTTTTAAAATCCTTCTTCTCATCTTCTGTGGCCTGTCCCGACAGGACTAAAGATATCAGCTCCCCTAACTTTGGATCCTCAGGGATAAGATCTGAGTTGTAGGTTACTTCAACCGTCTTTTTAGTGTCGAGCCGCTGAAATATGAAGGTATTGTACTTAAACTCCTTTTCATCGAAGACTAAGTAATTCCGCCTCCTGAATCTCCGTCCCAGTCCGGCAAAGCCGGTTATTGGCGCAGCGCCGGTAATCAGGGAGATGACCTGGGACATGGGGCCATAGGCCATATCCGTAGGCTTCCCCATAATAGCAACCTTAATCTCTCCCCTCACCGGGGTCTCATGACCATACAGTGCGGATAATGCCTTTGCGGTTATTTTATAGGCCCCTGATACGGCGGGACAGGAATGCCCTGCAAGCTTTATGGCATCCGCATAAGTAAATACGAATAACTCCCCTTCTTCCATCGAACCTAAGAAGTAGGCCAACGGGTCTTTTACCCGTATCGTCTCGACCTTGTCATAGAAGTCCTGACTCCATTTGCTCTGTCCTTCCGGCATTGCAACCTCCTGTTTGTTTTTTGAGGTATTATATGATACAACAAGACAAAAAGCAAAAGTTAGTGATCTATGAAAAGAGTGAGACTCCTCCCGGGTAAACTCCCGTTACGACTCCTGGACAGGCTTCTAAAACGTTATACATCTAAGGCGAGCAGTGTCGTCGTAGGCCCGTCCATAGGAATAGACGCGGCTGTGATAGACTTCACCGGTGACTATCTGATCGCAAAGACAGACCCCATCACCTTCGTAGCTGAGGATATAGGTCTTTATGCAATAAACATCAATGCGAATGATATCGCCGTAATGGGGGGAAAGGCACGTTGGTTTTTAGCAGCCATCCTCCTTCCGGAGAAGAAGACTACACCCCGAATGGTGGCGGGAATATTCTCCCAGTTGTCAAAGGCATGTCAGGACTTAGACATCTCCCTCTGCGGCGGTCATACAGAGATCACCTTTGGGATTGACAGGCCTATTGTCATAGGACATATGCTGGGTGAGGTAAAGAAGAAGAATCTGGTAACGGCTGCAGGGGCAAAGGTGGGGGACGATATCCTCATCACCAAAGGGATCGCGATTGAAGCCACCTCTATCCTGGGGAGAAAAAAAGAGAAGGTATTGCGAAGACGATTCTCTCAGAGATTTATAAACCGGTGTCAGGAGACCATCAGGACCCCAGGGCTGAGCGTCTATAACGATGCCCAGACCGCGATGCAATACGGGAAAGTCCATGCCATGCACGATCCGACAGAAGGGGGGCTGGCAACCGGGTTACATGAGCTTGCAATGGCATCGAGGGTCGGTGTCCTGGTCGATAAGGAGTCTATCCTTATCCTGCCGGAATGCAGAAGTCTCTGCGACTATTTTGGGATAGACCCCCTTGGGGCCATCGCCTCCGGGGCCCTCCTGATCACCCTGAATCCGAAGGATTCAGAAAAGGTTATCAAGGGACTGGAGAGGGCCGGTATTAAGGCATCTGTCATAGGGGAAATCATATCTAAAGAACATGGGGTTAAGATAAAAGAAAAAGGAAAGATAAAAAGGCTCCCTATTTTTGAGCGGGACGAAATAACCAGGGTTTTAAAATAGTGAATGGGGAATTGGGAAATTCCTCCAATTCCCTAAACCAGTTCCAGTGTCTTGATCAGCGCCTCTGCCTTGTAAAGGGTCTCATAGTACTCCCTCTCAGGGTCAGAGTCTGCAACGATACCCGCCCCGGCCTGTATATGGGCCCAGCCATCTTTGATGATAAAGGTCCTTATAATGATATTCAGGTCTATATTTCCTGAATAACTGATATACCCTATGGAACCCGTGTAGGGACCACGGGTCGTAGGCTCCAGTTCATCAATAATCTCCATGCAGCGTATCTTGGGGACCCCCGTTATGGTTCCTCCTGGAAATACGGCCTTGATAAGGTCAAAGGCATCTCTCCCTGGGTCAATGTCTCCCACTACATTGGAAACAATATGGTTTACATGGGAGTAGGATTCTAATTCCATAAACTCGTCTACCCTGACGCTCCCATATCTGCAGACGCGTCCGATATCATTTCGTTCAAGATCTACGAGCATTATATGCTCCGCACGCTCTTTCTCATTGGCCAGGAGCTCCTTTTGCAGCATCCCATTCTCTTCAGGGTCTCTTCCCCGGGGCCTTGTACCGGCTATGGGCCTCGTCTCCACCAGGCCATCATACAATCTGACAAGCCGCTCAGGGGATGAGCTCACAAGCTGCATCTCTCCTGTATCTATAAAGGCAGAGAATGGTGAGGGATTCACCTTCCTCAAGACCCCATAGAGGCGCAAAGGGTCTACACCCTTTATTGGAACCGACAACCTCTGTGAGAGATTCGCCTGGAATATGTCGCCGGCAGCGATATATTCTTTACACCGTCTTACCATGTCAATATATTCCTTTTGGGTAAGGTTAGAGACCATTTTTATCCTTAAACCAGATCCCCCCGGATCTGTAGGAATGTGTCTTTTTTGCATCCTCCGCTCTATTTCCCCAATCTGCTCTCTGCATCTTGCATCTCCTCTTTCATCAGACCCGTCCTGAATCGCTATGATCCACCCCCTTTTCGTCCTATGATCAAAGGCGATGATGACATCCACGATCATTAAGACCATATCCGGAAGCTGCAGGTCATCCTGTGCCCTGTGCGGCAGTTCTTCAAAAAGGTGGAGCATATCATATCCGAAGTATCCGACGGCCCCGCCTGCAAAGGGAGGGATATCCCCCGGATGTAAGACCTCCCGTTTCTTTAAAAGACCCCTTACCGTTTCAAACGGGTTTCCACAAGACACAGACTCTGCATTATTGTTGTGTAACACCTTTATTTCTTTGCCTTTATTCCTGATTATAATTTTGGGAGTTATACCGATAAAAGAATAGCGGGACGTCTTTCTACCTCTCCCAAGACTTTCCAATAAAAAAGATGGTTCGTCCCCTTTTAATAACACAAAGAGATCATATGGATCGGTCCATGGAATTTCCTTGCGCAAGACCTTCATGGTTACCCATTATATCAAAAAGACCTATTGATAGAATCATCAATTCATTTACAGGAGATGAGAGGGATGTCTATGAGCAGCGCTAAATTAGAAGATCCAAAAGAACAGGATGAGTTAGACGCGAAGGCCGGCGTAAAGTCGGCAACAGACGTACTCCAAACCCTTTCGAAGGCTATTAGAACATTAAAGATCTACCCTGATACCAGCCCCCTGCGCCAGAAATTTGTAACTGAGTTAACAGGAAAATTCAACAAGTTCCTGGATGAGTATGGGGATCTGCTTCTAAGGGTAAAGCAAACTGAAATGTTCTATCAGGGGGAGGTCGTATATTCACACCCCTCCAAAGAAGAAAACATAGCCTTCAGGTTGTTTGGAGACGGTATCAGGGAGATCATCTTCACCAAAGGTTTAGAGGAGAAAGAGATCCTAGATTTCATCGATGCGATTACCAGAGACTGTTCACGGGAAGGAGACGATGATGTGGTCACTCTGCTCTGGGAAAAGGATTTCAAAAATATACGCCATATCGTGGTCGAGGAGGGAGGAGCGGGGGGGGAAGTACCGGTAGCCCCTGAAAAGGCTTCAACAGCAGGGAAAAGCAGGGAGGCGCTCCTCAATGCGTACAAGTCTGAAGCGGTGAGTGAACAGCAGGGAACGACAATACTTGAACCTGCCGGCGTTGAGATTGAGATAGAACACATCTATGGAAAGCCCCTCTCCGAGATATTTGCCCTGACACCTGAGGAGATAGAGCGGGTCCAATATGAAATGGAGAAGGAAGAGGGGATGGACCTGATCTCTGAGTTGTTAGACATCCTCTTCCATATACTCCAGATAGAGAAAGAGATTGAAAGCTATTCTGAGATAATGACAAACATAGAAAAGGCGATCAAATCGCTCGCCCTATCCGGGGATTACAGGCGTGTAATCCCCATATTGACGACCCTTAAAACCCTCTCCAGGGAAGAAAATAATTTTAGCCGGGCACATGCACAAGTCATACAGACGACCATTGATGCCCTAGGTGAAGAGGAATTCCTGCAGCAATTCGCACTCTCTATCAATGTCAGTAAGACGGAAGATACGGATGCCCTCTTCTCATTCCTTTCGATGTTGAACAAAAATGCGATTGCACCGATGGCGGCCATGATAGGGGCGCTTGATCAGATGAAAACCCGCCGCCTTTTTTGTGACGTCCTTGCACTCCTCGCAAAAGAAAATATCGAGCCTCTCTTGAGGAAGATAGGGGATAACAACTGGTTCGTTGTCAGAAATATTGTTTACATACTGGGTAAGATAGGGGACCCGAAGTCCGTGCCTTATCTTAAGAAGATCAAAGATCATGACGAGCCGAGGATCAGAAAAGAGATAGTCCATACCCTTACTGAGATCAAGAGTGAGGAGGCAAAGGACCTGCTGATCTCTTTTCTTAAAGATAGCAACAGCGCTGTGCGCATGATGGCCTTAAAGAATTTATCCACACTCAACTATAAAAAGGCGGTAGCCCACCTGTTAAATATCATATCCGGCGCGGCCTTTGATTCCAAAGAGGTCATAGAAAAAAAGGCGTTCTTTGATACCCTGGGAGTACTGGGAACACATGAGGTTTTACCCTTTCTAAAGGATACGTTGATGAAACGTTCGTGGCTTTTTGGAAAGTCAAAGATCGAAGAACAAAGGGTATATACCGTGCTTGCCCTCAAGAGGATGTCTATACCGGAGACCATTGAGATCTTAAGGGAAGGCAGTTCCTCATCGGATAAGGGGATTCAAAAGATATGTGAGGATGCCTTACAAGAAATAGAGAAGGAGAAGAGATGAAAGACAGACTGTTTGTAGAGAAGCGGGGCTCCGTAGGAAAGGATTTTATAAATAGCCTTTATATACTGTTTAAGACAGCGCTGATACATGATTTAAAAAATGTCGCACTGAACAGTACCGTAGACAAGGTGATAGAATTTATCCATTTATTATTGGAAGAGGATGAATCCTTTTCTCTCAAGATGGTTCAGGAGCATCTCTTTATCGATGAGGTGAAAATCAAGGTCGATATCGAAAATTTCCTGGCCTCCATGTTCTTGATAGAGGAGATGAAAAAGAGGGGGATAGGTTCGATTACGTTCTCTACCCATCTATCTATAGATGAGCTGAAACGATTTATATATGCATTTATCAGCACAGATCTAAAATCCCCTCAACCCTTTGAGGAGCTTATTAACAAGCTCACGTCGTTAGCTGTGACACGCATTACAATAGATAGAGTTAAAGAAGAGGTAGAAAATTTCGACCATGTGCTCGAAGATACCCGGGAAATGGCAAAAAAGATATACTTCAAGACAATCGCCGTAGCCTCTGAGATCATGGACAGTGAAAAACTAAAGAACTCCGCAGGCATAAAAAAGGCAAAGAGACTTGTCCAATCCATGGTAGACGTTATGCTCCAGGAGGAATCTACCCTCCTTGGACTGACCACCCTGAGGGCCTACGATGAATATACCTATAACCATTCAGTGAATGTATCAATCCTATCCATTGCCATGGGACAGCGGCTTGGCTATCACAGGAGAGAATTAAGTGAGCTGGGTATCGCCGCACTCTTCCATGATATAGGAAAGACAGGGTTACCCTTGGAGCTTTTGAATAAGCCCACTGAGTTCACACCAGAGGAGTGGGAGATCATGAGAAAACACCCTGTGAACGGGGTAAAGACCCTCCTCAAATTAAAAGGCCTTCAGGAGCAGGCCATACGAATGATCATGGCAAGCTTCGAGCACCACTTAAATTACGACCTCTCAGGTTATCCGAAACTCGCAACACCCAGGAGGGTCAGTCTCTTTGGGAGAATAACAAGTATTACAGACTGCTATGACGCCCTCACCTCTGCCCGGGTTTACAATCGCAACCCCTTCATCCCGGATAAGGCCCTCTCCTTTATGATGAAAAAGAGTAACACTGCTTTTGATCCGATCTTACTGAAGATCTTTATCAACGTCGTTGGGATATATCCTGTAGGGACCCTGATATTATTAAACACACGGGAACTGGGTGTCGTCACAAAGGCCAATCCAACCCCTACTAATATCCATAGACCCCGTATAAAACTGATCACAGACCCAGAGGGAAACGAGATAGATGGTAATGTAATCGACCTTTCTGAAAATAAGGGCAGATCGATTGTCCACTCTCTGGACCACAGGAAATATGGAGTTGATGTCAGTAAATATTTCCAATAACCTCTCCTTCGAGGCCCTCTGCAAACTACTAAAATTGAAAGCCTCATAAAAAGTCTTGACAGCGGACGGCTTCGTAAAAAGCTCCATATGCAAGGCGCGCAAATCCTGAGGAATGAGGCGTACTTGTAGCTACGCCGCAATGACGAAGGATGCAGC
>Ga0209342_10005768_pt1 | contig 12622 bp, 13 predicted proteins | sample RifCSP16_2_FD_184023 | JGI IMG/M metagenome (GOLD analysis project Ga0209342, IMG submission 184023) | Soil microbial communities from Rifle, Colorado - Rifle CSP2_sed 16_2 (SPAdes) (version 2) | ecosystem: Environmental > Terrestrial > Deep subsurface > Rock core/Sediment | place: Rifle... | reverse complement strand
GTCGAGCTCGATCCTGTGGAGCGAGAGGCCGCCGCGCCTGAACCCCTCGATGTCGTAGAACGGGGCCTTCGCGTGGATTTCCACGACCTCGTCCCAGCGGCGGCGGTTCACGCGCATCTGGGAGGCGGCCAGGCGGCCCTTTGTGCCCTCGGCCCCCTTGCGGCTTTTGGCCATCGCTTGCCGCGAGTTGGAGGCCGGCCGCGAAGGAAGTACCTACCGACGCTCGGCGTTTCTCCGTGCGCGCGAATACAAGGGGAACAACGAAGCCACGCCGGCACGCGCCCTGGCCCAAGAATCAGGGGATCGTAACCGTGCCGATTGCCGCGTTGTCGGCGAACACCGTAAAAGATCCGCCGTGCAGGCGGGCCAAATCCGGGGACGAGGCGGTAAGCTCGATCGAGTCGGCGGCCGACACGCGGCTCGGCCCACCCGCGCCGCGACTTCCGTGGTACGACACGCTGACCTTGGCGCCGCAAAGCGTCGAATTCTCCCCGCTCACGCCTTCGAAGCAGACCGCGCCATCGAAGGAGGCGACCACGAAGCTGAGGTCCTCGCTCGCCATGAACGGCGCGTTGGCCACCGCATTCACCGAGATCTCCATCCGTTCGCCCTGCCACGGATGGGCGAGGAGCCCCATACGCGGCGCGGGCAGCGTGGAGTTCGCGCACGGGTCGGCGCCCGGAGCCGTCGCGTTGAGGCGAATCCAGGCACCCGCCCGGTCAAAGTCATAGGAGATCGAGTAGGGCGGACTTGGCGGGCCCTCCTCGAAGACCACGACCCCTTCGGCCGTGCCGCCTTGAAGCAGCACGACCCTGTCAGCGAACGCGTCCGCCACAAACGCCCGGGTCGCCGTGAGGTTGACGGCGCGGCGCGCGCCCGTCGAGTCGCCGATCCAGAACCCCTGCACGCTCGCGTTGAGCGGCGCGGGGTCGTTGTTCGTGAGGCTGACCTGGAGGATGAGGGGGCAGGTGCCTGGCCCGAGGAGAGTTAGCGTCGGGGTCGTCCGTAAGGGGGGCACGGGCTGGATGCAGCCGGCCACCACGACGGCCATGCCGCAGACCGCCGCAACCGCGACGCGGCGTTTCCCGATCCTCAACCCGCAACCTCGCGCTTTCAAACCTGAACGCCGGGGCAAATGAACCTCGCGGTGATACGGGGCTGACGCAGCGTGCGCTGCGGGCTTCCCCAGAGTCCGGAGAGACATCCTTATGGCCCATCAATGCCCGCCAGGGGTACGGAGAACCCTATGGCCGAAGAGGTGACAGGCGAGATGATCGACGCCTTGAACCTCTTCGTCGAAGAGGTCCAGGCGCTCGTGGGGTCGGAAGTCGTCAAGCGGCTGAACGGGGAGCGGGAGACCGTTAGGGTCAAGTGGGCCGACCCGTCGAGCCCCGCACCTGGAGGGCCGGTCGGCGACCCCCGCGCGCTGCACGCGGCCTCCCGCATCTTGCGTTTCCTCGAGGACCGCGGGGAACCGACCTGTTTGGTGAACATGGATGCTCTTTTCCAGCGGCTTCCGCTTTCGCCCGCCCTCGCCTCCCGGTTCCAGGACATCCGCCTCCAGACGGAAGATTACCTCGACACCCTTGCCGTCGATGCGCCTGTGCTCCTCAACGGCCAGACACTCAAGCGCCGGGACCTCGCTTCGATCTTCGTTTGGGGCGGGCTTTCCGGCACCGATGCGGAGAAACGCGTCCTCTTCGAGGGCCTGCGGGAAAACGGCGCCCTCTTCGCCGAACTCGAGGGCGCGTTCCTCGAAACCCTCGCGTCCCTAAGCCTGGGGCTCACGCACCTCGCTTCCCTCTGCGACCAGGCGCTCATCGAGATCGTCCGGGCGAGCTGACGAGGCGGCACGAGCCCGCGGATCGGTGCAGGCGGCCGTCCGGAAACGGGCGGCCGTGGGTTTGGGGACCCCTGATCTAGGGGGCCAATCCCAACGGCCCCGCAAGGATTATCTCCGCGACCCGGCCTCGTTTCCATGATGGCATGAGGGTTTCGTGAGGGTTATCCAGCAACCCTCATACGCTCGCGATGTCCGCTCGTCCCCAGGAGGCCTTTCCGTAGCGTACCCCCCACCCACCCCCGTCATCCGTGGTCGCAAGGACGTCGAGGAGTTCTACCGCCGCCTGGAGGCGTTCACGCTTACCGCGGAGCAGTTGGAGCTCTACCGGGACGCCATCGAGCGCCAGAAGCGACGGCGCGCAGCGGACACCAAGGCCCCTTCGCAATAGGCCTTGGGGGCGTTCGAGCATTGTCCACGAACGGAACGCCGCCGCGTGTTGATCCCGAGAGGCTCGAGGTCAGGCCTTTCCGGAGGACGCACGACCTCGGTACGTTCGATTCGGGAACTCGCGAGCTGGACGCCTTCCTCTCAAGCCGCGAGGTCGAGCGGTTCGAGGACGAAGGCTTCGGCCGGACCTTCCTCGTTTCCTTCGAGGGGGTGCTCGTCGCCTACTACACCCTGAGCAGCGACAGCCTCCGCACAGAATACGTGGAAGGGACGGGTTTCCCACACCCCTCCCGGCGGCCCAAGGTCGGATCCGTTCCCGCCGTCAAGATCGGCCGCCTCGCGGTCGCCCGGAAGTGGCAGGGGCGCGGCGTGGGGCGCAGCCTTGTGGCCTTGATCGCTGAGGAGGTCCTTTCGCTCGGCAGGCACGTCGGCGTGCGTTTGCTCATCCTTGAGGCAAAGCCCGAGGCCGTTGCCTTCTACGAGAAGTGCGGGTTCAGGCTGACGCGCGAAACCCGACGGGAACGTGGGAAACGGAACCGAACCATGTTCCTTGACCTGCGGCCGCTCGGCGCCCTCGTGGACTGAGGTGGGGGCGAAGCGCACAGTCGTGCAACCTGCTGTGCGGCTCGAGTTGCCGCCCCCCGCGGTCCGGCCGCTTATGGGCTGCCGCCCTTGCGCCTGCGCGCCCTAAGGAGGAAAAGGGCGCCAACCGCGCCCGCAATGGCAAGGACGACCCCAAGGGGGACCGCGGCCGACATCCCCGTGGTCAACGTCCGCGCAACTTGGCTCGTCTCGGTGCCCACTGCAGAGGTTGCCCGCACCGTGCAAGTCGAGCCCCCGAGGTCGCCGGGCGGCGTGAAGGTCGTCGTGAGGCCCGCTCCTTCTGAGAGCGCGCCGCAGGTCGCCGTCCAGGCGACCGTGGCCTCCGGGATCGAGTGGCCGTGCGGGTCCTTCACCGTCGCGGTGAAGGTCTGGGGGCCGCCTTCGGCGCCCGCAGAGGTTACGGCAAGCGTGAACGGCCCCGCGTGCCGCACGCTGATGCTGAGGGCCGCGCTGAAGGCCCCGTGGGTCGCGGTGACATTGCAGGCCGTGCCGCCCGCGTCCGTCGACAAGAACAGGGTATTGCCGGCTCCCGTCTCGCTGTCCAGGTTGCCGCAGGTCGCCTGCCAGCGGACGGGGAGCCCCGAGAGCTTGTGGCCCGCCCCGTCGAGCACCGAGGCCTCCAGCAGGACCGAGCCGCCCTCGAAGACCGTGGTCACATTGGCGCTAGCCTCGACCGAGGCTGGCGCGCTGTGCGTCACGTTCACCTGCGCCAGGAGGCTGACGCCGGCGGAGGTCGCGCGCACCGTGCAGGTCAAGAGGCCGACCGCCCGGCCGACGGTGAGCGTGACCCCGGGCCCGCTTGCGGTCGAGAGGGCACCGCAGTGTGACGGCGACAGGTCCCAGGCCGCGTCGAACGGGTGACCGTAAGTGTCCAGGACGGAGAACGCCTGCAGGCCGGCTTCGGCGACGGTCGCCGCCAGGGGCGAAAGGGTGGAGGCCCCAAAGTGGTGGCGCACCCTGACCTCCACGGACCGGACCCCGGCGCCAGCGGCCGCCGACACCGTGCAGGTCGAGTCGCCCGCCTCCTGCGAGGCCGTGAAGACCGTCAGGGAGGCGGGGGTGACCGAAAAGGCCCCGCACGAGGTTGGCGAGACGGTCCACTCCGCGTCGGCTGGGTGCACATAGGCGTCCACGACGGAGAAGGTCTGGCTCGCTCCCTCGACGATTGTCGAGAGCCCCGGAGCCACCGCGAGCGTCCGCGTGTCGTGGAGGACGGGGATCGAGGCGTCCACGATCGCCATCGGCGAGGTGACCCGCAGCCCGCACACCTCGCCGCCGAGGTCGTCCGCGGTAAACGCCGTCGAGGTCCCGGCCGAGGGCGACACGCGCCCGCAGGAGGCCGCCCACCCGAACGTGAGCTCGTGGCCGAAAGCGTCGACGGCTGAAATCGACAGGGCCTCCCCTTCGATGAGCTCGAGGACGGGCGGAGCGACCCTGATCACGCTCGAGTCGTGGAGCACCTGGAAGGTCGCTGACGCGGCAGCCCCGCCGGCGCTTGCCGTCACGGTGCACACGAGCCCGCCCGCTTCCTCCGAAGCCGTAAAGAGGACAAAGGGCCCAAGGGCGGCGCTGAGCACACCGCACTCGGGGACCGAGAGGGCCCAATTGAAGTCGATCGCGTGGCCTTTGACGTCCGAGGCATTCACGCTGACGCTGCGGCCTTCGATCAAGCTCCCTCCCACGGGGTCCACGGAGACCGCGGTGATGTCGTGGGTCACGACCACGGAGGGCGCCTGCGCCGTGCAACTCTGCCCGAGCGCGTCCGTCACGTTGACCGTCGCCGTGTACGTGCCGACGTCAGCGAAGGTGCGCGAGGGGGAGGGCGCGACCGAGGTCGAGCCGTCGGAGAAGTTCCAGGCGTACCGGTAGGGGGGCAGGCCGTCTGCGGCCTGGAGCGTGTAGAGGAACGGCGTGACCCCCTCGAGCCCCGTGAGCGAGCCCACCTCGGCCGTGCAGTTCACCGGGAACACGACGCCCCACACACGGACGTCGTCGAGGTAGGCGCCCTCGCTGCGGCCGCTGCCGTCTGTGACGAACCGGAAGGCGACCCGCGTCGAGTTCGTCGGGATCTCGAAGGTCAAGGACCGCCAGCCCGAGCTGTTGCCGCTGGCGCGGTCGAGGGACGTCCACACCGGCCCGGCAAGGACCATCGCCTCGAGCGTGTCGTTTCCTGAGTCCGTCTCGAGCCAGTAGCTGTACTCGAGGTACGCGAGCGCGTAAGGTGCGACGCTGACAGTTCGCCCGAGGGTCGTGTTCATGAAGGTGTCGTAGGTGCGCAGGCCCTCGTTCGGGTCGTTTCGAGTCGCAAAGAACTCGACGTCGTCGACGTACACGCCCTCGTAGATCACCGAGCCGTCGGTCGTGAAGAGGAACCCGATGCGCTCCGTGTCGTTCGGCACGGTGAACGAGAGGGAGACCCAGCCCCCGCTGTTCCCGTCGAGCGAGTTTAACGCCGTCCACCCTGCGCTCGCGTTGTAGACCATCGCCGAGAAGTAGTCGTAGCCCGACTCGCTGTCGAGCCAGTACCAGAACTTGAAGGTCGCCGAGGGGAAGTCCGAGAGGTTCGAGTTGACGATCGGGCGCCACGCGAGCGCGTACATGCCGTCGTCGTAGGCCGCGACGTTCGCGTTGGGCGCGCCCCAGTTGCTGTTTTGCCCGACCTGCGCCGACCAGAGGCTTGCGCCCCCGCTGTAGGAGCGCGCCGTCGAGATCCCCCAAAAGTCCTTCCCTTGATAGGCGTCGTCGTCGGTCGCCGACCAGTTGCCCGTCGCATTGGCCGGCTCGAAGTCTTCGACGAAGGGGCCCGCGGGCTGAGGGGGCTTCGGCGGGGCGGCCGCGACGAGCGTCACATTGTCGAGGTAGGCGCCCTCGTAGATCACCGAGTAGTCCGTGTAGAAGAAGAAGCCGACGGCGGTCGCGCTCTTGGAGACCGGCACCGACGCGAAAGTCCAGCCGTTGCTCGTCCCGGAGTCGGAGGTGGGGTAGTTCCAGGAGCCCCCGGAGAAGTACATGGGGTAGAGGTAGTCGCAGCAGGACTCGCTGTCGAGCCAATACCAGTATTCGAGCACGACCTCGGAGTCGTTCGAGATGTTCGAAAGGTCGACGCTTCGCCAGACATAGGAGGACTGGTCGTTGTCGTAGGTCGACACGTTCACGTTGTCGTCGAGGAGTTCGTCGTTGTAGCCGACCTGCGCGGACCATACCGAGGCGAGCCCGGCAAAGGCGCGTGCCGTGGACACGCCCCACGTGTCGTTGCCGCTCGTTGCGTCCTCGTCCGAGACCCCCCAAGTCGAGGCGAACGCGCCGCCCTCGAAGTCCTCGAAGAAGACCGTGACGTTCGTGATGTTCGACGTGTTCACGGGGGGGACCTCGCCGGCGTCCCACAACGAGAGCTGGCTGCCGTTGCCTGCCGACCAGACGCTGCGGTTTCCCGACGCCGCGCGGTACGTTGTGGCCGCCCAGTAGTCGAAGCCGCTCGAGGCGTTCGTGTCGTTGGCAGACCAAGAGCCGCCGGGGAACGCGCCCTCGAAGCTCTCGTTGACGACGGGGACGTCGATGTCCAGCGCCACCGGGGCTCCGTCGGCCGCGGCGGGGCCCTGCGCGGGGACGAGGGCCGCCGCGACGAGGAGGGCCAAGAGCACGCGCGCCTTGCCGCGCCCCGTGGCCGCCCCGCCGCTCGACCGTCCACTCCAGGACCATGCCGCCCAACCGCTGTTCATGTGAAAGTCCCCGCTTATCCGCCCGTGAACAGAAAAGAGGGGCGGGGGGCCGATAAGAGTTATGGTTAGGTAGAGGGGAACGCCCCGTTGTCGGCCACCGACGCACGCTGGCCATAGGCGAGCGGGAGCGACACGTCCGCTCGTAGGGCGCCGAGGGCGGTTGACTGCGCATCGAGGGCCGGAGGTTGCCACGCGAGGCCTGGAGGCGCCGGGGCTGGGGCATCGGGAGTTAGAGAGCGAAAATTTCGGGGTGGTAAGGAGGGGCCCGGGTTCGCGAAAACGGTCCGGGCGAAGGAGGGGAATTGGGCGGGCCGCCTCTCCTTGGAAGCCCCTGCCACGACAAGCGGCCCCGTTTCTTCCTACTTGGGCGGCTCGGGCGGCTTCGAGGACGCTTCTTGAGCCGGGGATCCAGGCCGCTTCGCCCGCCCGGCCCGCACCGCCATTCCCACGCCGAGCGCCCCGACTCCGATTCCGACCGCGGCGAGGATTAGGGCGAGCGAGCCGCAAAGGGGGGGCACGCGGCGAGCGGGGGATGGGGAGGCCGTCAGCGGCGAACGAGGGGGGAGGCCGGGCGAGGGGCGGCGGGGGGAGGGCCGGGGTGGAGGGCACTTGTCCGTCCGGATTCCCGCCCGCCCCGCCGCGTGCAAAGCGCGGCTGGGGTCGCAGGGAATCCTTCAAATAGCCGAGAGTTGAATGATCCTACTGGTAGGAAAGTATGGAATCGGAACCCGAGATCACGACGATGGGAGAAAAGGGCCAAGTCGTCATCCCCAAGAACCTCAGAAAGCACCTCGGCGTCGAGCCACGGACGCGGTTCATGGTCTTTGGCAGCGGCGACCTGATCGTGCTAAAGAGGCTCGCGCTCCCGGACATCCGCGACGAGTGGGACGCAATCTTTGCGGCAGTCGACCGGAAGGGCCGCCGGCTCACCGAGAAAATGGTGGAGGCGGAGATCGCCGCGGTGCGCCGGGCGCGCAAGCGAAGGGCGAGCGGTTGATGGCCGATGACTCGAGTCGTCGCGGACACGAACGTCCTCGTGAGCGCGGTCATCGCGAACGGCAAGCCCCGCGAGTTCCTTAGGCGGTGCATCGCCAAGGAATGGAGGCTGGTGACTTCTCCCCCGCTCCTCGCCGAATACGTCGATGTCCTCCGTGCCCTTAGCGCACTCGTGGAGGTTGCCGAGGTTGTCGAGCCGAAGAGGCCGGTCCGCGTTGTCATCGACGACCTGGACGATGATCGGGTCCTGGAGGCCGCTTTCGAGGGAGCGGCCGACTTCATTGTCTCGGGCGACCGGCACCTGCTACGCCTGAGAATTTATGAGAGAATGCCCATCGTCACGGTTGCAGAGTTCCTATCCGCTGCCCACAAGTGAGCAGCGGTCGAGCGCGCTCGTGGCGCAGGCCGTGCCTTGGCCTGAGCCGCGCGCCCAGCCCCAACCGTCTCACCACCTCCCCCCTCGAGCATCATCAGGCCGGCGACTCCATTGCGGCCCCGATACGTATGTTGTTCAAGATCGAGAATCATGACGTGACGTGCCTCTGTGCGATTGTGGGATTGCCCAAGCGGGTCATCGTCCAGGAGCTGCCGCCTCGGGATGGCCGGGCCCGGTGGCAATTCGAGGCCTTCACGGAGGGCTCGATAGGGGCGGTCCTCGAATGGCTCCACCCCGCCTTGACCCGGAGCGGCGCGCGTCCCCGGGTCCCCACACCCGCGCAGCGGGGGCGAGGTATTAGATACTTGTAAAATACTCATTTTCTAAGCTATAATGGAACTATCTATTCGGACGGGGCTCCCCCGCGCGCTGCCCGCAAGGGCCGCTTCCCGGCTCGAACGCCTCGGTTTTGGGCAAGTCGCCGACCGCAAGGCCATCGCAGCCCTCTGCGGGAGCCTACGAGCGGGCGACCAATTCATCCACGCGTGGGCGCGAAGGGGGTTGCTCGTCCCGGCAAGCTGGGGCGAGTACTTTGTCCCCGAGGAACGAATCCTCGGGCTGCTCCTGACAATCCGGACGCCCCCTGAGTCTCGCCTTGCCGCTTGGGCGTCGGCCCCCTGGAAGGACCTCGGCTTTCCCCGGCAGCCCGGCTTCATGGCTCCCACACTTTGGCAGGCGACCGACCTCGCCGTCGCATCCCCCGGTCCGCTCACGCCGCTTTTGGCGGGCGAGCGCCGCTTGCACCCCGTCGCGCCTCAGCTCGAGGCCTTTGCGGCGGACCTCGACTGGCCGTTGCGTCCCCTCACGCTTCGTTTGGGAACCTCGGAGACGATCGCCATGCGAGCGGTTGACCCTGCGGATGTCGCCTGGATTCTCTCGCTCAACGCGGACCCACGCCTGCGCGCCGCCGGGAGGGGTCTTCTTGGAGGACTCCGGGCCAAGGAACGCCGCCGCGCCCTCGAGGTCCGCCGGCTCGCCGCATTCCCGGCGCCGATGCCGACGCGCTCCAAGGACCTGGACATCCCGGTAGGGCCGCCGCACCAGTTCCGGCTATTTGCGCCACGCTGGTTCATCGAGCCGCACCTGGAGGCCCTTGAGTCGGCGGGAAGGAGGTGGGAGGGTGCCTGAACCGTCCCGAACCGACCCCGTCACGCTGGAGGGGCACCGCAAAGTCGTCGAGATGATTACGGCGAAGCTGCCCGCCGAGTCTTTCCTCATGCTCTTAGGAGGAGGCCTGATGATGGAGGCGGGGCTGCGCCACGCCGTCACGACCAAGGACGAGGACCTCGTCTTGCTTCTGGTTGAAGGGGAAGGTCTTCGAGTTGCCGACGCGGCCGCCCTTGAACGGCTGATCCGCGAGCTTGGGTCGACCCCTAAAGTGCGCAAGGACCAGACGAATGTGAGCTGCGCACTTGACACCAGCGAGGGGACCTTCCTCGTGGAGTTCGTTCGCGGCCGGCGAGGGGGGCACGGCTACTTCATTTCGCGTGCGGTACTCGAAAGAGTCGCAGAGAATTCGCGGCGGGACGGGCGCCTGCTCGTCCCGCCCCTCGAAGCGCTCGCCTTTCTGAAAGCGTGGGCAAGCGTGGACAAGGCGAAGCTCGTGGCGACGGGTCGCGACGGACGCGGATACCACGCGGAGCGGCAGCGAGCGTTCCGGCGGGATGTCGCCCTGATCCGGGAGCGCGTCTTAGAGAGCCGCGCGCCCGACGCAGGGGTTTTCACCAAGCTCCTGGAAGCCTGTTCGCAGAACCGGGCGAGAGCCGTGCGCCAAGTGCTCGAAGAAGCCGGGTGGAATGTGTAGGGGGAGCGGGGGGGTGGGGCGGCGCCCCATCCTGGGCCGCGCGCCCAGCCCCGACCGTCTCACCACCTCCCCCCTCGAGCTTCATCAGGCCGGCGCGTCCATTGCGGCCCCGATACGTATGCCGTTCAAAGTCGAGGACCATGACGTGATGTGCCTCTGTGCGATTGTGGGATTGCCCAAACGTGTCATCGTCGAGGAACTGCCGCCTCGGGACGGCCGGGCCCGATTGCAGCTCCAGGCGTTCACCTCGGGCTCGATATGCGCACTCCTCGAATGGCTCCACCCCGCCTTGACCCGGAGCGGCGCGCACGTCCTCCGTTGGGAGGATGAGTTCGCCTTCGCCCGTGTTGAGGTCGACGAGGGGGGGCCCGCCAGGGCCCTGTGGCGAGCCCTGCGCGCGGTCGCCGCGACGCCCCTCAGCGAGGTGGCGGTCGTCCTGCCGCCGCCCGAGGTGCAGGTTGAGCTCGCTGACCGGATTGAGGGTTTGATGATGGCGCTTGGCGAGGAGCGCGTCCGCGTTACCTCAGGCCCAGTCGACGCCGCGCCTTGAGGACGTCGGCGCGCTTCGAGGCGGCGAGCGGGGGAGGGGAAGGCCGTCCGCGGCGCCCGATGGGGAGGCCGGGCGAGGGGCGGGCGGGCGGGGGGGCTGGTTCAGAAAGAGCGGCGCGGCCCAGACGAGTCCCATTCCGGCGCCCGCCCACGCTCGGCAGCCAGACGGACTTCGGCGGCGAGGGGGCCGGGTGCCGGGCCTACCTCCGCTTGCGCCCGGGAAACCACTTGTCATAGGTGGCATGGTCCACGACGTCGAGGAAGATGATGTCGCGATCTTGAATCGTGTAGAACGCCCGATGAAAGAAGGCGAGGTCGACGCAGTAGAGATTCCCCACGCCGTACCGCGACGCGAAGTACGCAGGAATCGCCGGAATGACCTCGCCCCACTGTCCGTCGGCCTTCACGCGGAGGAGTGCGGTTTGGAAGGACCTCCACAGGGCCGCCTCTTCCTTCCGGCCCGCCTTTGCAGCCACCTCGATCGCCGCGTACGCCCTCTCCACCTCGGGGTGGAGCAGAGCCCTATTGGGTCGAAAGCCGGCCATCCGGCCTCACAACCTGCGCCCGGTGGCCTGCGCGCGCCGAAGGCTCGCGCTGTCAGCGTGCGTCCACTGGACGCCCTTGGACCCCTCGACGACGACGCCGAGGCTCTCGAAGAAGACGAGCGCCCGGTTGAGGCGCGGGCGCGTCGTCATGTGCCCAGACTGGGCAAGCTGCGCGAGCAGCCAATTGCGGCTTACCGGGACGCTGGACCTCTCGAGCAGCGCGCGGACGTGCTCCACGGTCGAGAGGTTGATGTCAGGGGTGGCGAGCGCTGACATGGCGACAGGAGAGGTCAGATATTACCAGTAGATAGATATTATCTCCCCATCGCCTCGGGGCACGCTCACGGCGCGGGCCGGCACGTCCCCCGAGGTCGCCGGGGGGAATCGGGCCTGGCCCGATGGACCCGGGTGGAGCGCCGGTTTCCAGCCCAAGGCGGCGCCGGCCGGGCGGCGCGGGGGGGACGCAAGAAGACGGGGAGCGGGCCTCAAGGGATTAGCAGGTAAACGGGTTCAAAACCTGGGTAGAATCAGCAGCAAAGGCCAAACCTTTCCGGGGCGCACGTCTGCTCCGCAAGGCGACGGAACGAGTGCCCGTACCATCGAACGGGAGATTTGTACGCGGGTTTGCAGATAAATACAGGTCATTTCGAGCCACGCTCAAGGCGCCAGGGGTCCTCGATCTCGCCCGGCACCCGGATGAAAACGGCACCGCAGTTCGGGCAATGGGCCCGCTGAGGGAGAAGGAATCGCACAGGTCGGGGATCGCCCATGCCCGTGCAAGTGTGCAGCCACGTGTCCCCCGATGGGCGGATACCGGCGCGCCTCATGCGGGCGGTGCAGAAAAGCGGCGTTGAGTCTGGAAGCGTGTGGCACGGGCGGCTCCCCTTCGAGTGGCCACTCGGGCATTCCGTCTGGAGGAGCATGACCATCGAGGTGTTCAGGTCGACCGTGCGGATTCCATCGTCGGCCGGCATCGGAGAACCGCGGTACGAGCGGAATTCGGGGATTTAACCGCAACTGGGGGTCGAGCGAAGCGGCGCGAGGCCCCCGAATCTTAGGATCAAACCGTATCCCGTACAACTGCGCCAGACCTGGCCAGGTGTGGCATTCGGCTTGCGGCTCCCCCAAGAGATCGTTCTTGGCGGTCACGATGAGCGCAGGTCCGACAATTCCCTCTCGCGAACGGCACCAAAGCGCAAACAATCTCCGTAAGGCCCCCCCCGCCCCTCGCCGGTCCGTTACGGCCATCGTTACGTTGAGGTCACGGTATCGACACGGGTAGCGGCACGGCATCGTCGCGGCGGGTCGTTACGGAATGGAAAAACGGCGGTTTTCCGTGAGGCCCCATGCACGCACGATTCGCGCCCACTATTATCACCGGCCTGCCACTGAATCTAGATGCCCTCGCGTACACCTCGCCCCCCTGTGCCGAGTCAAGCGTTGACAAGGCGGATGGAGGCATCATTCGATGGCAAGAAAGGCTTCAAGCGGGCGGCACCGCCCCCCGAGTAAGGTCCGATACGATGAGAGCCACCCGGTCCTCGGATCTAGGGTGTCACGATCGGAGTACGACGACGTGAAGCGCTTTCTCACGAGGACGGGAATGTCTTTTGCAGGCTTCATCCGAGTGGCCTTGGACAAGCAGGTTCGGAAGTACAACTCAGCCTACAACGAGGGCTACCGCGTTGCGAAGCTCAAGTACGGCGTGCGATACGGATGTGCGGTGTGCGGCGAGTGGAT
>Ga0209342_10005767_pt1 | contig 12623 bp, 7 predicted proteins | sample RifCSP16_2_FD_184023 | JGI IMG/M metagenome (GOLD analysis project Ga0209342, IMG submission 184023) | Soil microbial communities from Rifle, Colorado - Rifle CSP2_sed 16_2 (SPAdes) (version 2) | ecosystem: Environmental > Terrestrial > Deep subsurface > Rock core/Sediment | place: Rifle... | reverse complement strand
GCGGCCGCGACAAACGCCAGCACGGCCGCCGTGATGGCGAACGTCAGGGCCGAATCGACCGTGGCCGCCCGGGCCGAGATGGTGAAGACGATCGACGTTGAGACAATCACCCCGGCCCAAAATCCGACCTCGCGGCGAAACAGCAGCCGGCCCAGGTGATACGTGGCCAATGCCGTGGCAATGCCGAACAAGGCGGAATGGAGCCGGACGGCCAGCTCTGTCGGCCCAAGCGCCGCGCGGCCGAGCATCATGAGCCAGTACATCAAGGGCGGCTTGTCGGGAAACATCTGGCCGTTGAACCAGGGGACGACCCAGTCGCCCCGCTGGGCCATTTCGCGGGCACACGTGGCGTAAAGCGCCTCGTCCATGTCGAACAGCGCGGCGCTGCCCAAATTGGTGAAGAAGACGACCGCGCCGATCGTGACGATCACCGCCTGCTGGGCCAGGGCGGAGTTCCACCAACTCGGCGCGGCCGGTGCCGACTCGCGCGGCGACCAGGCGTCAAGCGGCTTGCCGAGACGCGTCCGTTGGGTCCGGCTCGATCGATTCGATGTTTGCTGTCGCATCGGACGTCTCCTTACGTCGCTTCGCGTGAGAAAAAGAGGACTGGCTCCGTCGCCACAACAAACGTGGCCCCGCAAATACGCTATGCGGCGACGGCGCCTGTCTCCTTTTGCCCGTTTGCCCGCGACTCTACCAGACACCCGATGGCGGGACAAGATCAGTTTCCCCCCTTGTCCGTGGATCGCCCATGTTGCTGCTATTTCCTCACCGTCGGATCTTCGCTATGATCCCATGCACCTACGAAACCGTGTTAGCCGTCGAGCCTGCTCGACGCCACGCGCGATCAACGGCCCAACGCCGTGCAGGCACGGCGGCTAACATTGGTTCGCATGAATCGGCTAACGTTTGTTCGCACGAATCGACATTTCCCAGCGATGAGCATCGACGTCCCTCAGCCCGAATCTCCAAAGCCAACGAATCCAATACCCGTGCGGCGACCGCGCGTGCCGGGCGGATGGATGTTGGTCGGCCTGATGGTGCTGGTCGGCGTCGCGTCGCTGACGATCGACGCGCGCGTGTCGCAATGGTGCAAGACGCACCATCTGCCGAGCGACGTGCAGGCGCCCATCGACTGGGCCGAGGTTTTCGGCCACGGCACGGGCGTGGCCATTCTGCTGTTGACGGTTTGGGTGCTCGATCCCGCGCGGCGAAGGTCGATCCTCCGTGTGGCCTTGCTGGTTCTGCTTGCGGGGACCACCGTGAATCTCATCAAGTCCACTATCGCACGAGCGCGTCCTCGGGTGTTTGATTTTGAACACAACATCTGGCAATCGTTCGGTGATTATCTCTCGCTCGGCGCGGGCGGGAGCGATTGCCAGAGCTTCCCGTCGGGTCACGTCGCGGTGGCCGTGGGACTCGCGTTGGGACTCGGCTGGCTCTATCCTCGCGGGCGATTCTTGTTCCTGATCTTCGCGGCGATGGTCGCCGCGCAGCGAGTCACGCATTGCTCGCATTTCTGCAGCGACGCGTTCTTCGGCGCGGCCATCGGCTGTGCGTCGGCCGTCCTCCTGCTCGACGTCGGCCCCCTGGCCCGCTGGTTCGACCGGAAGGAGGATTTGGAACCGCGGGTGAAAAAAGACGAACACGGATGAGTCTTGTTCGAGGGGCACATGATCATCGAACCATATACGACTAACCGTCGTTTACCCGTGCTCGTGTCACTCGGCGGTTTCTTTTTTCATTACGTTGCCGAGCAACGCAGCGCCGGACTTGGCGAGCTTTGCGAGTTGCTCCGGCGAGACGCTTGTCCTGGGTTGGAACGACTCGCCGGCGGCGTACTTTAGAATCTGGTCGCGGAAGTAGACGGCGGCCGGGTCGGAATCTTTTAGATTCAGGCCACAGATGAGTAGCCGGCCCGGGCCGACGCGCCACTCGAACAGCGCGGCCTGTTTGCGAATGCGCTTGTAGGAACTGACCGCCTCGAGAATCGGATCGAAGGGGACGTCCAAGTCGTTGAACTGCACGGCGTCCGCTCCGTCGAGCATGTCGGCAAACTGCCAGTCGCAGTAGCCGTCGTGCGGGAACACGTTGACAAGCGGGTGACGTTCGATCACCGTGGCCAGATTGCCGTCCAGCGCGCCGGCGGCGGACGACTGAAAACTCATTCGTCGGGCGGGTAGCGGCCCGGGGCCCAACAGAACGACTCGGCCGCCTTCGGCGAGCCGCTTCCTCGCGGCGTCGTCGAGTTCGCCGGTCACGAGGACGTTTTTGTCGGGCGAGGTCAGGTCGACTCGCGGGAAGAGCCAGTAGTCCCACTGGTTGTCGATCGTGCAGGACGGACCGGCGAGGACCACGCGCAACACGGCTTTGACGGGGCGGGCGGGGGGGGCTAGGTCGGCGTCGAGCCGGCCGATGCGCGCAATCTGGCCCGGCTCGACGCGCGGAACCCGCGATTGGCCCCGGCCGTACAGCGTTCCGTCGGCGCCCAGGAGGTACCATCGGAGCGTCGTCGCGGGCGGAAGCGGTTCGGCGCCGAACCACGAGACGAACACGTCGCGATGGAAGGGCTCGTCGGCCGACAAGTTCCTCCGGCGCTGGGGGTCGATCAGCAGGACGCTCGGGCCGTTGTAGCGCAGAGCGTTGTCGGACGTTCCGCCGTGTTTGATTTCGTCGAATTCGTTCATGATGCCGCAAGCACAGCCCGAGAATCGCCAGTGGACGTCATTCGCTCCGAGCAAGTCGTAGCCGGCCAGCGCGCCGCACCGCCGGGCCGTTTCGCAGACGTCCTTGCGCAGCAGGCGTTGCCAGGCGGCGGAGCAGCGGTAGTAGCGGTCGGCGCGGCCGAGCAGACCGGCCTTGTCGAGCGCCGCGCGGACTTGAGCGTAGAGGTCGAGCCCGATTCGCGTGCCCCGGTAGCGCGATTCGAGCGAGAGGTCGAGGTAGCCGTCCATTGCGCACGCCTCGTGCGACAGACAGGGACGCTTGTAGAGGGCCAAACGCCGGTCGATCGTCGCCGGATCGCCGCGGAGCGAGTCTTCGCTCAACCAGCCCCACGCGTACTGGCCGAAGACGTCGGAGAATTCCCGAAGGGCCGCCAGCCGCCGAGGATGATGCGGAAACGGCTTCGCGCTAATTGCATCACGCGGCACGCCGTCCAACGCATACTCGACGCCGCGCATCGCTTCCTGCGGATTGAACAGGGCGTCGGGCACTTCGGCGCGCATCGCGTCGGCGCATTTCCGAAGGAACTCGATCTTCGACTCGTCGAGCGTCTCCTCGTCGCCCGCGCAATAGAGCACGACCGACGGATGCTTGCGGCACGCGCGGAGGATGTCGAACCACTCGGGCATTTGATAGCCGCGCGGCGGCTCGACCTGGACCATCATGCCCAGTTCGTCGGCCGCTTGCAGGTATTCCTCGGTGAGCGTCCAAGTATGGGCGCGGATCCAGTTGAAGCCCAGCGACTTCAGGTTTCGCACATGGCGGCGATACCAGGCGGCGTCCATCGGCGGCGAGCATGTCTCGGGAAAATAGGCTCGCTCGCACAGCCCGCGGAGGAAGACGGGCCGGCCGTTCAGACGCAGCCCGGCGTCTTTGCACGTGAGCCGGCGCCGGCCGAAGGAACGATGCACGGAGTCGAGCCGGCGCTCTCCGTCGACCAATTCCAGGCGGATCTCGACCAGACGGGGAGAGTCGTCCGACCAGAACGGGATGCCGAACGCGTCGGTCGTCCATTCGAGATGCGGCTTCTTGATAGGCTCCTCGCCGTGGCCCAGAATCGTGCGGTCGCGCGAATCGACGACCGCCCAGTGCAACTCGGGCCCTTGAGGCAACTTGCCTTCGAGTTCGGCCCGCCAAACAAGCCGGTCGTCTTGCTCGAAGACGTAAAAGTCGGCGATTCGCGCGGGACCGGAGACTTTCAGCGAGACGGGCCCGAAGATGCCGCCGCCGCGGCCTTGGTAGCCTTGAATAACGGAGCCCGTCCGGTCGTCGCGGCGGTTGTCGACGGCGAGGATCAGCTCGTTGAGTTTTCCATACTCCAGCGCGGGCGAAAGATCAACTTCCCAGGGGACCGAATGGCCCAGGTGATGGCGGACCTTGCGGCCGTTGACCCAGACCGAGGCTTCCATCACCGTGCGGCCGACGCGAAGCACGACCCGGCGGCCGCGCCACGCCTCGGGCACGTCGATCGGGCGACGATGCCAACCGACGCCCAGCAGGTAGGGCAAGGAGGCGTCGGGCGGCTTGGTCGTTTTCGGCGGCAGCGGCAACCGGACGGGCGCATGGTCGGGATTGAACTTCGCGTCAGGCCACAGCGCGTGGGCCTTGTCGCGGGGAATCCAATCGTCCCAACCGCCGGGCACGGGGATCAAAGTCTTGAAACGACCGTCGTCGGGCGGCGTGTCGGCGCCCTCGGGCGTATAGGCGAAGTCCCACGTGCCGCCCAAAGGAATGATCTCGACGCCGTCGGCCGGGGATCCAGCGGCGGCGCGGCACGGCGGGACCAGGCCGAACGACGCGGCCGAAAAAATCAACGCGACGAATAACGCGGTGAATGGGTGCATGGATCGAGTCCTTGGGCGGATAACCGTTCACCACTCATGGTCGCCTGGCCTGGGCCTTGAATCGAAAATATCCCTTGTTGTCGGATTGGCCGATCCTGTTGCCCCGTTCTTCGCCAATGGAATTCTCCCTGCCAAAAGTCGCGCCTGGCAAACCGCGGCCCGTGTCGATGTCGATTGCTCGAAGGATGATTTCGCCGAACTGCCCGGTGACGGCGGGCCGTCCGCCGAACTTGACGTCTTCGACTCTTGAGAGTCCTTTTTCTCCTCCCCCCTTTTCGCCAACTACTTCGACGGTGACGTTCTTGCCATCGGGAGAAGTCACGTTAACGATTTTCAATACATTCCACTCGGAATCCTTGATCGACGTGAGCCGCAACTTCACCCGATACGTCCCACCCACGGAGAAACGAATCGGCCGGCTGCGTCCTTTTTTCTCCAATGGTTTTTGTTGGCCAACGCCAAGCCGCCAGTCAAAGCCGGGCGGAACTTGCCCGATCCTAAAGCGGCCCTTCGCATCGGTTTTCGTGCCGCGCACGACAGCCCCGCCGGGTGGGCCGACATCACCGCCAAGCCCCGCATTCCAGTCGGCCAACGGTTTGCCCTGTTCGTCGACCGCGCGGCCTTCGATCGTGACGGCGCGGATCATCACGAAGTCGAGCCGGTACGGCTTGCCCGGGACGATGACTTTCGCCGGATCGATGTGTTCGCCTGCTTCGCTTTTTTGGGGAGTCCAGTTGGCCGCGTAAAGGCCGCCGTGGCGATAGAGGTTTTTCTCCGTGAAGCCGTTCTTCAGTGGCGCGATGATGGCAGCCTGCAAATTGATGGGTGGCTTCCCATCGTTGCTAAAGGAGATAATGCCCGGCGCGAATCGCAACGTATATCGACCGTCCTTCCCCGTCTTGGTTGTGCCCGTGCGATGGAGCGACCCCCAACCACAATGGGCCCAAATTTCGACACCTTCCATCGGCCGGCCATTTTCATCCGTCACCGTACCCGTGGCGACCCAGGGCCAACGTGTTTCGATTTCCTTCGGCTCCAGCGGTTTGCCCTGTAGCCGAATGGTTAGCGTCTGGTCTTGGCCTTCGACGACGGTGACGGTCACCGGGTCGTCGATGGGGCGGTACTGAAGAACCTCCGGCCTTGACGCCCAGCGGCCGGCGTACAGCCGGTAAATTCCAGGCGGAAGATGGTCGATGGTGAACAAACCGTCCTTCCCGTCGCAGAAATATTTTTCTCCCGGGCCAAATCCGTTGTCGATGTTCTTCAGCCACGCGCTGCTGCCGTCGAGTGGCTTGCCGGATGCGGCGTCAACAAGACGAATCGAGACGGTTGGGCCCTTCCGCGCGCGAACCGTGACCACGGCGTTCGGATTTGTTTCATCGAGCGTGACCTCGTCGCTCATGCCGCAGGGCGTTCCCCGGAAACTGTCTCCATGGGCTCGGCTGGTGTACGCAGCCACGCGGTACGTGCCTTTCAAGAGCCGCTGGGCGACATAGCCCTTGTCGCCCACATATTCTCCCGCGACCAGTCGCCATATCCGGTCGGTGACCGCGTCGCTCCAATCGTCGGGCTGCCGTGGGGCGTCTTTATCGATTGCCATCCAAATTGCCACGGTGCTCGTCGCAATCGGTTTGCCGTCGAGGCCCGATACGTGGACCTCGATTCGCGAGTCGGCCCCCGCGACACGCTCGATGGCCGCGCCGAACCGGTAGCCGCCCTTGGGAAACGCCTCGGGCGGCTGATGGTTGTCTTGTTCCACGTCGTCGGCGATCCATAGCCCATCAATTTGGCCTTGGTCGTTCTGGGCCAGATGGCACCGGAGTTGTGCCCGCCGCATGATGATCCGGATCGAACGGAACCGTTGGTCGCCGAAGCGTTGCATGTCGCCACATTCGTCCACCTCCGCCGTGCCGTAGCGAGCCTCTATCTCGCGAAGAATCGTCCGAAGCTTCGCCGGTGGAAGCGTCTCCTTCAATCCAGGCAAGAATAGCTCGGCGGCCGCCTCGTAGTCACGTGCTTCGAGCCTCTTGGCCAATTGGCTCGCCATGCGTTGTTTGACTTGATGAATCTCGTACGCCGTCCACTTGGCGGCCGCGATCTCATCGAGAGTTTTCGCCGCTTGCTTCACGGCCGCCGCGCCGGCTGGTGGTCGATCCTCGACGCGTGCCATGGTGAAGTCTGAAATGCACCCAGCCGCGATCCGCAACGCGTAGCGACCATCCCCGTCGGTCATGGTCGAGCCAGAGACGCAGCGGCGGCACGGCGGGACGAAACCAAACGACGCGGCCGAAAAAATCAACGCGACGAGTAACGCGGTGAATGGGTGCATGGATCGAGTCCTTGGACAGGCTGACTCGCTTGAGGGGAAGGCTGGCACGGCGGTCGGCGCAACCCTCTTCCGAGCATGTTATTTCCACTTTAGTTTCGCCTTCAGGTCGTTGCAATGCGACGGCGGCAAGTATTTGTCATGCTGAAGTCGTCCAACGACAACTCCCGGCGAGGTTCCCACTAATGCAGCGAATCGTCGAATATCAGCTTTTCTTTTTAGTTGATGGAATTGCCCGATGTATTGGCGCGGAATCAACAGGTCGCGGGCAAACCCATCAGCCTCGCGCTCGTCTTCAGCCTCGTTGCCTCCCCCATAATCCACATACAGTTGTCGTTTTCCATGCAGCAATATATGACCCGCTTCATGATAGAAGCTAAACCACAGTTGATCGTCGGTCTTAAACTTCAGGCTAACCTGAATCAGGGCCACGTCCTTCTTGGGCAGCCAACGCGCAGCGCCGCTCACGGCGGCCCTTGCGATCTCTTTTGTGAAGACGACGGCGACCCCGGCTTGCGCGCACAACTCAGGAAGCGTTTTCCGCCACACGCTAGCACTTGTCGCGGTCAGTGTTCGAACTTCTTGCTGAAGAAGTCGCCTAAACTCTTGACCATTGAAGCGTTCGCACTCGATTGCCTCTGCCTGCAATTCCCCCATTCGCAACCATGCGGACACAAAGCCCGGGTACTTGTCATTCGCCTTGTTGCTCCTGTATTGCGCGGACATGGACAGCAACGAACCTCGCCAGGCTTCAACACTACCGATGCCAAAGAACCGAAGCGCTCGGTGCACCAACGTTCCGGAATCCTCGGATGGTTCGACAAACCCGCGTTCGATGAGGTCATCAAGCGGGATCTCTTTGAGCCAATCCTTGTGCTCCGCCAAGGTTGCCAGTTCTTTGCGCCGTGACAAGGCTTCGCGATATCCCAATTCACGACGATTCCAAAACGAAGCGGGCGCCCCCGTCACGAGCTCCAATTTTCCGGCCGTTTCATAGCTGATCGGAGCAATTCCATTGATAATTTGACTAATGGTTTTTTCCGTCAGCCCGGTTCGCTGCGCCAGTTCAGTTTGTGAGATGCCTTTCATCTCTATCGATTCCTTGAGCGTCGCGCCGGGAGTCACGACATAATCCGGTTCGAACTTGTATTTCGACATGGGCTGGTCCTTTTCAGTGGTAATCGCCGATCCCAATGATTTCGATCTTTGCGACCTTCGACCAGTCCAGGCCTCCGCCAGGTAGTTGTGGAAGAGGATCGTGGTCTGGCCGGAAAACCAGTCGATCAGGATGAACAAGATCAACCGCGAATAAACCATCCAGATTTTGGGTAAGTTGGTGGCATCTGCCAGGTAACGCTTTCATCAAGTTCAGCGTGTCGGCAGCGCTGAGGTCGACGAGTCGCTGCTGAATGAGACTTGCCTGACGCGGGCCATAGGTACCCCTCAGTTTCGACTCTGAGTTGCAGAGCTTGGCAAGTTTGGATGTGGCGAAGCTTATTTCCATGCCTCGAACCTCCACGGGCACATCGGCATCCGTTCCATGGAACTTTACCAGATACGTAAATTGTTTTCAAGTCCAATTCTCAAAAATGATTTACCTGATCGGTAAATAGACGAGCCTATGCTTGCCTGAGGAGAGCCGTCCGAGTCTCCCTCAAAAGGGTGTCAAACCCGTGTTGACTCGCGGGTGGGGTCCGGTACAATGCGAAGTTCCAGTCTGGCCCGAGTGGTTTACCACCAGGAGGGGGCATGTTCACGTACTCATCTCGCTCCGCGAGATGCTTCGAGATGAAGATTCCATCTTGCGGCATGAGGTGAGAAGTGAGGATAGGTGATTGAGTGACATCTCGCGGAGCGAGATGAAACGAAGAGTAGGTGGCACGATCCCACCCCCCATGCCACGCGACCTGCCTACCTTATAAACGATCGCGTCTTGAGCCTCGACGGTTCCTTTCGGAGGAGCGTAGCAAGCATGAGTGATTCCCCGAGTTCCAAGCCCGCCCCGGCCGGCGATCGCCGCGTGATGATCGAAGCCGAGGGGCTGACAAAATACTTCGGCCACTTCCCGGCCGTGGAAGATATTTCCTTCACGATCCGCCAGGGCGAGGTCGTCGCCTTCCTGGGCCCGAACGGGGCGGGCAAGAGCACCACCATGAAGCTCTTGACCGGCTACCTGGCCCCTTCGTCGGGCACGGCGCGGATCGCCGGACACGACATGGCCGCCGATCGCAGCGAGGGCTCCAACGTACTGGGCTACCTGCCGGAGAACGGGCCGCTCTATCCCGACATGACGCCCCGGGCCCTGTTGAACTTTTTCGCCGCGGCGCGGGGGCTCTCGGGCGAGCGACGCCGGGAGCGAATCGATCAGGTCGTCGAGCAGTGCGCTTTGAGCCGCGTGATGGGCAAGCCGATCGGCAAGTTGTCGCGCGGCTATCGCCAGCGGGTCGGCATGGCCCATGTGCTGTTGCACGAGCCCGAGGTGCTCGTGCTCGACGAGCCGACGGCCGGGCTGGACCCCAACCAGATCCACGAGGTGCGCGAGACGATTCGCCACCTGGGCAAGAGCAAGACGGTGCTGCTTTCGACCCACGTCATGCAGGAGGTCGAAGCGATGGCCGACCGCGTGCTGTTTATCGACGAGGGCAGCCTGTTGTTCGACGGGCCGATCAAGGAATTCGCCGGCGGCAAGCCGCTGGACGTGCGGTTCCGCGAGTTAAGCGGCGCGGCGGCGGAGTGATTTTTTAGGGAACCACAGACGTAGGATGTAGGCCGGGTCGTGACCCGGCGCGAACCAAGGATTCAATGCCGGGTCACGACCCGGCCTACGGATCTTCCGCGAGTTAAGCGGCGCGGCGGCCGAGTGAAGAGACGGATAACCTGACCCTTCGGTGAATCTGCCATGAACCTGAATTTATTGCGGGCCATTTTCTTTCGCAATTTCACGGCGTTCTTTTCGAGCGTGACGGGCTACGCGTTCATTTTCTTCTTCGTGCTGTTGAGCGTGGGCCTGAGCTTCGGCTTGGACGCGATTTACAACACGAACCTGGCGAATCTGGACGTGCTCAGCTCGATCTATCCGCTGACGATGTTGCTGCTGATTCCCGCGATCACGATGGGCCTTTGGGCGGGCGAACGGCGCGACGGAACCGACGAGCTGCTCTTGACGATGCCCGGCAGCGACCTGGACATCGTGCTGGGCAAGTACCTGGCCGCCGTGGCGATCTACACGACGTCGCTGTTGTTCGCGCTAGTGCCGTGCTATTGGTTGTTGAACCAGTTGGCCAGCACGGGCCGCGGGCTGGCCCTGACGCCGGCGATTGACGTGGGCCTGTTTCTGGCGACGTTTTTCGGGTTTTGGCTGATGGGCCTGGCGGCGCTGGGGTTGGGGATGGTGGCGTCGTTCGTGACGCGCAACCTGACGCTCGCGTGGCTGTTGGGCACGGCGATGAACATCCCGCTGGCGGCGCTCGTGGCCTTGACCGTGCTGATGACGTACGTCTCGGGCCTTTTGGGCCACTTGGCGCCGGCGCTGGCCGAGCTGAACGACAGTCTTACCGCGCCGTCCCGTGGGACGCTCAGCCTACTGGGCACGGTCTTTTTCGTCGCGGTGGTCACGGTGGCGCTCTACTTGTGCATGGTGCTGATCGGCGCGCGGCATTGGGGACGGCGCGACAAGGTGGTAATGAGTCTTCACTTCGCGCTGCGCACTTTGGCGCTGATCGTCATCGGCGCAAGCGCCGTGGTTTGGGCCCGGCGGGCCGAAGTCCGGGTGGACGTTACGGCGGGACAGCTCACCAAGCTGTCGGCCGAGACCAAGCGGCTCTTGGCCGACCTGAAATCGGACCGCCCGGTGATGATCGAGGCGTTCATTAGTCCCGAGGTGCCGCAAGAATACGTTCAGACGAGGAAAACGCTCGACACCATGATCCGCGAGATGACCGCCCTGGGCCACGGCAAGGTCCAGTCGCGGATCATCCCCACGAGCGAGGACACGGACGAGGCCGTCGCGGCCGAGACCCGTTACGGCATCGCGCCGCGCGAAGTGGTCGATCTGGGCGGCGGCACGATCAGCGTGAAGCAGATTTTTTTAGGCGTCACAATCCAATCGGGACTCAATCGCGTGACGGTTCCGTTCTTCGACCGGGGGATTCCCGTCGAGTATGAATTGATTCGCTCGATCGCCACGGTGCTCGAAGAGAAAAAGAAGAAGATCGGCGTGCTGGTGACCGATGCGCCGTTGTACGGGCAGTTCGACATGCAGAGCATGTCGGCCGGGCGCAACTGGCCCGTGATCGATGAACTGGAGAAACAATACGACGTGGTTCGGGTCGACGCTTCGGGGCCGATCGACCCGGCGGACTACGACGCCCTGCTGGCCGTGCAGCCGTCGACGCTGGGGCCCGAGCAGATGGACCATTTCGTCGCGGCGGTCCGCACGGGATTGCCGACGGCCATTTTCGAGGATCCGGCCCCGCTGTTGGCCGGCGTGACGGGCACGAGCCAGCCGCGTCGCTCGCCCGGTGGAATGAACGCGATGATGATGGGCCAGCAATCGCCGCCCAAGGGCGACATCGAGAAGCTCTGGGGCTTGCTGGGCGTGCGGTTCACGGGCGACTCGATCGTCTGGCAAAAGTGGAACCCGTTTGACCGGATCAAGCAGTTCGACGAGCAGCCGGAGTTTGTTTTCATTGACTCGGGCGCGGCGAAGCGGCCCTTCAACCCGGACGACCCGATCACCGCGGGCATGCAACGACTGTTGTTCCCGTTTCCCGGGGCGATCGCGGCGATGAACGCCTCGACGCTCGCGATCAAGCCGCTCGTGGAAACGGGCGAGCAGACGGGCACCGTGCGGGTGGACGACCTGATGGAAATGTCGCCGTTCGGCCAGGCGGGCGGGTTGAATCCCAATCGGCAATTGAAATTCACCGGCGCGAGCTACGTGTTGGCCGCGCGGATTCACGGGGAGGCGGCAGACGACGCCCCGCCGTCCGACGGCAAGGAGAAAACCTCGAAGCCGGTCCCGGCCAAGATCAACGTCGTGCTGGTGGCCGATCTCGACATGCTCACGCCGGCGTTTTTCGCGTTGCGACAACAGGGCGACAATCCCCAGTTGGGAATCCATTTTGATTTCGACAACGTCACGTTCATCTTGAACGTGCTCGACGAGTTGGCGGGCGACAACCGGTTTATCGCCATCCGCGCGCGGCGGCCGGCGCATCGCCCGCTGGCCCGAATCGGCGAGCAAAGCAAGGAGACCCGCGACAAGACGGCCAAGGCCATCGACCGCAGCAACGAGCAGTATGAACAGGCCGTCGCGGAAGAGCAGCGGAAGCTCAGTCTGCAGGTCCGGGAGATCGAAAAGAAGATGAAGGCCGAAAACCTCGACCTGATGGAGATTGCCCGGCGCGTGGCCATCGTCCAGCAGGCCGGAGAGAAACGGCTGAACGCCAAGACCGAACAGTTGGAACGCGAGCGCGACCGCGCCATCCGCAAGGAGCGGATCAAGGAAACGTCGAAGGTTTCGGATATCCGCGTGAAATATAAGTTGTTCGCGTGGTTCTTGGCGCCGATTCCGCCGCTGCTGTTGGGTCTGTTCGTGTTCGTCCGGCAATGGATGCGCGAGGAGCCGCTGGCCCAAGACCGGGAAAAGGCGATCCACGCGAGGAAGAAATAAGAGAGTAAAGTTCCGTGCATGTTTTTCCGAGCCGCGACCGTGAGGGAGCGGTGGT
>Ga0209342_10005766_pt1 | contig 12623 bp, 10 predicted proteins | sample RifCSP16_2_FD_184023 | JGI IMG/M metagenome (GOLD analysis project Ga0209342, IMG submission 184023) | Soil microbial communities from Rifle, Colorado - Rifle CSP2_sed 16_2 (SPAdes) (version 2) | ecosystem: Environmental > Terrestrial > Deep subsurface > Rock core/Sediment | place: Rifle... | reverse complement strand
CGGGCGTCCGTGAGCCTCCAGAGTGCCACGCTCGCCACTCCAACGGTGCTCCTTGGAAGACCTCGCCGGCTCGGGTGACGATGAAGTGGGTCGATGATTCGCGTCCGCTTCCGGATAACCAGCGGATAATCCGTGCCGGATCGTCTCTGTGTTGGTGTGCCTTGTGTGGCGGGGTGGCCGTCCAGTGGACGATGGCGCAGTCGACGGGCCGGATGCGGGAGTTCTGCCCCCCGTAGGAAAATGGGGTCGGCACGCGATGGTTGGGGGGGACGAGCCAGGTTTCGGAAGGGGTGCTCATGCCCCGGATGGTACACCGGGGCGGCGCCGTGGATCAGGCGGCGAGCAGCAGGGCCTGGATGCGGCCGGGGCGGATGACGGTCTGCCCGTAGAGGGTGATCATGCCCATCTGGGTCTGGGCCTCCAGGGGCAGGGTCAGGGGGCCGATGTCGGTGAACGGGATCCAGGGGGCGAACACGAAGGTCGGCTCCCGGTCGTCGCGCACCATGACGAGCAGCGTGTCCTCGGGCATCGTCGGGAACAAGAAGGTGTTGTACCTCCCGCCCCGCATGGTGCCCTGGAAGTTCTCGTACTCGGTCGCGCTGCCCATCGTGATGCCGTCACGGGGCGCGTTGAGGTTGTGGTTGATGTCGAGGGGCACGAGCTCCTGGAGGTACTGGATGGAGTTCGGATCGCCGGCGAGGATGTTCGCCCCGCGCCGTCCGTCCACCGCCCGGACGATGTCCATGTCGAGATCGCGGATCGTCTCCCAGTACGTCCGCTGGTACTCGAGCGGGTTCGCCGTCTCGAAGTACGACCCCACCGGGGGCGTCCGCGAGAAGGTGGCGGAGCCGCCTGCGCTCGCGACGAGGGCCGCGAGGCCGGCAGCCTGGATGTCACGCTTGAGCGCGATGCTCATGCCCTCGTTGAGCATGGCGTCGAGGTTCATCTTGTACTGCGAGGACAGGTGCCACTGTGCCGGCCAGCAGTAGTCGGCGCCGACGCGCCGGCACTCGGCCTCGATGGTCTCGCTGCCGATGGTGACGCAGATGCGGTTCGCGGTCCCGCAGTCTGTCGGGCACTCGGTGTAGCTCGGGTCGAGCCCCTCGTTGAGGGCCGAGCCCGAGCTGTAGACGCCGTCGTCGTCGCAGCGGGTGAACTGCCGCTCGTGGATGAAGGCTCGCGGCCCCTGCATCGGGATCGTGGTGATGATCTCGAGCCAGTCGAACTGCTCGTAGAGATCCTCGACGAAGAGCAGTTGCTGCGTGATGAAAGCCGCGATGTCGTCGGGGACGACCTGCGCCTCGGCCGTCGGCTTCGAGGTCGGCTGGCCCGGCCACTCGCCGAGTACGCCGCCGCCGAAGTGGTTGGCCATCACCCCGTTTCTCACGAGGCCCTTGGACCATGCCTCCTGCGCCGCCATCTGGCTCGCGATGAGGTTGAGCCGCTGGGCGGGGCTGCGTGCCTTGGCGTAGCGCGCGACACCGCCGGCCTCGTCGAGGGCCTTGTAGTACGCGCCGAGGGCCTGGTAACGACGCCCCAGGTCGAGGCAGCCACCGGGCGCCTCGTGGCTGGGGACGGTGCGAAGCTCGATCATCTTCTCGTCCTCCTCGTTTCTCGACCTGGTGTTCGGGTCGGTCCTTCTCGTCAGTTGTTCGTCGCCACGGAACGGCGGGCCTTGAGGGCGTCCGCCAGACTGTGCCGGGTGTTGAGCAGGCCGGGGGCCTGTCGCTTGGTGTCGTCCGCCGCCGTCGCGGGCGCCGGGGCCTCGGGCTTGCCATTGTCGCCCGCCGAAGCCGTGGTGTCACCGCTGGCTGGGGGCTTCGTACCCGCCTGGAGAGCGAGCAGTCGGTCGAAGAGGGCGCCGGCCTCTGCGGCCGACACGATCTTGCCGGCGGTCGCTTCGGCCATGACGAAGGTGCGCAGTGCGTCGGCTTGGGCGACGCCCTTGCACTTCGTGTCGAGCGCGTCGCGGAGGGCGATGGCGGCCTCTGCCTTGGCCTGTGCGGCCTTGGCCTCGATGGTCCGGGCCTCGGCCTCGGCGTTGCGCTTCTCGAGGGCTTCGATGCGCTCCTCGGCGGCGGTCATGCGCTCGCGTGCGATGTCGCCGGCCTCCTTGGCCGCCGCGACGAGGGCCTTGGGGCCGTCGCCCTTGAGGGCCTTCGCCATGGTGTGCAGCGTCTTGGTCTGGGCCTCGTCGAGGCCGGAGAGCGGATCGTTCTCCCTCTCCTGCTTGAGGGCCGCGGCGACCGCGGTCTTCACGAGGGTCTCGACCAAGGGGCCGTGCGCGGCACGTAGCTGCTCGACGGTCTCGATCTTCGGGGCCGCCGGGGGGGTCTCGTTCTTGTCTCCGGGCATGTCCGTCTCCTGCTGACCGGCGGCTGCCGGCACGTTGTCACTGTCGCTCATCACGAGTCGCTGGAAGGCCGCCAGGGCCTCGCCCTTCGGGGCGAAGAAGGTGTTGAACGCCGGCACGGGGACCGGATCGTAGGCTTCGAGTTCGAGACCGTCCCGCAGCCACACCGACTGCCCGGCCAGGGCGGTGTTGAGAGCGGTGTAGGGGCTCTTCTCGTCGAGGAGGTGCGGCGTCTTGAAGGCCGCGCCCCGCAGCGACACCCCAATGGCCATGCCCTGCCGCCAGCAGACCATGATGTCGCGCCCTCGGGTGGTGTTGAGGACGGCGAAGGCCCCCTTCGCCACCACCGCGCCGGACTCGGTGGCCTCGACCTCGCCTCCGAGGAAGCGGACGGCGACGTCGAAGGTTGGCGGCCCTTTGGGGTGTCCGGCTTCGCCCGGCACGAACTTCTGCTTGGCGAGGCTCGACAGCCGCAGGTGCTCGGCAGCCAGTTCGCCCGGAGGGTAAACCTCGCGGTTCGAGTTGACCACGCCGCCGTATGCACAGTGGGCCGGCAGCACGGCCAGAACGTCCTCAGCGTCGTAGCCGGCGGCCGCGACAGCCTCGGCGCCGACGATGGCGTCGGCCATCGCGGGCAGGGTGAAGGAGGCGACGAGCCGTTCTCGGATCTTCTCGCTCATGTCGTCTCTATGGATACAGAACGCCCCCACCGGACGCAAATACTTTCAGGATCAAGGAGTTACGGTACTCATGGCGAGTACCCGGACTTCGAGTCAGTCGGCGGGCGTCATCGGCATCGGGGGCATGGCAGTTGGCAGATCGCCCTCTTCCGGTTCGTAGGAGACGACCGGGCGGACCTTTGCGGGGGCGCCGATGATGAATTCGCCTCCTGCCATCCGCATCCACGCGTGCATCATGTAGACGCTCGGTTGCCCCTCTGCATGGATGTAGGCGACGAGGGTATCCTTGAAGATCGCCTCGAGGTAGCAGTAGCCGTGCTCCCCGAGCACGTTCTGCCACGCCAGCTTGACCGTGTCGTTCAGGCCCTGCCGGAAGGCCTCGAGCGTCTCGCCTTCGAGCAACTGGATGGCGGCCCGTGCGGCGAGGTGCATGCCCTCGGCTTCGACCCGTTCTGCGAAGGTCGGATCTGCGATGTCGTGAAGGGAGTAGTGGTGGGCGACGGCGAGCCCGCGATCGAAGTCGTCCACGACCGCCCGTAGCCCGGCGTCGCTGTTGTCCCGGCGCAGCACGGCATCGGCGTGCGCTTGGAGGTGGGCCATTGCCTTCGTCTTGACGGTCTTCGAGACGCTCTTGAGCTGGTTGAAGCGAGCGAAGGCGTTGCGGAGTCGGGGCACGTCCACGGTCGCGTTGTCGGTCGCCGACTTCACCGTGTTGATGTGGTGCGGCAGGATACGCCTCCGGGTGCCCCCCGTGGCCTCGAAGACTGCGGCAAATGCGGCGTCGGGGAGGTTGCGCCTCTGCTCTGCGGTCGGGTTCGTCACGGGCACGAGAATCTCCTTGTCTACGTGAAGGGGACCTCGAAGCCGGTCACCTTGATCTGGAACGTTCCGACCTCTGCCAGATCGCCGTTGCTCACATTCAACCAGACGGTGTCGGCGCCGTCCGCGTCGTAGTACAGCCACGAGATTCGTACGGCGGACCCCGACGATTCCATGACGGGTCCATATTTCACGGTGCTGGCGTCGACCCCGGCACCGAAGTCCCCACTCATGATGAGCCGGCCGCCGGTGAAACTGGCGTCGGCATTCCGCGCCGCTGCCGTCTCGTACGCACGCACACGGACCTGCGTAGACAAGCCGGCGGTGCGGAGGATGGACATCCCGGCCATCTGGCCGAGACTGAACCAGCCCGTGATGTCGAGTGCCCCTGTGGACGACGCCGCGATGGATCCGGTGGTCCCGCTGGCTTGCGTCAGCGAGATCAGCGTGCTCCAAGCGGTCGCACCATCGGTGTTGTAGTAGACCCCGGAGGAGCCGCTGGTCAGGAGCGCCAGGGAGCCCTTCGGCGCCGTCATCGTCGGTGCCGCGTCGACGGTCAGGATCCACGCGGTCCCGAACGAGAGTCGGTCCACGATCGCGGCTTCGACGTCAGACCGGAGAACCGCAACGGTCCAGACGGCGATTGTCGCAAGACCGGCGAGAACAAGGGCCACTGCTCCGCGTTTCTTCATACGACCTCGCTCCCGTCGCCCGCCAACACCAACCGCTCGGTCATTTCGAGGAGCACCGCTTTGGCGGTCTCGGCTCCCGCCAGGGTCGCAACCCGCCGGTCCTCGGCTTCGTTTGCTGCGCGCTCCCAGACCTCGATGGCGCCGTGATCTCCCGCCTCTAGGGCAACCCGCCGCGCGGCGAGCGCCTCGTCGCGCAAACGCGCCTCGACGGCGGCAGCCTCGATAGCCGCCACCACAGCGAGTTCAGATCCTTGCCGAATCCGCTCGGCCTCCCCCCGCTCCAAGTGCCCCAAGACGAGTGCCGACCGCCCCGCCACCGCACGGAGTCGGTTGACCTCAGCCAAGACGACCTCAGGCTGCTCCCGCAATTCGTCCCACTCCTCCTGCAAACGCCGGAGAGTCAAACGCCGGAGAGTCATACTGTGGCCTCCCAAGGGAGCGCAGCGAAGTATGTAGGGGCAGACCGAATCATGACTCTGGGAACCGTCCCTGTACCAATCGGGAGCATCATCGCGAGGTGCAGCGCTCCGGCGCCCGCACTTGCCGGCAGAACACTTGAAGTGCCCTTCATCCCCCCGTACTCGGGCGAGCAGATGTAGGCCCAGATCGTGTTATCGGTGAGGCGCTGGAGGAAGATCTGCGCGCGGGTCATCTGGTAACCGTAGCCGTGGATCCCGGTTCCTAGCGTCGGCGTGACGTTGCCCAGCGTCCCAGCCGTGAATGGGACCCATCGAATACCTGACGAAGTGTCTCCCTGGAGGTAGCGGTTGCCGATCTGAGCTCCAAGACCTCGCAAGCCAGTGCCGTCGAGAGCCGAGAAGCCCACCATGAAGATGGCCAGTGCCGTGCTGAAGACTATCGACCCCACCCCCTGCCAGAGGATCTCGACATCGACGCCGATGATCCACTGACCCGCCGGCACCGCAACCCCATAGCCCGAGGTCTGGTCCAGACCTCCGTTGAACACCGCCGGAGTGAACAGGAGCCCACGGTTGGCTGCCGGGCCGACAGCCGCGATGGCGACACTGTTCGCTACGACGCCAGCCGGGGGACCGGTCAGGAGCGTGTGGAGGGAGGACCATGTTGAGGTCTTGACCCGCGCAGCGTCGTGGTAAAGACCGTTCGGATCTACGCCGGGGCCGCCTCTGATGGCCCATGACGTGTTGCCGTCGATGTTGTCCCATTGCGTTCCGGGAGCGACGTTCAGGGTCGCTCGGGACCCAATCGGAGCCGGCAAGACTTCCGATGGATCCGAGTCGACCAAAAGGTCCCAAAGACGGGACGGGGAAAAGCGGTCGACGATGGCCACGAGGCTACTCCACTTCCGCCGCAACAGCCTGGAGCGTCCAGACCTTGTTGCCCCTGCACAGCCAGAGAGCTTTGCCCTTCTGCCGGGCGAAGGCCCCGGCCGGGGCGTCGATGATCCCGTTGGGATCCTGCTTGACGGTGTAGAGCCGCCGACCACGGAGCGTGTGCAGGTCGATCGTGATCTCCTCCGGGGTCGGCACAGGAGGGCTCGGCATCTCGGGAGCGAGAGCGAGAGCAGGGACCAGCTTCCTCTTTTTCTTCGCAGCCATCATGCCGCTCCTGCCACTTCGACGACGACATCGATTGTCCACCCGATGGTCGTCAGCGCCATCCCCGTGATCGTGACTGTGATGTTGTTGCCGGACACCCCGATCTCGACATCTCCCGTGAAGGCTCCGCCGTTGTTGTCGAACTCCGTCTGCCACGGTGAGGCCGCCGACAAGATTGCTCCAGCGCCGTTGCGGTAGACCAGCGCTCCCTGTTTCGCACGAAACGCCTGCACACCACCAAGAGCCTTGGCTGTGACGCCAATCGAGAGAGTGACAGCAGTGTTATCGGCAACGGGCCAGCCGCCCCCGGGGACGATATCGATCGCTGTTGGCGTCGCGTTGGTCGTCGTCTTGCGCAGGTAGAGCTTCTGGGTGTCGGTCCCGGGGTAGCCCGCGTTGGACTTCGCTGCTTCGAGGACCGTGTTTTGGGTAGGGATCTGGGCTTGCCCGAGCCCGAGCGCGCCCAGGAGCGCGTTCCCGTCCGTGTAGCGTGTCAACGTCGACGCGATGCCCGTGTAGGGGAGAGCGCCTTCCAGGAGCCCGTAGAGCAGCGCGCCCGTTCCGATGATGGCCGGCGTCACTCCTGCCCCGATCGAAGAGGACCAGAGCATGGCGAGCGCCGGGGCGGCGATGTCGAGGACCTCCGCGATTGCAACAAGGACCGTCTCGTCGAGGCAAACGAAGTAGCCGTCGTTGAGATCGACGAGGCCCGAGATGATGACTCCGGACCGGCATTCGATGAAGCCGCCGTTTTGGCGGATGGCGTCCCCGCTGCCGCTGTCGTAGCCGCGGAGCATTCCGCCGCGGAGCGTGGTGTAGCCGTCGTTGACTTGGAGCGGGAAGCTGTTGATCGGTCCGGCGGCCAGGCACGAGTCCTGGAACAGGACCTCGGTCTGGTATCCGCCGACGACACCGGTGTTCTCGAGCAGGACGGCGGGCACGACTGCGTTGGCGTCGAAGCCACAGCGCGTGACAACGAGGCGGAAAGCCCCGATCCCGGTGACGCGGAGGGCCGGGCTGCTTCCCACAGGGGTCACCCGCAGGTCAACAAGTGCGGCCCACGTGTCGTCCAGGTCGGTGACCGTTGCAAGATCGACGACGATCGAGCCGCCGATGATCGTGGCATGAACGAACTGTCGATCCCCTCCGCCGTCGCCGGCCATTCCCTGGAGGATGACGTGCCGAGGCAGGACCAGATCCTCGAGGTAGAGGCCGGGCGCCACGAAGACGGTGCGCGGAGCGAGGGCAGAGGCGATTGCCCCTGCGGCAGCGAGGGCATCGGCAATGAGCGTGAAGGGCTTGGTCGGATCCGTCCCGCCGGGCGCCTGTACATCCGGATGATCGGGATCGACGAACAAGATCCGACCGCCGGCGTAGATGCCCTCGCTGGCACCGCCGGGCCCGGCTCCGCCCCCCACGCCCGCCGGCCATGGGCCGAGGTATCTGCTCATGGCGTTCCCTCCTTACCCGGGGCTCAGGACGATGGGGACGTCGAACCACATCTCGACGTAGACGCCTTCGTTGCTGCCGGTGTTGGACTTCCAGTAGAAGGAATGCCGCTTCGCCCCGGATGGCCACCAGATGTGCAGCAGGCCGCCGCGATCGGGAGGTCCGCCCGCGATGACGGCCGCCGTCTCTGCCACTTGGAAGTTGCCGTCGGCGGCTTGGTCGGGCAGGAAGACCGCCAAGAACTTCAGGACGGCGCTCGCCTGGGCCTGGGCGAGCGTGTGCTGTCCGGGCTGCCCTCCAGCGAGCCACGGGCAGGCGAGCCACCCCGCCGCCGTGCGGATGTCGATGCCCTCGCCGATCGAGGGCAGCGTGGCCGCCAGCAGCACGCGATAGCCGCCGGGGGCGTCGTGGGTCTCGCGGTGGGAGGAGAACAGCGTCGTGCTCATGTGCGCATCCTACAGGTCTTCTTCGAAGGTGATCGAGGTTACCTGCGCCATCGGGCCGTCGATGGTCTCGGCGCCCTCGGGGCCGTTGATGGTTTGGCACTCCCAGATGTTGTTGCGGGCTTCGCCCGGCCCGACCACGCGGACGTGGGCGAGATCGTGGTAGTCGGACGCGATCTGGACCTGGCTCTCGCCGTCGGCCCCCCGTGCCCGCTCCGACCGCCACACGAGAGCGAAGGCCTCGCCCGCCCCTTGGAGTCGTTGGGCGAGTTCGATGAACTCGACCCACGACTTCGGCCCCTTGTCCTCGGGGGACCCCATGACAGCGTCGGGCTCGCGCCGGGGGGCGAGCACGTTGCGGTCGACGGTCCACTGCCGGATGGGGACGTGGCGGGCGTCGACACGCGTGACGCCGCCGGGCAGGCGCTCGGTGTCGGTGCCGGGCAGCAGCGACTCCCGAAAGAACCACTCGTAGTCCGGGTTGTCGAGCCGCAACGACGTGCCCGCGATCATGCGACCGAGGCGGTAGAAGTTCTCGTCCGCGTCCTGATGGTTGCAGGGGTAGATCAGCAGCCGTAGGAAGCGGTAGCCGAGCATGTGGCTGTTGGGGGTGTCGCTGATCAGGTACGGGACCGTGTCCGGCCATTTGTGCTCGAACTCGACCGCACAGCGGTCGGAGAAAATCGCGATGGCGTCGTTGAAATTGCGCCCGAACTCGGTGGCGATTCCGATGAGGCCGCTCGGATCCGTGTTGAGGATGAGCGTGTCCTCGGTGTTGTCGACGATGCGGAAGACGAAGGGGGCCGCGCTCGTCGGCCTATGCACCCAGAGGTAGTACCTCGGCCCGGTATCGGTCGTGCGGAACTGGTGGGGCCGCCACGGTGTCGCGGACTGCGGCCCTGCACGGTAGACCGTCAACCGGTAGGGCTTGCAGAAGTACAACCACCCGTTGCCGTCGCCGGAGAGGCAGGCCCAGAGGTGGCTGTGGCGATCGGCGGGAAGATCCTGATTGGGCATCCCGACGATGTAGTCGATGCGCGGTGCGGCCCAACCAGCCAAGTCGTCGGTGTCGTTGAGCTGGACGGCGAAGCTTGGGAAGTTCCGGCGGAAGAGCGCAATGGCGTTGGGACGGAAGGGCCGGCCGCTCGTCCCCGCGTCGAACGTGATCTCGATGAAGTCGGAGGTGTCGGTGCGGGAACGCCACTCGTGCATGACGGGCGCGTCGATGACCTTCTCGGCCGCGAACTGGTACGCCGTCTCAGCCAAGTAGTTGCCGTTCGACGTAGCTTCGCCGCGCCACGCCACGGAGACGCCCCGGGACAGGAACTGCGCGGGGACAGCGGACGAGAGCGACGTCCGCATGACGTTCATCACGCCGTCGTCGAGGTGTGCGTGCCTCGCTCCGTACCAAGATTCGAGGAACACGTTGAAATCGTCCTCGTCCGTATCCGCAAAGAGGCTGGTCACCTTGACGAGCGGATTTTGTGCGGCCGCTGTGAACTGCTCGGCCGCGTATTTTGCGGCTCGATGCAGTTGGACCGTCTTCCATCTGCTCTCTGCGGTACCGTCGAGGATGTGACCGAATCGTATGTACTCGCTGACTCCGGCGGCGGCCGTGGTTACGCTCGCCAAGGCGAGGGTGCGGTACGGCTCGTCCCAATCAGGATCAGTGGTCTGCGGATACCGGCGGACGAAGCAAGAGGTCTTGTAAGAGGTCTCGTGCTCCCACACGGCCGCCACGACCTCGAACCACAGATCCCCATCTCCGATGGCGCTGAAGACGACGGTCCCGAGCACGCCCGACGAGATCAGGTCGTAACACTTGAACGTGATCGAGTCGGCTGAAGTACGCACAGCCTCGACGTAGATCCCGTGCCGGATGATCCCGTCGCTCAGTGACACGGCTACACCCACCGGACCACTCCCCGAAACAACCTGGAAGACGGCACGGAAGAAGCCTTCGGCGACAGTCGTTGGGGCCGGTAAGGAGGTGTCGGTGTACGATCTCGTCTGCGGCGAGGTCGTCGCGAGGGTCATGAACCCTCCGTGGGCCGATCCGTCGCCACCATCCGCGACGGTGGAGAAGGTCGTGCTGCCTCCCGTGGTGACGAGGACATATCCCCAAAGAGCCGGATCTCCGTACGCCTCCCAAGTGCGGTTGTAGATACGCCCGGAGGCCGGATCGTACGGGACGCCGTGGCCCGCAAAAGCCCCCGAATCGAAGGTACAAGCCTGGAGGCTTTCCTTGAGCGGTTGCCAGTGGTTGAGCCGGTAGACGACGATGGCGTTGGAGACGTAGTTGGGGATCGGATCGCTCGGGCTCTCCTTGGCCGTTTCATGGATGACGTGAGTAGCTAACACGATCTGGCCACGCCACCTGACCGCAGACATCTCGCTGAACCCGAAGATGGGCGCCGCAGGGCGGCCGAAGAAGGGGTAATCGTTCAGCAGGAGGCTTGGAGAGCGGAGTGTCTCGGTGCAATGGAAGGCCGAGAAGCCTCGTTGGGTGAAGATGTCGGTGCGGGCATCGTCGCTCAGAGACAGTTCGGTCTTGACGGCAGTCGCTGCGCAGAGCCAGTCGCAATCGAAAAGTGAACCCCAGGGGGCTGTGACCGATGCTGCATAGTGGGTGGCGCAGTAGAACTGCGGGAATCCGTCCGGACGCTCGCAGACAGTGATCCCCGAAGGCTCGACCCGGAACTCGGTGGTGGTCCCGGCGATAGGGTCCTTCATCGAACCGTAGCCGATGTCGTCTACGATGACGAACGTCTTGCCGTCGTAGGTCGTCGCCATCTTAGTGAACAGAAGCACAGGGTTCGCCAGGAGATTGTTGTCCGTGTAGACGATAACAGCGAGACCGTTGCTCATGACGGAGATGTCGAGCGCGTACGGTCCTTGGGTCCTGTCCGTGGTCAGGTTTGCATCGATCCGGACGGAGTTGCTCCACGTCGAGCCCCGATCGTCGCTGGTCGAGCAGTAGAGATCGACCCGCGTGATCCAGACGAGGAGCAACCGGCCGCTCGGGAGCCGTTCGATCACCACATTCGTAATCGAGGTGGGGAGGCCGTCAATGGTGATGTCAGGGCTGTTACCGTAGAGCAGAGCCCGGCTCTTGAGCGTCCAGAGACCGGCCTCGCCTGCAAAAACGGACGAATAGAAGTAGAACCGCGCGTCAGTCGCCTCGTTGGCCGTGTATGCCAGTCCCATCCTATCCTGAGCCGCAACGACGATGACAATTTCGCCGGTGTCGGGGAACTGCACTCCGTCGGCAGCGACAAGGTGCTCCATCGGTCCAACGCTGCCCGTGAATGTGACCGTATCAGGAGCGCAGTCAAGCTCGCCGTTCAGGAGCGGGATTTTGTTCCAGAGTGCAATTTTGCTCGTCATCAAATAGAGACGGGGAGCACCGTACCCATATCCACTGAACGAACGGAGGCGATCGTTGTCCTGGTTCATGTGGAGCAAGAGGAGCCCCTCTGTCCCATAGATCGAGGGGTCGATGTTCGGCGACTTGTCGAGAGTGATCGGGATGAGACGAGGGCTGTTCTTCCAGGCCCGCAGGCCACCAGCCGTGTCCCGGATGATGACGTCTGGGCGACGTCCGCATACCATGGGGCTCTGCCGCAGATGAACGTCCGTCCCCCAGCCGTCCTGTTGACGGCGAAAGCCGTACCGGGCTTTGCCTACCGGGCCCGTGAGCTTGAGCGCCAGCTCCAAGTTGACGTCGTCCACCTCCGGGACACCGGACAGGATGGGGCGAATGTCCCCGATGGGGGCCAGAGTAAGGACGGTGGAGCCGCCGGGTGTCGCCTGCTCGACCTTGCGGCCGGCCTGCTCGCCGGCTCCGGACGTGATCTGGGCGGCGCGAACCAGCTCGGCGGTCTGGAACGCCTCGTCCTGCATGATGATGGTGCGGCGTCGGCCCATGCACGGCAGAGTAGCCCCCCGTGGCCTTCAACGCCACCCTGGAGTAGGCTGCGCTCATGGCCGAGAACCGCCTTACCCTGATCCTCGAGAACCGCGTACGGGGCTTCGTCCGCGGTTTCAAGGAAGCGTCCAACGCGACTCTCGGCTTCCAGGCCGCCTCGCGGAACGCGAAAGCCCGCGTCGAGGGCGCGTTCATCGACCTCGACCGCAAGATGGAGACGGTCGCGTCCCGCTTCGTGACGCGCATGGCGTCGATGCGGACCGCTATCCTCGGGCTGGTCGCCGGCGGGCTCATCAAGAAGACGACCGACTTCGCGGGAGAGTTCGGGACGGGACTCGCGCTCGTCAATACCCTCCTCGACGAAAGCTCGAAGAGCATCGACGACTACCGGGCGGCCCTGATCGACTTGTCGAGGACGACTGGAGCGGACCTCATCGATTCGACGAAGGCCCTCTACGACATCGTCGGGTCGGGTATCTCGACCACAAAGGAGGGCAGCAAGGCCATCGACGTTCTCGCGGCGGCGCAGAAAGCAGCCGCAGCGTCTACGGCGACAACCGAAGAGGCTGCCAACGCGCTCGTCTCCGTCCTGAACGCTTACAAGGGCACGGGGATCACCGCCGAGGAGGTCACCGACAAGCTCTTCCGGACAGTCGACAAGGGCCGGATCTCGTTCAAGGAC
>Ga0209342_10005765_pt1 | contig 12624 bp, 10 predicted proteins | sample RifCSP16_2_FD_184023 | JGI IMG/M metagenome (GOLD analysis project Ga0209342, IMG submission 184023) | Soil microbial communities from Rifle, Colorado - Rifle CSP2_sed 16_2 (SPAdes) (version 2) | ecosystem: Environmental > Terrestrial > Deep subsurface > Rock core/Sediment | place: Rifle... | reverse complement strand
GACGAAACGCGCCTTCCAGGCATATCCGCCGATAACGTACAGGATATCATCCCAGGTGAATCCGACGGGCAGTTCTTCTAACGCTGTGAACGGATAGTCTGGTGGTTGACCATCCACCACTTTGTTCAGCTTCCAGGGATGCCCGGACTTCATATAGGCGTCATACAGCTCCTGGTGGCACGCTGCGCAGGCCTGGTCGCCGACGTACTCCCGAAAGGCTGCGGCGCTTTCACCCGCTGGTCCAGCGGGTCCTGCTGGACCAGCCGGTCCTGCCGGGCCTGGAGGGCCTTGCGGGCCTGGGTCGCCTTTTTCGCCCTGTGGACCTGCCGGACCCTGCGCCCCAGCACAGGCGACGAACAGTATTGCTGCTAACAACAATACAATTATCAGGATTAACTTCTTATTCATGCACATTCTCCTCATCAACATTGTCGCAATCGTCTTAGGCAAGTTAAGCTAAATGAGTGGTTGTTACATTTCGCCGGTTCACCTCCGGGAATCAAGTGTAAAAAACAACCTGTAAGCTGATCATCTAATGAAAAGAATATTATTCGAGATTCATTAATAATGCTTTAATCATACAGGAAGCACGGACTTTCAAATAGTGACAGGTGCCCCTATTTCAATAGGGACACCTGTCCATTTTCTCAATACGTGCATTGCTGCTGCAATGGGGAATATTTGTTATAATTTTTCGAATATGGCTCAACTCAACACATTAGAAACTGCAACCCATTTGCTGAGGCAATTTCCCTTGTTATCGGATCTGTCGGATACGGATATTGCCCAGTTGGCCGCGCAGACCCGCTTCGAACAAGTGGATCGCGACCAGCCCATCTTCTACCAAGGCGACCCGTGCGAGCGGGTCTGGCTGGTAAATTCTGGGCGGGTAAAAATTGTGTATCACGACACCGATGGGCGCGAGGTCATCCTGGAGATCATTTCCCCGGGCGAAGCCTTCGGGGGGACGGTTCTGTTCTTCCCCACCCATCCGGCGACGGCTATTGCCATGGAAGACGCCACCCTGGCCAGCTTTTCCAGAGAAACATACATAACATTTTTATTGCAAAGTCCATCGACAATGCTGAAATTACTGAAAATGTTGGGAAATCGCCATCTCTCCATGCTCAATATGCAAACCATGGTTGGCGAGCGTGTGGAACGCCGTATGGCTCATATACTGCTCAAGCTGTCTCTGCGCGTCGGACGGGATACACCCGAAGGTAAAATGATCACCATACCTTTATCGCGCCAGGATTTGGCCGACATGGCCTGCACAACTTTAGAAACTGCAATTCGCACGATCTCTCGCTTTCAAAAAGAAGGCCTGATTTCAACCCACCGCGGTGGGTACCTGGTGGTAAAAAACAAGGAAAAGCTCGAAGACATCGCCAACTAGGGCGTGTGTCTCTCACATTGCTTACAGTATGGCGCCAATCCACAAAAATCTGGCTTGGGATAATCGACCCACCCTGCGCAATTGTGGCAAATGCCGCCAGCCTGAAAACACCATACCTCAACTTCCGCCTCGCCGCAGTGCGGGCAAGGAATATAATCCGGGAATGGGTCTGGCAGGGGCAGACCGGTTTCCGGGTCGATCAGGTCTCCCTCGGGAGTGAGGCTGGGAAATTGAGATAAGGCGCTCATACCTGTAAGTCTGTTAAAACTATGTTCCGGGAGGCGTCGTTGGGCTGCAACGCCTCCCGGGTTGCATTTACTTTTGGATGGAGCGGATGAACGCGGCGATATTTAACAGATCCTCGTCGGTCAAAGCTGGGTTGCCGCCTCTGGGGGGCATATCCACGCCGGTGGTGTTCAGCGGGTCCGAAGCCGGGCGACCTACCTTGAAGAATTCCACCAATTCCTGGTTGGTTTTGGAGCGCACGAATTCGCTTGTGGTCAGGTCTTTACCCAGATTCGGCATGCCCTCCGCATTCGGGCCATGACAGGCTATGCAGGTTGTCATGTAAGCCTCTTTCCCCAACCCTGCGTCCCCAGCCGGGGTTGGAGAGGCTTCTGGCGTGCCTGAGCCGCAGGCAGAAAGCGCCAGCGCCAACAGAGCAGCCAGAACGAGATAAAAAACGGTTTTTTTGAGCATAAACATCTCCTGTATTGGATTGAATTGATCAATCACCCATCGAGTGGCTGATGGGAACCTTTTGGATTTCACTAAAGGAATACACTTTACCATTCTGCTCAGCGGCGAATTGCCTGGCATCGGCCTCGTCAGCAAAGCAAGCGATTCCTGTGCCCATGGGTGTGCTGAGCGTGTCGCTTTTGACATAAAAAGCAGTTTCACCTGAGATCCATTCCTCGCTGGGATGGTCGTGAACCCACCAGGCCAGAACTTCGATATCCGGGTTGGCCGCGTGGTAAGCGAACATTTCGCCGGCATCGTCGAACTTCAGGTAATCGCCTTTGCTCAGCTGTGTCGCGGAGGCATAGCGCGGCTCGCCAATGATCATGCCGCAACGGTCGCAAACGTCCTGCCCATAGGCGATTTCGGGCGGTTCGAGCTCCACTTCCTTTGGCTGGCACGCCGCCAGAGCCAGGCTTAGCAAGGTGACGATGAGCAGTTTTTGGCTTCGTTTTAGCAATCCGTTTTGTTCCATCCCATCTATATTAATTGATTCAGGCGTTCCACCGGTTGAACAGCGTAAGCGCCAAACCGAACGCAGCCACCGTCCAGGCCAGCAACAGCGCGGTCAGCAACCAGGGTAGAGCCTGCCCAAAATGAAAAAGCGCATATTGCCCGGCTGCACCCAGTGTATCCAGGGTGGCATGTAAACTGAGAATCGCGCCGAGCTTGAAAAGCTGTAGAGGATTAACCATCAGCAAAGCGAGCAAATTGGCTGGCGATGGGCGCAATGCCAGCACGGTCCCAATCAAAGTCAGGTCGCCCAAGAAGGCCACCCCCAGCCAGAGCAGCAGCGCCGCCCCTGTCGCCGTGGCGGTTCGAGACGTCAAGGAACTGATCAAAAAACCCAAACCCAGCGAGGCCAGTAACAGCAGCAAAGTGTAACTTGCCAGGCTGAGAAAGGCAGTCGCATTTGAGGCCCCGCTGGCGGCTAAGGTCAGCATGGCGATCCCAAAACCAACCGATAAGGCAGCTATCGCACCCAGCGAAGTGCCCAGGGCTTTACCCAGGAATATCTCCGTTTTACTCACCGGCTGAGCTTGCAGGTAGAGCAGGGAACCGTGCTCGCGATCACCCGCAATCACCCCGGCGCCAACACTCAACCCGAGCAAGGGAACAAAGAGCAATAAAGCGTTGACCATGCTGGCTGCGGTGCGCCCAAAACCGCCCAGCCCGGCATATCCTGCAGAGGACAGGCTGGTACGTGAAAGCGCCAGGGACAGCACGGCAAATCCGATCGCAAATCCAACCAGCCATTTATTGCGCAACGCCTCACGCAGCTCTCGCAGTGCAATTGTCCAGGTTACACTCAATTCCATGCGCTATTCACTCCTTCGATCTCAAAATCCTGCACGATAATCCCGCGTTCACCCAAGCACTGCAGCGCATGGACCTTATCTTCGGCGCTTATCTGAACGATCACCGTCCCCCGCCCATTGACATGAGCCTCCCAGCCACGATCCTGGAGATAATCTAAAGCCTGCTGGCGTTGTCCCTCTGGAACCCACATGGTCAAAACCACCTGGGGAGCCAGATGGGCCCGCAGCCTGCCAGGCTCAAGTTCATCCGCTCTTTGGCCTCCATTCAGGATCACAGCGCGGTCAGCCAGGGTTTCCACTTCATCCAGGCGATGTGAGGCGAACAAGATGGTTTTGCCTTCGTTTCGCAGTTGCAGTAGAAGTCCCAGGTAATCTTTACGGGCGCGAGCGTCCAGGTTCGCAGTGGGCTCATCCAGCAGCAATAACGGCGGGTCAGACAGCAGCGCCACAGCCAGGGCCAGGCGCTGCTTCAGGCCGCCAGAGAGCGCCGGGACGGGTTTGTCCCGATGGGGGAGAAGACCGAGTCCTTCCAGCAGCGGAGGGATGCGCTGGGGTGAAACTTTCTTTAACCGGGCGTAGAACGCCAGCGTATCGCCCACGCTCATATCGTAAAAGACCGCCTCCTGGGGAACGTAGCCGATTTTGCCCCGCGTTTGTTTGCCCTGCCGGACGACGTTCTCACCAGCGACAGCAACCTGGCCTTGAAAACGCACCAGTCCTAGAATTGCTTTCAGCAAGGTTGTCTTTCCCGCGCCGTTTTCTCCCCATAACGCCAAAGCCTCGCCGGGATAAATTTCCAGGCTGATATCCTTCAACACGGCTACTTTGCCGTAACATTTGGTAAGACCTGTCACCTGAACCAAAGGTGCTTCCGCGCCTCGGTCAGACACTTGAGATTGTGAATTTGTGCGTGCATTTATTGGATTTCTATCCAGTTTTATCATCCGCCGTCCTCCTGATACACCCAGGATTATCATACCTATACCAACCAGTAACAGCGCCCCACCAGCCGCGGCCAGATTTAAGCTCTGGAGTCGCGAATTTTGAGAGCGGGCCGAGGCGGGGATTTCTCTGGGGATTACGGATGGGCGCGGGTCTTCCAGCTTGGGCTGGGGCTTGATCACCGGGAATGAGAGCGAGGCAAATTCAATCGCCTGGGCAGCCGGACTGAACAATAAGGCACGCAGCCGGGGTTCCCGATCCATCAAGCCTTCAAAAAAGCGATCCGAGCGATAGGGCACATCGCCAAACCCATCCCCATCGGCATCGAAGCCGGTGTAGTCGCTCCAGTAATTTCCTTCCCAGATATTGGCGCCAGCTTTCCCACTGCCCTGCAACGCAGTTGGCTGAACATTTTCCCACAACGTGTTCCCCCGAAACTCCGCCCGATTGACGAAGCTGAAAAGGAGCACGCCGATATCGTTGAAAGCGATAATATTATTTTCAAAGCGGGCATAGCTATCTGGACGATAGGGTGTGCCGTCCATAAAAACGCCCGCCCGGTTATCGACCAGCAGATTATTCTGCGCCAAAACATTGTCAGCGTCTTTAAAGCCCAAAGCGTAACCGCTTGGCCCGCGCTGGCGGCGGATGTCATTATTCAGTAAATTTACCTGGCGTGAGTACATGATATAAATACCCACCGCATTGTTCTGAACAAGATTTCCGGAGATGGTGGCGTTATCGCTGTACATCAAATGAACTCCATAGCGCCCGTTCTGGACAACGTTATTGCGAAAAACGAGGTTCTTGGAATACCATGCTACCAGGTCGCGGGCCTCGTGAACCAGGTTGTTTTCGATCACCACATCCTGGCTGTACCATATTCGGATGGCGTCGCCTTTACGGGCGATATCGTATTCCGCCTTGCTGGTGATGTCGTTACCGCGCACTACCGCCCGGTCTGCTTGAGCTACAAAAATCCCGAACAACACATCATACAGGCGGTTATTCTCAACCCGGATATCTGGCGCTTTGAGCACAATTCCGGCGTGATCGCGGTCCGGCTCGGAGCCGCTGCCGCGGACGACAAAGCCCCCAAAGTAAGCGCCTGGTGCGGCCAGCGAAACCACCATTTCCTTGCCGCCGCCGTCGATGACAGGCCAGTCTTCCCCATCCAGGCGAACCGATTTTTCTACCACCAAAGGACCTGCATAAATTCCCGGTTTCACCAGGATGGTATCTCCATCGGAAGCCTTTCCGATTGCCTGCTGGATGGTGGTGTATGGGCCATGGGGCGAGACAACCCAGGTGGCTGCACCTGTTGTGGCTGCGCTTGCGGCCTCAACCATGCCTGAAAACAGGCTGAGAAGCAGGAACACTGAAAAAGCATACAACCGCAGGCGCATAACAGAACACCTTCAGGTGTTTGCTACAGAGAGTCTTTTGTGGGCCTCGACAACGGGCTTGTAAGCCCGGCGGTGGAACCACAAGCCAACCAGGATCAGGGAGCAAGCCACGAATGAGAGATATAGACCTGGTTGGAAGGAGGCAAGCGTGCCAAACTGCCCCACCGTACCCAGGCCAAGGATCGGGGGGGTGAATGGGTCAATGGCACTGCCCAGGGCAGACTCTGGATCGATACTGTGGCCGTAGCGATACAGGATCAGCCATAAGTCTGCCAGGAAGATGATTGGCCAGGCTAGAGCCGGCAAGGCCAGCACGCCGGCCCACTGGTTGCCGATGAAAACCCCCGCCATGAGCAGCATCCCCAAAACACCCACCGCCAAAAATGAAATGGAGCGCTCAAACCGCCCGCCCTCATCCAACGGGGGCATGCCCAGGTAGTGATTCAGGGCGTCAATTTCACGGATATCGCCATCTAAATGATTAATATATACGTTGACGAACAGGCCATCTGGATATTGGGGAGCGTTCATCCTCATCTGCCAGTAAGGCATGAACATGGATACGACCAACAGCAACGCAGCCGCCATCAGGAAAGCAGAAGGCAGAAGATAATCGAACAAGCGGCGCTGGCTGCCATCGGGAAGAAGGACTTTCAAATCCAGGGAAACAATTAATTTCTGAAACATACGACCTCACATGTAGGAACCTGCATCGAGCGCTGCTGGCGCAATCATAGTTGCGCCAGCAGCCAATGAACCCGAGATTAAGGCTCAACCATGAAATAACCCAACATCTCCAGGTGTAGAGCAGAGCAGAATTCGGTGCAGTAATACGTGAAGGTGCCTGACAACGTAGCATCAAACTCGACGGTCTGGGTTTCGCCAGGCTCCAGGCTCAAGTTGATGTTATAGCCGGAGAGAGCGAATCCATGGGTGGCATCCCGGGTTTGCTCCAGGTTGGTCAGATGCCAGGTGACGTGGTCGCCTTTCTTGATCTGGACGCGTTCGGGGTTGAAGTGCGAGCGCACCACGGTCATCCAGATTTCCACTTCATTCCCGTTTCGCTCCACCCGCGCCTCCGCTTCGCTGGTGATGGCATTGGGATCTACACTCATCGTGTCCGGATTCCAGCCTACTTCCGGGTAGACAGTGAAGGGTTGGAGCTTATCCGCCTTAATGATTTGAGCGTAGTGCGGCTCTGCCATGCCAACGGGCATATCATAAAGCAGCTTCATTTGGTCGCCGCTCTGGCTGACATCCACAAGCTGAAAGTTCTGCGGCAGCAACGGGCCTACGTTCGCAAAACGATCGATAGACCATTTGTTCAAGGCTACCACGTACTGCCCATCCGGAGAAGCGGTGTCGCCTTCAGCCGCGGTGATGTGGCCGATGTTGTATTGTACCGGCAGCTTCTGCACCAGGCTCCACGGCTCGTCCGGATTCAAGCCGCTATAGGGACCGCCAAGCGTCCAACGAGCGACTGCAGAATCCAGGAAAAGGGAAGTATAGGCGTAACCTTTATCGTCGAACACGGTGTGCAACGGTCCCAGGCCAAGCTCTACCTGGGCTTCCATGGATTTGTCCAGCGGGATAACCGGCACGCCGTAAACATCCGTCTCCAAACCACCAGCCTGGATGGCGGCCATCATCTTCTCGAAAGAGTAGATGGTCGCGTGCGGGTCAAGCTTGCCACCAACCACCACATACTCGCCGCCCGGGGTTACATCAGAGCCATGTGGGCTTTTGGGCTCAGGGGTGAAGTAGAGCAAACCTTCATCAATGGCGGTCTGCAGGCGGATCACGGCGATACCGTTGATGGTCTCAGCTTTACCAGCCTTGAACACCGCTTCGGCTTTTTTCCAGTCGATGATGTGCAGGTAATCGGTATCGCCCTTGCTCGCCCCAGCCTCAAAGGGCGGGTTGCCTTCTTCAATACCGCCGGTAGCCATTTCTACGTTGAACGAATTACAGAAAATCCAACCGTCGCTGACCTTTTTACCAGCGTCGCACAGGTCCTGCCAGTAAGGGGGCAGCTCGATTTGGAACGAATTCTCCCAATCCACCCGCCCGTTGACCCGGTTAAAAGCCCAAAAGGTGATCAGGCCGCGGTATTTTTCTTGATACTCTTCTATAGGCGCAAATTCCCAGCCAATCGGCGCAGCGTATTGCGGGCCTTCGATCACGTATTCAGTGTTGGGGGTCACAAACGCCCCGCCGTGGTCGTTGATCGAGTTGGGGTTTTTGATGATCTGCTTGGTCTCAAAATCACGCAGGTCAATCACCGCCAGCCGGGCATTGGCTTTGTCATTAATGAACAAGAATTGGCCATCATATTCGCCATTGGTTTCAGAAATGGAAGGATGGTGAGTGTCGCCCCACAGCACCGAGTTGCCCTCCACGTTGCCGCCTTCCAGGACTTCCATGCTGGAACCGCCAAAGCCAAAACCCTGCCAGGGTTCCGGGGTGAAAACGGCAATCATCTTCAGGATACGCATGGATGGCACGCCGACCACCAGCACCTGCCCGGATTGTCCGCCCGAGGCAAACATAATGTAAGGGTCTGTTTGCCCGGAAGGCATATAGGTTTTGAGGGCCGCATAGACGTCGTTTGGCGTCAGGCCGCGCTCTGCTGCCAGTGCGGCGGCATCTTCAGGCAGGCCTACCGCAGCCGGTGTTTCTGCGGTGCCTCCGCCACAGGCTGAGAGCAAGATGGAAAGTAAAACGAACAAGAAAAATGCCCGTTTCATGGGTGTTCCTCCTTTTTTGGGTATTATTAATTGTGATCCTATTGTGCCGTAAATCACGATTTGTGTATATGACAGGCGTCATATTTTTACGCCACGTTTTCGAGTAAAAATGAGGTGCGAGGAAAAGTGAGTTTATGCGATTCCCAAAAATGGGCTGGCGCTTGCCTCTGCTGGGTCTGGCGGGCCTGGCTCTGCTGACAGGGCTATGGGCAGGATTGCTGCGCATGGGCTGGGTTTGGCCGTCCATCCAGCCAGCCTTGCCCATGAGTCATGGGCCGCTGATGGTTTCCGGCTTTTTAGGCACGCTCATCCTGCTGGAACGAGCCGTCGCCATTCGCAAAGTGTGGGCCTATTTTGGAGTCGCCTTAAGCGGATTAGGCGGCATTGGCCTTGCCCTGGGGGGGCCTGATTTGTGGGGTCCGATCCTGATGGTCCTGGGCAGCGCCGGATTGGTGCTTATCTTTCTTTTCATCCTGCGCCAACACCTGGCATTGTATACAATAGTGATGGCAAGCGGAGCAGCTTGTTGGCTGGTGGGCAATGCCATGTGGTTATTTGGCGCCCCGGTTTATCAGGTTGTGTTGTGGTGGGCGGCTTTCCTGGTATTGACGATTGCCGGGGAACGCCTGGAGCTCAGCCGGGTCACCCGCCTGACGGCAAACGCTTACCGTCTCTTTCTTTTGGCCTGCTTGATCCTGATCGGGGGATTGGTTTTCATGCAGTTCATGCCGGATCCGGGGTGGCGGCTCTTTGGCTTGGGTCTGTTAGCCCTGGCTGCCTGGCTTTTTCGCTTCGATGTGGCAGGAAAAACCATTCGTTCAACCGGATTGCCCAGGTACATCGCCTGGTGTTTGCGGGCGGGCTACGCTTGGCTGGGCGCGGCGGGTCTGGCAGGGACGATCTATGGTCCGCAATACGCAGGGTTTTATTATGATCTTTTCCTGCACGCCATTTTTGTTGGTTTCGTGATCAGCATGGTATTCGGTCACGCAGCGATCATCCTGCCGGCTGTTTTAGGAATCAACCTGGCGTATACCCCCATTTTTTACCTGCCGCTTGCGCTGCTGCACAGCTCGCTACTGCTGCGCTCGATTGGAAACCTGGCTGGAGTCCACGCCTTCCGCTTGTGGGGAGGCCTGGCAGGCGCCTTGGCGATCCTGCTGTTTTTTGGATTGGCGCTTGGAGCGGGAACCGCTGCCAAGCGGAGGGAGGCACAAAAGCGATGAGGCTCCAAAGAGCAACTTACATACCCTATTGAGAGAAAGGAAGGATAATGAAAGCCACACAAGTTTTATCCGCTGAGCATCGCGTCATTGAAAGAGTGCTCTCTGCTTTAGAAACCGGCGCTCGTCTGCTTGCGCAGGATGAGAAATTTTCTCCCGATTTCTTTATCCGGGCAATCGATTTCATCAAAGGCTTTGCCGATGGCTGCCACCATAAAAAAGAAGAAGGCGTGCTTTTTAAGTCCATGGTTGAACATGGCATGCCACTGGAAGGAGGTCCGGTGGCAGTGATGCTGCAAGAACACGAAATGGGACGAGAATACACACGGGCTTTACACCTCGCGGCAGAGCGATTGAAAAGCGGCGATCAGACCGCCCGCCTTGAGGTGATCGATAACGCCAACCATTATGCTGCCCTGCTGCGCCAGCACATCGGCAAAGAAGATCAAGTATTGTTCCCCATGGCTGACCAGATCATCCCGTTCGAGCAGCATGACGCTATTTTGAAGGGCTTCGAGCATGTGGAACACGAGGAGACCGGAGCGGGCGTGCACGAAAAATACCTGGCCCTGGCAGAGGCGTTGGAAAAGGAGGTCAGGAGTTGACCTTGCCAACAAATACCGCTGGCACGGGGCTTGGGGACCAGGTCGCGGTGGTTGCCAATGTGGTTTGGTCAACGTACGTCGCAATTGCAACGGCTTTGCTCGCAGTGCTGTTCAAACGATTGAGCCGACTCTCTGCTTATTGAAATCGTTTGGTTCAAAAAACAGAACCAAAAGACCCTCGCCGTTGTGCGAGAATTCCATGAGATCACGATGGGCATGGGCATGATGATGACCGCGACCGCTGTTGAGGAGAATCTTAATCAGTAGAGATTCGTATCGGACCATGATTCGCTTGAAACGCGTTTATGCTCCGCCCGAAATTACCGATGGCCGCCGCTTCCTGGTAGACCGTCTGTGGCCACGGGGGATCAAGAAGGAGGCTTTGAGGTTGGATGGATGGCTCAAAGATGCGGCTCGCCAGGGAGATATAACCCTGGTGTATGCGGCGCGCGATGAGCGGCATAATAACGCCATAGTCATAAAAGCCTGTCTGGAAGCATATCTGCATTCAGCGAAAGCAGAAACCCGGCGCAGTATTGAATAGAGTCTTGGGAAAATAACTGGGTTGTAAGAGGAGCGCGACAAAAAGGTATAATAAGATCAAACTGGTTCGATTCACTTGAGAGATAGGTGATGAGAAAAAACCGTATTGCAACCAAAATGGGTTTGATTTTTTCAAGCTTTGCCATTTTGGTCCTGGTTTCGCTGGGGGTGTCATTTTGGGGCTTAAACGCCCAAAAACTGGACGCGGTGGTCATCAACCTGGCCGGCCGCCAGCGAATGCTGGTCCAACAAATGAGGAGCCTGGCTGTTGATTTTGAAAATCAGGGAAAGCCAGAGCATCTGGCGGGACTCGAGGCAAGCCAGCAGATCTTCGAACAAACTATCCACGCGCTACGCATTGGCGGATCAGCGCCGTACTATGCCGGGGACAGCGTGGAGCTCCCCCCCACTCGCGCCAAGGATATTCTCAGCCAAATTGACCAGGTGGAGCAAACCTGGGAGAAATTCCGCGAAAATCTGGCTGTGATTCGCAGCGCCCCGCGCGGCAGCCAGGCTCTAACCCGTGCAGTGGATTCTTTAGATGACATTGCGCCTGAATTGCTCACCCAGGCAGACAACCTGGTGCATCTATACGAAACCAAGTCAACCGCTATAGTGAACTCTTTGCGCTGGGCGCAGCTTATTTTTCTCTTGAGCGCCCTGGCCTTGCTGCTCCGGGGTTTCTGGATCATCCATCATTCTGTCGTCCAGCCCTTACAGGAGCTCAGCGATGCCGCCCAGAGGATCGGCGGCGGAGACCTCCAGGCGCAAGTGCAGGTTCGAGGCAGCGTAGAGATCGAATTGCTCAGCGCGACAATGGAAGAGATGCGCGGGAAATTATTGACCTCGCAGAAAGAACTGCAAATCTGGGCCGCTAAGCTCGAGGAGCGTGTGTCCCAACGCACCCGGGAATTGGAAGCCTTGAACTCCGTCAGCCGGGAGGTCAGCTCTCGGCTGGATATTCAGCAGGTGCTGAACTCTGTGGTCGAAAAATCCCGCCAGTTGATGGAGGCGGACGTGGCTTTTTTGTGCCTGCTGGACGAGCAAAAAAACAGCTTAAGCCTGCAATCCGCCAGTGGAGCGCTGCACGCCATAGCTGCCAGCAGCACCACATTAGAGGCAAGCTGGGCAAGCCGGGTCATCGCCAGCGATCACGCGTTGCGCTACCAGGATGAGGGCTGCCTGAGCTGCTGCCAGATTGTGGATAAGTCCTACCGTGGCAGCCAGATCGCGGCGCCGTTGAAAATCGAAAACTCCGTGATCGGCGCTATGTGCGTGGCTTCCCAGCAGCCCGGTTTTTTCGTCGAGGATAGCCTCGGCTTGCTGACGCGGCTGGCTAATATCGCCGCGGTTGCCATCGAAAATGCGCGCTTGTACACCCGACTGGAGCGGTCAGCCGCGCTCGAAGAACGCCATCGCATCGCCGCGGAGATACACGATGGGCTGGCCCAAACCCTGAGGTTCCTGGCTATCTCGACTGAACAGGCTCGCGAACAATTGGAGAATAAAGAGATTAACCGCGCTGAAAAGACTCTCGCACGCATGCAAGATGGGGTCGAACAGGCTTCGCTGGAGGTCCGCCGGGCAATTGCCAGCCTGCAAGACGATTTCCCAACACAATACACATTACAAGAGCAATTAAACAGCCTGACCCAGGAAATGGCTGGGAGCAATCATAGCGTAGCCTGGGTAAACCGGGCCA
>Ga0209342_10005763_pt1 | contig 12624 bp, 10 predicted proteins | sample RifCSP16_2_FD_184023 | JGI IMG/M metagenome (GOLD analysis project Ga0209342, IMG submission 184023) | Soil microbial communities from Rifle, Colorado - Rifle CSP2_sed 16_2 (SPAdes) (version 2) | ecosystem: Environmental > Terrestrial > Deep subsurface > Rock core/Sediment | place: Rifle... | reverse complement strand
AGCGACTGTGAGACGCCCCGGAACCCCTCGCAGTTGCAGGGGATGATCGGGAGGTCGAGGTCCTTCGACGCCTGCTTGGCCACCGAGTTGATGTCGTCGCCGATGAGCCCCACCGGGCACTCGGAGAGGACCGAGATCCCCTTCGCCAGAGGGAAGAGCTCCTTCGCCTCCTTGAGCAGCACGGCCAGCTTCTTGTCGCCGCCGTAGACGATGTCCTTCTCCTGGAAGTCGGAGGTGAACTGCATCGCGAAGTTGGAGACGCCGACCTTGCCGGACATGAGATTTCGGCGGGTGCCCCACGAGTACCAGCCGCAGCCCACCGGGCCGTGCGAGACGTGCACCATGTCGCGGATGGGCCCCCACACCACGCCCTTGGCGCCGGCGAAGGCGCAGCCGCGCGCGCTCATGACGCCGGGGACCGTCTTCCGGTTCGACTTCACGCAGGCGGTGCACGACGACGCGTCGTTCGGGGCCAGGTGCGGGGTGCGCTTCTTCTTGCCCTTCTCCGGATACGCCTCGAGCGCCCGGTCGATCATCGACTGGGTCGACTCCTTGGTGATCCCTTCGATCTTCTTCACGCCACTCGACATGAATCGGCTCCCGCGGGGACGAGCCCCCGCCCTGCTGGTGTGAATGTCGGTCCGGGGGCCCCGGCCCTGGCTCAGGCGGTCACGGCCTCGGCCACGCCCACCGCGGCCTCGTCCTCGTCGGGGATGATGCCGTACTGCATGAGCAGCTCCTCCAGCTCCTCCATCTGGAGCGGCTTCGGCACCACCAGCATCTTGTTCTCGGAGATCTTCTTGGCGAGCGTGCGGTACTCCTGCGCCTGCTTGTGCTCCGGCGAGTACTCGATGACCGTCATCCGGCGCAGCTCGGCGCGCTGCACCTGGTTCTCGCGCGGCACGAAGTGGATCATCTGCGTGCCCAGGCGCTTGGCGAGCGCCTCGATGAGCTCCGCCTCGCGGTCCGTCTCGCGCGAGTTGCAGATGAGGCCGGCCAGGCGGACCTTCCCCGAGGTGGCGTACTTGAGGATGCCCTTGGCGATGTTGTTGGCCGCGTACATGGCCATCATCTCGCCGGAGACGACGATGTAGATCTCCTCCGCCTTGCCCTCGCGGATGGGCATGGCGAACCCGCCGCAGACCACGTCGCCGAGCACGTCGTAGAAGACGAAGTCGAGGTCGGGCGTGTAGGCGCCGTTCTCCTCGAGGAAGTTGATGGCGGTGATGACGCCGCGGCCGGCGCAGCCGACCCCCGGCTCCGGGCCGCCCGATTCGACGCACTTGACGCTCCCGTAACCAACCTTGAGGACGTCCCCGAGCTCGAGGTCCTCGACGGTCCCGCGCTCCCGCACGAGGTCCATCACGGTGTTCTGCGCCTTCGCGTGGAGGATGAGGCGGGTGGAGTCGGCCTTGGGGTCGCAGCCGACGATCATCACCTTCTTGCCGATCGAGGCGAGGCCGGCGACGGTGTTCTGCGTCGTCGTCGACTTGCCGATGCCGCCCTTCCCGTAGATCGCGATCTGCCTCATGTTCCCTTGCCTTCCTTTCGCGAGATGGCGCAATGCCGTCTCGAGCGGATGCGACATCGATTTCCTTCTGGGGTGAGCAAGGCACGTGCCGCTGGGACGCCGCGCCTCGGATCCGCCACCGCACGCAGCCATTTCGAGGGCGGCGACGGCCGGTGCGGCATTCGACCGCGTCCAGAACACGACCATCTGGTCGCAAACCCGACAATCCGTGGTACGGAACGCGACAACAGGACCCGAAACCGCACCCGCTCCCGCTCCCGAACCCGCGCCCGTGCCTGGCGCGCGCGGTGCACTACCCCACACACGGCACGAGATGAGTTCGTTCAACCTGTGCAACCTGCCGCCCTGGGCGATCGCCTCGCGCCATTTTTGCGATCACCCGCAAGACATCGAGATCCAGGGAGTCCGCGAGGCCAACCGGTTCCTGTTCGAGCTCCTGGACAGCCTCGATTCCCCCGACGAGCGCGCGCTGCGGTTCGACGCCTATCTCTCCGTCAAGTTCCAGCTGCACCGCTGGGAGTCCCAGACGACCCCCGAGGCGCGGCGGAGCCTCAAGAACGGGTATCTGAGGTTCCTGCGCGGTTGGGGGTTCGACTCGAACTCGATCGAGGGCGCGGCGCTGAAGGGGTGGGTGGAGAGCCGCATCGGGATCCCGCCCACGTTCCACAAGGAGCCCATCTCCGGCACGGGCTCCGACGCCTACTTCCTCTACGTCGTCGATCGCATGAACGGCAGCGCCAGGACCGCGGGCATCAACGACCAGCTCGACCTCCTCTACACCTTCACCCAGTACGAGCTGCGACGGCGGCTCGACGGCCAGCGCTGGGTCACGCTCTTCAGGGGCATCAACGACGCCCGCGAGCACGAGGTGGTAGAGCGCTCGGGCCCGCGCGACCTGGTCGTGCGCGCCAACAGCCTATCCTCGTTCACGGACGACTGCGAGCGCGCGTGGGAGTTCGGCACGACGGTGTGGGAGGCGCGCATCCCGCTCGCGCGCGTCTTCTATCTGGGCGGGCTCCTCCCCACGAGCATCCTCAAGGGCGAGCGCGAGTGGCTCGTCATCGGAGGCGAGCTCCCCGTGCGGCTGGTGCGGTGATCGCCCGCGCGTGGCGCGGCGTTTGCAAAGGCGGATCGGCGATTGCCCGAGCGGAGCATCCACCTACCCGACGTGCGCGAGCGCGCCCAGGCGGCGTTCCTCGGCCTCGCCGTGGGCGATGCCCTGGGTGCGACCGTCGAGTTCATGACGCGCTCGGAGATCCAGGCCGCCCATGGCGTCCACCGCGAGGTGGTGGGCGGCGGCTGGCTCCGGCTGCCTGCGGGCAAGGTCACCGACGACACCGAGATGTCGCTCGTCATCGCGCGCTCGATCGCGGCGCGCGGGGAGTTCGCCGCGCGGCCGGCGGCCGAGGGGCTCGCGGCCTGGCTGCGCAAGCACCCCGTCGACGTGGGCAACACCTGCCGGCGCGGGATCCAGCGCTTCATGGTCGAGGGCACGCTCGAGGCGCCCTACTCGCCCGGGAGCGCGGGGAACGGCGCCGCGATGCGCATGGTGCCGATCGCGCTCGCCACCCTGGGTGACGAGGCGCTCCTCGAGCGCCGCGCCGTGGAGCAGGGGCACCTCACCCACACGCACCCGCTGTCCGACGCTGCGTGCCTGCTCGTGGGGCAGCTCCTGCACCTCGCCGTCCTGGGGCAATCGCTCGGGCAGCTCCGGAGCGCGGCCGAGGAGGCCACGGTGCGCTGCGCGAAGCTGCGCTTCGAGCCCTACCGCGGGCTCGCCACCGGCTACGTCGTCGACACGATGCAGACCGTGCTCCACTGCTTCTTCAAGACGGAGAGCTTCGAGGCGTGCCTCGTCGAGACGGTGAACCAGGGCGGCGACGCCGACACCACCGGCGCCATCGCGGGCGCGCTCGCGGGCGCCTACTACGGGTTGGAGGCGATCCCCCGGCGCTGGACCCGCCGGCTCGAGCGCGCCGTCATGGCCGAGATCGCCGCGCTCGCGCCGACGCTGGTGGAGCTGTCGCCGCTGGGGAGGGGAGGAGCGCCAGCAGCGCGGTGATTCGTTCGACCGCGCCCCCGTTGACGTTCCGGCTCGACGAGGAGGCGAGGAGGACGGCGAGGAGCTACCTACTTTGCGTTCGCCGCGCCCAACCTGAGCCGCACCGGCTGCTTCGGGATGCGGGGCTTGGGCGCGGTCAGGCGGTCGAGGGTCGTCTTGGTACCGCGGAGCCTGTCGGACACGAGGTCTGCGAGCGTGTTCCAGACGCTGCGCTCGGCGGCGCGGTGGCTGTTCTCCCAGCGCGAGATGGTCTCGGGCGACACGTCGAGCAGGTCACCGAGTTCGGAAGCGCGCAGCCCGAGCGCCTTGCGGATGAACTTGAACGTGCCGCCATCCCGCAGCCCCCGTGCCATCGCCTCGGCACCAGCCAGGAGTTCAGCCCGGCCGAGGTCAGGTCCGCTCAGGAAGGACTCGCCGCATCCGCTGCACTTGATGGCCGAGACCCCGGTCACGCGGACGACGAGCGCCTCTGGCGACGAGGGAACGCGCACCTCCACCGCCTCCTTGGTCTCTCGCAGGTCGCCGCTCCGGCACGATGCGCACCGCTTCATGGCCTTGCTCCCAGCATCAGTACACCGTCACCACGACCACGCCCGACTCGATGAAGACGACGAGGATGAGTTCGTCGCCGTCCCGGTCATCACCGAACACCTGCCACCGGCCCTGGTCTGCCGCCTTGCATCTTCGGGCACCGGCGAGGGCATGACGTACATCCTCGTACTGCGCCCCGCGCTCGCCCATCCGCTCCCAGGCGTGGCGCAAGATGCGGATGCGGTTGGCTGTGGCGTACCCTCGAATGTCCACGAGTGCGGTGGCGGCATCCACCGCTTCAAGGTAGCGCCTACTTGCCGAAACGGCAAGTCCGAGGCCCCTCTCTCCGCGGGAGCCGTACGGCGTGTTCATCCTCAGCGGCCCGTCGATGAGGCACGACAGGCGCGCTGCCGCCATACTCGAGGTCATCGTCCCTCACCTCCAGCTCGCCTTCTCGCACGCCGTCGACGGAGGGGATGTACGCGCCCGCTCCGCCATGCTCTCCGGACGTGAAATGGAGGTCGCGCGCTGGCTCTCGCTGGCTCTAAGGAGGGGAAGAGCTCGTGGGAGATCTCGGTCATCCTCGGGATCAGCGAGAGGACGGTCGGTTTCCACGTCTCCAACATCCTCAGGAAGCCCGGCGCGACGAACAGGACCCAGGCCATGGCCATCGTGGCTCGGCTGGGTCTCATTGACTGATGGCGATCCGGCCGTCAGGTATCCGCTAATACGCCTCGCACCTACCTGGAGGATGGCATCCCCCTTGCTCCTCCGGACCGGGATGGATCGCCGCGCACTGCTCGAACTGGAGGCACTCCACGAGATCGGGAGCGTCCTGTTCCGCGACGGCGACATCAACAAGGCGCTCACCTCCACGCTCACCATCCTGCGCCTCGTGCTGGAGATGGAGAACGGGACCATCTCCCTGTTCGATCCGGTGACGGGCGAGGTCTTCATCGAGGCCGCGCCGGAGATGCGCGACGAGGAGCGGATCCTGGGGCGCCTCCGTCCCGGGGAGGGCGTCATCGGCCGGGTGTTCGCCTTGGGATTGCCCATGGTCGTGCCCGACATCGCGGCAGAGCCGATCTTCCTCAACCGGACGGGCTCCTGGCGCGACCTCGAGGAGGACCCGCGCGCGTTCGTGGGCGTGCCGATCCGCCACGGCCGCGAGACCCTCGGCGTCCTCACGATCGACCGCCGCCACCGCGCCGGCCCGCCCGTCTTCGACCGAGACGTGCGGTTCCTGTCGCTCGTCGCCGGGATGCTCGGCGCGCGCGTGCGGCTACAAGCGCTGGAGGCGCCGCGGCAGGGCACAGACCCCGACGACCCGGCGCCGCCAGCCCCGGGCACCCTCCTCGGCGTCATCGCCGTCAGCGCGCAGATGCGCGACATCATGCAGCAGGTCGAGCGCGTGGCGCGCAGCCGCGCCACCGTGCTCCTGCGAGGCGAGAGCGGCACCGGCAAGGAGGTGGTAGCCCGCGCGGTCCACGCCGCGAGCCCGCGCACCGAGCGCCCCTTCGTGGCGGTGAACTGCGCCGCCCTCCCGGAGTCTCTTCTGGAGTCCGAGCTGTTCGGGCACGAGAAGGGCGCGTTCACCGGCGCGGTCGCCACGCAGAAGGGGCGCTTCGAACTCGCGGACGGCGGGACCCTGTTCCTCGACGAGGTGGGCGAGCTCTCGCCGGCGGCGCAGGCGAAGCTCCTCCGCGTCCTGCAGGAGCGGCAGTTCGATCGCGTCGGCGGGCGCCGCCCGGTCACGGTCGACGTCCGCATCGTGGCCGCGACGAACCGCGATCTGGAGGACGCCGTCCGCCGCAGCGCGTTCCGGCTCGATCTCTACCATCGGCTCTCGGTGGTCATGCTCTCGCTGCCGCCGCTCCGGGAGCGGACCGAGGACATCCCGGCGCTGGCCGAGCACCTCCTGCGCGCCCTATCGGAGGAAAACGGCCGCCCGGTCACGCTGTCGCCGGACGGGATCGAGGCGCTCATGCGCTGCGGGTGGTCGGGGAACGTCCGGCAGCTTCGCAACTGCCTGGAGCGCGCCATGGTGACCACGGGGAAGTCGCGCCTCGGCGCAAAGGACCTCTGCATCGACCTCCACGCGTGCCTGCTCGAGCGCGTCGCCGGGCCGGCGCCGGCCGCGCACGCGCCGCTCCTGGCGCTCCCTGGCACCGGCACCTCCGCGGCTCCACCCGCCCTGGCGCCGGCGGGGGCCCGCTGGGCGCGAGCGGAACCGGACGACGAGCGGGAGCGGGTGCGCTCGGCGCTCGAGCGGTGCGGGTACGTGCAGGCGAAGGCGGCCCGGCTCCTCGGCTTGAGCGTGCGGCAGCTCGCCTATCGCGTGCGCAAGTACCGGATCGCCATCGAGCGGTTCTGACGATCAGCCCACCGCCTCCAGGATCAACTCGGCCGCGCGCGCCGCGCCGGCGAGGTCAGGGGGCGGGGGAATGGGCAGCTCCAGCGCGCGCCGCACCGGGCCGGCGAGGCGCCCCGCCATCAGCTCGCACGCCTCGACGTGCACACAGGCGAGGTAGCGCGGCATCTCCCGCACCAGGATCGGGTACTCGGGGAAGTCACCGCGATCGGTGTAGACGACGCGCGTCCCGGCGCCGATGGCGTCGGAGACGATGCCGTACCCGGGTTTCGTCACTACCACGTCGGCGGCGGCGACCACGTCCGGATAGTAGAGGCCGAGCGCATCGAGGCGGGCGATGCCCGTGTCCGCCGGGAGGATGAGCTGGAGCTCGCCCTCGTTCCCGAGAGCTTCGCGCGTGAGGCCCGGGAGGCCCAAGCCCCCGAACGAGAGGAGGACGGCTGGACGTCCGTCGAGGCCGAGCCGGCGCCGCGCCTCGGCCCGGGCGAGGCGTGGCCGGCGGGCGACGAGGCCCACGCGCTGGCGCCGGGGGAAGGCCGACAGGTCGCCCGCGAACGGCAGCTCCAGGAGGAGGCCCGCCTGACCGTAGGCGCCCGCGGCCCGCTCGGCAGAGCTGGCGAGCGTTGGCTGGCGCGCGGCGAGGTGGCGGTAGATCCAGTCCCAGGAGAAGTTGCCGAGGGCGAAGCTCGTCACTCCCGCGCGCGCGGCGGCGGCGAAGGCGAGCGCCGGGATGTCGCCCAGGACGGCGCACGCCCCGCTGGCCCTCAGGAACGCCACCTCGGTCTCGAGCCTCGCGTCCCACCCGGCGTCGAACTCACGGCACCGCTCGGCGGTCGTGGATTCGTCGATGACGAGCGCGTCCTTCTGGGCCAGCCCGACGTCACAGGCGGCGGCCCGGAACGAGAGGGGACCTGGGACCGTGCGCCGCACGAGCCACTCCGGGACGGCGCCCACGACCGTCAGCGGGAGCCTCGGCGCGCGGGTGCGCACTTCGCGCAGGACCTCGCAGCAGCGCGTGGCGTGGCCGAAGCCGTGGCCCGAGAGGTAGGCGATGAGCATGGGGCCGCGTGCTATGGGCTGCCGGCGCGCACCGCGAGGCGCGCCAGCGCCAGCCCGAGCGCGCCCGAGGCGAGACACGCCGTGAGCGTGATCCCCATGTTCAGGAGCGCCCGCCCCACCAGGCCCTCCTCCAGGAGGTGCAGCGTCTCGTAGTTGAACGAGGAGTAGGTGGTGAAGCCACCCATGATCCCGGTGGTGAGGAAGAGCCGCGCGGGGGGCGAGATGGCCGCGGTCTCGAGCGAGAGCCCCATCACCACCGAGATGAGGAAGGAGCCGACGACGTTCACGATCAGGGTCCCGCGGGGGAAGTCGGGTCCCCACGTGGTGGCGGCCCAGCTCGCCACCAGATATCGGGAGACGGAGCCGAGCGCGCCGCCGAAGAAGACGAGGACGACATTGCTCACCCGCGAGAGAACTACATGGACGGCGCCGCCCCGGCAAGCCGGCGGCTCGCTCGCGTCAGGGGGCGTACGCGCCGCGGGCGCAGCCGCCGCTTGGATGGCCGCTCGTGACCCGAATGGATATCGCCACCGACCTGGCGCGTCATGACACCCTATGCACCGAGGTGGCATCGATGACTCGCACCCATGGCGCACATGAGTTGATGTAGATCAGCACGACACGGGGGAGGCAGCGCCTCCGCCTTCGACCAGGGAGAGGACGCATGGTGGACACCGCCAGGACCGTCGTCAGGACCGATGGCCGGCACGAGTCCGTTCACGAGCTGATCGCCTCGCCCGACTTCAAGAGGCTCGTCGCGAGGCGATGGAGCGTGAGCGGGATCTTGCTCCTCCTGCTCTTCGCCTCGTACTACGGATACGTCGTCATCCTCGGGTCGAGCCCCGAGGTGATGGCCCGGCGGATCGGCGAGTTCACCACCCTCGGCATCCCCATCGGCGTCGGGGTCATCGTCTTCGCCTTCATCCTCACGGCCGTCTACGTGGCCTGGGCCAACTGTCGCTATGACCCCGAGGTGGAGCGCCTGAAGGGTCGGTTGAAGCCGAGGTAGCGAGCGCTTCACCGCGGCCCCACCTCGACGCGAGGAGCCCATTCATGCCCGCGCAAGCAACGGTCGAGACCACGCTCGGTAATCCGTCAGCCGCGTCGATCGGCTTCTTCTTCCTCATCGTCGCCGTCACGCTACAGATCACCTACTGGGCCGCCAAGAGGACGAGGACCTCGAAGGAGTTCTACGCGGCGGGGCGGAGCGTCTCGGCCCTGCAGAACGGGCTCGCGCTCGCCGGCGACTACATGTCGGCCGCGAGCTTCCTCGGCATCTCGGGCATGGTCGCCATGAGAGGCTATGACGGCATGATCTACGCCACCGGCTGGCTCGTGGGCTGGCCCGCGCTCATGTTCCTCGTCGCCGAGCCGCTCCGCAACCTCGGGAAGTTCACCTTCACCGACGTGGTGGCGTTCAGGCTGAGGCAGGGCCCGGTCCGCGTCGCCTGCGCCATCGGCGGCATCCTCACCGTGCTCACCTACACCATCGCGCAGATGGTCGGCTCCGGGGCGCTCATCAAGCTCATGTTCGGGATCCCCTACGAGCTCGCGGAGATGATCGTCGGGTGCGTGATGCTCGCCTACGTGCTCTTCGGTGGCATGATCGCGACGACGTGGGTGCAGATCATCAAGGCCTGCCTCCTCCTCTTCGGGGTGACGGTCCTCACGGTCCTGGTGCTCTACAAGTTCGGCTTCAATCCGGGCAATCTGTACGCCGCGGTCTCCGCCACGTACGGCCAGGAGGCGCTCGAGCCCGGCGGCCTCGTCACGAGTCCCCTCGAGGCGGTGTCGCTCGGCCTCGCGCTCATGCTCGGCCTCCTGGGCCTCCCGCACATCCTGATGCGGTTCTACACCGTGCCCGACGCCAGGGCCGCCCGGAAGTCCGTGCTCTACGCCACCGGCCTCATCGGCTACTTCTACTGCATCATCCCCATCGTCGGCTTCGGCTCCGCGGTGCTCGTCGGACGAAGCGTGATCAGCGGGATCGACAAGGGCGGCAACATGGCCGCTCCGCTCCTCGCCGAGCTGCTCGGCGGCACGCCCTTCTTCGGCTTCATCGCCGCGGTCGCGTTCGCCACCATCCTGGCCGTGGTCGCGGGGCTCACCCTGGCCGGAGCGTCCGCCTTCTCGCACGACATCTACGTCTCGCTCATCAAGCGCGGCAAGGCGACGGAGGACGAGCAGGTGCAGGTGGCGAAGATGGGCACCTTCTTCTTCGGGGTGCTCGCGGTGCTCCTCGGCATCCTCTTCAAGGGCCAGAACGTCGCCTTCATGGTCGGCCTCACCTTCTCCATCGCCGCCAGCGCCAACTTCCCGGCGCTGCTCCTCTCGGTGCTCTGGAAGCGATTCTCGACCTGGGGCGCGGTGTCCTCGGTCCTCGGCGGCACCTTCGTGTCCATCGGCATGATCGTCCTGTCGCCGACGGTCTGGGTGGACATCTTCCACTACGAGCGCGCGATCATCGGCCTCAGGAACCCGTGCATCGTGTCGATGACCGTCTCCTTCGCGCTCGGGTTCATCGTCTCGCTCCTCACCCCGGAGCCCCAGGCGCAGGCGAAGTTCGAGGAGGAGAAGCTCCGGGTGTACCTCGGCATCGGCGCCGAGTGACCTCGAGATGCGGTATCTCTGCCCGGGGAGGTCACGATGCGCCGCACCGAAGTCGAGCCCGAGGGGACGCCGGCCAGGCTCCAGGGCGCCCTGGAGCAATTCCCGGAGGACCTGCGATGGCTCCTGGAGAACGTCCCGTGCCTCTCGACGGGCCCCATGCGCGCGGACGAGGAGGCGATCGTCGCCCTGGCGGCCGGACTGCGCAGGGTGGCGAGGGATCGCCAGCTCGTGCTCGCGGACCGCGAGTCGGAGCTGGTGGTGGCGCGGCTCGACGTCCCGGGCTCCATCTTCGACACCCTGCAGCACATCCCCGATCGGCGGATCTCGTGCGCCGAGATGTCGCACTCCCGAGCGCCGGCGCCGGGCACCGACCTGCTGCTGGAGATCCAGCGCTACGAGTTCGACCGCAAGTCGGAGGCGCAGATCTCCGGCGCGGGCGACGCCGTCATCCCCGAGCCGATCCGCCAGGCCGTGGACGCGGCGCTCTCGGAGCTCGACCCGCCGGTCGCACGGCGCGAGGCCGACGAGACCCTGCGGCTCCTCTGGCTCAACAACGAGCGGTTCGTGCGGCTGGCGCCGCCGCGCCAGGTGGCGCAGCTCCTCTGGCTCTTCCGGCAGGGCGAGGCGCACTGCGGGATCTTCCTGCACGCGGAGGACGAGGGCGAGCCTGGAGCGGAGGAGACGCACATCCTGTTCGCGGTGCGGAACCCGCCGCAGCGCTCCTTCCTGCCTCAGGTCGTGGAGGTGCTGAACGCCCTCGACGTGGGGGTGCGCCGGTCCCTCGTATTCACCATCAGCACCGGGGCGCACTCGTACTTCCTGGGGAGCTTCCACGTCCAGCACCGCCAGGGCACGTCGCTCGCGCTCGACCCCGAGCTCCTCCGGCGCGTGCGCCGCCAGCTCTTCAGCACCCTCATCCTGGCGGTGGAGTCGCCGGCCTACCGCGACTTCGTGCTCCCCGGGCTCATGAGCGGGGAGGAGGCGGCGCTGGTCAACGCCTTCGTCGGCTTCTGCCACACCAGCCTCGCCCACAACCAGCCGCACAGGTACACGCTCGAGGACGTCATCCGGGCCTTCCACCTCGACCCGGAGATGGCGCTCTCCCTGGTGCGGCTGTTCGAGCTGCGCTTCGACCCCGAGGTCCGGGATCGGGAGGCGCGCTGGCCCGCCGAGCTCGCCAGGATGGAGCGGGAGATCGAGACCTACAACACCGGGCACCGGATGCTCGACGAGTTCCGGCGCTCCATCTTCCAGGCGACCCTCACCTTCGTCCGGCGGACGCTCAAGACGAACTTCTTCGTCCCCGAGAAGCACGCCCTCGCCTTCCGCCTCGACCCTGCCTACCTCGCCGACCTGGGGCCGGACTTCACCGCCGACCTACCGCCGGAGCGGCCGTTCCGGGTGACCTTCTTCTTCGGGCGCAGCGCGCTGGGGTACCACGTCGGCTTCTCCGACATCGCGCGCGGCGGGTGGCGGACCATCTTCACCCAGAGCCGCGACGACTACGTCACGGTGGCCAACACGGTCTTCCGGGAGACCTACGTCCTCGCCCACACGCAGCACCTCAAGAACAAGGACATCTACGAGGGCGGCTCCAAGATGGTGGCGGTGCTCCGCTCCTCCGACCTGCGCAAGGAGTGGCTGAACCGGCGCCTCTACACCGTGCAGCACGGGTTCATCAACGCCTTCCTCGACATCTTCGTGACCGAGGGGGGAACGGCGAGGGACCCGCGGGTGGTGGACCACTACGGCGAGGACGAGCCCATCGAGCTCGGGCCGGACGAGAACATGCACGACTCGATGATCGAGACCATCGCGGCGCTCTCGGCCCGGCGCGGCTACCTGCTCGGGACCGGCGTCATGTCGAGCAAGCGGGTGGGCATCAACCACAAGCAGTACGGGGTGACCTCGACCGGCCTGGTGACCTTCGCCGAGGTCGCCATGCGCGAGCGCGGCGTGGACATCCACCGCGACCGGTTCGCGGTGAAGTTCACCGGCGGACCGAACGGGGACGTGGCCGGGAACGCCATCCGCATCCTCCTCGAGCGATGCCCCGGGGTGGAGATCCGGCTGGTCGTGGACGGGGCGGGCGCGCTCTACGACCCGAGGGGGCTCGACCGCGGCGCCTTGTCGGAGATCGTCCTGCGCGCGGACGCGGATGCCTTCGACCCGGCGCGGCTGTCGGTCGGTGGGTTCCTCCTCTACCGCAACGCGCGAAGAACGGAGGGCCTGCGCGAGCTCCACCGGCGGGTGGAGATGACGGAGAAGGGCCTCGAGGAGCGCTGGGTCACCCTGGACGAGTTCCACAACGAGTACGATGAGCTGCCGTTGACCGTCGCGGCCGACCTGTTCGTGCCGGCGGGAGGGCGCCCGGAGACGATCGACGCGAGCAACTGGCGGCGCTTCCTCGGAGGCGACGGGCGGCCCACGGCCGGGGTGATCGTCGAGGGCGCGAACCAG
>Ga0209342_10005762_pt1 | contig 12626 bp, 9 predicted proteins | sample RifCSP16_2_FD_184023 | JGI IMG/M metagenome (GOLD analysis project Ga0209342, IMG submission 184023) | Soil microbial communities from Rifle, Colorado - Rifle CSP2_sed 16_2 (SPAdes) (version 2) | ecosystem: Environmental > Terrestrial > Deep subsurface > Rock core/Sediment | place: Rifle... | reverse complement strand
TCGCTCGCGCCACGCAGGCCATACCCGATCAGCGCGTCGACGACGATGCTCGACCGACGCAGCGCAACACCAGCCTCACCCCGCGCGAGCGACTGCGCGCCCGCCGCCTGCAGGATGCCCATCTGGCTTCGCGCGGCTCCCGTGAGCGCCGCGTGGTCACGGTCCAGCGCGATGCTCACTGCGATCCCGCGATTATGCAGGTGACGCGCGCAGCAGAGCCCTCCACCCCCGTTGCCGCCCGACCCCGCCAGCACCGTGACCTTGCGCGACGCCGGGCCGGCGGGCCCTCCTGCCCCGAGCAGTTCCATGACGTGCGCCGCCAGGATGCGGCCGGCGTTTTCCATCATCTGCAGGATGGAAAGGTCGAATTCCTCCACCGCGATGCGGTCGATCTCGCGCATCTGGTCGGCCGTGACGGTGGGGACGACGATGCCGCTGGGTGTCCGGAAGGCCACGACGGGCTAGGCCCCGCCCAGTCGCGCCCGCGCGCGCAGGTACGCGTGTACCGTGCTGATCAGGGCGGCGTGGCTCCACGTGAGAGGGCTAACCGAGAGCGGCGTGCCGTCGTGCGGGTGGATCTGCTCGGCCAGGACGCCACTGCGCAGCGCGTGGTCGCAGGTCCACTTCAGGAGATCGAGCGCCGCCTGCAGCTCTTCCGCCCGGCGGGCGGTTTCTGCGTACCACTGCGCCAGCCAGAGGGTGCAGATGAACCAGGGATTGCCGGGGACGGCGGCGTCCGGGCTGACGCGGTAATACTGATCGCCTTCGTAGCGGGCGAGGCCGCCGACCTCGGTCTTCACCCAAAGTCGCTCCCGGATGACGGACATCGTCTTCGTGATGCGCGAGTCGTCGGGCGGGTACATGCCGAAGAGCCAGAGGCCGGCGATGGACGCGTCCACCGTCCGATCCACCGCCCACGAACCATCCGCCTGGCGGTTGATCATGCGCACAAATCGCTCGTCCTCGCGGCGCCACAGGTGCGTGTCGGCGCCCTTACGGATCTCATCTGCGGCACGGCGGTACCCGGCAGCGAGCTCACGTTCACCAAAGGCGTCAGCGAAGTGGGCGGCGGCCTGGAGTCCGCCCCAGGTCGCCCCCACCGTCCAGGCGTGCACGCCGCGCCGCTCCTCCCACAGGTCCCACGAGGGCTGGGGTAGCCCGGTCTCCATGTCGCGGTAGGAAACCATCCAGTTCGCCCCGCGCACGACGAGTCCACGGTAGAGCGGCTTGATGAACTCCACCTCGCGGAAGCGGGAGAAGTGGCGCCACAGTGCCCAGAGCACCAGGGCCGTTTCGTCCTCCTGCACGGGGAGTTCCTTGCGCCCATCTTGATACCAGCCGTGCCACGATGACGCGATGGACCCGTCGGGATTGTACTTGTGCAGCAGATACCCTTCCGGGGTGATCACCTCGTGGCAGAGGTTGAAGAAACGACGCGTGACCTCGGCGTAGCCGGCGTCGGTGAGGGCGTCGGCGACCAGCGCGCCGTCGCGCGGCCACATGTAGGCGTAGGTGTCGCGGGCGTAGCGGGCGATGTCGAAGTCGTTGGCGGCGATAATCGCCCCGCCGTTGTCGATCTGGCTGCGCAGGATGAGGAGGCTGCGCCGGTAGACGTAGGGCACGATGGAGGGGAGATCGCCGAAGCCCTCGTCCTCCTTGGTCACCCAGAGGGTCCAGTAGTGCCGCGTGCGCTCCAGAAATGCCGGCGGCCCCTTCTGCCGGAGGGCGCGGTTGATGCGGGTGACCTCCTCGAAGTTGGCCCCCACGGCGATCCAGTACCAGCCGGTGGCCTGGCCGCGCGCCGGCACCCGCAGGTGCAGGGCGACTGCGGAGTCTACGCTGCCTTGCGCCACAGCGTTCCCGGAGAGCACGCCATCCTCGGCGTCGCGCCAGGTCCCCTCTCTCCCCTGGAATTCCTTGATCCCCACGGCCCACTGGTCCACGCCCAGGTCCCACCCGTCGGCGGCGGCCCGCGCGGCGTTGATCATGAACCAGCGCTTCCCTTTGTAGTGGAAGACCGCGCGCCGCTCCGGCTCGTAGTAGGCGGAGTCGCCCACCTCCGTGCCGCTGATATGGAAGTCCTGGCAGAAGAAGAACCGGACCTCGCGCTCGCGGTCGGCGTCATTGGACACGACCAGGCGGCGCAGGTAGAGGTTCTCGTGGAAGTCCACGGCGTCGTTGCACATCACGCGCACGCCGAGTTCCGGGTGGTGGAGACTCACCTGCGTAACGAGCGTGTCGGGTGCGTAGTCGAGCGAGCGCTGCCAGCCGGGATGGTCGATCCAGCGGAACTGTCCGCCCACCCAGACGCCGAAGCGGAAGGGATGACCCGGAGAATGGTCCTCCTGTCCGACGTGCGGCCAGTAGAGGTCGCGCAGTTGATAGGTCTGGTCGAAGTTCACCAGGAGCGAGCCGTTACCGACCGGGATGTCCCGCGGCATCGGTGGGTTTAGCGATCCGGCAGAATCGCGGACATGGGCACCCTATTTCGTGCCGGCCTGCCGTCATCCCGCCGCATCGGTCTCCGGATACGCCACGTCGCGCATGGCGGCGGCCGTGGCGCGCAGGCGCTCAAGTTCCTCCCGCACGGCCGCCACGACATCATCCAGCGGGAGCACGTGGACCTCGTCCCGGTCACGCCCCTTCAGTTCCACGCCGCCCTGCTGCAGCGAGCGTCCGCTGAGGGTCAGGCGCAGCGGCACCCCAATCAGGTCGGCGTCGGCGAACTTCACGCCGGCGCTCTGGTCGCGATCGTCGTACAGCACGTCGGCGTCCGCCGCGCGCAGCGCCGCGTAGAGGGCGTCGGCCTTCGTCGCGGCATCGGGATCGCGGCCGGCCAGCAGGATCAGGTGGACCTCAAAGGGGGTAACGGCGATCGGCCAGCGGAGGCCCCGGGCGTCGTGGTGGGCCTCCGCAATGCAGGCCATCAGCCGCCCCACGCCGATGCCGTACGAGCCCATGACGATGGGCCGGCTCTGCCCATCCGCATCCCGATACTTCGCCCCCAGCGCCTCCGCGTAGCGCGTCCCCAGCTGGAAGATGTTCCCGACCTCCACGCCCCGCGCCAGCCGCAGCGGACTCTCGCAGCGCGGGCACGGGGACCCGGCGTCGGCCTCGGCGATGTCGGTCACGACGTCGGGGGTGAGATCCCGGCCCACATTGACGTTGCGGAGGTGAAATCCCTCTTCGTTGGCCCCGGTGACCAGGTTGGGCGAGGCCGCCGCCAGATCATCGACTACGACCAGTGCGGAATTGCGCGCCAGGCCGACTGGCGACGCGTACCCGGGCACCCCGCCGGCGGCCCGGATGGCCTCGGCAGTGGCGGGCCGCAGCCAGCGGGCCTTCACGGCGTGGCTCAACTTGGTCTCGTTGAGGCTCATATCGCCGCGGACCAGGCCCATCACGAGAACTTCCCGGGTCTCCCGCTCGCCGCCCCGGACCGGCACCGCCGCCGTCAACAGGACGACCTTGGCCGTCCGGCTTTCCGGGATGTTCAGCATGCGGGCCAGCGCCGCGATCGTCTCCGCGCCGGGCGTGGCCACTTTCTCCAGGGTCCCCGGTTCTTCGGCCGGCGGCGCCGGCTTGTGAAAGCGGGCGGCCTGGCGGTTCGCCGCGTACCCGCAGTGATCGCAGAGGACCAGTGTGTCCTCCCCGATCTCCGTGAGGAACATGAACTCGTGCGCCACCCGGCCGCCCATCATCCCGGTGTCCGCAGCCACGGCAGAGACCATTGGCAACCCGACGCGCTGGAAGATGCGGAAGTAGGCCCGGTAATGGTTGCGGTACTGGCGCTCCAGCCCGGCGGTGTCCGCGTCCAGGCTGTAGGAGTCCTTCATCGTGAACTCGCGCACGCGGATCAAGCCGGCGCGCGGCCGGGGGTCGTCGCGGAACTTGGTCTGGATCTGGTAGATGAGCAGCGGTAACTGCCGGTAAGAACGCACGTCGCTGCGCGCCAGGTCGGCGACGACCTCCTCGTGGGTCATGGCCAGGACCATGTCCCGCCCGGTGCGGTCGGCAAACCGCACCAACTCCTCGTCGATGTCGTACCAGCGCCCGCTGCGCTGCCAGAGTTCGCCGGGGTGGACGACCGGCATGGTGATCTCCTGCCCGCCGATCGCGTCCATCTCCTCGCGGATGATCTGCTCGATCTTCCGCATGACGCGCACACCAAGCGGCAGGTAACTGAAGATCCCCGCGGCCAGTGGGCGGATGAAGCCGGCCCGCAGCAGCAGCCTGTGGCTGGCCACTTCGACCTCGGCCGGCGCCGTGCGCAGCGTTTCGCCGAACAGGTGGGACAGCCGCATCAGTAGGCTCGGGCGTAGTAGACGGTTGCCCTCACCGGCTGTCCGCAGACGATGCAGTTCCCTTCGGGCCGATCATCCAGCGGGATGACGCGTGGCGAAGCGCCGGTCCGGTCGCGAATGGTGTCTTCGCAGGATTGGCTCTGGCACCACCCCACGCGGACAAAGCCGCGGCGGGCTTCGATCAGCGCCGCGATCTCGTCCACGCTCCGCGCGTCGCTGATGTGCTCGTCGAGGAAGTACCGGGCGCGGCCGAGCATGTCGCTCTGGATCTCCGCGAGCGCTCGCTCCACCGTCTCGACCAGCCCGTCCTCAGAGACGCTGACCTTTTCCCCGCCGGGGCGGCGGGCCAGGACGACCTGCCGGCGCGCCAGGTCGCGCGGACCGATCTCCAGGCGCAGCGGCGCGCCGCGCATCTCCCATTCGTTGAACTTCCACCCCGGCGTGTACTGCTCGCGGTCGTCCAGTTTGACGCGCACCCGCTGGCCTAACCGCGCGGCCAGTTCCGCCGCGTGCTGCGCCACCGCCCGGCCGTCCTTCCCCAGGATCGGCACGATCACCACCTGGTAGGGGGCGATCTCCGGCGGTAGGACCAGGCCGCGGTCGTCACCGTGCGCCATGATCAGCGCGCCGATCAGCCGCGTCGTCACCGCCCAGGAGGTGGTCCAGACGTACTTCTCCTGATTGTCCTGGTCGAGGAACACCACGTCGAAGGCGCGGGCGAAGTTCTGCCCGAGGAAGTGCGCCGTCCCCGCCTGGATGGCCTGGCGGTCCGGCATCAGCGCCTCCAGCGTGTAGGTGTTGTCGGCGCCGGCGAACCGTTCGCTTGGGGGCTTCACCCCGGCGATCACCGGGATGGCCAGGACGTTCTCCACGAGGTCCTTGTAGATGTTGAGGATCAGCCGGCACTCCGTGTCCGCATCGTCGCTGGTGCGGTGCGCGGTGTGCCCCTCGTGCCAGAGGAACTCACGGGTGCGGAGGAAGAGGCGCGTCGCCTTCTCCCAGCGCACGACGCTGTTCCACTGCAGCAGCAAGAGCGGCAAGTCGCGGTAGGACTGGATCCACTTGGCGTACATCGGCATGATGATCGCCTCGGAGGTGGGGCGCACCGCCAGCCGCTCCTCCAGCGGCTCGTCCCCGCCCTGCGTCACCCAGGCCACCTGTGGCGCGAACCCCTCTACGTGCTCGGCTTCCTTCTTCAACAGTCCCTCCGGGACGAGGACGGGGAAGTACGCGTTCATGTGGCCGGTAGCCTTGAAGCGCGCGTCCAGCCAGCGCTCGATGCCCTCCCAGAGGGCGAAACCGTAGGGCCGGATGACCATCATGCCGCGCACCGGCGAGTAGTCGGCCAGTTCCGCCCGCAGGCACACCGCCGTGTACCAGTCGGAGAAGGCCTCCGCTTTGCTGGGGATCTCCTTGACGTATTCCATGGTCATGGTAGTTCGACGCTCCTTCGCCCAAACAAATACACCCCGCCCGGAGGGACGGGGTGCGCCCGTGGTACCACCCTGATTCCGGCACCCTCTGCGGTACCGGCACTCTTACCCGGTCACGGCGGGTTCCCGGCGCGGCCTCGGCTAAGGCTCACGCTCGGCTCGGAGGCTGGGTTCGGCGCAGCGCGCGGACCGGGCTCACACCCTCCCCGGATCGCTCGTCCGGACGCGGGCGCCTACGCGCCCTCCTCATCGCCCAAGTACCCCTATTTGTACCAACCCGGCCCGGGGGCCGTCAATGCGGGCCGCCGGTCGCCCAGGGGCGCGCCCGTGGGCCGGGGAAACTACCGCCGGAGTTCAGACCGGTCAACCACACCGCGGCAGCTCAATTGTGATCGGGGCGTTGAAGTCGTAGTAGTCGACCACGGCCGTGGTGTTGCCGCCGCTGTCCATGACCTCCAGCCGTCGCGGCAGGCCGGTCTCGACCAACACGTGGAGGCGATGCGTCGTGGGGCGTCCCTGGACGACCTGTGTGTACTGATATCCCTGCGTCCGGGTCCCCTCGATAGAGGACTCGCCAAGGCGCGTAATCGTCACCTCATCCGGGGTAGCCGGCTGCTGCGGCCGCAGCGATGCCGCCTGAGTGGGGGGGACACACTGCCATGTGGCGGGGATGCCGGGAGAGAGAATCCGTAGTCGGGTCTCGCTTCCCACGGTGATGAACTCGAAGGTGACGTTGCCCATCTGCTGCACGACGCGTAACCGGTCGGGCGGGACGACCTCGTTGACCACCACCGTGGTCACGCCGGGCGCCGTAATGCGGGCCCGGTAGGAGCGGAGCTTCCCCAGACGGTCAAAGGCCGCCTGAACCTCCTCCCAGGCCCGGGCGTCTCCGTTGACCTTCGTCTGGGCGCTTGCGGCGGCGGCGGCTAACAACAGCAGTACCACAACCGCCGGCACACGTCTCACCATCAAACGCATCCCCCTGATTGAAGACCAGCGGTGGCTAACTTCGGGTGGCGGCGCCGCCATTCCTGGTGGGCGGCAGCTGGACGAGCAGCCGCTCCGCCGGGGCGAACCCAATGTTGAAGGCCACTACCCGGGCCTCCGCGTCCAGGATCACGGTACTGGGGACGCTGAAGATCCCGAAGGTGCGGGCGATCTCCCGCTCGGTCAGGACATCGACCTCACGGATTTCCACCCGATCACCCAGGCGGGCGGCGAGTTCCGCCAGCGCCGGACGCTGCGCGGCGTGACAGGCTGCACAGTCCGCCGACGTGAACGCCAGCACCAGGGGGCGGCCGGACGGCGTCACGCCGGGGGCCCGGCCGCGCCGCAGGCGCGCCGTCAGCACGCGGGGACGCGTCGCCGCCCAGAGCGCGACCAGTACGGCCACCAGCAGAATCACGCTGAGGACGAGCAATCGCTCGCTCATGCTATAGGCTCTCTGCGCACCAGGCCGGCGCGCCGCAACTGGTAGAAGAGGAAACAGCCGGCGCAGAAGTTCCAGAGGACGTTCACCGCCGCCAGCACGGCGACGAGCGCGGCCAGCGCCCAGCCCACGGCCGCAACTCCGCCGTAGAGCGCGGCCGCCGCAGCCACGAGGAGTACGCCGCCTACGCCCTGCGCGAACCGGTGCGGCGCGGGTTCGTCTGCCACCAGGTTGGAACGGACGATGCGCAGCGGCAGAATCACAGAGCGGTAGGCCAGGCGAATCGGGCCCCACACTGGCCAGGCAACGTTGGCCAGCAGGACCGCAGCCAGCAGCGGAACCAACCAGACGAGATCAAAAAGCCAGGCGATCGCGACCATCAGAACGATGGTCACCTGACCGAACTTGATGGCGTTGTGATCAACCTGCGCGCGGGCCATGGCCACACCTCCGTCAAGACGCGATGAAGTAATCGCGGCGGAGACCGTGGCGGCCTAGGTTTGGGGAGTCTGACGTCAGGCGGTTAGGCCTGGGGAAGGGCGAAGGCACGCCACGGCCTCCGCCCGGGACAGATGCACTGCCGGGGCGCGTACGGGTTGAACTGCAAGGATGCGTTCACCGACGGTTTTGCTCGCTGGGCGTGTTGGTTCTCAAGGTAGCACCGGCGGAGTCGTTGTCAAGCGCGCTGCAGGACCCCGCGCACCCAGGACAGCGCCTCTTCCACCATCTGATCGGCCGCGGCGCGGTCGCCCGGAGGCGGCGGAGGCAACGGCGGCCCGAAGATCACCCGCACCCGCGCCGGCCGGGGAATGTAATGCCCTAGCGGCAGCGCCCGCGCCGTCCCCAAGATGGCCGCGGGGACGGTGGGGACGCCGGCCCGCGCGGCGATCACGCCGGCACCCGGCTTCAGCGCCCCGCCCTCCGGGGAAACCCGGCCCTCGGGGAAGATCGCCACGAGCGCCCCCGCCTCCAGCGCCCGCACAGCCTCTTTGACTACCGAAAGGTCGACCTGGCCGCGGCGCACGGGAATCGTCCCGTAGGCGCGCATCGCCCACCCCACCAGCGGCATCGTCAGGAACTCGGCGGCGCCGACGAACAGCGCGCGCCGGGGGAGCGCCGCCCCCAGCACGACCGGGTCGAAGGCGCTGGGGTGATTGGAGACGATGAGCGCCGGACCCGGGGGGATGTGCGCGGCACCTTCAATCCGGAAGCCGAAAAACAGACGCAGCAGGAGCCGGACGGTGTGGTAAGTCAGCCGGTAAAGCGGAGTTTCACGCGGGACCAACTACTCGTCGGCGCCGGGATTGGCTTTGGGCTGCAGTGCCTGTTCGGCGGGGTCGGCGGCCTGAGGGCGAAACCCCGGGATCATCTGCGCCACCGCCCGAAAGAGCACCGCAAGACCGGCCACCGCCCAGGAGAGCGGCTTCAGGATGTAGATGAAGAGGAGGTCGACGTACCCGAGCGCCCGCTTCAGCCAGATCAGCCGGCGGCCCAATCGCTGGAAGGCCGCGCTGCGCCCGTACCAGAGCGTCAGGACCAGGATGGAGAACGAGATGAGGAAGCGCTGCACGTCGGAGGGGCGGACGTGATAGCCGAACCAGGCGAAGGCATCCTCCACGATCAGCCCCAGCCCGATGCTCAGCACCAGCAGATATGCCGCCGCCTCCAGTACCGGATAGCGTTCGATCAAGTAGACGAAGATACCGGCGGCGAAACGCATGGTGACGATGCCCAGGGCCACCCCGGTCATGACCACCCAGAACTCCCGCGAGAGCGCCACCGCGGCGACGACGTTGTCCAGGCTGAAGGCCAGGTCGGCCAGTTCCACCCCCAGGACCACCGACCAGAAGGTGCGTCCCATCTTGGGCAATGGGTCCCCGCGCGCCTCCGCGGCGGCCGCACGCGCCTCGGCCGGCGTTTCCCCCAAGTGGTCGACGGCGAGCTTGATCAGGTAGAGGCCGCCCAGCAGCAGCAGCCAGCGGTTCTGGATCACCCAGGTCGCGATGAAGAGCATCGACCCGCGGCCGAGGTACGCGCCGAGCAGCCCGACCTTCAATGCCGCCGGACGCTGCCCGCCGAGCAGGCGGTGGATGGGTCTCTGCAGGAAACGCAGGAAGCGCGGCCAGGGGATCGGGTCGTGCCGGGGCAGGTGCGAGACCATCGCCCCCAGCACCGCCGCATTATCAATGGAGAGAATGCCCTCCAGATAGATGAGCTGGAGGATGATCAGCAGGACGGAGATGAAGTCGCGATCCACTCTTTGAGTGTACCTTAGGCAGACGCGCGCCGGGAACCGCTAGACGAAGAGCGTGCGCAGAAACAGCAGGCCGACCATCAGGCCCAGCAGCACCAACGCGGCGAGCCCGAAGATCTCCTCGAGCAGCGCCACTTGCCACACCACCGCGGCGATGAGCCCGCCCACGCTGACGATCAGCAAGGCGACCAGCACGACTAGCCCTCGGTCGATCGGCGTCGGTCCCGCAAACCACAGGCGATGTGGTTCCTCCGCACTCTCCTCGGCGAGGTAGTAGGGGACATCGCTGACCACGGTGACCCGCGTCCCCTGCCGGCGGCGGAAGTACAGCGCCGCTTTCATCATGAACGCGTTCTGGTTGTGCAGCAGGAAGTGCCACCAGCGGGAGGGCACGAACTCGGGCAGGACGACGGTGAGCTGCTGGTCGAAGCCCACCTCCCACTCCAGGTCGTCCAGGTACTGCAGGAACGGCCGCAGCACCGAGCGGTAGGGCGACTCCAGAACTTTCAGCGGGACCCCCACGCCCCAGCGCTCCCACTTCGTGCGCACCTCCGCGGTCTCCCGTGGGTCGATGTCCACGATCACGGCTGTGGCGTCGTTGCTGAGGGATTTGGCGTAGCGCAGCGCCGGGATCACGCCCCGGTTGATCCCGGCAACGGGGACCACTACCTTGTGATGCAGCATCGCCGCCGGCAGGCGGGCCCCCTCCAGCGTCAATTGGCGCGCCACGTCCCGGTAGTGCAGCCAGATGCCGCGCATGAACAGGACGATGGCGGGGATGAGCAGGGCGACGATCCAGGCGCCCTGCTTGAACTTGGCCAGCACGACGACGACCAGGACGATACTGGTGGCCGCGGCGCCGAGCAGGTTGAAGACGATGCTGTGCATCCAGCCCCGACCGCGCTCCCGCCACCACTTCCGCACCATGCCGCTCTGGGAGAGGGTGAACGAGACGAAGACGCCGACCGCGTACAGCGGAATCAGGGAGTGCGTACTGGCCTTGAAGATGTAGATCAGCAAGCCGGAGAGGAGCGCCAGCAGGATAATCCCGTTGACGAAGACCAGCCGGTCGCCCAGGTTGGCCAGCTGGCGCGGCAGGAACCGGTCGCGCGCCAGGATCGATGAGAGGCGGGGGAAGTCGGCGAAGCTCGTGTTCGCCGCCAGGATCAGGATCAGCGCCGTCGCGACCTGCATCATGTAGTAGAGCGATCCGCCACCGAACACCGCCCGGGCGATCTGCGACACGACGGTCTCATGCTCCAGCGGCACGATGCCAAAGCGCCGGGCGAGGAAGGTCACACCCAGCACCAGGACTCCCAGGATGGCCGCCATCCAGATCAAGGTAATCCCGGCGTTTCGCGCCTCTGGCTTGCGGAAGGCCGGGACGCCGTTGCTGATCGCCTCGACGCCGGTCAGCGAGGCTGAACCGGAGGCGAAGGCCCGGAGGACCACAAAGAGGGTGAGGGCCTGAAACGGGCCCGCCGCCTGCGCCGGAAGTCGCGGCGGCGATGCCGGCGTCCCCCACGCACGCAGCAGGCCGAGGACGAGCATCAGGAACATCATCGTGATGAAGAAGTAAACCGGGACGCTGAAGATGGTGCCGGACTCGCGCACGCCGCGCATGTTGATCACCGCGATGAGGGCGAGGGCCGCCAGGGCCAGCGTGACCCGGTGGGCGAAGAGCTCCGGGAAGGCGGAGGTGATCGCGGCGATCCCCGCGGAAACGCTGACGGCCACGGTCAGGACATAGTCGGTAAGCAGCGCGGCGGCCGCCACCAGCCCGGGCAACACGCCCAGGTTGCTGTGGGCGACGATGTAGGCCCCGCCGCCCGATGGGTAGGCGTGGACGGTCTGAAAGTACGAGAAGGCCACCAGCGTCAGGACGACCGTGATGGCTACGGCCACCGGGAAGGCGAATCCCAGCGCCGCCGGCCCTGCCACCATCAATGCCAGGAGGATCTCTTCCGGACCGTACGCCGAGGAAGAGAGCGCATCGGAGGAGAAAACGGCGAGCCCCTGGATCTTGTTCAGCCGCTCGTGGGCCAGGCGGTGGGTGGGGAGCGGGTGCCCGATCAGGACCCGCTTCACGTAGCTTAAGGCCATCGCGCTGCCTCTGGCGTTCCCTAACCCTCCGCCGCCCTGGCGCCGGCCGCCGGGGCTTCGGCGGCGCGAAGCGAAGACCGCCGGTTCAAGTAGACGGCGACCACGATCACCAGCAGCGCCACCCCAACGACGATGCCGCGCGTCATTCCCGACAGCGGCTGGATGATCACCGGGGCGATCAGAATCGCCACCAGGTTCATCACCTTGATCAGCGGGTTGAGCGCCGGCCCGGCGGTATCTTTGAGGGGATCGCCCACGGTGTCGCCGATCACGCCGGCCTTGTGCGCCTCCGAACCCTTCCCGCCGAGGTATCCGGCCTCGATCTTCTTCTTGGCGTTGTCCCAGGCGCCGCCGGTGTTGGCCATGAAGACGGCCAGCAACTGCGCCGTGAGGATCGCCCCGGCGAGATACCCGCCCAGCGCCGAAGCGCCCAGACCGAATCCCACCAGGATCGGCGCGCCGATCGCCAGAAACGCCGGACTGAGCAGTTCGCGCTGCGCCGCCCGGGTGACGATGTCCACGGCGCGGGAGTAGTCGGGGCGGGCGGTGCCGGCCATCAGCCCGGGGATCTCGCGAAACTGCCGGCGGACCTCCTCCACCACGAGGAAGGCGGAGCGGCCCACGGCGCGGATGAGGAAGGCGGAGACGAGGAAGGGAACCGCGCCGCCGATGAGCAGACCGATGAAGACCTGCGGCAGGTTCACCTGGATGCCCACCTGGCTGAGGGCCTGCGCCACGCGTTCGCCGGCCACGCGGACCTGCTCCGCCGTGACGAAGAGGCGCGCCTCATCGACAAACGACCGGAAGAGGGCGATGGCCGCGACGACCGCGGTGGCGATGGCGAAGCCTTTGGTCAGCGCCTTGGTGGTGTTGCCCACCGCATCCAGGCGGGCGACGATGCGGCCGGCCAGCGTTTGCCCGCCCCTCTCCACGCCGGACATCTCGAAGATACCGTTGGCGTTGTCCACGATCGGGCCGTAGGTGTCCATCGCCAGGATGTAGCCTGTCGTGGTCAGCAGCCCGAGCCCCGCCAGGGCGATGCCGTAGGCGGCCAGCGCCACGCTGCCGCCGAAGATCGCCATCGAGCCGAAGATGGTGGCGGC
>Ga0209342_10005757_pt1 | contig 12629 bp, 9 predicted proteins | sample RifCSP16_2_FD_184023 | JGI IMG/M metagenome (GOLD analysis project Ga0209342, IMG submission 184023) | Soil microbial communities from Rifle, Colorado - Rifle CSP2_sed 16_2 (SPAdes) (version 2) | ecosystem: Environmental > Terrestrial > Deep subsurface > Rock core/Sediment | place: Rifle... | reverse complement strand
AGGTTGGAGCCTGGAGCGTATGAATTCGGCCACTTTTCTGTAGTCTTCGGCGCCGTGGCAGTCCGGTTCGTATTCGAAGATTGTCTTTCCGTAGCTGGGGGCTTCGGCGAGCTTGATATTCCGGCGAATAAAAGTCGGCAGAATCCGTGCATTTGCCCAGGCGCAATTGGTGCCGCGCGCGTTGGTTAGAAACCGCTCTATATCCGCTCGGACCTCGCTGGGAAGCGAGGCCCGCGTATCGAACATGCAAAGCAGAACTCCATCGACCTTCAACTGCGGGTTTATTCTCCTGTTGACAAGCTCGATGGTCTGGAGCAGTTTTCCGAACCCCTGGAGGCCCAGGAAGTGCGGCTGAAGAGGTATGAGCACCTCCTGCGCCGCGGCCAGGGCGTTGAGCGTCAGCAGGCCGAGCGAAGGCGGGCAGTCGATGAGACAGAAATCGAATTTGTCCGCTACCTCTTCGAGCGCCTCGCGCAAAATGATCTCTCTGCCGACAACGCTTACCAATTCGGTCTCGGCGCCGACCAGGTCGATATTGGCGGGCAATATCCAAAGGTTCAGACGGGTCAGCATGATCTCGTTGCCGACCGCTGCCGATTGAGTGAGGACTTTGTACGAGCCGGCCTCGATTGTTTGTGGTTCGAGGCCGAGATGTATTGTCAGATGCGCCTGAGGATCGAGGTCGATGGCAAGGACTCTCGAACCCATAGCCGCCAGCGCCGCGGCGGTATTGACCACCGTGGTAGTCTTGCCGACGCCCCCCTTCTGGTTCAGTATTGCGATTGTTCTCATAGGTAGTTGAAAATTCAAAGTTGAAAGCCAGAAACTCTGATCGAAACTTCAAGACTCTTGGATTCCACGTTTTACTTTTGCCTTTTTCGCTTTACCTTTCCAGCTTCTTTAAGACGGCATCGAGCACACCGTTTACAAATCCGGGTGACTTATCGGTGCTGTACTTCTTGGCAAGCTCAATGGCCTCATTTATTACGACCTTGGGCGGGATATCCACACAGAAACTCAACTGATAAACCGCCAGTCTCAGAATACTCTTATCGACCGGTGAGAGCCTTGCGAATTGCCACTTTATCGTCGAGGCGATAATAAGCTCGTCGCACCGGGCCAGATTCCGCCAGGTCCCTCTTGTCCACTCGCCGGCCTGGTTTCGGGCAAACTCGTCGCTCTCAGTTTCGGCGAAGAACTCGTCCAGGAACTCCAGCGCATCACGGCCCTGGACATCAAGCTGATAAAGGGCCTGCATTGCAAGCTCTCTTGCCCTTGTCCTTCTATCCACGCAGGAAGCCTCATATTCAATTGGCAATTCGTAAGAGCTGGTCGAAACAGAATTCATAGAGACAATCAATCTTGAATTCGTTCCATCACGTCTGCCATTTCCATAGCCGTTAGTGCGGCGTCGGCGCCGGCGTTGCCCATCTTGGCGCCTGCCCTTTCGACGGCCTGCTCGATTGTCTCGCAGGTCAGCACGCCAAAGACCGCCGGCGTGCCGGAATCGTAATTGATCTGTCCGATGCCCCTGACCACCTGCTGGCAGACGTAATCATAATGAGCCGTTTGGCCTCGAATGACTGCGCCCAGGCAGAGGACCGCAACATACTTGCCGCTTTCGGCGAGCTTTTTTGCGGCGCGCGTGATCTCACAGGCGCCCGGCACCCAAACAACGCGTATCTGTTCGTCGGCGGCGCCGTGACGCTGCAGACAATCTATCGCGCCGGCGAGGAGTTTGGATGTAATGAACTCGTTGAACCTGCTGACTACAATGGCATAACAACCCTTGCCGGCTGCTATCCGGCCTTTTATTTCCTTGATCATAGACTTCGCTTCTCCAAATCCTGTTCGTACAGATGATTTCTGCAAAATTACAGGTTAAACCTGACGGTCAGATTATAAGACTATCCCCCATGGCTTTCCACAAAAACAATAAGTTACGGGCCGATCAGGAGAAGCTCCGGTATATTCCGGCGTTCTAACTCTTGTATTTGCAGAGGTTTACGGGCCGTATTGGCGGGTGAATTTTGCGGCCCACAAAAAGCCGTCACCGCCGAGGGAAACTGCTAACGCGACGGTATTCTGCGGGCGATAACGGTCTTGGACGGTCTTTAGATTATCGAAGAAGGTCGAGAAATGCTTTTTGATGATATGGAATTTGGTCCTTACGATAAGGCCGAGCACAGGGCCCGCACGGCTTATGAACTCTATGAAGACGGCAAGATGAAGCAGGCCCTCGAAGAGCTCGACGCGGCTCTCGAGATCAACCCTTCCAACGCCTCCTGGCACTTCAACAAGGCCCTTACGCTCGACGCCCTCAGCCAGTTCGAGGAAGCGATACACGAGTTCGATCTCGCGCTGCAATTCAACCCGGAAGACACGGAGATACTGAATTCGCTGGCCGTCGATTACACCCGCACGGGCCTGTACGATCTGGCCATCGAGACCTTCGAGCATATCGAGCAGCTCGATCCGGAATTCGAGCCGAGCTACTGCAATCGGATAATCGCCTACACCGAGATGGGCAAGCACGACCTGGCCGAGCAGATGTTCTATCTGGCCCAGCAGATCAAGCCGGACTGCGCACTTTGCTACTACAATATCGGCAACAGTCTTTTCGCCCGGCGAGAGTACAAGAGGGCCGTCGGCTGCTGGCGGGAAACCGCCAATTTGGAGCCGACCCACCCGCAAATCAATTATCGAATTGCGCAAGCCTGCTGGGCCGACGGCGACATCGACCGCAGCAGGGACTACTTCCTGGCGGAGCTGCGAACGAATCCGGGCGACATCGACGTTATCCTTGATTTCGGGCTGTTTCTCCTTGAAATCGGGGATGTCGAATCCGCAAGAGAGAAGTTCAACAGGATACTCGAGCTCGACGGCGACTTCGCGCCGGCAATGTTCTATCTCGGAGAGGCGGCCTTTGAGAAGGGCGATTACCAGCGCGCCGTGGAGCTGTTCGATCAGGCGCTGCAAACGGACGACGAGCTGTCAGGTCCGTTCTTCAGGCTGGCTCAACATGCCCTGATGAACGGAGAGCACCAACAGGCGCGGGCATATCTGGCCTCCGAGCTGAGACTCGAGCCCGACTCTGCCGAGGTCCTGGTTTCGATGGGGTCGATGTTTCTGGCGACTGGGGATATGAATTACGCAACGCACTGCCTGCTGCGGGCGCTGGATATAGATGACGCCGCCGCGGATGCCTACTACTATCTCGGCGCGGTCAGTGCGGCTCAAGGGATGCTTGACGATGCCGCGCGCTTCTACCGCCACTGCTTAGACATCAACAGCGAACACGCCGCAGCACTGAGGGATTCTGCTTGGGTATATCTAAGGGTGGGCCGCCTGGGCGAAGCAGCCGAGAGGATTGAGAAGGCATTGGCCTTGTCCGGCAAGGACTCGCAGCTTCGAGCCATAAGCCGCGCGATCCGTCTGGCCGGTTTTCGGCGGCGAATAGCGGATTTCGCCGGGCGCTTACGACCTCGATTCATAGATTCCGCCGCATCCGGTATCTCACGTCTGTTCTCACGCATTCGCCGTCGCGCTTAAGGCGACCGAGCTTTGGAATTCTCTGAAGTTGGCGGCACTCCAGCGATACTCTTTCAGGCGGCCTGCCCTGCGCATCCGCGGGGAAAACAACTTGCAAAGAAGAACCAAATGTATTAGCCTGCTTTAGCCGGCCGAGTGGCGGAATGGCAGACGCTGGGGACTTAAAATCCCCTGCTCGCAAGGGCGTGTGGGTTCGAATCCCACCTCGGCCATTGTTGGATATATTAAATTACTAAGCCACTATCAGATAATACCCCGGGCAAATCTTACCAATTTGCCTGTTCGTTTCAGAACGAGTCTAATGCAGCTGCTACTCTGCGAAGTTCGCTACGTAGCACGAGTCTCTGTAGATTACTTGAGACAAGGAAGAAATGGTGACTGGAACCTGGGAGAAACTTGAGGTTTCTAAAAGCAAAGGACAGCAGAAGGCCATTGACGCAGAAGCAAGCCGACTAATTGAAAGGCAGGATTTCAGAAATCCGGCGATTTTGGCGGGAATAGCCTTGGTGATCGGCGCGTACTTAGTCGTCACAACTGTTATGATTGCCGAGGATGGGGTCTTCCATATTAAGCGCGCTCAACAATTGGCCAACGACCCGATTGCAGTCATTAAAAGCGACTCCCCCGGCTACCCGATTCTCATTTTCATGGCCCACAAGTTTGGCGGTCTGTTCAACGGCAGTTCGTCGGCACAGGCCTGGGCATACACGGCCCAGAGCGTCTCGCTATTGTGCAGAGTTCTTGCATTAATACCTCTGTACTACATTGGGAAGCTGCTCGTTGGGGCCAGGAAAAGCTTCTGGGCGATTCTGATTCTAATTGCACTACCGTATCCGGCGGCGTTCGGCAGCGATACGCTGAAAGACTGGCCGCATATCCTGTTCTTGTCTGCAAGCCTTCTATTCTTGATTCGGGGCGTTAGATTCGGCAAGTGGTGGATGTTTGCAGCCGCAGGTATGACGGCGGGACTTGGACATACAATACGGCCGGAATGTGCGCAGATAGTAATATACGGGGTCTTGTGGATGCTTGTCAGGTTGTTTGTCCCAAGCCCGAACACAAGAAGGCTCAAGGTTGTCTTTGTAACGCTGATTCTTTTGGCCGGGTTCGCAGTCCCGGCGGGATTTTATATGAAGGCCAGAGGAAGGATTATTCCGGAGAAACTTGAACGTGTTATCAGCGCCGCCCCAGCGTGGGAATCCAGCGGCGCTAAAAATGGCGCCCTTGATGGCGCCGCAGCTATACAAACCACAGGAGCGCCCGTCAAAGCATTAAAAGCTTTTGGCGTGCTTGGCGCGAATATCAGAGACAATCTGATGCACTTTTTTACAGTGCCGCTGGCAATCGGCCTTTACCGGCATTTCCGCAAACTTCGGAGGATTCTGCTTACTGAAAGGTTCTTCATATTTGCCTTGATTGTCTTAAATACAGTAATGATGGTGCTGCTGTATAATCATTACGGCTATATTAGTCGAAGACATTGTATGCCTATGGTGGTCTTTACGGTTTTCTATGCACCAGCGGGTCTGCAGATAATTGCACGCCGACTGTGTAGAATGAATTCCAAATTCGCCTCGACCGCACATATACAAAGACGACGCTGGCTCTTGATGCTCGTGGCGGTTGGCGTGGCTATTTGCATCGCCAAATTTGTCAGGATTACACCTCTGCGATCGGACAAGCAGGCGCATAGGGAGGTAGCCGAATGGCTCAGAAAAAACACCGCCCCCGAGGATATTATTGCCATTTCTCACGTAAATCCTCGAATTGGTTTCTATGCCGAGCGAACGACCATACTAACACAAACAGAAGCAAGTATGATATCAGCGGGCAAGGTAAGCTCGGGGAGTTGGCGCCACTTTGCAGGCACATTTGATGGTGAATATCAGAAGTTATATATAGACGGCAACCTGGCCGCTTCAAAAAGACCCGGGTTCAAAGCTCTGGGCGCAGGCAGCGACAATTTGGCCATCGGCAAACCATACGCCGGCGCTGATTCATATTTTAAGGGAACAATTGCTGAGGTAAGACTATACAGTAAAGCCTTGTCGTCAGAAGAAGTCGAAAGTCTGTACAACCGTAAGATACCTGAAGCAGAGAATGAAGAGATGATAGGCTATTGGCCTTTGGCGGGAGACGGTCCCGCAGTGAATGGGCGGCTTGGGGAAGGTATGACTTTCGACGGTATTAAAGACTATATCGACTTGTCAGGACTTGGGTGGAATCTTGACGTTGATGAGATTACCGTATCCGGCTGGGTCAAGGCAGAATTGCCGGATCGGATGAACTGGCTGATTAGCAACGGGGCTCAGTTTCGCATTGGAATTGGCAATTCACAGCTTTATTTCTGGATACGAGAAAGGCCGCCGGGTCATATTATTCCCCCAGAAGCTGCTTATGTTGTGGAATTCACAGGCGAGAGGCCGACTGAGCCGAACACGGGCTTTAACAGGAAGGTGCAGGAAAAATACTCGGTGTGGGTAAATAAGCGAGAGAAGAAAAAGAGAATTGCTGTTTTTGAAGTGTTGTAGTCCTACCAGCCTTTTCTTGAAAAAACAACAGGAATGGTTTTGGCGAGGATATAGAGATTGAGTAGAAATGACCGTTGCTGGATGTACAGGTAGTCGTATTTGATTTTGTGCTTGGGTTTCAAGTCGTAAAAGCTTCTGATCTGGGCCAGGCCGGTGAGTCCCGGCTTGACAGCGAGCCTTAGCTCCTGCAACGCCTTGTGCAGCTTGACAAAATGCGGTCGTTCCGGCCGAGGCCCTACAAGAGACATCTGGCCGCACAGCACATTGAATAGCTGGGGCAATTCGTCCATTCGAGCCCTTCGCAGGACTCTGCCTATTCTTGTAACACGAGGGTCATCGTGTTCAGCCAATACCGGGCCGCTGGTCTTCTCTGCATCTTTTACCATAGTTCTGAATTTGTATAGTGTGAATGTTTTGCCGTCTTTGCCGACTCTTTGTTGCCTATAAAAGACAGGTCCTGGCGACGTCAGCTTAATCAGCAAAGAGGCCAAAATCATTACAGGGGAAAAGACAAGCAAAACGCCGATACTGGCTGTAAAGTCAAGGATACTTATTAAGAATTCATCAAAGTCCGATTGCCTGCCGACAAAGGTGCCCGGCAAGTCAACTGAGGAGTTTCCGTTTATTCTTTCAGGCAGAAGCCTCAAATAAACGGAAGGGCTGAACAGGATTTCCGCCTTCAATTTATGCTGCAGGTAAAGCAATAAATTCAAGTCTTTTGCATTAGTGATTTTTTCACTTATTACTATTTCGTCGAGTTTCGAGTATTCCAGCAGCTCGCCGATCTGATCAATTCCTTTTCTTTCCACGTTTGCCTTTTTGCTGACAATATCATCCACTTTGCCTTCGCCGAGTATTATCACCTGCTTTTTTATCTTCTTTTTTGCTTTCAGAACGAATTGATTAACCTTGAAAATCAAGAGCAGATTCACAAGGAATGAAATGGCAAATACGCTTGTTGGGAAAGCCCCCCATTTAGTTCTGAAGACGTAAACGAAAGCGACGCCCAGCAATGTCCCAAGAAACAATCCTAAAAAGACTCTCTTGAACAACTCCCAGGAAGACTTGAAACGCTTCTTATAGACTTTGAAGAAAGACAGTGCCAATATGTAAATTAGAGTTAGAAATACAAAGCTGTTTTTATAAGGAGTGAAGTTTCGCTCAGGAAAAGGCAGGCCATATCTGGCAAAAAAAGCAAGTACAAAACCAACATTTATCAGGATAATGTCAATTGCCAATAGAATGATTCGGGGTGTCATAAACTGTCCCCCTGAACTATTGATTTTTTCACGGGCTATTTGGCAGGGTTGGTAAGATGTTTCTTAATACCTATTCTGTCATAGTAATCGAGGAAAAGGCTACTGAAAACCTTTCTGTTAAAGTGCTGCTCAATATATTGACGACCTGATTCTCCCATGTTTTCCCTCAAGCCGGGGTTACTCTTCAAAGTGACGAGTGCCTCGGCCAATGCTTTAGTATCTCCAAGAGGTACAAGTAAACCGTTTTTATTCTTTATTATTATAGAATCAATGCCGAGAATATCGCTACCGACAAGAGGTCTGCCCGCGGCTGCGCCTTCCAGCAAAGAGTATGGAAAGCCTTCGTGCCAACTGGGCAGAACAACAATATCACAAGCCGCGTAACAAAAACGCAGGTCTTTTACATAACCAAGAGCAACTACATTTTTTATCGTTGTTTTCGTTACATTAATGACATCCTTATCGCTACAGCCCGCGATTAGCAGAATGTCTTCATTGTTACCATCATGGCTCATATTTTTCCAGGCGCGAAGCATTGTATGGAATCCTTTTCTTTTGAATGGGCGGCCAACATACAGTACCACATATGCATCAGGCGCAATTTCAAGTGCTTGTCTGCTTTTTAGCATATGTTCTTTATCAAATTGCTCTGCCGAAAACTCATCTAAATCAATACCGCAAGATGAACCTTTTCCCAATACTTCACACTTGGACTCTCGAACAATACGATGTTGAATCATTTTCTTGCGAATAGAGGGCGAGACGGTGATGACATGGGTTGCGAAGCAGCAGTTCAGATATTCTAGTAGCCAAAGCAGGCCGCGCAAAGGTCCCCAATACCCCAGATATGGAGTTCCGCCATTGCAGTAAACACGGGTTGGAACATGGGCAATCAGGGCCGTGAGCAAGGGGATAAAAGCTGCACGTGTTTGATGAGCATGTATTGCCAATGGCCTGCATTTAAGAAATCTTTTCAATAGACCAATGCATCTTGTCAAAACTGTAAAAGGGTTAATTGATAGATCAAACCTAACAAACCTCTTTGGGCAATCAATCGCAGAAATAAAATATTCCAACTCTGGCCAGTTCTCGAACCACAATTCTGTTTGCACGCCATTGGAATTGAGGCACTTAACCAACGGCTGCACAAATCTTTCAGCGCTTACAGGAGAGTGTATCAAGTGGACAACGATTTTCCTCATAACTTCCTTCGGCCTCTGAAAACTTTTAGACAAGCACAAACAAAAGCAAAGAAGAGTCGAGGCGATTTCTGGACTATTGCTTCCTTGCACAATATGCCCGCCACGCCAGCATAACCTTCCACCGAACCCTTGACTTGGCTTGGGCTAATCCTATATTCAAGCAGACTCTCGTCCAAATTAGCGAATTTTACGGCCTTGTCCCGCGATACCCGCAGCCACAAGTCCAAGTCTTCGCAGTGTGTCCCGCCCAGGTAACCGCCATGTTTTAGGATAACTGTCTTTCGAAAGACTACCGTTGGATGGCAGATAGAAAAAACAAACGGCAATCTCCTGCGAATATGTTTGTCGGATACGGGCACACTGACTACTCTATCCGTGATGCCGTCGCCGAATAGTTTGAAGGCAGTCCCCAAAACCGCCACTTCAGGATGCGCATCTAAGTATGCAATTTGACGTTCAAGCCGCCGCGGACTCGATATGTCATCACTGTCCATCCTCGCAATGAATTCCGCTCTTGTTTGCAGCAGACCGTAATTCAAATTAAACACTAATTGAACCAGGTCCGTCTTGAAGGTTTTAATCCTGGGATCATCATAAGAGTTGATTATCTCCCAGGTTCTGTCTGTCGATCCATTTTCTACTATAATAAATTCAAAATCAGAATATGTTTGGTCTAAGATGCTCTCGATCGATTCCCGAATATACGACTGCGAATTATGACAGCACATCAGTACAGCCACTTTCGGACTCACTTATTCGGCCTCCAACAGTACTGGAGAACATTCCTGAATCTGTGTTCGTAAAGGTGCTCTCGCTGAGTGCGCTGGTGCGCCAAACGTGCCATCCTTGTGTAAATACACGGGTCGTCGATACAATCGCGAATAATACGGATTAGCTCTGGAATAGTCTCCCAAAACGCAATCTCCTTGTTTGGCTCATAATAACGTGCGATTCTGCGATTAGGTTTTGTCAGGACCAAACACCCCAAAGAAGCATTTTCAAACACTCTGGCTTTTATCTGCTTCGTCCGCCCATCAAAAGCAGTGGGTTCATCAATGGCCAACCACGAGTTCTGGTATGCGGAAAGCATAGCTTCATCACTTATTGGCTTTACTTGGGTATCGTGAATAAAAACCTTATCGCCAAACTCCTTCCTTAGCCTCTTAATGAGACTGCTCCGCCGGCCATACATTCTGCCGACGAAACAAGCGGCATACTCACGGCATTCCGGAAAACCATAACCATCGATACCCGCCCACTGTGAGGCAATTGCACGGGCATTAATGGATTTATAGCGAGGAAGGATCGGCTCAAACGTTGTTATATTCAGGTCAAAGCGTTTTGCTATATGTTTTGAAAAGGAATCAAACAGCATGTCATCGTCGGTGTACCAGTTAACCAGGCAATATCCTTCCTCTGATAATGTAAAGTAATTATTAGGGATCTCTTTGAGATGCTTAAAAACTGACAATATCACCGTTTTCCGACTGTCCAACACATTTCTTGCGAGAGTCCTGATTTGCGGGACAATTGCGCGTTTGGCCTCTATTGGCACAAAATATACTGTATTAGATAGATTTATCAAACCGGGGATGAATCTTCGATATTCGAACCCATCACCATTCAGACGAGAGCCATAGTCCCATCGCAAGCCGACCAATACAACATTGACAGCCGGGTCATCATTTCCCTTAAAGACCTCCTGCTCGGGAGGCAAAAAAACGTTAGCCATTGCCCCAACTCTATTTCTCAGAGTATTGAGCACATGCATAAAGTTCCGTGCCGTTGAGATAAATCGTGTTTACGGTCCACGCATTGCCTGCAACACATCTGCAGCAGGTTCCTGCTTTTTCTGTGCGGTTACATGATAACCAACGGTATAGTCCTCCAGGCGAAATAGCTTATCCAAGTAATAGCATACAAAGGGACAGGCTATCGAAAACAGGAGTGTAAAGACTGCCTCGAGCGGTAAAAGCAACCACCGTAGCGGCGAGCTTAAGGGTTTACTGCGAAACAGGATCCTGGTAACTCGCTGACATTCTTGCCCAAAAAAGAGACAGAAGCCACCGTTCGATTCGACTTTAATGTTCGCAAATCCCGCCTTGGCCAAATATCTCTCATACCAATACGGCGTAAAACCACCATAAAAATGATACGGCTTCTGATGCAGAAATGAGCCTAAAGGCGCAGTCAAAATCAGTTTTCCTCCCGGCTTTAGGAGCCTATGCATTTCCGTGATTGCTTCAAAAGGTTCGGGAATGTGCTCCAGGACTTCCGTGTTGAGTATCACATCAAAGGTATTATCTTCCTGCGGGATTGCCAATATATCTGAAATATAATCCAGCGGGCCGTATTTACCCTCGATAATCCGGGAAGGGGCGTCAAGCTTTGCAAAATCGTGGGCTTTATACACTAAATGACCACAATATTTTTGATAGGGCTGGCCGCCACAACCGACATCGAGAATTCTCTTTCCTGGCGGGATTCTTTTGAGTTGCCTGTTTACCTAATTTTCTCTGTTTGCAATATTTGCCCGGAAAATCTGATTCAATCCGTTCATATCACGACCTGGCTGGATGATACGCAAAAACCTTGGTTGTAATTTGTTTTGGTCGGACTATTTTGGTAATCGCAAAGAACATTATTACTGGAGCGGGTATAAACAACAGGTTTGGAAAGTGGTTATATGAATGAGCTGCAGGTAATGTCGGATAAGGTCTCGCATTGACATAGGTCTGTTTGCTACAAGCCACCATGCAATCATACCGCAACCTACCACACCACTTTATACTGTGCTCTCGAATTCAGAGAGCACTACATAATCCTGGGACTATTGTTTTGTCATCCTCACGGTGAACACTATGCGTCGTTTACTTTTCGATACAGCAAAACGCAAGACAATTGCCGCAACGACCGGCAAGTGTGCAGACTGCCCACTTGGGATCATGAAATCATCCAGAAAACATGAAAACACTATTGAGAACAAGACAACTATGCCAAAATATGAGTGCAGAGCACCGACTGCTTTGACAAGAATATGAGTGCAATATGATAATAAAAGGATCCCTATCACGCCTAGTTCACCCAAGTATGTGAAAAAGCATCCGTGAGCCCTGTAGAATCTGAAACTGGTATGCCCTATAACACTGCCTAAGTTTCCAAGGCCACACCCGCAAGTGATGTACTTCATTGGAAGTCCGAAAACGACCGCCTGACGTTCCCATCTCTGCTGAATTCCCGAAGTGTAAGTCTCGCTTATTCCACCCAGTCGGCCAAGAATATAATCGTTCTGAACAACATGAAGACTCGTGATCGCCAAAATGCTAATCAAACAGAAACTCCAAAAGACAATAGGGGTGAATCTGGGGCAAAGAAGCAACGCCGATGCCATGAAGACAAACACGGTGAAAGCCAGTCTCGATCCGGTAAACGCAATGCCAATTGAGAAAAGAATCAAAACCAAGATCTTAAGTAGAGGATTTCTCATCAAAAGCATGGCGGCAAAGAAACTCAGCGACAAAAGGAAACCAGTCGCTATTCTTGAATACGAAAACAGCCCAACAGATTCTCCTTGAGGAAGCCCATTCTGTGCGATGAGAGCATAAGGTCCTCCTTGAAGAGTGTTCAAATGGGCGAACAAATCCTGAGGGGTCAGGAAGCCGAACCTCTGTGCTGTGCAAGCGACAGCGTTAAGAATGCCGCCAACCGTAAGCCCGACCGCAAGGAATCTCAGACGCCGCGGTTCACACATCAAAAGAATGTAGGGGATTATGAATGCCCACTGGATAAACCTAATTAGCGACCAGGCGGGGTAAACAATAGGAAATCTGCCGATACGGGTGAGAAAGACTGTTACAGTGAAGACATAGGCTACAGTCAGCAAACGGGTATACGTGATATGCTTAGCAGAGACCTTGAATGTTGCTGGTTGACCTTGTTCGCCACGTATATGTCCATGGATAGAGATTATCAAGAGCACTACACCGGCAATTTCAGAACACGACGGCCATACAATAAATGATGGCCCGATTGGGATGATAGGGACTGACGAGCACAGGCCAAAGCCGAGCAAAACCCAAAGGATT
>Ga0209342_10005756_pt1 | contig 12631 bp, 11 predicted proteins | sample RifCSP16_2_FD_184023 | JGI IMG/M metagenome (GOLD analysis project Ga0209342, IMG submission 184023) | Soil microbial communities from Rifle, Colorado - Rifle CSP2_sed 16_2 (SPAdes) (version 2) | ecosystem: Environmental > Terrestrial > Deep subsurface > Rock core/Sediment | place: Rifle... | reverse complement strand
CCGCCCTGCCGTTACAACGAAATGACGGGAATGGCGCTTGTGTCTTTCCATGCTTTCGGCGTCGCTTCCGGCCGCGGCCGTGCGACGCCGTCCTTCGTTGACTGGCGCGACTCTGCCACAGCTTGCCGCGAGCGGCAATAATCGTCTAGAAACCGCCCGAACCGCCGGAAAATGAACCGATGACGGCGCGGCTAGGAGCCGGCAACCGCGGCCGCCTCCAGCCGGCGCAGCGGCCGCTCGACCAGCGCCTCCCTGCGGGCCTGCTCGGCGCGGGCGCGTTCGCGCCGGCGCAGGACCTCGTACAGCACCGCGCCGACGACGGTGACGACGATGAGGATCAGGCCGAGCGCGTTGACCGCCGGCGTCAGGCCCGTGCGCACCTTCGAGGCGATATAGACCGTGAGCGTGTTGTCGAGGCCGCGCGTGAACAGGCTGGTATTGAAATTCTCGAAGGACTGCAGGAAGGCCAGCACCGAGGCCGCCAGGATGGACGGTCGCAGATGCGGCAGCAGGACGCGGCGGAACATCTGGACATGGTTGGCGCCGAGGTCGAGCGCCGCCTCCTCCAGCGTCGAGTCGAAGCGTTGCAGGCGCGCCATTACCATCAGCATGACGTAGGCGATGATGAAGCTGCTCTGCGCCACGATCAGAACGAAGATGCCGCCATGGATGCCGAAATAGCGGTCCCAATACACCAGATGCGAGATGCCGATGATGACCCCTGGCGTGAGCAGCGGCGACACCATCACGCCGTAAAGGAAGGTACGGATGCGACCCTGCATCGTGGCCAGCATGAGCGCCGCCCCGGTGCCGATCGGCACGGAGACGACGATCACGCCGGCGCCGACGATGAGGCTGACGACGAGCGCGTCCCACATCTGGTTGTCGGCGGCCAGCGCCGCGAACCATTTGAGCGTTGTGCCGAGCCAGGGCGTGACCGTCGGGAAGCGGCTGGAATTGAAGGTCGCCACCGCCATGATGACCAGCGGACCGAACAAGTAGATGAAGAAGATCCACAGGTAGATCCGCATCAGCAGACCGGTGGCGCGGCCCCCGTTCATTTGGCGATGTCCGCGAGGCCGACCTTGAACAGCCGCATCATCACCAGGATGAAGCCGATGCAGAGCAGCAGCAGGATGAAGGCATAGGCCGAACCCTGGTTCCAGTTCTGCCCCTCGAAGAACCAGTCGTAGATGATCTGGGTGAACCAGCGGCTCGACGGCCCGCCCAGGATCGCCGGCACGGCATAGCTGCTGGCCGTCAGCATGAACACCATGATGCAGCCGACCGCGATGCCGGGCTTGGCATGCGGCACCACCACGCGCCAGTGAATCCGCCAGGTCGGGGCGCCGAGGTCGCGCGCCGCCTCGATCTGGTTGTGGTCGAGCGTTTCGATGGCGTTGTAGAGCGGGAACACCATGAACAGCAGATAGGCGTAGGCCATGCCGAGCACGACGCCGCCGTCGCCGGACATGAAGCGGATCGGCTCGGCGGTAAGGCCGAGCCAGAGCAGCAACGCATTCAGCGGCCCCTGATAGGCGAGGATGATGAACCAGGCGAAGGTGCGCAGAATCTCGTTGATCCAGAACGGGACGACCAGCATCAACAGATACGTCGACAGCCGGTCGGCGGCCACGACCTGGCCGAGAAAGTAGGCCAACGGGTAACACATGACGAGCGTCACCACGGTGACGAGCGCGCTGCCCCAGATGGTCTTGAAGAAGATCGACAGATGGATCGTATTGCGCCAGAGCGTCTCGTAGTTCGCCAGCGTATGCACGTCCTTCGGGCCACCGATCTCGACGAACAGCAGATTCGGCCGGAACGAGTAATCAACCATCATCAGCTCGGGCAGCACGATGAGCCCGAGCGTCCAGGCGAGGCAGGCCAGCACCATGTAGCCGGTCAGCGCCACCCCGTAACGGCGAACGACCTCACGCATGGCGGGTCCTACTCGCTTGCCAGCTCCCCTTCCGGCAGGACCACCGCGTGGTCGGGCTGGAAGGCGAGGCGCCTGCGCGTCCCGGCCGACAGATTGGGGATCGCCCCGTCGTTGGTGAGTTGCAGCACGATGTCGCGCCTGCCGGGCGCGCCAGAAAAGAAGATGTTGGCGAAGTTGCCCTCGAAATCGGCGTGGCTCACCGCCGCCTCGAGGCGATTCAAGCCGTCCGGCCCCGTGGCCCCGCCATCAACCAGCGTCAGCCGCTCCGGGCGGACGAACAGGATGGCCTTCCCGCCCGCGGCGACGCCCGGGCCGGCCCGCCCCCGCAGCGGGCCGAAGGGCGTGTCCACGACCGCATGGCCGCCGGCCACGTTGCGGACCGTACCGAAGAGCCAGTTGTTCTCGCCGACGAACGAGGCGACGAAGGGTGTCGCCGGGCGGTCGTAGATCGCCGCCGAATCGCCGACCTGCTGGATCACGCCGCGCGACATCACCGCCACGCGATCCGACATGGTGAGCGCCTCGCCCTGGTCGTGGGTGATGTAGACGAAGGTGACGCCGGTGCGCCGCTGGATGGCGCGCAGCTCCGCCCGCATGTGCTGGCGCAGCTTCAGGTCGAGCGCCGAGAGCGGCTCGTCGAGCAGCATCACCTTGGGCTCGACGGCGAGCGCCCGGGCGACGGCGACGCGCTGCCGCTGACCGCCGGAAAGCTGTGAAATCTTCCGATCGACGGCCTCCGGCATGGCGACGAGCTCGAGCAACTCCAGCGCCTTCTTGCGCCGCGTCTCCTTGTCGACGCCGCGGACTTCGAGGCCGAAGGCGATGTTCTCGGCCACCGTCATCAGCGGAAACAGCGCCAGGTTCTGGAAGATGAGCGCGGTCGGACGCTTGTTCGGGCCGATGCCGCGCATGTCCCGGCCGCCGATGCGGATGACCCCCTCGGTCGGCTCCATGAAGCCGGAGATGAGGCGCAACAGCGTGGTCTTACCGCAGCCCGAGGGCCCGAGGAAGCTGAAGAACTCGCCGGCGCGGATGCCGAGAGTCACGTCGCGCACGGCGGTCACCTCGCCGAAGCGCATCGTCACGCGCTCGAGGTCGATGTGCTGACCGACCGCCACCCGGCACCCCCTGTCTCGGATCGCGCGGGACGATGGAAGAGCGAGAAACGGCCCGCCGAACCTTCAAACGCTCGGGCGGGCCGTCCTCATCCGCGAACGAACCGCGCTATGCCGCCTGTAGACGATCGGCGTACTCGGTCCGCTTGGTGACGAACCAGGTCGGCTGCGCCGGCCACGCCCAGATCTTCTTGAGCGCGTCGCCCGGATAGGCCATGGCGAGGAACTTGCTGGTGAATTCGTTGACCAGCGCCTCGGCGCCCTTGGCCGTCGGGTTGGCGGTGTAGGCATCGGCCCACAGGGCCGAGCCCTTGGCGCTGTTGATCCAGCGGATCCACTCGTAGGCCTGCTCCATGTTCGTGGCGCCCTTCGGCATGATGAAGGCCTGGAGCCACGAGATCGCGCCCTCCTTCGGGGCGACGTAGGAGATCGGGAGGCCTTCCTTGATCAGCGCCGCGGCGCTGGTGTCCCAGTTCTGGCCGAGCACCATGCCGTTGGTGCGGAAGGCGCCCTGGGCCGTGTTCTCGTCCTTCCAGAACTGACCGATCGATTTGCGGTTCTTTACGGCAACGTCGATGATCACGTCGTAGTTCTGGATCATCGTCTCTTCGTTCTTGAACGACTCGCGCATCGGTTTGGGCAGCTTGCCCTCGCCTTCGAGCCACAGGCCGATGCCGACGAGGGAGGAATGCGGGCGCACCGTGACCTTGCCCTCGAATTCCGGCCGCCACAGGTCGCCGTAGCTGGCCTTGCCGTATTCCAGCGGCGCCTTCTCGGTATTGAAGCAGAGCGCCTCGGTGCCCCACACCGTGGGCGAACCGTAGCGCTTGCCGTCAATGATCGTATTGCCGCCGAGGAAGCCCTCGTTGACGCCCTCGAGGCCCAGCTTGCTCTCGTCCAACGGCCGGAGCAGGCCCTGCTCCACCCAGTTCGGCACCCGGTCCTCCGCCGGCTCGACCAGGTCGAAGCCCTCGCCGCCGGTCGCCTTGACCTGGGCGAACATGGCGTCCTGGTCGGGCAGGGCGGTGAAGTTGACCGTCACCCCGGTGTCGGCCTTGAAGGTCTCGAAGATCGCCGGAAAGGCGTCGTAACCGGCCCAACCGATGAAGTTGAACGAGCCCGAGCCGGCGCGACCCTCGCGGATCACCCAAGGCCCCACGGCCGCCAATGCGCCGGTCGCCACCGCGCCTTGCAACACCGTGCGGCGGGTGAAGGCGCGCGCCGTTCGAATCGTGGCGCGCGTCGATGATTTGTCTCTGGACATTCTATTCACGTTTGACTCTCCCTTGAAAATAGGAACGACGCCGGCACCCGCACCGCCCGATCGTTACGGCGAAATGACGGGAATGCCCCTGTGTCTTTCCCTGTGTTCGGCGTCGCTTTCGGCCGAGCCGTGCGATACCGTCCTTCGTTGACTGGCGCGACTCTGCCACAGCTTGCCGCGAGCGGCAATAATCGTCTAGAACCCGCCCGAACCGCCGGAATAACGACCCAATGATGCCGCCGCGCAAGGTCCTGTTCATCTCCGCCGACCAGTGGCGGGGCGAGTGCCTGTCGGCGCTCGGGCACCCTTGCGTGAAGACGCCGCATCTCGACGCCCTGGCCGCCCAGGGCGTTCTGTTCCGCCGCCACTATACCCAGGCCAGCCCCTGCGGCCCGGCGCGGGCGAGCCTGCTCACCGGCATGTATCAGATGAACCATCGCTCGGTGCGCAACGGCACGCCGCTCGATGCCCGCCACGGCAACCTGGCGCTCGAGGTACGCGCGGCCGGCTACGATCCGACGCTGTTCGGCTACACGGACACCAGCGTCGATCCGCGCCGCTACCCGCCGGGAGACCCCGCGCTCACGACCTTCGAAGGGGTGCTTCCGGGCATGACGGTCGGGCTACAACTGCCCGACCACATGGCGCCGTGGATCGCCGACCTGAAAGCCAAGGGCTATGACCTGCCGGGCGGCCGGCGCGACGTCTACAAGCCGGTGCCGAACTATCCGGGGGCCGCCGGCCGCGGCCACACCTTCGCGCCCCCGATCTTCAGCGCCGCGGACAGCGAGACCACGTTCATCGCCGACGCGGTGCTCAAGTTCCTCTCGGTGCGCCGGGACGAGCCCTGGTTCGTGCACGCGGTGTTCCTGCGTCCGCACCCGCCGCTGATCGCCCCCGAACCCTACAACGCCATGTACGATCCGGGGGACGTGCCGATGCCGGTGCGGGCCGCCTCGCCCGAGGCGGAGGGCGCACAGCACGCCTATCTGGCGCACACCCTGGTCAACCAGCGCGAGATCGGCTGGTACACCGAACACCATCCGGGCAACCTGCAGAAGATCGACGAGACCGAGATCCGCCAGATCCGGGCCACCTATTACGGCATGATCACCCAGGTCGACGACCAGATCGGCCGGCTGCTCGCGCATCTCAAGGCCACCGGCGAGGACGCGCACACCCTCGTCGTTTTCACCTGCGATCACGGCGAGATGCTGGGCGACCACTGGATGTGGGGCAAGGAGGGCTATTTCGACCAAGCCTACCACATTCCGCTGATCGTCCGCGACCCGCGCCAGGCCGCCGACGGGGGTCGCGGCCGCATCGTCGAGGAGTTCACCGAGGCCATCGACGTGATGCCGACCATCCTGGACTGGCTGGGGCTGGAGATCCCGCGGCAGTGCGACGGACTGTCGCTGTTGCCCTTCCTCGAGGGCGAGACCCCGGCGGATTGGCGCCAGGAGGCGCATTGGGAGTACGATTTCCGCGACGTGCCGCGCCAGGTGCCGGAAACCGCGCTTGGCCTCACCAGCGACCAATGCGCGCTCAACGTCATCCGTGGCCGGCGCTACAAGTACGTGCACTTCGCCGCCCTGCCGCCCTTGTTCTTCGACCTGGAAAGCGACCCGCACGAGCTGACCAACCTGGCGGACGACCCGGCCTATGCCGCGGAGGTGCTCGCCTGCACCCGCCGGATGCTGTCCTGGCGGATGGAGCAGGACGAGCGGGTGCTGACCGGCATGCATCTGAGCGACACCGGCGTGGTGCAGCGCCGCGACCCGCACCGCTAGGCCGGCCCCCGGGAGGGCCATGGGGTCCCCTGCCCGCGCCGAAAATCCGGTGGACCGGTCGGACCGTTGCATTTAGGTTGCAGTTTCACGATGGCGCTCCGCTCCCCGGAGCCGCCGTCCCTTGACCCGCCAGGAGGATCGTTCGCCGGGTGGAGGGCCGCGACGGTTGCCGTCGCGCGGCCCCAGGGCGTCGAGTCGATCGGGAGGCCGCGATTAACGGTACGCATTTCCTGGTGAGCCTACTGGGCGCCGCGGCGCTGCTGGTCTGGGGCTTGCGCATGGTGCGCACGGGGGTGCTGCGCGCCTATGGCGGCGACCTGCGCCGCCGCCTGGGCCGCAGCATGAACAACCGTTTCTCCGCCTTGCTGGCCGGCCTCGGCGTGACCGTCCTGCTGCAGAGCAGCACGGCCACCGCCTTAATGGCGGCGTCCTTCGCGTCGCGCGGCGCGGTCAGCACGGTCGCCGCGCTCGCCATCATGCTCGGCGCCGATGTCGGCACCAGCTTGGTGGCGCAGGTGTACTCGTTCCGACTGGGCTGGCTGTCGCCGCTGCTCGTGCTGGTCGGCGTCATCGCCTTCATGGCGAGCAAGGCGACGCGGCCGCGCGACCTCGGCCGCGCCGTGGTCGGCCTGGGCATCATCCTGCTCGCCCTGCAGCTGATCGCCGCCACCGCGGCGCCAATGCGCGAGTCGGCGGTCCTGCCGGTCGTGCTCGGCGCGATCGGCGACGAGCCCTTGCTGGCCGTGGCGCTGGGCGCGCTGCTCACCATGCTCGCGACTTCGAGCCTCGCCATCGTGCTGCTGGTGATCTCGTTCGCCGCCTCCGGGATCGTCGACCTGCCGGTTGCCTTCGCGCTGGTGCTCGGCGCCAATCTGGGCAGCGCCGTCGCGCCCCTGCTGGCCACCGCCGCCGCCGATCCGGAGGCCCGGCGCGTGCCGATCGGCAATCTGATCTTCCGGCTGGCCGGCGTTGCCGTCGCCGTGCCGCTGCTGCCCTTTGCCGCGCCGTATCTGGCGCTGCTCGAGGCCGAACCGTGGCGGCAGGTCGCCAACTTCCACACGGCGTTCAACATCGGCCTGGCGGTATTATTCATTCCGCTCATCGGGCCAGTGGCGCGTCTGTGCACCAAGCTCCAGCCCGACCGTCCCCAGGCCGAGGAAACGGTCAAGCCGCGCTACCTCGACCGCGCGGCGATGGAATCGCCCGCCGTCGCCATCGCCAACGCCGCCCGCGAGACGCTGCGCATGGGCGACATTATCGAGAAGATGCTGCGCCAGACGCTCGACGTGTTCCGCAACGACGACCGCCGGCTGTTGCGCGAGGTCGAGCAGCTCGACGACAGCGTCGACGCGCTGCACGAGGCGATCAAGCTCTACTTGACCGAGGTCAGCCGCGAGGCCCTCGACAAGGAGGACCACAGGCGGTCGATCGACACCATCACTTTCACCACGAACCTGGAGCATGTCGGCGACATCATCGACAAGAACCTGATGGACCTGGCGGCGAAGAAGATCAAGAACAAGCTGCGCTTCTCGGAAGAGGGATTCGAGGAAATCCGCGTCATGCACGCCCGCCTGCTCGATAACCTGAAGCTGGCCCTCAACGTCTTCATCTCGGGCGAGGTCAGGCTGGCGCGGCGGCTGCTCGAGGAGAAGGTCGTTTTCCGCGATCTCGAGCGGACGGCGTCGGAGAACCACCTGGCGCGGCTGCGCAGCGGCAAGGCGGAGAGCATCGAAACGAGCAACCTGCACCTCGACGTGTTGCGCGACCTGAAACGCATCAACTCGCACCTGACGTCGGTGGCCTATCCGATTCTCGACGCGGCCGGCGAGCTGAGCCGGACTCGGCTCAAGCAGGCGGCGCGCTGACCGCCTTGCCGGCCGCGCGACCCGCTTGTCTCGATCCCTCTCTTGCGGGATGATGGCGGGCCCTGGCCAAACCGACGCCGGCGGACGCCCCGCGCCCCGCACCGGTCGGCGCGGGCGGCAGCGGGCGACGGAGCGCGAACGACAAGGAGAGCGGACCATGAGCAAGCCTAGTTTGTCCCGGTTTTCCCGGCGCAATTTCCTGCACGGCGCCAGCGCCGCCGCGGTGGCGTTCGCCGCCCTGCCGCGCCGCGGCTGGGGCGCCGAAGAGAAGAAGCTCAACGTTTACAATTGGGACACCTATATCGGCGAAACCACGCTGACGACGTTCACCGACACGACCGGCATCGCGGTGCAATACGATCTTTTTGCGAACAACGAGGAGCTGTTCGCCAAGCTGAAGGCGGGGAATCCAGGCTATGACGTGATCTTCCCGAGCGATTCCTATGTTGCCGACATGATCAGCTTGAACATGCTCATGCCGATCGACCACGGCAAGATCCCCAACTTGAAGAACATCGATCCGGACCCGAACTTCTCCAACCCCGCCTTCAATCCGGGTTTGAAGTTCGGCGTGCCGTACATGTGGGGGACCATCGGCGTCGGTTATCGCAAGTCGAAGGTCGAGACGCCGACGAGCTGGGGCGATCTGCTCGACAGCGACAAGTACAGCCAGCGCATCGCGCTTCTGGCCGACGCTCGTTCCGTGATGGGGATCGCCCTGAAGTACCTGGGCTACAGCATGAACACGACCAACCAGGACGAGCTCGACAAGGTCCGCGACCTGCTGGTCAAGCAGAAGCCGCACATCAAGACCTTCGCCCCGGACAGCGGCCAGGACCTGTTGCTGTCCGGCGAGGTCGACATCGTCATGGAGTGGAACGGCGACATCATCTCGACCATGGAGGAGGACGCGGACCTGGCCTACGTCGTGCCGAAGGAAGGGACCCAGGTGTGGACGGACAACATCTGCATCCCGGTCGGGGCGCCGCACCCCGAGAACGCGCACGCCTTCCTCAACCACATTCACGACCCCGAGGTGAATGCCGAGATCGCCAACACGATAAAGTACGCGACCGCGAACAAGGCGGCCAAGGCGTTCCTGCCCACGGAGGATCTCGCCAATCCGGCGATCTATCCGCCGAGCGAGGTCGTTTCCAATTCCGAATCGCTTGTCTCGGTCGGCGACTTCACGCCGATGTATGACAGGGCCTGGACCGAGATCCTGGCGGCCTAAGCCCATCGCCGACCGGGACGGAGGGGACAGAATCGATCATGCAGGATTGGCGTCGCGACAAACGGGCGTTCGGCGTCCTGATCCTGCCCCCCTCCGCCTGGTTGGTCCTGTTCTTCACGCTCCCGCTCGCCATCGTCTGGGTCTACAGCTTCGGCGAACGGGGGCCCCTCGGTCAGACCCTGTTGGCCCTGTCGTTCGACAATTACGGGCGGGCCGTGGAATGGATCAACCTATCGATCATCCTGAAATCCGTCTGGATCGCCGCGGTGACGACGGCCATATGCCTGGTCCTGGGTTTTCCCCTGGCCATGGGCATCGCCTTCGCCCCGGCCCGCTACAAGAACCTGCTGCTGCTGCTGGTGATCCTGCCGTTCTGGACGAACCTGCTGATCCGCACCTATGCCTGGATCGCCGTGCTGCGGACCAAGGGTTACCTGAATTTCGCGCTGGAATGGGTGCATGAGCGAATCGGCGCGGTCCTCAGCCTGCTCGGGCTGCCGGATCTGCTCGGCCCCTTCGAACCGCTGCTGCTGCTCTACAATCAGCCGGCCGTGATCATCGGGCTGGTCTACGTGAACCTGCCGTTCCTTGTCCTTCCCGTCTACGCCACCCTGGAGAAGCTGGACAAATCCTACCTCGAGGCCAGCCTCGACCTCGGCGCCGGCCAGTGGCGCACGCTGTTCTCGGTGACGGCGCCGCTCGCCTTTCCCGGCATCTTCACCGGATTGCTCCTGGTCTTCATCCTCGCGCTCGGCACCTTCCTCACGCCGGACCTGCTCGGCGGACCCCGCAGCATCATGATCGGCAACCTCATCGCCCAGCAGTTCGGGCCGGCCCGCGACTGGCCGTTCGGTTCGGCCCTGTCCTTTCTCCTGATGTACGCGACCTTCGTCTTCCTGTGGATCAAAGCCGCGGTCGCCAGGCAGGGAGGGGGCGTGTCCTACTGACATGACGGATATCGCCGCCAAGCCGGCCGTGGCCGCAGCCCCGCGGCGCCGGCGCGCGCAGATCACGCCGCTGGAGTATACGCGCCGGCGCTGGCTGCAGATCGTGCTGCTGGCGAACTTCTTCTTCCTTTACTTCCCGATCGTCGCCCTTGTCGCCTTCAGTTTCAACGACAGCAAGCGCAACATCACCTGGCAGGGCTTCACCCTCAAATATTACCGTCAAGCCTATGAGAACGCCGCGCTGCACGAGGCCTTCACCAACAGCATGATCATCGCCGCCACCTCGACGCTCGTGTCCACCGCGCTCGGCACGATGCTGGGGGTGGCCCTGCACCGCTACCGTTTCCCGGGCAAGGGCGCATTTGACGGTTGGATCCATTTGCCGATCGTCATCCCCGAGATCTGCATGGGCGTCGCGATGCTGGCGTTCTTCGCCGCCGTGAACATTCAGCTCGGCCTCTTCACCGTCACGGTAAGCCACATCGCCTTCAGCATCCCCTTCGTCGCCGTGGTCATTCGCGCGCGCATGTCGGGGTTCGACGAGGCCCTCGAGGAGGCGTCCCGCGACCTCGGGGCCGACCGGTGGCAGACCTTCTGGAACGTCACGTTCCCCTATCTACTGCCCGGCGTGGTCGCCGGGGCGTTGCTCGCCTTGACGCTGTCGCTGGACGACTTCGTGATCACGTTCTTCACGTCGGGCCCGGGATCGACCACCTTCCCGGTGAAGATCTATTCGATGGTGCGTTTCAGCGTCACGCCGGAGGTCAACGCGGCTTCGACCGTGCTCATCGTCCTGACGCTGACGCTGACCGTGACGGCCATGGTGATCCAGTCGCGATCGACCAGGAAGATGACCGCCCGTGGGTAACGGCAAGACCATCATTTCGATCCGGCAGGTCACCAAGCGGTTCGGGCCGGTCGTTGCCGTCGACGACGCCAGTCTCGATATCGCCGCGGGCGAGTTCTTCGCCCTGCTGGGGCCGTCGGGCTGCGGCAAGACGACGTTGTTGCGGATGCTTGCCGGCTTCGAGAACCCGACCGAGGGCGACATCATCATCGACGGGAAGGCGATGGACGGCGTCGACCCGAACTGGCGCCCGGTCAACATGGTGTTCCAATCCTATGCGGTGTTCCCGCACATGACCGTGGCGCGCAACGTCGGCTATGGCCTGCGCGTGACCGGGGTCCGCACCGAGGAGATCCGCGACCGGGTGCGCGACGCCCTGGCGCTGGTCAAGATGGAGGGCTACGAGGAGCGCATGCCGGACCAGCTATCCGGCGGCCAGCGGCAGCGGGTCGCGCTCGCCCGGGCGCTGATCAAGCGGCCAAAGGTGCTGCTGTTGGACGAGCCGCTGTCGGCGCTCGATGCCAAGCTGCGCGAGGCCATGCGGCTCGAGCTGGTACGGCTTCAGCAGTCGGTCGGCATCACCTTCGTCATCGTCACGCACGACCAGGACGAAGCGTTGTCCATGGCCAACCGCATCGCCGTGATGGACCAGGGCAAGGTGCGCCAGATCGCGCCGCCGGCGGAGCTGTACGAGTTCCCCAACAGCCGGTTCGTGGCCGGGTTCATCGGCAAGATGAACCTGTTCGCGGGCCGGGTCGTCGGGGTGACCGGCGGTCGCGTGCAGCTCGAGGTGCGCGGCCTGGACCGGATCGCCGTGCCCCATGCGGGCCCGGCGTCGGGCGAGATCGGGATCGCCATCCGGCCGGAGAAGATCCGGATCGACCGGGACGCGCCGGCCGACGGCCGCATCTCCTTGCGCGGCCGCGTCACCGAGGTCGCCTATTACGGCGACGAGAGCCACGTCTTCCTGGAGAACGCGACCGGCGTGACGATCACGGCAAACGTGCCGAACGAAGCGCGGACGACGACGCCGTCGATCGCGATCGGCGACGAGCTATGGCTGTCCTGGGAACCCGCGGATACGCTGGTGCTGACCACGTAGTCGGCGCGGCCTAAGCTTCGGTCAGGAGACGAGCTGCACGCTGAAGGTCAGTTGCTCGTGCAGCCACCTGACGAATCCGATGCGAACGCCAAAGACGAGCTCCAGCGCCAACACCGCCAGCAGTGCCGTCATCGCTACGGCGATCGTTTTCATGAACATCTGACCCGAGACCTCGCGAGCGGTTCACGCGACAGGAATCGGCTGCCGTCCACGATGCGCCGGCGAACCTGAATGAAACGTTAAGGGCGATTTCCCGGATCGTCAGCCCCACGACAACAGGCGCTTTCGGAGAGGCGCCGCTTCACGCGCTCAGTAGAGGCCGCCGAAGCCTTCCAGGGCCACGACGGGGATGCGTACGGAATCATCGCCCTCGGCTGTCAGCTTCTCGCTGCCGTCGAGCACGGGGCTCACGGCAACCGGCACGGTGCCGGCCTTGAAGGCCTCCAGGATCACGCCCTCGTCGCCGGGTTGCGCGGGCAGGCCGTCCGACCCGCGCACGCGCACCATTCGGAGGCCCGGCGG
>Ga0209342_10005755_pt1 | contig 12633 bp, 12 predicted proteins | sample RifCSP16_2_FD_184023 | JGI IMG/M metagenome (GOLD analysis project Ga0209342, IMG submission 184023) | Soil microbial communities from Rifle, Colorado - Rifle CSP2_sed 16_2 (SPAdes) (version 2) | ecosystem: Environmental > Terrestrial > Deep subsurface > Rock core/Sediment | place: Rifle... | reverse complement strand
ATCCTGGCGCCCGCCATCGCGCCCTGGGACCCCAACCGGCCCGACGTCAAGAAGATCCTCGACGCGCCGTCGGGCGTGCACCCGCTCGGGACCGACCAGCTCGGGCGCGACGTGCTCTCGCGGATGCTCTACGGCGCGCGCGTGTCGCTGGCCGTCGGGTTCGTGTCGGTCGGCATCGCGTCGCTGATCGGGATCATCCTGGGCACCACGGCCGGCTACCACGGCGGCGTCGTGGACGCGACGATCATGCGACTCGTGGACCTCATGCTCGTGTTCCCGCGCTTCTTCCTGCTGCTGGCCGTGCTCGCGTTCCTCCGGCCGTCCATCTGGACGATCATGGCGGTGATCGGGCTCACGGGCTGGATGGGCGTGGCGCGGCTCGTCCGCGCCGAGTTCCTGGCGCTCAAGGAGCGCGAGTTCGTCATCTGGTCGCAATCCATCGGCGCGAGCGCGTTCCGGATCATCTGGCGCCACATCCTGCCGAACGCGATGGCGCCCGTGCTCGTCGCGATGACGCTCGGCATCCCGGCCGCGATCCTGACCGAGTCGGGCCTGTCGTTCCTCGGGCTGGGCGTCCAGCCGCCCCACGCCACGTGGGGCAACATCCTCAACGAGGGGAAGGACGCGATCGAGATCGGCTGGTGGCTCTCCCTGTATCCCGGCGTGGCGATCCTCGTCACGGTCCTCTCCTACAACCTCCTGGGCGAAGGCATCCGCGACGCGCTCGACCCGCGGCTCCGCCAAAGCGTCGGGCGAATTGTCACGCGCCGGTAGGCGCGGTATACTCCGTTCCCGTCGTCACGCCGAAGTGGCGGAACTGGCAGACGCGCACGTTTGAGGGGCGTGTGGGGCAACCCGTGGGGGTTCGAGTCCCCCCTTCGGCACCATTCCTTCCCGGCATTTCCCGCCTTCCTGCGAGTGGCTCGTTCGCTGTGGCATAATGATGCGGTTTCGAACGGACGGACGACGGCCCATGACGCGCTCACTTCCGGTCATCCAGCCCGAGCGTCCCCGCGAGGGGCGAAAGCCGGCGTGGCTCAAGGTCCGGGCCCCCGGCGGGCCGAACTACGTGCGCCTCAAGCACCGGATGCGCGAGTGGAACCTCCACTCCGTGTGCGAGGAAGCGCACTGCCCCAACATCGGCGAGTGCTGGGAGGATGCGACCGCCACGTTCATGATCCTGGGCGACGTCTGCACGCGTAATTGCGGCTACTGCGCGGTCACCCACGGCCGGCCCGTGTGGGAGGACCGCGAGGAGCCCGAACGCATCGGTCGCGCGGTGGGGGAGCTCGGCCTCGAGTACGTCGTGATCACGTCGGTCAACCGCGACGACCTCGCCGACGGCGGGGCCGCCCACTGGGCGGCGACCATCCGCGCCGTGCGACGTCACGCGCGCCGCTGCCGCGTCGAAGTGCTGATCCCCGACTTCCAGGGGCGCGCCGCGTCGCTCGAGACCGTGCTGGCCGCGCGCCCCGACATCCTGAACCACAACACGGAGACGGTCCCGCGCCTCTACAAGGTCGCGCGCCACGGCGGGCGCTACGAGCGCACGCTCGAGCTCTTCCGCCGGGCACGGGCGCTGGCGTCGGAGGTCCCCAGGAAGTCGGGCCTCATCCTCGGCCTCGGCGAGGAGCGCGCCGAGCTGATCGCCACGATGCACGACCTCCGCGCGGTCGGCGTGTCCCTCCTGACGCTCGGCCAGTACCTCCGACCGTCGGTCCAGCACCTGCCCGTGGCGCGGTACTACGACCCCGACGAGTTCGCGGAGCTGGCCGCCATCGGGCGGGTGCTCGGCTTCACCCACGTCGAGTCGGCGCCGCTGGTGCGAAGCTCGTACCACGCCAAGCGCCAAATGGACTCAGCACTCGTGCCTGCAGCAGACCCCCCACCGACATCCGCGGCCTCGCGGACCTCGCTGCAATGATCTACGCGCCGATCCTCATGACGTTCGCGTTCGCCGCCGCCGTCGCGGGGGCCCTGATTCTCCTCCCGAAGCTCGTCGCGCCGCGCCGCCTCACCCCGGTGAAGGCCGAACCGTTCGAGTGCGGGAAGGACCCGATCGCGATCTCGGAGGGGCGCTTCGCGATCAAGTTCTCGACGATCGCGATCTTCTTCATCCTCATCGACATCGAGCTCCTGTTCGTCTGGCCGTGGGCGCTCCTCTCCCGGCGGCTCGGCTGGTTCGGGTTCTTCGAGATGATGGTGTTCCTCGGCATCCTGATGCTCGGGTTCCTCTACATCTGGCGCAAGGGAGGGCTCGAATGGGAGTAGGCAGCTTCTTCACGTCCAAGCTCGATGAGGCCATCGGCTGGGCGCGGAAATACTCGATCTTCCAGTATCCCTTCGTCACCGCGTGCTGCGGCATGGAGTACATGGCGGTGGCGTGCTCGCACTACGACATCGACCGCTTCGGCGCCGGCCTTCCGCGCTTCTCGCCCCGCCAGGCGGACGTGCTCTTCGTCGTCGGGACGATCAGCCACAAGATGGCGCCGGTCCTCAAGCGCGTCTACGACCAGATGACCGAGCCGAAGTGGGTCGTCGCGTTCGGCGTGTGCACCTGCACCGGCGGCTTCTACAACAACTACGCGACCGTCCAGGGCATCGACACGATCATCCCGGTGGACATCTACATCCCGGGGTGCCCGCCGCGGCCCGAGTCCGTCCTCGACGGGCTCATGAAGCTCCAGGACAAGATCGCCGCCCAGGTCCAGAGGTACTGATCCCATGGGAGTGCGAAGCGAGAGCGTGGCGCGCGAGGCGAGTCGGTGATGGACGGGGCGGCGATCCTCGCGGAGATCGATCGCCGATTCGGCGCCGACGTCGTGGAGACCCACGACCACCGGGGCGACCACACGGCGGTCGTCACGCGCGCGGCGCTGCCCCGCGTGCTCGCGACCTGCCGCGACGAGCCGTCGCTCGCGTTCGACGTCCTCATGGACCTCACCGCGGTGGACTACCTCACGTACCCCGGTCGCGAGGACGGACCCCGCTTCGAGGTCGTCTACCATCTCTACTCGATCGCGCACGGCCACCGGCTGCGGGTGAAGGTCAGGGTGGACGAGGCCGACGCCGTCGTCCCGAGCGCGGTTCCGCTGTGGCCGATCGCCGACTGGTTCGAGCGCGAGGTGTGGGACATGTTCGGGGTGCGCTTCAGCGGGCATCCCGGCCTCCGGCGCCTCCTCATGTACGAGGAGTTCGTCGGACACCCGTTGCGGAAGGACTACCCGATCGACCGGCGGCAACCCCTCATCGGCCCCGCGATCTGAGGAGGGCGATGGCGGACCCGACGCGGCGCGAGTTCATGCTGGGGGAGGGAAGCGGTACCGGCAGCGGGAGCCAGAACCTCCAGATCGGGATGGGGCCGGCCCACCCCGCGATGCACGGGATCATCCGGATCCTGACGGAGCTCGATGGCGAGGTGATCGCCAAGGCCGACGTCGAGATCGGCTACCTGCACCGCGCCTTCGAGAAGGACTGCGAGCAGGGCGGCTGGAACAACGCGATGCCGTACACCGACCGGCTCAACTACGTCTCGCCGCTCATCAACAACTTCGGCTACTGCTCGGCGGTGGAGAAGCTGCTCGCCATCGACGTCACCGAGCGGTGCAAGTACATCCGCGTGATCATGTCGGAGATCTCGCGGATCTGCGACCACCTCACGTGCATCGCCGCCACGGCGATGGAGCTCGGCGCCTTCACCGTGTTCCTCTACATGATCAAGGCGCGCGAGTTCCTGTGGGAGCTGGTCGAGGACGTGACGGGCGCGCGGCTCACGATCTCGTACGGCCGCGTGGGCGGCGTCAAGGCCGACCTGCCCGACGGGTTTGCCGAGAAGACCCTCCGGGCGCTCAAGGAGACGCGGGAGGTGCTCGACGAGGTCCACCGGCTGCTCACCGGCAACCGCATCTTCATGGACCGCATGGTGGGCTTAGGCGCGCTCTCCCGCGAGGAGACGATCGCGTATGCGATCACCGGGCCGATGCTGCGCGCGGTCGGCGTGCGGTACGATGTGCGCCGGGCCCAGCCGTACGACGTGTACGACCGGCTCGAGTTCGAGATCCCGACGCAGAAGGACGGCGACAACTACGCGCGTTACCTCGTGCGCATGGCGGAGATGGAGCAGTCCATCCGGATCGTGGAGCAGGCGCTCGCCATGATCCCGGGCGGCCCGATCAACGTGGACTTCGAGGGGCGCCCCATCGATCCTGCGTCCTACGTGGATCGGGGCAAGCAGGGCAAGACCGAGGGCCTCCTGCTGGTGCCCCTCACGCTCTCGCCGAACCTCCAGGGTCAGCAGCGGCCCGCCCACGCGCGGGTCAACGTGGGCGACCGGCGGGTGGTCCTGCCGCCGAAGGAGACCACGTACGGCTCGATCGAGGGGCTGATGAACCACTTCATGCTGATCATGGAAGGGCATGGCATCCGGCCGCCCCAGGGCGAGGCGTACTTCCCCGTCGAGGGCGCGAACGGCGAGCTGGGCTTCTACGTCGTGTCGGACGGCGGCGACCGTCCCTACCGCGTGCGCTGCCGGCCGCCGTGTCTGCCGCCGATGGCGGCGCTCCATCGGATGATCGAGGGCGAGATGGTCGCGGACCTCATCCCGACCTTCGGCTCCGTCAACATGATCGGCGGAGAGCTGGACCGATGACCGCCCCGGCGACCTCGGCCTTCTCCGCCGAGCAACTGACGGACGTCCGGCGCCTGCAGGCGCTCTATCCCGATCCTCGGGGCGCGCTGCTTCCCGTGCTCCACATGGCGCAGGACACGTTCGGCCACCTTTCGCTCGAGGTCGAGGAGTACGTCGCGGGCCTGTTCAATCTGTCGCCGGCCCACGTCCACGAGGTCGTGACGTTCTACACGCTCTTCTTCCGCGAGGCGAGGGGGCGTCACGTCGTCGCCGTGTGCCACAATCTCTCCTGCCACCTGGCGGGCGCGCCCGCGATCGTCGCGCACCTCAAGCAGCGTCTCGGCATCGACGTCGGCGAGACGACGGCGGACGGGACGATCACGCTCCAGTCAGTGGAGTGCCTCTGCGCGTGCGAGCACGCACCGATGATGCAGGTGGACGACCGGTACGAGATCGGCCTGACGCCGGAGAAGGTGGATCGGATCCTCGAGGGCCTCGGATGATGAGCGAGAAGATCCTGACGCGGAACTTCGGGCGCATCGACTCGCACACCCTCACGGCGTACCTCGAGACGGGGGGCTACGCCGCCTGGCAGAGGGCGCAGGCGATGGAGCCCGCCGCCATCACCGAGGAAGTGAAGCAATCGAATCTCCGCGGGCTCGGCGGTGCGGGCTTCCCGACGGGCACGAAGTGGTCGTTCATCCCCAAGAACCATGCGGGGCCCGTCTACCTCGTCATCAACGCCGACGAGGGGGAGCCCGGAACCTTCAAGGACCGTTACCTGCTCGAGCGCGAGCCGCACGCCCTCATCGAGGGCATGCTCATCGCCGCCCGCGCGATCCGCTCGGCCACGGGGTTCGTCTACATCCGCGGCGAATACGTGGAGCCGTGGCGGAAGTTCAGCGCGGCGGTGCGCGAGGCGTACGACGCCGGGTATCTGGGCAAGGGCTTCGACGTCGTCGTGCACCGGGGCGCGGGGGCGTACATCTGTGGCGAGGAGACCGGGCTGATCTCCTCGCTCGAGGGCAAGAAGGGCTGGCCGAAGGTCAAGCCTCCGTTTCCGGCGATCAAGGGCGCCTTCGGTATGCCGACGATCGTGAACAACGTGGAGACCATCTGCCACGTGCCGCACATCGTCAACCGCGGCGCCGCGTGGTTCGCCGCGCTCGGCACCAAGACGCAGGGGGGCACGCGCATCTTCTCCGTGTCCGGACGCGTGCGGAAGCCCGGCATCTATGAGGCGTCGGTGGCCATCACGCTCCGCCAGCTCATCGACGAGCTCGCCGGCGGCGTCGCCGGCAACGGGCGCCTCAAGGCGGTCGTGCCCGGCGGCTCCTCCGCGCCTATCTTGAGATCCGACGAGATCGACGTGACCATGGACGTGGACGGGCTCCGCAACGCGGGGACGATGGCGGGCTCCGCAGGCGTGATCGTGATGGACGAGACCGTGTCCATCCCCGAGGCGCTCATGGTCGTGGCGCGCTTCTACGCCCACGAGAGCTGCGGCCAGTGCACGCCGTGCCGCGAGTCCACCGGCTGGATCTACAAGATGTGCCACCGGATCGTCGAGGGGCACGGCCGCAAGGACGACCTCGACAAGATCCTCGACGTCGCCAAGCGCGGCGCCGGCACCACGATCTGCGCCTTCTACGACGGCGCCGTCGGGCCGTACATCTCCTACATCGAGAAGTTCCGCGCCGAGTTCGAGGCGCTGATCCCCAAATAACCATGCCCAAGCTGACGATCAACGGGAAGGAGGTCGAGGTTCCGCCCGGGACGAACCTCATCGAGGCAGCCCGGAAGGTCGGGGCCGAGATCCCGCACTACTGCTACCACCCGGGCCTGTCCATCGCCGGACAGTGCCGTCTGTGCATGGTGGACATCGAGAAGACGCCGCGGCCCACGATCGCGTGCAACACGCAGGCGGCTGACGGGATGGTCGTCTGGACGGAGACCGAGCGCGTCAAGGAGACGCGCCGCTCGGTCATGGAGTTCCACCTGATCAATCACCCGCTCGACTGCCCGGTCTGCGACCAGGCGGGCGAGTGCTGGCTGCAGATCTACTACATGCGGCACGGCCTCTACGAGCCGCGGATGACGGACGCCAAGGTCCACAAGCCGAAGGCCGTGCCGCTGGGGCCCCACGTCATCCTCGACGCCGAGCGGTGCATTCTCTGCTCGCGCTGTGTCCGCTTCTGCGACGAGGTCACGGGAACCGGCGAGCTCGGCATCTTCAACCGCGGTGACCACTCCGAGATCGGACTCTTCCCCGGCAAGGAGCTCGCCAACAGGTACTCCGGCAACGTCGTGGACATCTGCCCCGTCGGCGCGCTCACGGACCGTGACTTCCGCTTCCAGGTGCGCGTCTGGTACCTCGACACCGCGAAGTCCGTCTGCCCGGGATGCGCGCGCGGCTGCAACATCGAGATCCACGTGAACCGCCGGCGCCCGCACCATGCCGAGGGGCGCCGGGTCGCCCGGCTGAAGCCGCGCTTCAACGCCGACGTCAACCGCTGGTGGATCTGCGATGCCGGGCGCTACGGGTTCGAGTTCGTGGATGACAAGAGCCGGCTCCTCATGCCGTCGCGGCGTGATGACGAGGTGGTCACCGACGTCGCCTGGGACGACGCGATTGCGGGTGTCGCCGCGGCGCTGGAGCGGACGGCGTCCGCGGACGTCGCCGTCATCGCGTCGGCGAGGATGGCGAACGAGGATCTCTGGGCGCTGCGCCGGCTGCTCGTGCACCGCGGGATCCGGCAGGTCGGGTTCCGTCTCCCGCCGCGCACGCCCGGCGACGAGGACGCCTTCCTCATCCGGGCCGACAAGGACCCGAATTCGCGCGGCGCGGAGCTCTGCGGCCTCGACGGCGACGTGAAGGAGATCCTCGCCGCGGCCCGCGCACGCCAGGTGAAGATGCTCTGGATCTTCGGCCACGACCTCTTCGACAGTGCATGGCCGGAGGCGGAGATCGCCGGCGCCCTCCGCGCCGTGGAGACCGTGGTCTTCGTGGGCACGAACGGAAACGCCACGAGCGAGCGCGCCCGCTGGATGCTCCCGGCGGCGGCCTGGGTGGAGCGCGAGGGGACGTACACGAACTTCCTGGGGCGGGTGCAGCGGTTCCGTCAGGCGGCGGAGCCGCTCGGCCAGGCGCTTCCCGAGTGGGACATCCTGGGCCGCGTGCTCGTCGCGCTCGGCGCAGGGGCCGCGCCCTCACGCGCCGAGCGCTGGTTCCGCGAGCTCGCCGAGGCGGTCCCCGCCTTCGCCGGGCTCACGTATCAATCAATCGGTGATGCGGGAGCGGTGCTGAGCGCGGGGAGGCCACTCCCATGAAGAGTGCGCAGGCTCGACGGAGCCACGCCGCACCTCTCTCAGGCCACCCACGGACACACGCGGCCCCGCCTCCCATGAAGAGTGCGCAGGCTCGACGGAGCCACGCCGCGCCCGTCTCAGGCCACCCACGGACACACGCGGCCCCGGGGTCCCCGCTCCAATGATCGACCTCGGGATCGTCTTCGGCCGCGTCGCCTTCGTGATGCTGTTCGTGATCAACGTGGCCGCCATCCTCGGCTGGGTCGAGCGCAAGCAGTCGGCCATCATGCAGGACCGCATCGGCGCCAACCGCGCGTCCATCTTCGGCGTCCGTGCCCTGGGCCTGTTCCATCCGATCGCCGACGCGCTGAAGATGCTCACCAAGGAGGACTTCCGGCCCGCGCGCGCCGACCGGTTTCTCTTCGGCCTGGCGCCGTTCGTCTCGGTCTTCTTCGCCCTCGTGGCCTTCGCCTCGATCCCGTTCGGGGACACGCTGCGGGTCGCGGGCCGCGAGATCCCGCTCCAGGCGGTGACGCTGAACGTCGGAATCCTCTACGTCTTCGCGATGCTCTCGCTCGGCGTCTACGGCGTCATGATGGCGGGCTGGTCGTCGGCCAACAACTTCGCGCTGCTGGGCGGTCAGCGCGCGGCGGCGCTGATGATCTCGGCCGAGATCGCGCTCGGCGCCTCGATCATGGGCGTGGTCATGATCTACGGCTCGCTGGACCTCCAGGAGATCGCGCGCGGGCAGGGCGCCATGCTCTTCGGCTGGATCCCGAAGTGGGGCATCGTCACCCAGCCGCTCGCGTTCATCCTGTTCCTCACCGCGGGCATCGCGGCGACGAAGCGGATTCCCTTCGACATGCCGGAGGGCGAGTCTGAGATCATCGGCTATTTCGTCGAGTACAGCGGCATGAAGTTCGGCATGTTCCTCATGACCGACATGATGGAGACGACCGTGCTCGCCGGGCTCTGCACCTCGCTCTTTCTCGGCGGCTGGCAGGTGCCGTATCTGTTCGCCAACGGCTTCCTCTTCCCATGGGGCACCGCCGTCGGGTTGTCGCCTCTGACGGTGACCGTTCTCCAGGTCGGATCATTCGTCACCAAGGTCGCCGTCATGATCTTTTTCCTCATGCTGATCCGCTGGACGCTGCCGCGCTTTCGTTACGATCAGGCGATGCGGCTCGGCTGGCTCGGCCTCTTCCCGCTGTCCATCCTCAACATCGTGCTGACGGGGCTGGTCCTTCTTCCATGGAATCCATGAAGCGTGCGCGAGGGGGACGGAGCCGGGTCGCGCCTGTCTCAGGCCACCCACGGAGTCTTCCGGCCCCAAGCGCGTTGGAGGGACGCAGCCACGCCGCATCTGTCTCAGCCCACCCACGGACTCAAGCGGCCTCGCGGCCCCCGTTACAGTGAAGACGCTCCAGCGGTTCTATCTGGTCGAGGTCCTGTCAGGCGTGGCGCTGACCGCGGCGCACTTCTTCCGTAACATGGCCGCGCACACGGCGCACGCGCTCGGCCGGAAGGACGCGCGCGGCGCCGTGACCATCCAGTATCCGGAGGAACGCCGGCCGACCTCGCCGCGCCTCCGGAGCCTTCACAGACTGGTGAGGCGCGCGGACGGCTCGCCGCGCTGCGTCGCGTGCATGATGTGCGAGACGGTCTGCCCCGCGCACTGCATCTACATCGTCGCCGACGAGCACCCCAACCCCGAGATCGAGAAGGTCCCGAGGCGGTTCGACATCGACCTCGGCAAGTGCGTCTTCTGCGGCTACTGCGTCGAGGCGTGCCCGGAGGACGCGATCCGGATGGACACCGGCATCCTCGAGTTCGCCTCGTACAGCCGCAACGGGATGATCTACACGAAAGAGATGCTCCTGTCGCTCGAGCCGGCCGGCGCCGACGGCCGGCCGACCTCACCGGTGCCGATCCCGGCCGGCCGGAGGCCGTGATGGCGCACGTGGCGTTCTCCCTGATCGCCGCGCTCGCGGTGGCCTCCGCCCTCGGGCTCGTGCTCAAGCGGAACGCGATCCATGGCGCGCTCTTCCTCGTCGTGAACCTCGCCTCCGTCGCGGCGCTCTACCTCACGCTCGGCGCCGAGTTCCTCGCCGCCGCGCAGGTCATCGTGTACGCCGGCGCGATCATGGTGCTCTTCGTCTTCGCGATCATGGTTCTCATCCCGGGCAAGGAGGAGACCGGCCCGGACCCGCGGCGCGGCTGGCGGCTCGCGGCGGTGCCGGTCGGGGCGCTCCTCCTCCTCCAGCTCGCCGTCGTCCTGCGCGGGCTGCGCTCCGTCGCGGGCGCGGGCGGCCCCGGAACGCCCGGCAGCGTGGAGGCCATCGCGCGCCTGCTCTTCACGCAGTACCTGTTCCCCTTCGAGCTGACGTCGGTGCTGCTGCTCGCGGCCATGGTCGGCGTGCTGCTGCTGGCGCGGCGGGGACATGATGGTCGTGCGAGCCGCAGGCCGTCGCGGGGCTGGGGCCCCGCCGTCCGAGGCGAGCGAATGATGGTTGGGCGAGCCGCAGGCCGTCGCGGGGCTGGGGCCCCGCCGTCCGAGGCGAGCGAATGATGGATCTGGTGCCCGAGTCCTACTACGTCGGGCTGTCGGCCGTGCTCTTCACGATCGGCGTCGTCGGCGTCATCATCCGGCGGAACCCGCTCGTGATGTTCATGTCGATCGAGCTGATGCTGAACGCGGGGAATCTCGCGCTCGTCGCGTTCGGTCGCCGGGCGGGCAACGCCGACGGCCAGGCCCTCGTGTTCTTCGTGATGGCCGTCGCGGCCGCGGAGGTGGCGGTCGGCCTCGCGATCATCGTCGCGGTCTTCCGCCTTCGACGGCGGCTGTCGGTCGACGACCTCAGCGTGATGCGCTGGTAGCGGGAGGCACGTATGGCCAAGACGGCACCGCAGCGGGACGCGCTCCCGGGCCTCGGCCTCGACGCCGCCCTGGCGAGATGGCTGCTCGGCGCGATGCTGCTGATCCGTCGGTTCGAGGAGAAGGCGGCCGAGGCGTACGCGCTGGGCAAGATCGGCGGCTTTCTCCACCTCTACATCGGCGAGGAAGCGGTTGCGGTGGGCGCCACCTCGGTCCTGCGCCCCGACGACTACGCGATCTCCGCGTACCGCGAGCACGGTCACTGCCTGGCGAAGGGGGCGGACCCGCGGCGGGTGATGGCCGAGCTCTTCGGCCGCCGCGACGGGCTCTCCAAGGGCAAGGGCGGGTCGATGCACCTCTTCGATCGGAGCGTGAACTTTCTGGGCGGCCACGCGATCGTCGGCGCCCACCTGCCGCTCGCCGCGGGCGTGGGCTTCGCCATCAAGTACGAGGGCGGTGACCAGGTGGTCGTCTGCTATTTCGGTGACGGCGCGGTCCCACAGGGTGAGTTCCACGAGTCCATGAATCTGGCCGCGCTCTGGACGCTGCCCGTGATCTACCTCTGCGAGAACAACCGCTACGCGATGGGCACCTCCACGGAGCGCGCGCTCGCCCAGACGCAGATCTGGAAGTTCGGCCAGACCTACGGCATTCCGTCCGAGCGGGTGGACGGCATGGACGTCCTCGCCGTGCGCGAGGCCGTCAGTCGTGCGGTCGCCCGGGCCCGCGCGGACAAGACGCCGTCGCTCATCGAGGCGGATACCTACCGATTCCGCGGCCACTCCATGCGCGACCCGGCGGGCGCGGTCTACCGCACCAAGGAAGAGGTCGAGCGCGAGAAACAGCGCGACCCGATCGTGATGTTCCGCGAGCGCGCGCTCGCGGCCGGCCTCCTCGCGGAGGCGGAGGTGCGGGCGATCGAGCAGGACGTCAACGACCGGGTGGACGAGGCCGTGGCGTTCGCCGAGGCGTCACCCGAGCCGCCGGCCGAGTGGCTGTTCACCGACATCTACAGGGAGGGCTGAGATGGCGGTGCTGACCTACCGTGAGGCGCTGAACATGGCGCTCCGCGAGGAGATGCACCGCGACCCGCGCGTGTTCGTCATCGGCGAGGAGGTCGGTCTGTACGAGGGCGCCTACAAGGTGACGCAAGGGCTCCTCAAGGAGTTCGGGCCCCGGCGCGTGGTCGACACGCCCATCTGCGAGTCCGGGTTCACGGGCGTCGGCATCGGCGCGGCGATGGTGGGCCTGCGCCCCGTCGTCGAGATGATGACCTTCAACTTCGCCATGGTGGCGCTCGACCAGATCGTCAACACGGCGGCGAAGCTCCACTACATGTCGGGCGGGCAGTTCAACGTCCCGATCGTCATCCGCGGGCCGGGCGGGCCGGCGGCTCAGCTCGCCGCGCAGCATTCACAGTCGATGGAGACGTACTTCTACCACGTCCCCGGGCTCAAGGTCGTCCGCCCGACGACGCCGATGGACGCGAAGGGTCTGCTGAAATCGGCGATCCGCGACGACAATCCGGTCATCTTCATCGAATCGGAGACCCTCTATCACGTCAAAGGCGAGGTCCCCGAAGATCCCGAGTTCATCATTCCACTCGGCAAGGCGATCGTGCGGCGCGAGGGGAGCGACGTCACGGTGATCGCGTACATGGGCATGATGTACCGCGCGATGGAGGCGGCGGAGGAGCTCGCCGGAGACGGCATCTCCGTCGAGCTGGTGGACCCGCGGACGCTCAGGCCCATGGACGCGGAGACGATCATCGGATCGGTGCGGAAGACGCACCGAGCGGTGGTCGTCGAGGCGGGCGCGGGCT
>Ga0209342_10005753_pt1 | contig 12635 bp, 11 predicted proteins | sample RifCSP16_2_FD_184023 | JGI IMG/M metagenome (GOLD analysis project Ga0209342, IMG submission 184023) | Soil microbial communities from Rifle, Colorado - Rifle CSP2_sed 16_2 (SPAdes) (version 2) | ecosystem: Environmental > Terrestrial > Deep subsurface > Rock core/Sediment | place: Rifle... | reverse complement strand
GCCGATCGCGACGTCGAAGCCGCGCTCGAGCTCGGCTTCGAGCCGCGGCAGCTCCTCGATCGGCGTCGACAGGTCGGCGTCGGTCATCAGGCGACGCTCGCCAAAGGCGGCGAGCATCCCGGCGCGCACGGCGTGGCCCTTGCCGCGGTTCTGGGCGTGGCGCAAGACCTCGACCGGCCCCGATGCGGTGCGCGCGACGTCGGCGGTCCCGTCGGTCGAGCCGTCGTCGACCACCAGGACCTGGTATGGAGCGCCGCGCGCGTCCAGGTACGCGTGGACCCGAGCCAGTGTTGCCGGGAGCCGTTGCGCCTCGTTGAATGCCGGGATCACGACCGACAGCCGCGGGCGGCTCACCGCGTCCCCCGGAGGAGCGTCGCCACCAGCGGCTCGATGTCCGCGGGAAGCTCGGCGAGCCCAAGCTCACGCGCCGTCCAGCGCAGCTCGGCCAGGGCCGAGCCCAGGAGCGAGCCCTCCTGCGCGTCTCGCGCCGTGAGCTCGCGCCGCTCCAGCTCCGCTCGTGGACCGAGCTCCAGCAGCAGCGTGAGCAGCGCCCTGGCCAGGGCCGCGGGCTCGTCGCCCGCGCCCGGTCGGTCGAGCGGCAGATGCAGGACCGGCCGGCCCGGCAGCCGCTCGGCCGCGCGCCGAGCGACCTCCGCGTCGAAGGCGACGAGCGCGAGGCTCGCGTCCAGCACGCGCTGGTTCATGGCGACGAGGCCCGGCAGGGCCCCGCCCAGACCGCCCAGCACCTGCCGGGCCACGAACGCGCCCGTGTCGCCGTGCGCGCGGCGCGCCTCGCGCCGATAGGCGTCCGCGTCTCCCCGCCCCGCCGTCTCCGCGTGGACGAGCGCGTGCAGTCCCCACTCCGCGAGCAGCACGATCCCCGGCCGCTCCAGGAGCGCGCGATAGACGAAGCCGTGTGCCGGCGAGCCGGCCACGTGGTAGAGGTCGATCTCGACCGACGGGCGCTCGGGCGGCTCGGCGGACACGAGCGCGAGCTCCAGGTCGCTCCCAAGCTGGGCCGAGAGCGAGCGCACCCACGCGGCGTCCGGCGCCGGCGTCCAGAGCGCGACCCTCACCGGACGATCTCGGTGAGTCGGTCCACGACCGTTTCCCAGTTGATCGAGGCCACGCGCCCCGCGGCGTTCTCGCCCATCTCGCGCAGGTGCTTCTCGGACAGGCCCCACAGGCGGTCGATCGCCTGAGCGAGGGCGGCGGGCTCGGGCGCCGCCACGATGCCGCTCGCGCCGTCCTCCACGAACTCGAGCGGGCCCCCGGAGTCGCTCGCCGTCACCACCGGCTTCCTCGACAGGAAGGCCTCGACCGTGACGTAGCCGAAGTCCTCGTCGAAGGGTGCGTAGACGACCCCGCGGCAGGTCGCGTACAGCGCCACGAGCTCCGCCTCCGCGACGAAGCCCAGGAAATCCACGCGATCCGCGATGCCGAGCTCGGCGGCCAGCCGCTCGAGGTCGCGTCGCAGCGGGCCCTCCCCGGTCAGCTTGAGCCGCACGTCCTTTCTGGCGAGCGCCAGCGCGCGCAGCAGCAGCTCCGGCCGCTTGGTGCGGTCCAGGCGGCCGGCCGAGAGCAGGAAGCCGGAGTACGAGTCGCAGCGGTAGCGGCCGAGCTGCTGCGGGGGCGGGTAGAGCGGCGTCGCGTGGAGGCCGTTGAAGCGCGCGAGTCGATCGGCGACTCCCTGCGAGATGGTGAACAGGGTACGGCACTCGCCGAGCGCCGCACCGTCCATCGTCCGGATCGTGTCGACGACGCGTAGATCCTCAGGTGCGGAGCCAAGCGGACTGTGCTCCGTGCCCAGCAGGTCGTAGGCCTCGCGGTACTGGTGGACCACCCAGGCGACCTTGCGGTGGTGCCGCACCAGGTAGCTCGGGAACTTCGTGGGGATCACGAGGTCGACCGACTCCCCCGTGGTGTGGCGCAGCTCGAGCAGCCGCCAGGCGAGCGCCTGGCGCACGACCTCCGACGGCGGGTGGGCGTGAAACGGCAGACTCACCACGTCCACCCGGAAGCCGCGGGCCGCGAGGCTCTTCACGAGCTCCCGCACGAGGATCTCGGCGCCCCCCGTCACGAAGGGCGCCTGCGCGGCGCACACGAGGACGGACTTCATTTCTCGCGCGTGCGCAGCGCGTCCTCGAGCCGGGCGACGCGCGCCTGCAGGTCCTTGATCACGAGCTCGCGCGCCGGGCGACCGCGCTCGGCCTCGGCGAGCACGAGGTCGATCCGGCGCGCGAGGTCGTGGACGTGGGCCACCAGCTCCTGCGAGAGCTGCGAGTGTCGCTCGTCCACCTCGTCCAGCCGGCGTCCGGTGGCTCCGAGGACGGTGTCGTAGTGGCGGTGGGTGGCCGCCAGGCGCTCCTCGAGGTGGTGCAGCAGGGCGTTGTCGAGCCGCACCTGGTCGGCGTTGAACGCGCGCTGCGCCTCGAGCTGGGGCGCCAGGAAGCGCGCCAGCAGCCGGCCCACGAGACCGCCGAGGCCTCGGCCGGGCGCTGCGCTGGCCGGCCACGACGCGTTCACGGGGCCCGGGTCGGGAGGTTCAGCCACGCGTGTGCATCCCGGAGCCTCGCATTCTACAATCCGCCGTGGCCGACGCGAAGCCGCTCGCCGACGCGCTCGAGGCGCTGCGCCTGCGGCTCGAGGACGAAGAAGCCTCCTACGCCGAAGCACTCGCCGAGCTCGACCGCCAGGCCGGCGTCCCGCTCCCCGAGGAAACCGGCCCGGAGATTCGCGAGCTGCTCGGCGAGCTCAACGAGCTCTGGACGCCGGCCGAAGGCCCCCGCGGCGGCGGCCTCGGCAAGGCGATCGAGCGCCGGGCCTGGGACGCGCTCACGCCCGCGCTCGAGCGCCAGGGGCGCTTCAACGCCGTGCTGGTGCGCCTGATCAACGCGCAGCTCGAGCACGCCGCGCGCTACCACGCGCGGCTGCGCGAGCTCGGCGCCGCGGTCGTTCGCTACGCGCAGCGGGTGGAGCCCGTGGTCGACGCCCGCGACGACATGCGCGTGGCGCGCACGCCGAGCGAGACCGTCCAGGTGCTGGAGGTCTTCGCCCGCCGGCTCGAGGCCATGGGCCAGCGCCTCGAGGGCTTGCTCGCGCTGCGGGACCGCACCGAGGCGCTCTCGGAGGAGGTGCGCGCGCTGCGCGAGGGACTCGTCGCCAAGCCCCCGCCGCCCGAGGTGGCGCGCGCCGCCGTGCGCTCGGCTGCGGACTCGGCGTACACCGCGTTCGAGAACCGCTTCCGCGGCTCCCGCGAGGAGCTGCGGGAGCGCCAGGCCGACTACGTCGAGCGGCTGCGGGGCCATGCGCCGGTCCTCGACCTCGGCTGCGGCCGCGGCGAGCTGCTCGAGCTGCTGCGCTCGGCCGGGATCGCCGCGCGCGGCGTGGAAGGCAACGCCAACGCGGTCCAGGAGTGCCGGGCCAAGGGGCTCGACGTCGCCCAGGGCGATCTCGTCGAGTTCCTCGAGCGGCAGCCGCCGGGGAGCGTGGGCGCCGTCGTCGCGGCGCAGGTGGCCGAGCACCTCGTGCCCCGCCAGCTTCAGGCGCTGCTCGCGGCCGCGCACCGGGCGCTCGCGAAGGATGGCCTGCTGGTGCTCGAGACGGTGAACGTCGCCTCAGCGCTCGCCTACCTCGACGTCTTCATCCGCGACCTGACCCACGAGCGGCCGCTGCACCCCGAGACGCTGCGCTTCATGGCCGCCGCGGCCGGCTTCTCGGAAGCGCGCATCGAGCTGCGCTCGCCGGTGCCGGACGACGTGCGGCTGCACCTGCTGCCCAGCGGTGGCCTGCCTCCGCCGGTGGTGAAGGCGCTCAACGAGAACGTCGAGCGCCTGAACGCCCTGCTGTTCGCGCCCCTCGACTACGCGCTTGTCGCCCGCCGCTAGCGGGGGTTCGGGGGGCGCTCAGCCCCCGGGGGGCCAGTCCGTCCCCCAAAACGGCGCCGGGTCATGCGGTCGGCTTGCACGCCAGGACCACGACGCTCGCGCCCAGCGGGAAGCTCACGCCACGTCGCACGAGCGCGGCCTCGATGCCGAGCACGCCCCGGAACAGGCTCTCGAGCGGCGGCGGCAGGAAGCCGACGTCGGAGCCCTCGCGCCCGAGCATCCGGTCGAGCGTGCGCCGGGCGAACAGCAGCGGGACGAGCAGCGAGTTGCAGTAGGTCGCGCGCACGACTGCGAGACCGCAGCCCTCGAGAAGCGCCACCAGTTCGCCGCGCGTGTAGCGGCGACGTGTCAGCACCTCGGCGTCGTGTGCCCCGCGCAGCGCCTCGAGCGCCGGGACCCTGACCAGCAGCGCGCCCCCGGGCCGAAGCACGCGCACCATCTCGGCGACTGCCGCGCGGTCGTCGCTCACCCAGTCGTGGTAGATGACGTCGAAGGACGTGACGGCGTCGAACACGCCGGGCGCAAACGGCAGCGCCAGCAGGCTGGCGCGCGCCACGCGCACGCCGCGCTCGCGGCAGAAGCGGATCGCCTCGGGCGAGAGGTCGATCCCGCTCGCGCGACCGAGCCGCGCGAGCGCCAACAGGTTGAAGCCGGTGCCGCAGCCGGCGTCGAGCAGGCGCAGCGCCGCCGACGATACCCTTGCCCAGGGCTCGAGCAGCGCGCTCGCGACCTCGCGCTGGCCGGCGTACCACCACTGCCGCTCCTCCGCCTCGAACATCCGGCGGTACTCGGCCGGCTTCACAGCCGCGTGGCGTCGGAGGTGAAGTAGTCGGTGACGCGGTCCAGGATCTCGTCGAGCCCGACCTTCGGCTCGTAGCCGGTGAGCGCGCGCAGCTTGCCGAGGTCGGGCACGCGGCGCAGCATGTCCTCGAAGCCTTCCTCGTAGGCCCGGTCGTAGGGCACGAGCTCGATCGCGCTGCGGCCGCCGGTGCGCTGCTTCACGCGCCGCGCCAGCTCGAGGATCGTGACCTCCTCGCGATCGTTGCCGATGTTGAACACCTGGCCGACGGCGCGATCGTCCTGGGCCAGGGCGACGAGCTGCGCGACCACGTCGCTCACGTACGTGAAGCAGCGCGTCTGGGTGCCGTCGCCGAAGACGGTGATCGGGTTGCCGAGCAGGCCCTGCTTGACGAAGCTCGGGATCACCATGCCGTAGCGACCGGTCTGGCGCGGGCCCACGGTGTTGAACAGCCGCGCCACCACCACCGGCAGGCGCTTCTCCTTGTGGTAGGCGAGACCCAGAAACTCGTCGATCGCCTTGCTGCAGGCGTAGCTCCAGCGGCCCTTGGAGGTGGGCCCCATCACCAGGTCGCCGTCCTCGCGAAAGGGCACGACGTTGGCCTTGCCGTACACCTCCGAGGTGGAGGTGAGCAGCACCTTCTTGCGCTTCTTGTTGGCGAGCTTCAGCACCATCTCGGTGCCGTGCACGTTCGTCTCGATCGTGTTGACCGGGCTCTCGACGATCAGCCGCACGCCCACGGCGGCGGCCAGGTGGAAGACCACGTCCGCACGGTCCACGAGCTCGGCCAGCACCGGCTCGTTGAGCACGCTGTCGATCGTGTAGCCGAAGCGAGGGTTCGCCTTCAGGTGCGCGATGTTGTCGATCGCGCCCGTCGAGAGGTTGTCGACGACGTGGACCTCCGAGCCGCGCTCGAGGAGCGCTTCGCTCAAGTGGCTTCCCACGAAGCCCGCGCCGCCGGTGATGAGCGCCTTCATTCGAGCATGTCCTCCTTGATCGTCTCGTCGGCCTGGATCGGCCGCGCTGCACGCCGGCCGATGATACGGTGGGCCTCGGCGGGTGCCAGCCCGCGCGGGGAGCGCTCGTCGGTGCGCTTGTAGAGCAGCCGCTCCGCGGTCAGCACGTCGCCGCGGCCGATCAGCGAGGCGGCGACGATCGAGCGGCCGCGTGCCGCGCGCGTCGGGCTTGCGGCCTCCTGGCCGAAGGCGTCGCCCCGCGCACGCTCGGCCTGGCGCAGCAGCTCGACCATCCGGTAGAACTCCTCCGGCGCGAGCGCGGCGGCCGCGTCCCGGCCCTTGCGGCTGCGATCGAGCGTGAGCTTCTTCTCCACCAGGTCCGCGCCGAGCGCGGCGGCGAGCGCGGGTGCGATGAGCGCGAAGGCCGAGGCGCCGTCGGTTGCGTCGAACAGCCCTACGGGGACGCGGTAGCGCTCGCGGCGCGCGGCGAGGTCCGCGAGGCGCAGCTCCTCGGGCGCCGCGGGTGCCGTGAGCGGGCCCACCACGAGCGCCGTGCCCGCGCCGCACTGCTCGAGCGCCTCCCGCACCCGGGTATCTTCACCCGTGCCGGCTCCGAGCAGCAGCGGGCGGCCGACGGCCGCGAGCGCCCGCACGAGGTCGGGATGGTCGAGATCGGTGGGGTGCGTCTGGAACGCGTCGACGCCCGCCTCGGCCGCCACGTCGCGCGAGGCGGTGTCGAAGGCCTCGGCCACGACCAGCAGCCCCGAGGCCTTGGCGGCCTCGAGCACCTTCTGCCATTCACGCGGCTTGAGCTCCGCGGCCTCCAGCTCCTGTCGCTCAGGGTGCCGGCGCGCCACGAGCTCGCTGGCGCGGAACACCGGGAACAGGATCGCGTCGGCTCCCGCCTGGAACGCGGCGTCGATCAGCCGCCGGGCGACGTCGGCTTTCCCCTCGTGCGAGGTCCCGACGTGGGCGACCACCAAGCAGGGCTGCCCTTCGCCGAGCTGCCGTCCGCCGATACCGAGCGTCGCCGCCTTCATGCGGCCTCCACCCTACCACGCCGGACGTTTCGGCTCAGGCCCGGAACACTTCCGGCCCGGGCGCGCCGAGTGCGCCGAACCCGAGAGGCGCCATCAGGTTGCGGGTGTCGACTACCAGCTTGACGCCGCCGTAGAGTGCCGCGGACTTGAAGTCCGAGTGGGCTGTCGAGACGAGGAGCACGTCGTGGCGGGCAAACTCCTCGGCCGTGCAGGGCACGGAGGCGAGCCCGATGTCGTGCTCGCGACCGGCCTTGGCCACGGGGATGTAGGGGTCGCAGTAGGCCACCTCGGCGCCCGAGGCGCGCAGGCGCTCGATGATCTCGAACGACGGCGACTCGCGGTCGTCGTCGATGTCGGCCTTGTAGCTCAGGCCCAGCACGAGCACCCGGGATCCCTTGAGGCTCTTCGCGTGGCGGTTGAGCGCGCGCGCGGTGCGCTCGACCACGTGCTGGGGCATCGAGGTGTTGATCTCGCCGGCGAGCTCGATGAAGCGTGCCCAGACACCATGCTCAGCGGCCTTCCACGTGAGGTAGAACGGGTCGAGCGGGATGCAGTGGCCGCCGAGGCCTGGGCCCGGGTAGAAGGGCATGAAGCCGAAGGGCTTCGTCTTCGCCGCCTCGATCACCTCCCAGACGTTGATCCCCATCTGGTCGAGCACCAGCTTCATCTCGTTGGCGAGCGCGATGTTGACAGCGCGGAACACGTTCTCCAGGATCTTGGCGGCTTCCGCCACCTCGGGTGAGGAGACGGGCACGACCGTCCGGATCGCCGAAGCGTAGAGCGCCACCGCCACGTCGAGCGACGCCTGGTCGATCCCGCCCACCACCTTCGGGATCGTCTGGGTGTTGAAGCTGCGGTTGCCGGGGTCTTCCCGCTCGGGCGAGAAGGCAACGAAGACGTCCTTGCCGCACGCGAAGCCGCGGGCCTCGAAGCGCGGCAGAAGCTCCTCGCGCGTGGTGCCGGGGTAGGTGGTCGACTCGAGCACCACCAGCTGGCCGGGCCGCAGCCGCTTCGCGATCTCGTCGGCCGTCTGGCGCACGTACGAGAGATCGGGCTCGCGGTGGCGGCCGAGCGGCGTCGGCACGCACACCAGGATCGCGTCGCACTCGGAGAGGCGGTCGAACGCCGTCGTCGCCTCGATCCGGCCCCGCCCGAAGGCCTGGGCCACGCGCTCCTTGCCGATGTGGCGGATGTACGACTCACCGCGGGCGAGCGCCCGGGGCTTGCTCGCGTCCACGTCGAAGCCGGTCACCCGGAAGCCGCTCTCCTCGAACAGCAGGGCGAGCGGCAGCCCGACGTAGCCGAGCCCGATCACGCCGACCCGGGCCTGCTTGCTCTCGATCCGCGACGCGAGTTCACCGCGCTTCTCGCTCATACGGTCGGGGATGCTAGCACTCCCGGGCCGCGGCCCGGACGGCCTCGACCACGCAAGCGGCCGCCTCGTCCTCGAGCTCGGGGTAGAGCGGCAGCGACAGGATCTCGTCCGAGGCCTTCTCCACGACCGGCAGCAGCCCGCGCTTGCCGCCCAGGAATGCGAAGGCCGGCTGCAGGTGCAGCGGGATCGGAAAGTGGATGAGCGTGCCGATCCCACGCTTCTTGAGCGCTTCCATGAGCGCGCTCCGCCGCGGGTGGCGCACGACGTAGAGGTGCGAAACCGTCCGGGCGTAGGGCTGCTCGCCGAGCGGCACGACGCCCGAGCCCAGCAGCTCCCGGTCGTAGAAGGCGGCGAGCGCCCGGCGCCTCTCGGTCCAGGCCGGGAGGTGGCGAAGGCCCACGCGCAGCAGCGCGGCCTGCAGCTCGTCGAGCCGGCTGTTCCAGCCCTCGCGCTCGTGGTGGTAGCGGTCGCGCTGGCCGCCGTTGCGGAGCTGTCGCAAGAGCGCCGCCGTGGCGGGGTCGTTCACCAGGATCGCGCCGCCGTCACCGAACGCGCCGAGGTTCTTGGTGGGATAGAAGGAAAGCGCGCCCAGCCCCTGCTCACCGCCGAGCGTCCCCACCGGCCGGCCGCGGTAGCGGGCCCCGTGCGCCTGGCAGGCGTCCTCGACCAGCACGAGCCCGTGCTCGCGCGCGAGCGCCATCAGCGGGTCCATGTCCGCCGGGTGGCCGTAGAGGTGCACCGGCAGCAGCGCCTTCGTTCGCGGGGTGAGCGCGCGCGCGGCCGCCGCGGGGTCGATGTTGAGCGTCAGCGGGTCGACGTCCACGAACACCGGGCGCGCCCCCGCGTGCAGGATGGCGAGCGCCGAGAACGCGGCCGAGATCGAGGTCGTGACCACCTCGTCCCCCGGCCCGACCCCGCGCGCCCGCAGCGCGAGGTGGAGCGCGTCGGTGCCGTTCCCGACCGCAACGGCGTCGCGTGCGCCGAGCGCCGCCGCCAGCTCGCGCTCGAACGCCTCGCCCTCGGGGCCCAGGATGAACCAGCCGGAGTCGAGCACGCGCGCGACCGCCGCATCGAGCTCGCCGCGCAGGGCTGTGACGTGTGCCTTGAAGTCGACGAACGGGACGGGCGCGCTCACAGGTAGTGCTGCTTGTGGCGGCGGTAGAACTCGACCGTCTGCGCCAGGCCCTCGCGCAGGCCGAGCTTCGGCGCCCAGCCCAGGATCGTGCGCGCGCGCGTGATGTCGGCGTAGAAGTCGCCGATGTCGATCCGCTTGCGCTCGGGCGGAAACGGGACGAGCGTGTAGGAGCCCCCGCCCGCGACGTCGAGCAGCAGCTTCACGAGCTCGACGAGCGCGAGCGGATGCTCGTCGCCGAGGTTCAGCACCTGGCCGTCCGCGGCGCCGGTTGCCCCGGCGCGCAGGAACGCATCCACGACGTCGTCGACGTGGTTGAAGTCGCGCTTCTGGAGGCCGTCGCCGAAGATCTGGATCGGCTCGCCGAAGGCCGCCTGGCGCACGAACCAGCCGATGAAGCCCTGGCGGTTGTGACGGATCAGCTGACGCGGGCCGTAGGTGTTGGTGAGCCGCAGCGACGACGCGCGGATCCCGTACACCTGGTGGTAGACCAGGTGGTAGAACTCGCCCGAGATCTTGTTGATCCCGTTCACGTCCACCGGCTGCAGCAGGTGCTTCTCGTCCACCGGCAGGTACTGCGGCCGCCCGTAGACCTGGCGCGTCCCGGCGTAGACGATCTTGAGCTCGGGGTTGCCGCGCCGCACCGCCTCGAGCAGGCGCAGCTGGCTGGTGCAGTTGATCTCGAGATCGGTCACCGGGTCGTTCATCGAGTCGATGTGGCTCACCTGCCCCGCCAGGTTGAACAGCACCTGCTGGCCGCGCACCAGGTACTCCATGCCGTGGCCGCGCACGTCGGCGATGTTGACGCGGATCCGGTCCTGGTAGCCGTCGAGATTGAACAGGTTGCCGCCGTAATCCGGCAGCAGGCTGTCGACCGCGGTCACCTGCGCGCCGAGGTCGGCGAGCGTGCGGCTGAGGTTGGAGCCGATGAAGCCGAGCCCGCCCGTGACCAGGACCTTCGTGCCGCGGTAGTAGTCGCGATGGTCGCTCACCGGACGGCCGTCCGCGCTGCCGCGGCGTGCTCGCTGCCGGGCGCGAGATGGCGCCGTCGCACCACGAGCTCCAGCCAGAGTCGGGCGAGGTCGCGCAGCGTACGCGCCACCCGCGGGAAGTTGAAGAACTGGCTCTTGCCGTAGCTCCTGTGGAAGTGGTGGACGGGCACCTCGGCGATCCGGTAGCCGTGGTCCTGCACCTTCTTCATCAGCTCGACGCAGATGACGCCGGAGCTACGGGTCAGGCGCACCTTCTCGAACACGCCCTTGCGCATCAGCCGGAAGTCGCAGTCGACGTCGCGCAAGCGCAGCCCGAACGCGAGCTTGACGAACCAGTGGTACAGCCGCCCGATCACGATGCGATGCAGCGAGTCGTTGCGCGAGATCTTGTAGCCGTTGATGAAGTCCACCTCGGGCGAGAAGGCCTGCCACAGCCTCGCGAGCTCGCGCGGGTCGTACTGGGCGTCGCCGTCGGTGTAGAAGACGAGCTCCTTGGAGGCCGTCTCGAAGCCGGTCCGCAGCGCCCCGCCATAGCCGCGGTTCGTCGGGTGGTGGACCACCTTCAGCCAGGGGAAGCTCTTCGCCATCTCGTCGAGCAGAGCCCCGGTGTGGTCGGGGCTGCCGTCGTCGACCACGATCACCTCGTGGTCGTCGGTGAGCGTGCGCGCGGTCATGTGGGCCACGAGCGCTAGGCTGGCGATGGTGCCGGCGTCGTTGTAGGCGGGAAAGAAGATGCTGAGGCCGGGCGTGGCTCTACTCATGACACTCTCGGTCGCTCGAAACGGAGAACGCTAGCACGCCCGCTTCGCGAGGGTCAAACCGCGCGCCGCGCCGCTCCTCCAAGCGCCGCGCCAACGAGGCCGACGGTTGCGAGCGCGGCGATCACCAGGCCCGCCAGCAAGCCCCGCGCGCGATGCGTGAGCACGATCCGATGCGTGCCTTCCTGCAGCACGACGCCGATGCGGTCCGCGTTCACCCGCAGCACCGCCGCCTCGAACCCGTCGACGCGCGCCCTGAATCCGGCGTCGTAGCCCTCGCCGATCACCAGCAGCCCCGGCCCCGCCGCCCGCACCACGATGCGCCCGCCCGCAGCCCGCGCGACGTCCGCCGGCTGGGAGCGGCTGTCCGGGGGCAGCACGACGCCGTGTACGTCGGCCTGCGCCGCGATCGCCTCGCGGCGCGTGTCGACGCCGAGCCGGGTCGGGGCGCGCAGCACGTCGAGCACCCGCTCGGCGTCGGGCAGGCGCCGCAGCGACTCGACCACCCAGGCAGGGCCGATCCCGCGCCGCACCTCGAACAGACTCACGAGCGGCGTGCCCGCGGCCTCGGCCAGCCGCACCTCGTCGCTGACGAACGCCGAGGCCGTCGACAGGCCAAGGGCGCGCGACGACTCCGCGTCGTAGACGCCGGCGCGCACCAGGCGCAGCGGCGGGGCGCCCGGCATGGCCCGAAAACGCAGCGAGCGGACCGCGAAGCGACCCGGCAGCCGCAGCACCGCGAGGTACTGGTTGCCGCGCACGCCCTGGCCCGTGGTGAAGGTGGCGTGCACCTTCGGCCGCGCGTGACGCACTCGGCCCTTGAGGTCGGGCCGGTCCCAGGCCCACTCGGCGGTGTCGGTGCCCGCGCGGATCGGCAGCCAGATCTCGCGCCCCGACGCGAGCCGGACGACACACTCGGCCACGATCGCGCCGTCCTCGACCTCCACCGCGCCCGAGAGGAAGCTCAGCATCCGGACCTCGGTGGCGCGCGTGATCGGCAGCGCGAACAGGTGCGGCCGCGGCGGCTCGAGCACCACGTCGAGCGGCTCGCCGAGGCCGTCCACGTCCCCCGGAACCGCGAGCGCGTCGGTCGGAACCTGCACGAAGCGCACGCCCAGGAGCTCGAGCCGCCCGGGATCGGTCTCGAGCAGCTCCCGCGAGACGGTCCCGTCCCGGCGCATGCCGCCCAGGGCCTGAAGCCGCGCCGCGGGCACCATCGGGTCGTAGCCGTTGGCGTTCTTGTGGCCCGTGAGGCTCGCGAGGTTGGCCCAGGCCAGATCGCGCGCCCGCGCACGAGGCCACGCCGTGCTGAGCGACAACAGCCGCTCGTCGCTGCGCTCCCCCATCACGCGGTCGAGGGCGGCGCGGGTCGGTGTCGGCTGGCTGAGCTCGGCCACGGTCGGCGCGCCCGTCCAGGCCTGGCGCCCGAGCGGCTGCAGCAGGAACGACACGACGAGCGGCAGCAGGAAGACGTGGGCGTAGACCGTGTCGCGGGAACCCGCGAGCGCGAAGTGCAGCACGAGTGCTATCGCCAGCAGGCCCACCGGCGCCTGAAGCTCAGGGGCGAGCGGACCCGTCACCGTAGTCGCGACCGACAGCGAAGCCGCAGCGAAGAGCGCGGCCACGAGCGCGAGCCTTCGCACCCTGCGCCCGAGCGGCTCGCGCCGGGCCCGCCACTGGGCCTCGCACTCGAGGC
>Ga0209342_10005751_pt1 | contig 12640 bp, 16 predicted proteins | sample RifCSP16_2_FD_184023 | JGI IMG/M metagenome (GOLD analysis project Ga0209342, IMG submission 184023) | Soil microbial communities from Rifle, Colorado - Rifle CSP2_sed 16_2 (SPAdes) (version 2) | ecosystem: Environmental > Terrestrial > Deep subsurface > Rock core/Sediment | place: Rifle... | reverse complement strand
CCCGTAGGGAAAAGACTTATCCCACGTGATATAGAAATGCCGGCATTTAAAACAGTCGCCGCTCTCTTCTTTCATCCGAGGATACCCCTAGAGCCCGATAAATCGGGCAACTACATTCAATAGCCCAATGAATTGGGCAACTACATCCATGGCTTGTAGTTGCCCGATTTATCGGGCTGTAGTTGCCCAATTCATTGGGCTATTATTTATGGTGGAAGAGCTTTTCCCTCAACTTATGAAGCTGTTCATACTGCCGCGGGAACATGGTCTTGACCTTCAATAGATGCCGCCTTACCGTTGTACTCGACCTTGAGAGCATGACGAGGCCAATGATAAAAGGGACCACACCGGGAAGTATCGGGAGCATAAAACCTACAAGCCCGATGGCTATTAGTATTAATCCGATGATGAATGTAATGGAGCGTTTAACCATGGTGCGGGAGGAAACTCAGTTCTGCCTCTGTAATCTCTTCGTCCAAGATCCTGAAGCCCCGGATCTTCGTCTCCATGTTATTATTGATCGAGATAATGATATAGACTGCCTCAGGATAATAGGCAAGCTCCACATCCGTTGTTGACGGATAGGCAGGATGGTTGGGATGGGAATGATAGATAGCCTTCAGATCAATCCCCAGGGTCCTGATCTCCTTAAAGACCTTTATTTGCTCCTTTGGATCCATGAGATAAGAGACCCTGGACCTGTCTGTATTCGTCATCTGATAGATGTGCGATATCCCGTCATCCTTTCCCGCGAGTATTCCACAGCATTCACGGGGAAAGTCCGCCCTGGCATGGGCGATCATCTCATCTTTTATGGCAGAGGGTATTCTGAGCACTCGGATTTTATCTTAAGACGCAGCTCTGCTCATAATCCAGGAGCTGTGTGATCTTCTGCTCTTTGCCGCACAGAGGACAATTGGGGTCTTTCCGTGTCTTCACCTTCAGGAATCTCATCTCCAGCGCATTATAGATTAAGAGGTGAGAGGCAAGGGAACTCTCCATGCCGATGACCTCTTTGATGGCCTCTGTCGCCTGAATGACACCCACTGTACCTGCAAGCACACCGAGGACCCCAGCCTCCTGGCAGCTTGGGACAAGCCCGGCCGGGGGCGGTTCAGGATAGAGGCACCTGTAACAGGGATGCCCGCTGTGGGGTTTCAGTGTCGTGATCTGACCTTCAAATCTAAAGATGCTCCCGGATATCAGGGTCTTGCCCAAAAAGAAACAGGCATCGTTCACCAGAAACCGGGTAGGAAAATTGTCCGAACCATCTAAGACAACATCGTAGTCCTTAATGATCTCCATGATGTTGGCGGAGGTTAGTTTCTCCCGGTACGGGACCACCTTAACATCCGGGTTTAATGCCTCCAGGGTCTCTTTGGCAGAATCTACCTTGGGGCGGTCAATGGTCTTTGTCGAGTGGAGTATCTGTCTTTGAAGATTGGATAAATCCACCACATCATGGTCTATGATCCCTATGGTGCCGATACCTGCGGCGGCCAGATAGAGCGCCACAGGAGAGCCGAGCCCCCCTGCCCCTGTGATAAAGACCTTCGCCTGGCAGATCTTCTTCTGCCCCTTCCCGCCTACCTCCGGGAGGATGATGTGCCTGCTGTACCTTTTAATCTGTTCGTCTGTAAATTCCATAGAATAAACTCCACTTAAAAGTTAATGCATTACCAGTTGATGCTCAAAAATGCCCATATGCAAGGAAGGACAAGGGTTCGAGCCGAGGCGTACTTCCTGTACGTTGAGGCGAAGAACCCGCAGTCCTGACGCCGCACGACCCATTGCATTTATTTCGTAGCAATGGGTGCCCCGCGTTTTTCAGCATCAACTATTCTATGATGTTTCTCTCAATGGGCTCCACCTTCACACCCTTTGTCTTCAGGGACGCCACGGCCTTATCTATCTCAGCCGCGTCGCCGGTCAGTTCAAGCTCGACCCATCCGGTCTTTTCCCGGACATCCGCCCTCCGGATGTTCGTCACCACCTTAAACTCATGACCGATCTTGTAAATAATCGGCTCTTTTATCTTCTCCTCAGGAAAACTGATCCTGATCTTAAAGCTTGCCATATTCACCTCCGCTCATTGTAAATTATCCGCCGGCAATAGCAGGCACGATTGAGATCTCATCCCCATCAGAAAGGACGGTCTCCTTTCCCTGCCTGAACCGGATATCCTCCTCATTGACGTATATATTCACAAATCGCCGGAGGTTTCCTGACTCATCACACAATCTTTCTCTAATCCCCGGAAATTTGTCGTCAAGATCCTCTAAGAGATCCCCGATCGTCTTTCCGGTCCCTTCTACCTCCCCTTTCCCCTCTGTCAATTTTCGGAGGGGGGTTGGAATCCTCACCTTTACTGCCATCCTTGTCTCCATTTTTCTTCAAAATACCCTATTTTTCCTTAAGCTTCAGGGTCTTCTCAAAGGAATCCAGAGAGGGGTCTATCCTCACCACGTCATCGACCGCATTAATGACCGCCTCCTGCGTCTTAAGACCATTCCCGGTCACATAGGCCACCACCGTCTCCTCCTTTGATATAATCCCCTTCTGCGCCAGTTTCTTTAAGACAGCGATGGTCACGCCGCCTGCTGTTTCAGCAAATATCCCCTCTGTCCTGGCCAGGAGCTTTATCCCTTCAACCGTCTCTTCATCGGTTGCCGTCTCCAATGCCCCCTTGCTCTCATGGACCGCCTTAAGCGCGTAGTACCCATCTGCAGGATTTCCGATTGCTATCGACTTGGCAATCGTCTTCGGCTTCACCGGTTTTATGAAATCTCTCCCCTCCTTGAATGCCGAGGCCACCGGGGCACACCCCTCTGCCTGAGCCCCGCTCACCCTCACATCAGCACGATCAATCAGACCGAGCGTCTTAAACTCATTAAACCCCTTCCATATCTTTGTCAAAAGAGAACCTGATGCCACCGGGACGACCACATGGTCCGGGGCCTTCCATCCCAACTGCTCCGCGGTCTCAAAGGCAAGGGTCTTGGAACCCTCAGCATAGTAGGGCCTGATGTTGATATTAACAAAGGCCCACTGATACTCGCCTGCCACCTCACTGCACAGCCTGTTGACATCGTCATAGTTCCCTTCAACAGCCACGACCGTCGGTGCATAGATCAGGCTGCCTAATATCTTGCCTGCCTCAAGGTCTCCGGGAATAAAGACGTAGCATCGAAGCCTCGCCTCTGCCGCATGCGCCGCCACAGAGTTTGCAAGATTCCCTGTTGAGGCGCAGGCCACGGCTGTGAATCCTAATTCCATGGCCCTTGTAATGGCAATCGCGACCACCCTGTCTTTAAAAGAAAGCGTCGGGTGGTTGACCGTATCATTCTTGATATACAGCTTTTTAAGGCCCAGCTCTGCCCCAAGATTCTTCGCCTCGATAAGCGGGGTAAAACCTGCATACAACCCCACCGTCGGAGGGCCCTCTACCGGGAGGAGGTCTGCGTAACGCCAGAGACTCTTCGGGCCATTCTCAATCCTTTCACGGCTGATATGCCTTTTGATCTCTTCGTAGTTATAGTCTACCTCCAGGGGGCCGAAACAGAACTCGCAGACGTGGAGCGCCACAGGGGGATATAACTTCCCGCACTCCCTGCATTTCAGTCCCTTGATTTTCTGTTTTAAGATATCAGATACTGCAGACTTCCTGTTCATAATCTATCAACTCTCTGATCGTTGGATTCTCCCCGCAGACAGGGCACTTGGGATTTTTTCTCAGCTTGATCTCCCGGAACTCCATCTTCTGGGCGTCAAAGGTCATGAGCCGGTTGGTCAGGGGCTCCCCAATGCCCAGCAGCAGCTTTAATGCCTCAGTGGCCTGTATCGTCCCGATAACCCCGGCCAGGACCCCGACAACACCCGCCTCCTGACAGGTTGGTATCAGGCCTGCCGGCGGAGGGCTGTTGAACACACAGCGATAACAGGCGGTCTTGTGCGGCACGATGGTATAGACCTGCCCGACGAACCGGAGTATCCCTCCGTGTATCAGAGGCTTGTTCGCAAAGACCGCGGCGTCATTGGCTAAAAATTTTGCAGGAAAATTATCCGTACCGTCTATGATCACATCATACTCATTAAAAAGCTCCATCGCATTCCGGGAGGTCAGAAGCGCCTGATAAGTCTTAACCTCTACATCCGGATTCAGGGCCTCTATCTTTTCTTTGGCTGAGATCACCTTTGGCTTGTTCAGGTCCGGGGTGTAGTGGATGATCTGTCGCTGCAAGTTGGAAAGGTCTACCACATCCCCATCAATGATCCCTATCGTCCCGATCCCTGCGGCCGCCAGATAAAACGCTGCAGGCGAACCTAAGCCCCCGGCGCCGATCACTAAGACCTTAGACTCACGGATCTTCTTCTGCCCCTTGCCGCCAACCTCAGGGAGGATGATATGCCGGCTATATCTCTTGATCTGCTCGTCTGTAAAACTCACAATACTCTCCTTGATCCCGGGTTATGTCCTGAAGTACTTTTCAATGCTGATATACCGCTCGCCCGTATCCGGCAGGACTGTGACCACATTCTTGCCGGGTCCCAACCTCTTGGCAATCTTCATGGCGCCAAATACATTCGCCCCTGACGATATGCCAACCATCAGCCCCTCTTCCCTTGCAAGCATCTTGGCTGTCTCAAAGGCCTCATCATCCGTTACAGGCACGATCTCATCAATAATATCCCTGTTTAACACCTTCGGGATAAAACCTGCGCCAATACCCTGTATCTTGTGCGGACCTGCGGACCCGCCGGAGAGTACCGGTGATGAGGCAGGCTCAATCGCGATCACCCTGATCTTGCTGTTATGCCCCTTCAGGATCTCCCCTACCCCGGTGATTGTTCCGCCTGTCCCCACCGCAGCCACAAAGGCGGCCACTTCACCATTCAATGCATCCCATATCTCAGGGCCTGTAGTTTTTCTGTGGGCCTCAGGGTTTGCAGGGTTCGAGAATTGATCCGGCATAAAGTAGCCGGGGTTCTCCCTGAGCAGTCGCTCGGCCTCCACAATAGACCCCTTCATCCCTTCGATCGCCGGTGTCAGTATCATCTCTGCGCCAAAAGAGGCGAGAAGCCCGAATCTCTCTGTGCTCATACTCTCCGGCATGATCAGGATGGTCTTATACCCCTTGACCGCGGCTACCAGCGCCAGGCCAATCCCCGTATTCCCACTCGTGGGCTCGACAATCGTGTCTCCCGGCCGAAGCTTCCCTGCCTTCTCAGCCGCCTCTATCATACTGAGGCATATCCGGTCCTTGATGCTCCCTCCCGGATTGCAGGACTCTACCTTCGCATACACATCTCCACCCGCCTTTTGGGATACCTTTTCCAATCTGACTAAGGGGGTGCCACCGATTAAGGTGAGGGCATTCTCCCATATCTTTTTCTTCATCTCACTCCTCCTCCCATGAAATAGAGGAACTCTACTGCGTCGCCCTCTTTCAGTTCGGTTGCCTCATATCGGTCACGCTCAATCATCTCAGAGTTGACCTCCACGGCAACCATCCGCAAATCCACATTCTTAGATTTGAGAAGACCCAGGAGTGTGGACTCCTGCACCTCCTCTGGCTTTCCATTGATCTTAACCCGCATACGCAACTCCCCCCGCTCTTGAAAAAATCTTACACATAAGACTATCTAACATAGCAAGAATGCGTTGATGTTGTCAAGAGTTAGGGGCTGAAAGGCAGGTATCGAAGAGTTTACTCGTATGATCAGGGTCCAGGTCACTGGTATTTTTGTGGAGGAGGTAGTGGATCACCTCATGTTTCCAGCTATGCACATCGGCTAAGAGAATCTTATTCGGGGGGGCAAACTCACCGTAGCACATCTGACCCTTAAGATTATCCCCTGTGCATGCAAACCTGGGAGGGGGCATCAGGAATATGGCAACATCCCAGAAATTACCATCCAGACCTGTACAGGCAACGATCTCCTGGAACTCCTCTTCAAACACGTCAAAATAGGCCTTGTCAACATAGATGCCGGAGGTGGCAGGAGCCGTGATCGAAGGGGCATGAACATTCTCACTCCCGCACCCCGCAAAGGACATAAACAAAGCAACAAGGATAAACTTTTTCATGAATATCACCTTGCTGCTAAGTTTTGCAAATCGTATGCCCTTCGCATGCAGGATAGAAAAATGACTTATAACTTATTGATAAAATTAGACAATAGTCATATATCCCCTCTTTTTATCGTTGATTCGCATGCATACATTTTACCCACCCTCTATCCAACAGGGAAAGGGGACAGATTTATTTTCACCCTTTGTATCGCAAAGTATGTCACCCTTTACCTACTAACTACCCCTGCTACTTTGCTGTCATTCTGAGCGCAGCGAAGAATCTGATTAACCTGGTGCATCAGACCCTTCGCCTTCGGCTCAGGGTGACATTCCAGATTTTCATGCCCCTTTGTGCCCCGGAGGGGCATGACGGTTTGCCGGAAAATGAAAATGCACTTCCCGGACTAACACGTGGGAGGCGGGGTCGGCATGAAGTTCATGGTGATTCCAGGCTTAAAATGCGTCCCCATCATGTCGAACTCACTCACCGCTACGTGCCGCAGCCAATACCCTTCTCCACCTTCATGGCCTCCATGACCACTCTTTTCTCCGGCCGCCGGCGTTAAACTATGGAAGTGGACGAAACCAGTCTTACCCCCTTCCGGCTGTTCGCCGGCACAGAACTTCCCTTTAAGCCCCTCTCCGATGAAGACCAGTTTGGCATCTGCCTCTGAGATGGGTTTATCAAAGTGGAGAAACCGGATCTCTCCCTTACCTGCATTCATCCATAAATGATCCGGCAACGGCGGATTAAAGGGCTCAAATGTAAATTGAGAGCCCAGTGTCGCCCCGATCTCCTGCATCGCCGTCATATGATAGGCCAGAGACATGCCGGTTCCCTTCATCACTTTCATTGACGGTCTTTCGATGGCCCCATCGATCCCGCCGGCCAGCCAGAACAGGATAATAAACATTATGATTAGAAGATAGCTTGACTTCTTCATGTTAAGACACCTCCTTCTCTGCAATAGACTTCTAAAATTCTACCCCTCCTATTGTTGAGATTAGCAGGAGGGATGGGGTAAGTAAATCACTCAAAGGAGTGTATTTATGCCCCATAGAAAGGATGCCTCTCCATCGCTGAAAAGGGGGATTCTCTTGACATCTCTTTACGCAGGATGCTACTTTAAGACTCTCTCTGACCGGCTTGATCTTATTCGAGGATATGAACAAGAAACTCGGCATATTATTATCAACATCACCGGACAATAAGAACCTTGAAATTGTCACAGGACTGATCCAGGCTGCGATAAAAAGCAGTGTCAGCGTATACCTCTATCTGATTGATGACGGGGTCGAGTGCATCCATGACAAAAGGCTCTTGGAGTTATCCAAAGAGGGCCTGAAGTTGTATGTATGCGCCTATGGGACCCAAAAAAAGGGGATATCCCCGAGCGAGGCTGCAACCTTTGGCGGGCTTGCCGTATTGTCTGAGTTGGTTAATGTCTGTGACAGGTTTATTGCCTTTGGATAGAGGGGGGGGATATGGGGCCGAAGATCGTCTTTTTGATACGGAGCAATCCCTGTGAGAGCCATCGTCCTGCTGAGGCCATACGGATAGCCGCCGGCCTGGGAGTCGGCAAGAATCCCATAAAAATACTCCTCTCAGGCGAGGCCCCCCGGGTATTGTCATCAGAGGAGGAAGATCTGATTGACATCGAGATCATCGAGAAATTCCTCCCTTTTATAGAGGAGATGGGGATCCCTTTCTATGTAGACAGGGATTCTCCGGGGCAGGCAGTCCTTAAAAACAGCCCTTACAGCTTTCGTACGATCGGCGCTGAAGAATCTTCTGAACTCCTGGCGGGGGGGCATTATGTATTGGTATTCTAAGAGGCTGCTGAAAAAATCATGGAATGTCACCCTGAACGAAGTGAAGGGTCTGATAACTCATTGTTTATCAGATTCTTCGCTGCGCTCAGAATGACAGGACGGAATTTTCAAATGAAACCCATTCTGCATATCGTCAAAAATTGCAATGATGCTCAGGCAATCCGGGTCATAGAAAATCAGGCAAGGGATAATGCCTATGGTGTTACTGCGGTATTTGTCCAGGAGGGGACCTCGTCACCCCCTCTGATCCCCAATGCCAGGGTATGTGTCTTAAGGGGAGAGGCAGGTTCGGGTCCTGTCGAAATCATAGACTACAGCGACCTGCTCACTCTGGTATTCAGCGTCGAATCTATTGCCGTCTGGTAGATAAAGAGTAGATAAGCTCCGTTGATTATTTTGCCTGTTATGTTAAAATACTGAAGTCTTTTGAAAGGGAACCACAGATGAATACGGAATCAATCCAGAAGGTCTATAATAATTACGCTGTGTTCTATGATATCATATTCGGAAAGATCTCAGAGCCCGGCAGGACCTCCGCCATAAAACGCCTTCATCTGAGGCCGGGAGATCATGTGCTGGAGGTAGGCGTGGGCACAGGCCTCTCCCTCCCCTTTTACCCCCCCTCCTGTCAGGTTACCGGAATTGATCTCTCCCAGGAGATGCTGCGCCGCGCCCGGAAACGAATCGAGGCCAAAGGATTCTCAAATATCGCTGTAGAACGGATGGACGCATCGAGGATGGCCTTTGCCGATGACACCTTTGACGCAGTATTTGCCGCCTATCTCATTACAGCAGTCCCTGACCCGTGGGGCGTCCTATCCGAGATCAAGAGGGTCTGCAAAAAAGGGGGCCTTATCATATTCGTCAATCACTTCAAAAGCAGCAACAGGCTTATCTCTTCAGTGGAGACGACCATCTCCTCTTTTTGCAGCAGGCATCTCGGGTTCAGGACAGACCTCTGCCTCTCCGGGATACTCAATGACAGGGAGCTAAGGCTCATTAACCGGGAGCGTATATCACCGGTAAGCCTATGGGAGATTGCCGAATTTCAAAATATGAAGGGACAACCATGGATTTAAAAAGGGACACCTAATGGCCAGGAATGATCTCTTTGATGAGTTGGACAGCCTCCACTGGGAGATGGAGCGGCTGTTTCACAGCCTCTTTAACCCAAGACACCCCTTTCACCTCCTTGCGGAGAGGAGATGGAAACCATTGACAGATGTCTATGAGGGGACTGGCGAGGTGGTCATCAAGATTGAACTCCCCGGGGTTCAAAAAGAAGATATAGCCCTTACCCTTGAAGGGAGACAATTAGTGATCCGGGGGACAAGGACCAATCCCCTCCCAAAGTGCGGCATCGTATATCACCAGATGGAGATCAATTATGGAGAGTTTGAGCGTATCCTGATCCTCCCGCAGGCAATGGATACGGAACATATCAAGGCCGAGATCAAAGAGGGCTTTCTCTATATCACCCTGCGTAAAAAAGAGATTGCGGTAAAAAAGAAAGGTTAGACTGTGACTGCCTCCAGCATCAAAGAAAAGATATTTAAAGGAAAAGAGGGCGCTGAAAAGGCTGTCACAAAGGAAGACATCCCTGAGACCCTCCCGATCATTCCCCTCAGGGATATGGTCATTTATCCCTATACCGTAATCCCCATTTTAGTATCAGAGGAGAAGTCCATAAAGGCTGTTGAATCAGCCATGAGTTCTCATCGCATCATCGGGGCTGTGACCTCTAAGAGCAAAGATGTTGAACACATAGGCCCTGGGGATCTCTATTCTGTAGGCACCGCCGCCATCATCCATAAACTGCTCCGGCTGCCGGATAAGGGCATGGCCCTGATCGTACAGGGCATGGCAAAGATAGCCATAAAGAAATTCCTGTCGGAAGACCCATTCCTGAATGCATCCATTGATGTGATTATTGAAGAGCCGGTAAAAAACAGGCGTATCGAGGCCCTGATGAGGACTGCCACTGCCCAGACCCAGAAGATGCTCTCCCTGGCGCCTTATCTCCCTGAGGAGATACAGATGACCGCGATCAACTTAGATGACCCCCTGAAACTGGTTTACTTAATCGCAACGATTGTTAAGATGAGTCTCCAGGAGCGCCAGGAAATTCTTGAAATCACCAGTATCGAGGAGAAGCTGATCCGCATTGTGACCATCCTGACCCGGGAGGTGGACCTGCTGGAATTAGGGGGAAAGATACAGACACAGGTCCAGGGTGAGGTATCCAAGGCACAACGGGAGTACTACCTGCGGGAACAACTCAAAGCCATCAAACAGGAATTAGGAGAAACTGATGAGCGGGCACAGGAGGCCAATGAGACCAGGGACCGGCTCAAGGCGGCCAATCTCCCGGAGGAGATCATGAAAGAGGCGGAGAGGGAGGTGGAACGCTTAGAGAAACTGCCGCCGGCCTCCCCTGAATACAACGTCATAAGGACCTACTTGGACTGGATCATCGAACTCCCCTGGAGTAAGGGGACCGAGGACAATCTGGACCTTGACCGTGCCCAGAAGATATTAGATCAGGATCATTATGACTTAGAGAAGATCAAAGAGAGGATCGTTGAATACCTTGCGGTCAGGAAACTCAAAAAGGATATGAAGGGCCCGATCCTCTGCTTTGTCGGCCCGCCTGGGGTTGGAAAGACCTCTCTCGGACAGTCTATTGCACGGGCGCTCGGGAGGAAGTTCATCCGCATGTCTGTGGGCGGAATGAGGGATGAGGCCGAGATCCGGGGGCACAGGAGGACCTACATCGGCGCCCTTCCGGGGCGTATCCTCCAGAGTATCCGGAGGACCGGGTCCAACAATCCCCTGTTTATGATTGATGAAATTGACAAGGTAGGGATGGATTTCCGGGGGGACCCCTCTTCCGCACTGTTAGAGGTCCTGGACCCTGAGCAGAACTTCTCCTTCCGCGACCACTATCTGGATCTCCCCTTTGATCTCTCAAAGGTGATGTTCATCACAACGGCCAATGTCATCCAGACGATTCAGCCTGCCCTGAGGGACAGAATGGAGACCCTGACGCTTGCAGGATATACAGAAGAGGAGAAACTTGGAATTGCCGTAAACTATCTGATCCCCAAGGAGCTCAAAGAGCATGGCCTGACCTCTGAGAATATAGAATTCACGAAAGAGGCCGTGCTTAAGATCATATCCGGCTATACCCGCGAGGCGGGGGTCAGAAACCTGGAGAGGGAGATTGCATCTGTCTGTAGGAAGGTCGCAAAAAATGTGGCCGCAGGAAAGGGAGAAAAGATTATTGTGAAGGTCGAAGATCTGCATGGCTACTTAGGGCCGGAGAAGATATATCCGGAGGTGGCAAAAAGGACCGCCATACCCGGCGTAGCCACAGGCCTCGCATGGACAGAGACAGGCGGGGACATTCTGTTTATAGAGTCCACACAGATGCCTGGAAATAAAGGATTTACCCTGACAGGTCAGTTGGGGGACGTCATGCAGGAGTCGGCAAAGGCCGCCTTAAGCTATGTGAGATCACATACACGGGAACTTGGAATCGCTGAGGATTTCTTTGACAAGCATGATCTCCATCTCCATGTCCCTGCAGGCGCTATACCGAAGGACGGCCCATCCGCCGGTATCACGATGATTACCTCACTCGTATCCCTCCTGACAGGGAGACCTGTCAATAACGAGGTGGCTATGACAGGAGAGATCACCCTGACGGGGATTGTCCTTCCGATAGGCGGCATCAAAGAAAAGATCCTCGCGGCAAGACGCGCCGGAATCAAGACCGTCATCCTCCCCAAAAGGAATGAGGGCGATCTGGAAGATCTGCCTGCAGATCTCAAAAAAGACATGAAATTCGTCTTTGTCGAGACCGTTGACGAGGCGCTGAAGGTAGCGCTGAGTTGGAATTTCTGAGGGGCTTTTAATTGGACGTTACTAAGGTCAGCTTATCTCAATGCGGTTTCTTCCGTTTGCCTTGGCCTGATATAAGGCGGCATCCGCCCTCTTTAAAAGCGAAAGAGCCGTGTCTTCATCGTTAAACTGGGCTATGCCAAAACTTACCGTTACTCTCCCTACCCCTTCGAATTTATACTCTTCTATCGCCTTTCGTATACGCTCCGACAGTATGCCGGCACCTTTGACATCCGCCTCGGGGATGACAATGAGAAATTCTTCGCCGCCCCATCTGAAGAGATACGTTGTCTTCCTGATATTCTTTTTAACAATGTCTGCTATCGTCTTTAAGACATAATCTCCGGCGCTGTGGCCATAGACATCGTTCACCTTTTTGAAATGATCGATGTCGAAGAATGAAACGGATAAAAGGCGGTGGTATCTCCTGGCCCTATCGATCTCAATAGGGATCATTTCTTCAAATTTTACCCTGTTGAACGCCTGCGTTAAATGGTCAATCGTGGCGAGACGCCTCAATTCATCCGTCATCCGGCCAAGGACAGAGGCCAGTTCACCGATCTCATCCTTCGTATGAACATCAATCTTTGTTTCGAGCTTCCCGTCGCCGATATCATGTGCCGCAATCTTCAACATTTCGATAGGCCTTGATATGGTCCTCGCAATGAAATAGCTGAGGATCAGCGACAAGAACAAAATACCCATAGCTAATACGGTTAGCCTCTTGTTTAATCTATTGAGCGGCGCAAATAACTCATCTGACCTGTATTCGTTGAACAATATCCAGCCAAGGCCCTTGGAACGCGCATAGGCAACCAGGTCGCCATTCTG
>Ga0209342_10005749_pt1 | contig 12641 bp, 10 predicted proteins | sample RifCSP16_2_FD_184023 | JGI IMG/M metagenome (GOLD analysis project Ga0209342, IMG submission 184023) | Soil microbial communities from Rifle, Colorado - Rifle CSP2_sed 16_2 (SPAdes) (version 2) | ecosystem: Environmental > Terrestrial > Deep subsurface > Rock core/Sediment | place: Rifle... | reverse complement strand
GTGCGGCCTCCACCTTAATGGGTTTGCCCGGCTCCTGCGGCAGGAGAAGGAAAAGGTCCGGATGCGTGCGCGCAGCGAGCTGACGGCACGCCCGGCACGCACCGCACGCCTCTCCCGGCGCGGGTGGCGAGGTGCAGTTGAGCGCCTGGGCGAAGGCCAGCGCCAATGTACGCTTGCCGATGCCGGTTGGGCCGGCGAAGAGATAGGCATGGGCGGGCCGACCGAGCGTCAAATCCCGCTGCAAGGCACGAATCGCCCAGGCGTGCCCCACAACATTCCAGGTCATGCGGCTGATTCTAGCCGTTGGATGCACGAACGACAAGGCGCCATGAGCCTGGCAGGGCCCTAGCGGCACCCATTGGCTGGCCCCTTGCCCCCGCGGGTGGCGGGAATCGGGGAAATCGTGTAGAGTTAAGCGACAGGGCACGTCAACAGGGCTGGGGCGCTTGAGCCCCAGACTTCAGCAAAGGAGCGGGAACCAAAATGGCTAAAGGACTGAGCAAAGCCGAGTTCATCGGGAAACTCTCCGAGGCGACCAAGCTGAACAAGCGCGAAGTCGCCGACTACCTGGAGGCGATCTCGCTCTTGGTCGTGGCCGAACTGAAATCGAGCGGAGAGGTGACGATCCCGGGCTTGTTCAGGGCAAAGGTCGCCGTCCGCCCCGAAACCCAGGACCGGATGGGGGTCAACCCCTTCACCAAGCAACCCATACTGATCAAGGGCAAGCCCTCCCGCAGAGTGGTCAAGGCGGCGCCGGTTAAGGCGCTCAAGGACTCGATTTAGCCTGAACCTGGTTTCGCGCTGCGAAACCGCGACGAGGCGCCTGCCGCCTGGGCAGGTGTGCCCTGCCCGTCGTTCGCCATTAAGCCGGCCCGGCCTCTGGCCGCGGCTGGCTTTGCGTTTAAGCCTCGGCACGAGCCCAAAGTCTCATATCCAAGTCTAATCGGCCAAGCATTGACCCGTCCCCGCGGGCTGATATATCCTCCCCTGGAGACGCAGGATGAGTCCGGCGCTCGCCCAGGCGAAGGATGTGGAGGGGAAGAGAGCCACGTGAGTCGACGCCCTGAACGGCGGGAAGCCCCGCCCGTATTGCGCTGGGCTGTGCCCGCATTGTTGCTTGTGCTGGCTGCGGCGCTGGTATTCGTGGCAATTGGCTCGCTTTTCAGCCTGATGCCCCGCTGAGGTGAGCCGCTCGCGGGCTTGGCCCCCGGTACGGAATGCGGGCCGCAATGAGGGATATTATGTTGCGCTTCTTGCCGTTTTTCTCAACGATCGTGACAATCCTATTTGCCGCCCTGGTGTTTGCCCGTTACCGCCGGCGTGGCGGCACGCACCTCCTGATTTGGACCGTCGGCCTGCTCTTGTACGCGTTGGGGACTGCGATGGAAGCGCTGCTGGGTCTCGCATTTCATCCGCTGGCACTCAAGGTGTGGTACCTCACAGGCGCCATGTTGACCGCGGCTTGGCTTGGGCAGGGGACCATGTTCCTATTGGTGCGGCGCCGAGGTGTCGCCCCCGTCTTTCTGGGTGTGCTGGCTGTAGTGTCGCTGCTGAGCGCCTGGCTGGTGTTCAGCGCGCCGACCCTGCCTGGGTCCTACGATGTCCTCGCTCCCGCGTCCGCCCAGTACCGCGAGATTCTTGCGCGGCCGGGCGGAGCGGTCGGGCTGACGATCATCCTTAATCTCTATGGGACACTGCTGCTCGTGGGCGGGGCGTTGTGGTCGGCATGGCTCTTCTGGCGCAAGCAGGTCCTGGTGCACCGGGTGCTGGGCAATGTGCTCATCGCCGCCGGGGCACTGGCGCCGGCACTGGGCGGCACCTTCCTGCGCCTGGGTCTGGTGGATTGGCTATACGTGAGTGAATTGCTGGGGGCTGCGATCATGTTCGTTGGATTCGTCCAGGCGACCGTGCCGCAGAAATCGCCCAATGCGGCGCCCGAGCGCGCCGCTGCCCGGGCCAGCTAGCTTCTGCACTTGTGCTACCCTCGGTTGCGACCGGCACACATACGCAGGCCGCCAGTCCCTCTCTGGCGGCGTTTTGCTCCATGACGCCCAATCCAGCATAATGAAGGCTGCGCGCTCCGCCGGGGCAATGGCAGACCGCGAGCGCGGGGGGCATGAATCGCGATGTTGATTGCAGAGTCGGCGATGCGGTGGGAAACCAACTCATGAGCGATCCGGTGATGACGGTCATTGCGATTGTGGGCAGACAACGCGGCCGGGTGGAGGCCTGCCTACGCTCGCTGCTGGCGCAAAACGCTGCGCCATCGATGGAGATCATACTTGTGGATTGTGCGCCTGCGGGCGCCCCGCCGATTGCACTGGCAGATCGCGGCCAGGTGCGGGTTCTCCGTGGCCCCCCCGGCCGCGAGTTCGGCGAAATGCGCGCGCTGGCCGTCCACGAGGCGCGCGCCCCGATCGTTGCCTTCATTGAGGAACACTGCGTCGCCCATCCCGGCTGGACTGAGGCCATACTCGCCGGACACGCTGAAGGGTGGTCGGGCGTGGGCGGTGAGATCCACAATGGCAACCCCGGCTGCGGGCTGAGCGATGTCATCCTGGCCATATCGTTTGCGCCGTGGATGGCACCTGCCTCGCGCGGCGCGCAGGTCCTCCTGCCGGGGAACAATACCTCCTACAAGCGCGACGTGTTGTTGCGCTTTGGGGGAGAACTTGCGCGTCTATTGCTGACCGAACCTCTGTTGCAGTGGCGGCTGGCCGCCGAGGGCGAGCGCCTGCTGCTCGAGCCGCGCATGCGCTTCAGCCATACCAATGAGACGCGCCTGACCACGATTTGTCGCGGCTTCTACCTTTGGAACCGCTGCTTTGGAGCCGCACGGGCCGACCTCTTACGGTGGTCGTGGGGACACCGTGTGGCGCGCCTGCTTGTAGCGCCGCTTGTGCCCTGGGTGCGGGCGGCGCGGCTCGTGGCGTTTGGTGTCCGCCGTCGCCGCGATCTGCTTGGAAGGTTCGTGCGAGCCCTGCCGGCTGTGATCATCGCCGAGAGTTACGCCATCACGGGTCAGATCGCGGGCATGCTCATGGGGCCTGGCACGGCGCCGGTGCAATTCGTGGACTACGAGGTAGGTTCATATCGCACGCCTGGAGATCTGGCGTGAGCCTTTCAGCCATCGCCCCGCTCGTGTCCGTGGTCATCCCTGCCTACAAGTCGCTGGAAACGATTGCCGCATGCCTGAACAGCCTGAAGGCGCAGACCTTCACCGATTACGAGGCGATCCTGGTGGACAGCAGCCCAGACGGCGGTATTCGGGAACTGGTGGAGCGTGAGTACCCGTGGGTACGCTTTGAGCATTCGCCGCTGCGCCTCCTGCCGCACGCGGCACGCAATCACGGCGTTGTGCTGTCGCACGGTCGCCTGCTTGTCTTCACCGACCCAGATGCGGTCTTTCCGCCGACGTGGCTTGCGCGGCTGGTGGCAACTCATGAAGCCACAGGCCTGGCCGTCATCGGGTCGGTGACGTGCGATGGATCGCGATGGCTGGACGTGGGCGCGCACTTCTGCAAATTCGACATCTGGCTGCCTGGCGGGCGCGGGCGGTGCATCAGGGTTGGGCCGTCCGTAAACATGCTTGTCCCGCGCGACTGGTACGATGAGGTAGGTGGGTTTCGACCCGACATCATGCTGGGGGATGCTGTGTTCTGCTGGCAGCTCGAACGTGCCGGGCGCAGCCTGTGGTTTGAACCACAGGCCATGCTGAGACACCACTACCATGCGACCTGGCGTGATCTTCTGCGTGAGCGGTACGCGCGCGGCCGCGAGTTTAGTGAGGAACGCCGGCGGTGGGAGGCGTGGAGCACGGGGCGCACACTGGCCGCGGTTCCACTGCTCCCGTTGCGACTGATCAACTTCGTGGCACGGGCCGGCGCCAACGCATCGCGGGCGGGCCTGTTCAAAAAGTACCTGATGACTCTGCCCGTGATCGTGGCCGGCACGTGTGCCTGGCTGGCGGGCGAGCTGCGGTCGTACGGACGTGCGCTCGCCGGCCGGGCAAGGCCTTGAGCCGATGCGCGTTCTAATGCTCATCCATCATGTCGCCGCGGCCGGCGGCAGCTTTGAGCGCAGCTTCGCGCTGGCGCGGCATCTCGTACGTCTTGGGCATACGGTGACCCTATCGGTCTCGCCCTCACGCGCCAGTGCCACGCCGCGCGTTCGCGAATTGCAGGGTGTGCGCCTGGTTGAATCGGCCGACGTGGCCCCCTTCCACCTGCGCAATATGGGCCTTAGCCCGCTCGATATCCTCGGCCGGATGGTTCTGGCCACACACGAGAGCTTCGAAGTCGTTCACGGTTTCGATCAGCGGCCGAGTGTCTCGCTCCCTGCGCTGGCGCAGCGCAAACGCTTTGGCAGTCCGTATGTGTCGGACTGGGCCGACCTATGGGGCGGGCAGGGCATCGCCGGAGAAAGGTCGTGGCCTGCGCGGGTCACGCTGGGAGCTTTCGATGGCGCATGCGAGAAGCGCGTCTGCCAGAGCGCCGATGGCTTGACGCCGATCTGCACCTACCTGGCCGAGCGGGCACGAGCCATGGGGGTGGCAGGCGAGCGACTCCACCTCCTGCCGGTGGGCGCCGAGTGTGATGACGGGCCGCCGCCCGACAAAGCCGCCAGCCGGCGCGCACTTGGGATTCCGCTTCAGGCGCCCGTGGCTGTGCACATCGGGTTGGGGTCCTACGACTTGGCGCTGCTCGTGCAATCCTTCGTCGCCATGGCACGCGTCAATCCCCGAGCGTTGCTGGTGACCAGTGGCCCGCGCATCTCACAGCTCGATCGCGCGGCGCGCCGGTATGGGCTTGCGGCCAATTTGCATCAGGTCGGATGGGTTCCGCACGAGCACCTGTCTGCCCTTCTGGGCGCCGCCGACATGTTACTTCTTCCATATACTCGCCGCCCGGTGAACCTTGGCCGCTCCCCCAATAGCGCCGGCCACGCGCTGGCCGCCGCTCGGCCAATTGTCACCAACCCCACCGGTGATCTGGGAGCGCTTGTGCGCGACGAAGGCATTGGGCTGACGGCCGAAGAGACCGGAGCCGCCATGGCGCAGGCGATGCAGCAACTGTTCGACGATCCTCCGCAAGCAGAGGCCATGGGGCGGCGCGCACGGGCACTGGCCGAGACCCGCCTGGCGTGGTCCCATCTGGCTGGCAGGCTGGCCGAGTTCTACACGCGCTGCACGTCCCTCTGAAGCTCCCGCTCCCGCACAGCCACTTCAAGCGTGACGTTTGGGCCCCCGGGGCAATCTGCACACAGGCTGGATATAATCATTGCGTGCCCAAGCCTGCCCCCACCCTCTATCTCCTGCACGGCGACGACGAGATCGCGATGCGCGAAACCATCGCACGCCTTTATGAGCAATTGGGCGATCCGTCGATGCGCGACCTGAACACCACTCGTCTCGAAGGACGCGGCCTTTCTCTCGCCGCGCTGCGCGATGCCTGCGGCACGGCGCCCTTCATCGCCCGCCGGCGGATGGTGATCGTGGAGGGATACTTCACCTGGCTGCTCTCGCGTACGCGCGAGACCGACGATTCGTCTGAGAACGAGATGCCGGCCGCGCCGGGGCGTGCGCGCGGGCTGGAGGACTTGACGCCCATTCTGGAAGAGGTGCCACCTTCCACGGCCTTAGTCTTCATTGAAAGGCGGACACTGCCGGGCCGGCACGCCATGCTGGCGTGGTGTGCGACCCAAGGCGAGCGCGCGTGGGTTAGGCACTTTGAGGCGCCACGCCCTTCGGACCTACCCGCCTGGGTCCTGCGACGCGCAGAGCATCATGGCGGGCGCATCGAGCGCGAGGCGGCCCAGCAGTTGGCGCTGGCCGTGGGAGAGGATCTATCGCGGCTGGACGCTGAAGTCGCCAAGCTGTTGACGTATGTGGACCGCGCACGCCCGGTGAACGCCGAGGATGTCCGCCGCCTCACGCCCGAGTCCGCCGAGACGGATGTCTTTGCTATGGTGGACGCGATCGGTCAGCGCGACGGGCCAAAGGCCACGCGCCTCCTGCACAAGATGCTCGGCGAACAGGAGGCCGGCTATATCATGGGCATGGTGGTGCGCCAAATACGCTTGCTGCTCCTGGCGCGCGAAGCGCTCGACACGGGCCCGCGAACGATGCGCCTGGGCGAGGCGCTGCGCGCCATCCCCTTGCGCGAGACCGAGCGAGTCCCGGATTTTGTGGCCGAGAAGCTCGAGGCCCAGGCCCGCCGCTTCAGCCTTGCCGCACTGGATCAGTGGTACGGCCAGTTGCGCGATTTGGACGAAGACATCAAGACCGGAAAAATCGCGGCCGGCGTGGGCCTGGAGGCCATGCTCGCAGCCTGGTGCACCCGTTGAGGCGTAGACGCACGACCTCGTACGCGGAATCAAACGGCGGGCCAACTCTGGCCCGCCGTCGTATGTACTGCCTGCCCCGGTCACGTGGCGGGCTGGGCCGCCACGTCGACGGGTTGTTCGTCACGGTGGTTGAATTGAATACCCAGACCCTCGGCGTAGTCGACCACCACGGTGTCGCCGGTCTTGAACTTTCCCTCCAGGATCATCACCGAAAGCGGCGATTCGACGTGCTTCTGGAGCGCGCGGCGCAGCGGGCGTGCGCCGAAAGCCGGGTCGAAGCCCTCGCGCGCCAGCCATTTTCGCGCCGCCTCGGTTAGTTCCACGGCAATGCCCTGCTCGGAGAGCCGGCTGCGGATTTCCTGCATCTGCAGATCGACGATGCGCTCCATGTCCTCAATCTTGAGCGGCGAGAAGATGATGATCTCGTCGATGCGATTGAGGAATTCTGGACGGAAGGTTGATTTGAGTGCCTGCTCGATCTTCTCGTGGCTGCCGTCGCTCTCGCCATTCTCGCCGCGGCGCAAGAAGCCGAGCGACCCCGACCGTTTGACGAATTCTGTGCCCAAGTTGCTGGTCATGATGAGAACCGTGTTGCGGAAGTCGACGGCCCGGCCCTGGCCGTCGGTCATGCGCCCATCTTCGAGAATCTGCAAGAGGGCATTCCACACATCGGGGTGGGCCTTCTCGATTTCGTCGAACAGCACCACGCGGTACGGGCGCCGTCGAACGGCCTCGGTGAGTTGGCCGCCCTCCTCGTAGCCCACGTATCCGGGCGGGGCGCCGAACATTCGGCTCGCCGTGTGCTGCTCGCGGTACTCCGACATGTCGATGCGCACCAGTGCATCTTCATCGTCGAAGAGGAAGGCGGCCAAGGCTTTGGCCAATTCGGTCTTGCCCACACCCGAGGAGCCGAGGAAAATGAACGAGCCGATCGGCCGGCGCGGATCCTTAAGGCCGGATCGCGAGCGGCGGATGGCGTCGGAGAGGGCGTGGATGGCCTCGTCCTGGCCGACAATGCGCTCGTGCAGCCGGTCCTCCATGTGCAGGAGTTTCTCCGATTCGGTTTCCATCATCTGGGTGACGGGGATACCGGTCCACTGGGCAACGACATCGGCGATATCGTTTTCGTCCACGACGTCGTCCAGGCGGTGTTCGTCTTCCCATTGCTCGCGCTTGCCGTTGAACTCGGTCTCCAGGCGCAGCCGTTCGGCCTTCTTCTGGGCCGCGTGTTCGTAGTCGCGGGTCAGGCCGGCTTGCTCTTCTTCGGCTTGCACGCGGGTAATCTCGGCCTTGAGTTGCTTCAAGGCTGGCGGCAAGGAGTAAAGCGCTAGGCGCAGCTTGGCGGCCGCCTCGTCGATCAGATCGATGGCTTTGTCGGGCAGGCTGCGATCGGTCACGTAGCGGTTCGAGAGGCGCGCGGCCGCGACCAACGCCGCCTCCGAGAAGCGTACCTTGTGGTGTGCCTCGTAGCGGTCGCGCAGACCGCGCAGCATCTCAATCGTCTCTTCGACGTTCGGCTCATCGACGTACACCGGGGCAAAGCGCCGTTCGAGGGCGGCGTCCTTCTCGATGTGCTTATGGTATTCATCGAGAGTGGTGGCCCCTACGCATTGCAGCTCGCCGCGCGAGAGCGCCGGCTTGAGCATGTTGGAGGCATCCATGGCGCCCTGCGCCGCGCCTGCCCCCACCACCGTGTGCAGTTCGTCGATGAACAGAATGATCTCGCCGCTGGCGCGTTGGATTTCTTCGATGGCGGCCTTCAGCCGTTCCTCGAATTCGCCGCGGAACCGCGAGCCGGCGATCATCGCCCCCAGGTCGAGCGACACCACGCGCTTGCCCATCAGGATCTCGGGCACGTCATTGGCGGCGATCTTCTGTGCCAGGCCCTCCACGATGGCCGTCTTGCCCACCCCCGCCTCGCCGATGAGCACCGGGTTGTTCTTGGTGCGGCGCGAGAGGATCTGGAGGACGCGCAGGATTTCCTTGTCGCGGCCGATGACCGGATCGAGCTTGCCCTCTTTGGCGGCCTGAGTCAGGTCGCGCGAGTACTTCTCCAGCGTACGGTAGCGGCTCTCGGCCTGTGGGTCGGTGACGCGCTGGCCGCCGCGAATGTCCTTGACCGTATCCAGCACGCGCTCCTTGCTGATGCCGGCTTCGCTCAGGGCGCGCGCGGCGGGCGTGTTGTGTTCGGAAACGATTGCCAGGAATATGTGCTCGGTCGAAATATACTCGTCGTGCAGGCGGTTGGCTTCTTCATTGGCCAGATCGATGATGCGTTTGACTCGCGGGGTGATGAAGATCTGCCCGGTGCCTCCGCCATAGATGCTGGCCTTGGGGCTGGCGCGCAAAATGCCGTCGATGCGCTGCGCCAGCTGGTCCGCGTTGACCGTCAGTCGCTCGAGAATCTGCGGGATGACGCCCTCCGGTTGCTCGAGCAGCGCCAGCAGGAGGTGTTCGGTGTCGATCTGATTGTGACCGTAGCGCTGGATGATCTCCGCCGATCGCTGGGCGGCATCCTGAGCACGCTCGGTAAAGCGGTCGAAACGCATCATGCGCGGGTCTCCTCAGAACCTTGGGCGGCGCGCCCTGTGGACGCGGGCCGGGTTCATGTGAACGATTATATTACGTGTCTTCCATAAGAATTGTGTTTGTGGCCCACGATAGGCAAAAGCCGGCCCTGCGGGGCCGGCTTTTTGTGCCAACGCTCGATCGTGCTCTAAGCACGCGATGCGCCCAGCAGGCGGCTAGCCCGTGGGGGTAGGTGCAACCTCGGGGCCAGGGGCCGCGGCCGGGTTTTGGCCGCGCAGGCGGCGGTAGGTCAGCGTCCAGGCCGCCTGGATGTAAGCCAGCAGGATCCCCTGCACCAGGATCAACACCGGCAGATAGACCGCCAGGCACACGCCGGCGGTCACCAGACCCGTCGCGAGAACGCCGCGGGATCCGGCCAGTTCGCCGAAGACGATCCCCAGCCCGGCCGGCAACGCCACCAGGATGACCGGCAATGCGATGAGCAAGCTGGCCAGCCACCCGCCGATGCCCAGGATGAGCGTCATGACCACGACCGGGCCGAGATGGTCGCGCGCGGTGCGCCAGCCGCGCTCCAGCGCGGACATCACTCCCAGGTCGTCCGTCACGAGAGCGACATTCGAGAGCTGTAAGACGATGCCGGCTGCCCAGGCCAGAATGACAAGCAGGCAGATGATGGGGAACAGGCAGATGAGCCCGACGCCGAGCGTGCCGATCACCATGAAGACGACCGGGACGATAGCGATGACCATCACCAGCGCGATGCCCAGGCCGACCAGCAAGTTCAACCCGAACACCCGCCAGAAGTACGGCAGGCTGGCCGAGAAGAGCTCGCCGAAGCTCAGGCGCTCCGCACCCTCGTCGCTCAGGCGCGTGCCGTGCACAAGCGCGATGCGGCCGGTAAAGCCGAGGAAGATGAAGAGCACCACCAGCGCAAGGACGCCCAGCCCGATGAGCACGAAGACCCACCAGGGCGTGTTGCTAATCGTCTCGCTCATGCGCTCGACGAAGCGCTGCATCTGGGGCGGAAAATCGCCTCCCGAGACTTGATAGCCCGTGTTGCCGCCGCCCCCGCCGCTTTCGCCCCCGTTGCCGCCCACGCACCCGGCCAGGATCCCGAATAGCCACAATACCTTGTGCTTCCAAATCGTGTTCCACGAGCGCGAAAGAACTTCACCAAATTCCATGGATCCTCCTGCGGGATGTGCCAGCAGCGGGCGCTATTCCCATTCGATCGTCGCCGGGGGTTTGCTGGTGATATCGTACACCACCCGATTAACACCCGCGACCTCGTTCACGATGCGCTGGGCCACTCGCTCGAGCACAGCGGCCGGCAGGCGCGCCCAATCCGCGGTCATGAAGTCCTCGGTGGTCACGGCGCGCAGAGCCAGCACCTCCTGATACGTCCGGCCGTCGCCCATCACACCCACCGAGCGAACCGGCAGCAGCACGGCAAAGGCCTGGGCCGTCTCCTGGCGCAGCAGGTCGGCCCGCTCGAGTTCTGTGGTGAAGATCGCATCCGCCAGACGCAGCCGCTCGACACGCTCCCAGGTGACTTCGCCCAGGCAGCGTACAGCCAACCCGGGGCCAGGGAAGGGCTGGCGCCACACCAGGTTCTCGGGCAAGCCGAGCTGCAGGCCCACCCGGCGCACCTCATCCTTGAAGAGATAGCGCAGCGGCTCGACGATTTCGAAGCGCAAGTCGCTTGGCAGCCCGCCCACGTTATGGTGAGTCTTAATGCGCGCCGCGCTTTGTCGCTCCGGCGCGCGCGACTCAATCACATCCGGGTAGATGGTGCCCTGCACCAGAAAGCGCGCCTGGCGCGCCACGCGTTGCGCTTCGCGCTCGAACACACGGATGAACTTCTCGCCGACGATGGCCCGCTTGCGCTCCGGGTCGGTCACTCCGGCCAGCGCCTCGAGAAACTCCTCGGCCGCGTTGACCGCCACCAGCCGGGCGCCAAGCGCCGTCTGCAGCGTCTCCACCACCTGCTTCGGCTCGCCCAGCCGCAGCAAGCCGGTATCCACAAAGAGGCAGGTAAGTTGCTCGCCCACTGCGCGCTGCGCCAGTGCCGCCGCGACGAGCGAATCCACGCCGCCGCTCACAGCGGCGAGCAGCGGTGCCGCGCCCACTTGGGCTTGAATGCGGGCGATGCTGGCCTGCACCACCGACTCGGGAGTCCAATCGGCGCGCAGGTTGCAGGCCGCGAGGAACGCGTTCAGAATCTCGCGGCCGTGTTCCGTGTGATTCACTTCCGGATGGAACTGCAGCGCGTAGCGGTGCTGAGCGGGGTCTTCCATTGCGGCGATTGGACAGCTGGGGCTGGACGCCGTCTGGCGGAAGCCGGCCGGCATGCTTTCCACCTGATCGCCGTGACTCATCCAGACTTCGAAGGCGGCGGGCAACGCCTCGCCCAGAAGGGCCGACCCGGCCCGGCGCGTGAGCGCGGTTCGCCCATACTCCCGGCGCGCGGAGGCCCGCACCCGGCCGCCCAACTGCTGCGCGAGGAGTTGCATGCCATAACAGATGCCGAGCACCGGCCGGCGGCTTTCGATGACGTACGCCGGCAGGAGCGGCGCGCCTGGGTCGTAGACCGAGTTTGGACCGCCGGAGAGGATGAACGCTTTGGGATCGAGCGCCAGGACCTCGGCCGCGGGCGTGCTGTGGGGGAGCAATTCGCAGTACACACCCGCTTCACGCACCCGGCGCGTGATGAGCTGTGAGTACTGCGATCCGAAGTCGAGAACGACGACGGTGTCCACCCGCGTGCGTGACCCTCAATCGGCGAAGAGGATACGACCTTCACTCATGTCGGATATGCGTGCAAGCGACTCGATGGGCACCCCAAGCGGTTTAAGGAACTCGCGTCCGCCCTCGAAGATCTTCTCGATCACTGCACCGATCCCAACCACGGTGGCGCCGGCGGCTTGCGCCAGTTGAGCCAGCCCGGCAATGGTTTGCCCGGTGGCCAGAAAATCATCGATGATGAGCACGCGCTCATCCTTCGAAAGATACTCTGGAGAAACGATAAGTTCCACCATGCGGCCCTTGGTGTGCGATGGTGCCAGGGTCAGAAAAACCTGATTGGGCATGGTGATGGGTTTAGTCTTGCGCGCATAGACGATCGGGATGCCCAGATGCAGGGCGGTGGTGAGGGCCGGCGCGATACCGGAGATTTCGGCGGTAAGCACTTTGGTCGCGCGCAGGTTGCCGAAGCGCCCAGCCAGCTCGCGCCCGCAGGCGTCGATAAGCACCGGATCCACTTGATGATTGATGAAGCCGTCTACCTTGAGGATGCCGTTGCCCAGGTTGCGGCCGTCGGTGAGGATGCGCATCTTGAGGGCGTCCATAGCTTATCCTCCTGGCGCGGACGACGCGCTGTTTCGTGGTATTGGGGAGGTGCCGAACCGGGGGAACATGGCGAGAGTATAGCACAGGCACGCAATGCTTCTTCGCGGGCGACTGGCACCCACGGACCATCATCGCCCCGCTCTAGCGGGAAGAGATCCGGCGATTGGGAGCGCGCCGTTCCGCCGCAGAGCGAAGCGTTCGCCGAGGCAAGCATCTTCGCCGAGGTGAATCGCACGTGGAGAATCACAACGTCCGGCAGTTCGGGCCGGACGTCTTGCTGTGTGCCGCGCATGTCGCGGCGTGTGGGCGGCTGCGGCTCGCTGGATGGACAGTGCCCCAGGAGGGAATTGAACCCCCAACCTTGGCCTTAGGAGTGCCCTGCTCTATCCTTTTGAGCTACTGGGGCCAGCGTCGCGATT
>Ga0209342_10005747_pt1 | contig 12643 bp, 12 predicted proteins | sample RifCSP16_2_FD_184023 | JGI IMG/M metagenome (GOLD analysis project Ga0209342, IMG submission 184023) | Soil microbial communities from Rifle, Colorado - Rifle CSP2_sed 16_2 (SPAdes) (version 2) | ecosystem: Environmental > Terrestrial > Deep subsurface > Rock core/Sediment | place: Rifle... | reverse complement strand
CTCGCCACCGTCGGATCGACCGCGCCCTTCGTCGACCTCCTCGGGACCGTCGCCGGCATCATCACCGCGTTCCAGGCCATGGCGATCACCGGGTCGGGTGGCCTGGGATCGGTCTCGGCCGGCATCGCCGAGGCGCTCGTCACCACCGCCTTCGGCCTCCTCGTGGCGATACCCGCGGTGATGATGTTCAACTACCTCACGAATCGCGTCGAGGAGATGCAGGTGGACATCAACGACTCGGCCAACGAGCTCATCGACTACTTCATGAAGGAAGGCTCCACCACCTCCGGAGCGGCCGAGGCGCGCGAGCCGACGCCCGTTCACCCAGGGGAGTAGCCCGTGTCGATGGACCTCGGCGGGAAGTCGGTCAGGAGCGACATCAACGTCACCCCGCTCGTCGACGTCGTGCTCGTCCTGCTCATCATCTTCATGGTCATCACCCCCATGCTCCAGCGCGGGAAGCCGGTGGCGCTCCCGCGCGCGAAGCTCGTCTCGGCGCTGAAGCACGGCGGCGACCCCATCCTGCTCTCGATCACCGCCGACGGCCGGCTCTACGTCGACAAGAGGGAGGTGCAGAAGAAGGATCTCGCCGCCGCGCTGACCGAGGAGATGGCGGCGATGCCAGGCTCGCCGCTCATCGTGAAGGGCGACCGCTCGCTCGACTACAAGACCCTGCGCGAGGTGATCCTGGAGATCTCGAAGACGCGCATGGCGGGCGTGTCGCTGGCCGCTACCGAGCTGAAGCCCGGAGAGCCGCAGTAGGCGGAGGCGAGCCATGTCCATGGGGCTCGGGACCAGGCGTCCCGTCAACGACATCAACGTCACGCCGCTCGTCGACGTCGTGCTCGTGCTGCTCATCATCTTCATGGTGATGACGCCGCTCGCGGAGAAGCAGATGTTCATGCGCGTGCCGGAGCACGAGCCCACCCAGGTGGTCCCTCCCGAGGCGGTGCCGCCGGATCAGACGGTCCTCACCGTCAAGAGGGACGGGCGCGTCATGCTCAACCGGGACGAGAAGTCGGTGGAGGAGGCGATGGCCTACCTGCACGACGCCTACTCCGGGCGGCCCTCCAAGGTGCTCTTCTTCAACGCCGAGGACGGGGTGAAGTACGAGGAGGCGGTGCGGGTGCTCGATCGCGCGCGGCAGGCGGGCGTGAACACGATCGGGATGATGACGGACCCTCCGTCGAGCGCCGGGGCGGCGGCCCAGGGCGCCGGCCAGTGATCTGCGGCGGGGAGGGGTCGAGCGCCGCTATCGTTCTTCGCCCAGCCCCTCGAGCACGCGCCCCAGCTCCCCCGGCAGCGGGCTCTCCACGCGCACCCGGCCGCCCTCCGGCCGATCGAACGCGAGCGCGGACGCGTGGAGGAAGTGGCGCTCGAGACCGGGAGTGACCGCGGCCGCGCCGCCGTAGACGAGGTCGCCCGCCACCGGATGGCCGAGGAGGGCGAGATGGGCGCGGATCTGGTGCATCACCCCGGTCACGATCCGCACCTCGAGGAGCGTGTGCTCGGGGAAAGCGCGCCGCACCTCGTACCGGGTCTCCGCCTCCCGCGGCTGCCCGACGGCCTTCGGCGGACGCTGCGGGTCGGGTACGGGGACGACGCGGCCCGTGCGCTGGGCGAGCGGGACCGAGCAGACGCCGCCCGCGACGACGCGCCCGGTGACGAGGGCCAGGTACAGCTTCTCCATCGTCCGGGCCGTGAGCTGCGCGCGCAGCGCCTCCCACGCCTCGCGGTCCCGCGCGAAGAGGACGCAGCCGCTGGTCTCGACGTCGAGCCGCTGCAGCGCCCCGCCATCCCGCGGGTCGGGCGACGCTCGCGCGCACTCCGGGTAGCGGGCGAGCACCGCGTTGGCGACGGTCCCCGTCTCTCCGGCGCGGAGCGGCTGGGTCGCCAGCCCGGAGGGCTTGTTCACCACCAGCCATCTGGCGTCCTCCGCCAGGACGACGAGGGGCTGCGCCGGGTCTGGCAGGGGCGGGCCCGGTGGTTCGGGGAGGTCGATCTCGACGGGCGCGCCCGGAGGAGCCGGATCGCTCGCCCGCGCGCGCCGTCCCTCGACGCGGACCGCGCCCTCGGCGAAGGCCTGCTTGACCGCGGCGCGCCCCACGCCGAGGGCATCCGCCAGCGCTCGGTCGAGCCGGCCCGAGGCGTCGGAGGGGAGGTGGAGCACGTGCTTCATTCGTCCTGTCCGGGCGCGGTTTGGTCCTTGCGGCGGAGCCGCCGGCCGCCGGCCTCCGGCCTGGGCTTGGCGCGCAGGGGCATGAATCCATAGAAGAGGTGCTCGTCGATGTCCACGTGCTTCGCGTCCACGCGCTCGGCCGCCCGCGGCACGCGCAGGAACATGCGGACCTTCACCAGCCCCGTCTGCGCGAACGGCGCGAGCACCTCGTCGGTCGCGCTTGCCAGATAGCGCCCCATGAGCACAGCCACCTTCCGGTCGTAGGGCGCGCGCGGCAGCCGGTCGTGGCGGCGCGCGCTGTGAAGCGTGCCGTCGAAGCGGGTCGACACGTGGTACAGCTCGTGCAATACGGTGGCGATGCGCTCCTCGGGCGTCGACGCCGCGAACCACAGTGGCCTCAAGGTGATCACGTAGAGCATGCGCCGTCCCCGCACCCGCAGGAACCGGCGGCGCTCGTGAGGTCTTGGCCGGCCGACCGTCCCGGGCCGGATGCTGGCCCGCGACGTGCCCCGCGCCTCGCCAGCGACCACCAGCACCCGCGACGCCTTGACGTGCGCGAGCTCGGTCAGGTGCGCCGCCGCGTCGCGGATCAGCCGTTTCACGGCAAGCGTGAGGTTGGGCCGTCTCGGTGCTCTCGTCACGTCACTATCCCCGGTTCGGAGAGCTAGGAGCTTGACCGCCCCAACAGGGTCGCTAGTATCGGAGGGGATGTGGATCATCGCAGCAAGCGCGATCTGCGGGACCGCCATCGTCTTCGCCATCCAGATGGCGCGCTCGCAGCAGCGGCTCTCGCGGGAGCTGCGCATCCTGCGCTCCCGCCTGCGCTCGGTCTCCGAGCGCGTCGAGTCGGTCGAGCGGAGCGTGGGCGAGGCCACGACCCAGGCCGAGGTCGCCGGGGCCGTGCTCCTGGAGAAGGGGATCGCCGACGCGGAGGAGCTCGAGGCAGCTCGGCGCCGCTCGGAGCCGAGCGCCGGAGATCCCGTCCCGGTCCGGGGAAGCCGCACGATTCACTGAGCCGTCACCTCCCGAGGTGCTTCAGCTCGCGCGCCAGGTCGGCGTGTTCGGGGTCGAGCGCCAGGCCGCGCTTGAAGTGCCGCTCCGCAGCGCCCGCGTCACCCGCTAGCTTCGCCATCTGCCCCAGGAACAGGTATCCCGGCATGCAGCGGGGGCTCTGCTTCAGCGCCGACTCGATCCGTGACGCGCTCGCGGCGTGCTGCCTCGCCCTGTCCGCGGCCACCAGGAACTCGACCCAGGCCCTCCACACGTCGAACTCCGGCTCCTCGGCGTTGAGCTTCGTCGCCTGTTCGAGCGCCTCGAGCGCCTTCGGATACTGGCGGGTCTTCACGAGCACCGTCGCCTTCTGGAACAGCTCCTCCGCCTGGAAGATGGCCGAGATGTCCACTTCCTTCTGAGCGCCTCCCGAGGCGAGCAGGCGCGCGTACTCGGCGCGCCTGGCGTCGTCCCCGAGCGTCGCCCATGCCTCGCCCAGGCGCGCGAAGATGTCGTCGCGGAGCTTCCTCGCCTCGGGCGACTCGCCCACCTCGGCCGCGTCGGGGTGGTAGACCTTCGCCAGCTGGAAGTAGGCCGCCTTGATCTGCGCCGCCGTCGCCTCCCGCTTCACGCTGAGTGCCTGGAAGTGATCGACGTCCCGGAGCCGCTGGTACTCAGCGGCGAGAGAGGCGGGGTCGGTGCGCGGGCGGGGCGGGGAGGCAGGCTGGACCTGGGCCTTGGGGCTCTTGGTCGCGGTCGGGGCCCGGTTCGGAGTCGGAGTCGGAGTCGGGGGTCTCGGGGGCGGAGCCCCCGAGGTTAATGATGGCGAAGCCGGCGGCCTGCTTTGCGCCGCCGGCGCAGCCGCCGGGCTCGGGCTCGGGTTTGGAATTGGGGTCGCGGTCGCGGTCGCGGTCGCGGGACCCGCGCCCCCCGCTGCCACGACCTCGCCGAACTCGAGCAGCTCGGTCTCCGCGAGCAGGTAGGCGGCCTTCAGGATCGTATCCGCCTCGGGCGCGCGCAGGGCCGCCAGTTGCGCCGGGCTCGAGCGCCCGTCGAAGAGCGTCGCGGCGCGCGCCTCGAGCGCGGTGAGCCCGAGCTCGGAGATCTGGATCCGGCTCCCCACGCGGCGGGCGGCGCGGTGTGCGCGCTCGCCGAGGCGGCTGCGCGCCGTGAGCCCATCCAGCCGGCGCGCCGCATCGCAGAGCATGCCCCACCGCGACCCGAGGGGGAACGCGGAGCTGGGCAGCGCCGCGCCCGGGTCCCACGTCCAGCTCCCGCCTTCGAGCGCGAGGGCATGCGTGATCATCGCCACCCCGTGCTCTTGCAGGACGCGGAAGCTCTCCGCCGGGTTCATGAGGCGCAGCGCGATGAGCGCGGCCACGAGGTCGCCGCCGAATCCGTCGCGCACGCGCGACGCGTCCGCCACCTGCTCGGAGCTGACCGCGCCCCGCGCGACGAGGTAACGCCCCAGGTCGTGCTCGGGCGCGTCGGACGCGGCGTGCTCGACGGTACCGCGCTTGAAGTGCAAGGCGAAGCGGCCCGAGCCGCCGCAGAGCTCGAGGCGCCCCGCGGCCTGGCTGGAGGCGGCGAGGTAGCAGAGCCGCAAGGGCCCGGTCGCGTCGAGCGTCCCCTGGCACGGGAGCCCTGCGGCGATCGCCGCCGCGGGGGTCACCTCGGGCGCCGAGAGGCCAAACGCGGCGGGCGCTGCTGGCGGTCTGGCGCGCTTGAGCCGGGGCGGCCCGGCGCCCTCTCGTCCGTCGTCGGTCACGTTCACAGGGTAACACCGCACCGGCCGAGCCGCGCTCTTGCCGCTTGCCGTGTGGTCAGACGGCACACCTCGCGGGTGCGATCAGGGCTTCCGGGGAGTGTGCCCAGGGGTCACAGCACCACCCTCTCCCGGTACTCGCCGAAGGCGTCGCGCAACGCGTCCGAGATCTCGCCCAGGGTGACCTCGGCCTTCACCGCCGCCACGATGGGCGGCATGAGGTTCTCCGTGCCGCGCGCCGCCGCGCGGAGCGCATCGAGGGCCGAGCGGACGCCGCCCGCGCTGCGCTCCCTGCGCAAGGCCCGCAGGCGCTCCACCTGGCGCGCCTCGAGCGCCGGGTCGACCCTCGTCACCGTGACCGGCGGATCGTCGGAGCGGTAGGCGTTCACGCCCACGACCACCTGATCCCTCGCCTCGACCCGCCGCTGCCATGCGTAGGCCGCGTCCTGGATCTCGCGCTGGACGTAGCCCGTGGAGATGGCCTGCACCATCCCGCCCATGTCGTCGATCCTGCGCAGGTACTCCTCGGCCCTTGCCTCGATCTCGTCGGTCAGGGCCTCGACCAGGTACGAGCCGCCGAGCGGGTCCGCCACGTCCGCGACTCCCGACTCGCTGGCCACGATCTGCTGGGTGCGGAGCGCGACGCGCACCGACTGCTCGGTGGGGAGCCCGAGCGCCTCGTCGCGCGAGTTGGTGTGGAGGGACTGCGTCCCCCCCAGCACCGCCGCCAGCGCCTGGATCGTCACGCGCACGACGTTGTTGTCCGGCTGCTGGGCGGTGAGCGTCGACCCCGCCGTCTGGGTGTGGAAGCGCAGCATCATCGAGCGCGGATCGCGCGCCTTGAACCGCTCCTTCATGACGCGGGCCCAGAGCCGGCGCGCGGCCCGGAACTTGGCCACCTCCTCGAGGAGGTTGCTGTGGGCGTTGAAGAAGAAGGAGAGGCGCCCTGCGAAGGCGTCGACGTCGAGGCCGGCGCGGATCGCCGCCTCGACGTAGGTGATCCCGTCACCAATTGTGAATGCGACCTCCTGCACCGCCGTCGAGCCCGCCTCGCGGATGTGGTAGCCGGAGATGGAGATCGGGTTCCATCTCGGCATCACACGCGCGGTGTACGCGAAGACGTCGGTGATGAGCCGCAGCGACGGCTCGGGCGGGTAGATGTAGGTCCCTCGCGCCGCGTACTCCTTCAGGATGTCGTTCTGGACGGTCCCTTGCAGCTTCGCCGGCGCGACGCCCTGCCGCTCGCCGATGGCCTGATAGAGCGCGAGCAGGATGGCCGCCGTCGCGTTGATGGTCATCGAGGTCGAGACCTCGCCCAGCGGGATCCCGTCGAGCAGGGTGGCCATGTCGCGGATGGAGTCGATGGCGACGCCGACCTTGCCCACCTCGCCCCGGGCCCGCGGATGGTCGGAGTCGCGACCCATCTGAGTGGGGAGGTCGAACGCGACGGAGAGGCCGGTCTGCCCCGTTTCCAGAAGATAGCGGTAACGCCGGTTGGACTCCTCGGCGGTGCCGAACCCAGCGTACTGGCGCATGGTCCAGAAGCGGCCCCGGTGCATGGTCGGTTGCACGCCGCGCGTGAACGGGAACTCGCCCGGCAGGCCCAGCCGCTCGTCGAGCCCGGGCCTCACGTCCTCTGCCGTGTAGACGGGCTCGAGCGGGATGCCGCTCGTCGTCTCGAAGCGGGCGCGGCGCTCGGGCGCCTTCTCCACCGCCCTGCGGTAGGTCGCTTCCAGCCACTTTGCCTTCGCGGACATGCGCGCTCCGGTCTGTCGAACGGTCTCGGTCCAGGTCCAAGTCCAAGTCGAGGTCGAGGCCCAGGTCCAGGCTTCTTCGGGGCCGGCCCGGAGGCGTCACTCGACGGCGACCAGCCTGGCGCCCCCATCGACCGCCTGCCCCTCCACGACGTGGAGCTCGACGACCTTCCCGTCCCTGGGGCTCCTCATCTCGTTCTCCATCTTCATGGCCTCGACCACCACCAGCCCCTGCCCCTCCTTCACCTCGTCGCCGACCGCGACCAGGACCTTCACCACCTTGCCCGGCATGGACGAGGTGAGCGTCTGCTTCCCCTCGAGCGTGAATTTGCCCGTGGCCCGCCGCATCCGCAGCCGCCGTTCGTCCAGGATCTCGATGGCGAACTGCTGGTTGGGGCGCACGCAGACGCGGGTGGACGCGCCGCGCTGGTCCAGCACCACCGAGTAGCTGGTGGTGTCCACGATGAGGGAGAGGGTCCCGGAGTCGTGCCGGTACGCGTCGACCCGGCTCGCCTCGCCGCCGATCCTCACCTCGTAGAGACCGGGCCCGATCGGTTCGACCTCGACGGTCTCCTCGCGGCTGCCGCCGTCGAGCAGGGCGACGTACCTCTTCACGGCCGCGGCCCTCGTCGCATCGCGCGCATGCGGCCCATGCGCGCCCAGCTGGACTGGCCCTGCGCCCGGCTGGCGCGGATGGCGTCGAGCTCGGCCTCGTCGTGCTCGCGCTGGTAGGCGGCGACAGCCGCCGCGATCAGGGCGACGGTCTCGTACCTGGGATCGGGCGCGATCTCGAGATCCTTCGCGTACCGGGCGCAGAACCCGGTGTCGTACGCGCCGGAGCGGAAGGCCGCGTGGTCGAGCACGGCGGCGAGGTAGGCGGTGTTGGTGGTGATGCCCTGCACCACGTAGGCGGTGAGCGCCCGCCTGAGCTTCTCGATCGCCCGCTCGCGGGTGGGCGCCCAGGCGATGAGCTTCGAGATCATCGGGTCGTAGAACTGCGGGACCGTCCACCCTGCGTACACACCCGAGTCGTCGCGGATCCCAGGGCCGCCCGCCGCGCGCAGGTAGGTTATCTTGCCGGGGCAGGGGATGAAGCCTCGCGACGGGTCCTCGGCGTAAACGCGCGCCTCGATGGCGTGGCCGCGGCGGAGCACCTCGTCCTGCGCGAGCGGCAGCTCCTCTCCCCGAGCCACCTCTATCTGCATGCGCACGAGGTCGAGGCCGGTGCACATCTCCGTGACCGGGTGCTCGACCTGCAGCCGGGTGTTCATCTCCAGGAAGTAGAAGCTGCGCCGCGCGTCGACGAGGAACTCGATCGTCCCGGCGCCGCGGTAACCGACGGCCCGCGCGGCCTTCACGGCGACCTCGCCCATCGCCTGGCGCATCGGCTCGTCGAGGACGCAGGATGGGCTCTCCTCGACGATCTTCTGCTGGCGCCGCTGGATCGAGCACTCCCGCTCGCCCAGGTGGATGGTGTGGCCGTGCTCGTCGGCGAAGACCTGGATCTCCACGTGTCGCGGCGCCTCCAGGAACTTCTCGAGGTAGAGCCGGTCGTCGCCGAACGCCCCGCCGGCCTCGCGCTTCGCCGACTGCCAGAGCGAGAGGAAGTCGTCGGCGCGCTCGCACTTCTTCATGCCCTTCCCGCCGCCGCCCGCCGCGGCCTTGATCATGACGGGGTACCCGATCTCGCCCGCGAGCCGCCTCGCCTCCTCCGCGTCGGGGATGGGGGCGGGGGAGCCGGGGACGACGGGGACGCCCGCCGCCGCCATGTTCGCGCGGGCGGTGGTCTTGACGCCCATCGCGTCCATGGACTCCGGCCGCGGCCCGATGAAGGTGATCCCGGCGTCCTGGAGCGCCCGGGCGAAGTCGGCCCTCTCGGCCAGAAAGCCGTACCCTGGGTGGACGGCGTCCGCCCGGGTGATCTCCGCGGCGCCGACGATCCGGTCGATCGCCAGGTAGCTCTCACGCGGGGGCGGCGGGCCTATGCGCACGGCCTCGTCCGCCAGCCGGACGTGGAGCGCGCCGCGATCCGCGTCGGAGTAGACGGCCACCGTTCGGATGCTCATCTCGCGGCAGGTGCGGATGACGCGGACGGCGATCTCGCCGCGGTTGGCGACCAGGACCTTCCGGATGGGCCGTGCGCCGCTCATCGCGTGATTCTAGTGAGGCGCGGCGACAAGTCTCGAGCGCGTGGGGGTGTTGGGGGCGGAGCCCCCGACGTTCAAAGACGGCGAAGCCGGCGGCCGCGAGCGAAGCGAGTTGATGCGCCGAAGGCGCAGCCGCCGGGCCGTGCGCCGCTCATCGCGTGATTCTAGTGAGGCGCGGCGACAAGTCTCGAACCCTCAGGATCTTCCGAATGGGGCGCGTGGCGTCCGCGCGCCGCGCTCGTATATGAGACCAGCGAATGAAGGACGATCCACGCCCCGCGGCGGTCACGCCCGAGCTCGAGGGTTCGGCGCGAGCGCGGCTCGGCGCCGCCATCGTCCGTCTGCTCGACGCCCCCGCTGGAGGAGAACGGGCGCTGGCGGCGCTGGTCGAGGCGGTGACGGCCTGTTTGCCCACGGTTGACGTCACCATCTTCTGCGCGGACGAGGACGGCTTCTCGGCCGTCGCCCGCAGCGGCGCCGGTGGCCAGGCGGACGGTTGCGCTCCATCCGGGACGGCGTCACCAGTGGCCGAGAGCGGCGGGGCGGGCGAGCGGATCCCGCTCCTCGGCGGCGGCGGCGAGCTCCTGGGCGTCGCGGTCTTCTCGAGCCTCGGCGGCGGAGCGCTCGCGGAGGAGGACCGGCTCCTCGCCCGCGTCGCGTCGGAACGGGCCGCGCGCGTCCTGGAGCGAGCCCGCCTCGAGGCTGATCTCACGCGCGCCGAGGAGGCTGCGCGCCGCACTTCCGCCTTCCACGATCAGATCGTGGCCATCGTCGGGCACGATCTCCGCAATCCGCTCGGCGCGGTCGTCATGTCCGCGGCGCTCTTGCAGAAGAAAGGCGGGCTGAGCGGGTGGCAGGCGAAGACCGTGGACCGGGTGCGCGCCTCATCGGCCCGGATGGGCCGCATCATCGACGACCTCCTCACCTACACGCGCACGCGGCTCGGGACGGGTATCCCCATCGCCCCGCGTCCGGCCGACGTCCGCGACGTGACGCGGAAGGTCGTGGAGGAGCTGGCGGCGGCGCACCCCGGCGTCCTCGTGGAGGTCTCGGCCGAGGGCAACTCGGTCGGAGAGTGGGATCCCGACCGGCTGGAGCAGGTCGTCTCCAACCTGGTCTCGAACGCGATCGACCACGGCGAGGAAGGGTACCCCGTGCAGGTCTCTCTGCGGGACGAGGGGGAAGTCGTCGTGGTCGACGTCGTGAACCGCGGAGAGATGCCGCAGCAGGTCATCGAGCACGCCTTCGAGGCGTTCCAGCGCGGGCCGGAGCAGACCGGCAGGAAGGCGTCCGGGCTCGGGCTCGGCCTCTACATCGCGCGCGAGATCGTGCGGCGGCACGGAGGCGACATCGCGGTCCGCTCGGACCAGGGGGCGACCTGCATCGCGCTCCGCCTGCCGCGGCGGTGCGGGGGCGTCCAGGCTCACCCCTGACCCGTCCACCCAGCGGCACTCAGACGAACGGCGAGCAGGCGGACGACGGCTCGGTGCCTGTTCCGGAGCGGTCTACCTGGTTCAGAAACGGGAAGGGGAGCGGGCAGGAGCCCGCAAGGTCCGTTGCCACGACGGGGACCGGCCGGTATTCGCTCCAGCACCACGAGTGAGCGGAGGAGGTCCCATGAAGGTCCTCATCGCCGACGCCTTCCCCCGGGATCGCATCGCCGACGTCGCGGCGCTCGGGCTGGAGGTCGATCACCGTCCCGAGATCTCGGCTGGGGACCTACCCCGGGAGGTGGGAGACGCGTCCATCCTCGTCGTGCGCTCGAAGCAGGTCCTGGCCGAGGTGTTCGAGAACGCGAGAGCGCTCTCGCTGGTCGTCCGCGCCGGCGCCGGGACGAACACCATCGACGTCGCGGCGGCTTCGCGGCGCGGGGTCTACGTGGCCAACTGCCCGGGCCAGAACGCGGTGGCCGTGGCGGAGCTGGCGATCGGCCTGGCGCTCGCTCTCGACCGCCGCATCGCCGACAACGTCGCCGAGCTGCGCCAGGGGCGCTGGGACAAGAAGACCTTCTCGGAGGCGCGCGGGCTCTACGGGCGCGCCTTCGGCGTGCTCGGGCTGGGCGCCATCGGGAGGGAGACCGCGGCGCGGGCGCGCGGGCTGGGCATGAGGGTGCACGCCTGGTCGCGCTCGCTCGATCCGGCTCGCGCCGGGGCGCTGGGCCTCATCCGCGAGGAGAGCCCGAAGGCCCTGGCGGCCGCGGTGGACGTCCTCTCGGTGCACCTTCCGCTCGCGCCGGAGACGCGCGGCATCGTCTCGCGGGAGGTGCTCGGGGCGCTCGCGCCGGGGGCCATCTTCATCAACACCGCGCGGGCGGAGGTGGTGGACCAGGCGGCGCTCCTCGACGCCGCGCGGTCGGGCCGGATCCGGGTGGGGGTGGACGTCCACCAGGGCGAGCCCGAGGCGGGCAAGGCGGAGTTCCACTCGGAGCTGGCGAGGCTCCCCAATGTCTACGGCACGCACCACATAGGCGCCTCCACGGCGCAGGCGCAGGACGCCATCGCGCGCGAGACCGTGCGGATCCTCGAGGCGTTCGTCACCAGCGGCGAGGTCCCGAACTGCGTCAACGTGCTCGAGCACACGCCCGCCAGGTGCCGGCTGGTGGTGAGGCACCAGGACCGGGTGGGCGTGCTCGCGAACGTGCTCGACAGGATCCGCGAGGCGGGCATCAACGCCCAGCGGATCGAGAACACCGTCTTCCAGGAGGCGGCGGCCGCCTGCTGCGTCGTCGAGCTGGACGAGCGGCCGTCCCCGGAGCTCCTGGAGCGGATCCGCGCGCGCAAGGAGGAGATCATCTTCGCGGATCTGTTCGAGCAGCCCGAGGCCGGCAGCCGAGGAAGAGCGGGAAGTCCGTGACCGTCACCGAGGCGCCCGTCCCCGCTCCCGGAAACGAGCCCGCTCCCGGTCCCGCACCGGGCTCCTGACCATGCGGCCGAGCATGGCAGCGCTCCCCCGCATGGCAGACCGCCGGTGCGCGCTAGCGTCGCGCCTCCGTCTGGGACCACGCCACCCGACCCGCGGGGAGCGTAAGCTTAAATGTGAGGAGGCTGCCATGATCTTCCGCGACCGGGAGCACGCCGGGCAGATGCTCGCGGCGAAGCTGCACCGCCGGGTGCCAGGCGAGGCCGTGGTGCTGGGCGTGGCGCGCGGCGGTTTACCCGTAGCGTACCAGGTGGCGTGCTCGCTGGAGGCTGCCCTGGAGCCGGTGGTCGTGCGAAGGATCGCCGCGCCCGGCGAGCCCGCGGTCTGCGTGGGAGCGATCGCCGAGGGCGGGGCGGTGACCGTGAACGGAAGGGCGTGCCGCTGCCTCGGGCTGACGGAGCTCGACGTGGCGGACCTCGCCCGGCGCGAGGTCGTCGACCTTGCGCGCCGCGTGCGCTTCTACCACGGGGAGGAGCCGCCGCTCGACCTGACGGGGCGCACGGCGGTGGTGGTGGACGACGGGGCAACGACGGGAGCCTCTGCGCGCGCTGCCGGGCGCGCGGCGCGTGCTCGCGGCGCCGCCTCCGTCGTGTTCGCGGCGCCGGCCATCCCGGCCCTCGTCCAGGCGGAGCTCCAGGAGGAGTTCGACGACGTGGTGGTGCTGGAGGTGGTCCCCGAGCACTTCGCCGTCAGCTACTGTTACCAGGAGTTCCATCGGCTCCGGGACGAGGACGCGCTCGCGTACGTGCACCGCGCCCGCGGGCGCGGCGAGGCCGCGCAGCCTCAACCGGCGGCAGCGCCTTCGGCGCAAAGCAGGCCGCCGGCTTCGCCGTCTTTGACATTGGGGGCTCCGCCCCCGATACCCCCGCCCTAGGCCTCCCGGCCTTCA
>Ga0209342_10005745_pt1 | contig 12644 bp, 11 predicted proteins | sample RifCSP16_2_FD_184023 | JGI IMG/M metagenome (GOLD analysis project Ga0209342, IMG submission 184023) | Soil microbial communities from Rifle, Colorado - Rifle CSP2_sed 16_2 (SPAdes) (version 2) | ecosystem: Environmental > Terrestrial > Deep subsurface > Rock core/Sediment | place: Rifle... | reverse complement strand
TATAGGGAGCCTTGTGGATCGGTTGTCAATTGCCCATCCAGGTATATCTCTGAATAGCGATCATTATTCGGCATAATGACGTCTTTGAGGACCTTGCCAGTCGGATCAAACCAAATGGCTCTGAATTGATCTCCTCCGAAGACGACGAGATACCCCTGTGGCGTTTTTTCAAAATAAGTAATCCCACCAAGGGGAGAAACAGAGTGAATTTCAAAGGCCAACCCCTCGTTCACATATCCAAAACGAGCCATGTAAGGGTCCAAATCTTCCGCAAAGGAAAGCACTTGGTTATGTTTATGCCTTTGCACTTCACGTGGATTAACCTCCCCGATTAGATTGAAGGGTTCAACCCACCTGTAATCATAGGTGTCAAACACTTCGAGTTCTTTCGTCAGCCTCGACGGAAAAAAGGCGAAAACCGGGGCGACTGCGCGGACACGCCCGTCTGGAAATAACCTGTAGAGGTGGGGGATATTCACTTCAGATGGCCCGATTGGCTCACCAATCTGGTCAAAAACCGCTATCTGCCCGTTCCGATCAAACTGCACATCCATGTCCGACGTCCCTTTGCGAGGCACTGGCATGGGAATGCTCGTGAAACTCTGCTCGGTTGGACTGAAGATCAACACTCGTTCGTTAACCTGGTCGAGCAAAGCGATTCTTCCGTCTGGCGCCACATCCATTGCCGGTGGGCCAAGCCGGCGCGGGTATTCCTCCGGTATGAGCAATCCGACTTCTTCAGGACCGCTGCCCCAGGGTAAAGCGAGGACTGGTTCTCCAGATTCGACTTCTCGTTGCGTTGGCAGTTCAACTGGAATGAAAGCGGGCACTGTGAATACGTCAATCGTCCCTTCAACCGGATAGCGAACACCCAGACCAACTTGCGGATCATTTACCTCCAGGTAATATCGCAATGACCCCCCATCTGAATCGGCAACCGGCAGGCTGGCAGCCAACACGCGTAGGCTGTCATGGTCTTCTTCTGCCAGCGGAACAGATGAAAATTCATTTTTATCGCCGTATGATACGTAAAGAGTAGCATTTGGCCAGCAACATGTGCCGAGCTCGATGCTGTACCCACAAGCAAAATCGAATTCTAATTTGACCGTCTCGTCAGACCTGGCTATCACAGGATGGAGGTGTGACACGTCGATCAGAGGGTATATGTCGGGGTCGAATCGATCTAGTTTCGGAGTTGGTTTAGCGAATACTTTGAAAACGGATTGTCCAAGCATGAAAGCAATAACGAATCCGATAAGCAGGTAAGCACCAAAGCTAAACCACCCACTGGTTTGGAGCAATCGTTTCAGTTTCCTGAGAAATCTGTCATGAATTGGGAACATTTTTTCTCCTTTACGTTTGAATTGGCTCTCTCTTTGTTCTTGAACGCTTTTCCGCGACGTACGTAAAGTGGCCATTTTTAGATTACCACTCAAGTGTTTCAAGAATTTATCAGGCTTGTAACAAGATGTAACAAAGCTGTAACAATGTGTTTCAAAGCAAGACTGACAATAGAATAAGCATAGATAATTCTCTGTTCGACGATCTACAGATCAGCCCTCACCAGAGAAATAAAAATAGAGATTGAAAGTTACAATCGTAGTAGGAGAAGAGGGATATGGTAACCTGATGGAACAGATGCTAAATTGTGGCAATGAATTCAGGGAAACTACCCGACTACAAGTAAATCGTGTAACGATTTGCGGGCTAGTGCCACACGACTCCTGATCGCGCCGGTCGGCCTGCCTGTGACTTCAGCGACCTCGGCATAATCCATCCCCCAGACGTCAATCATAACCAGGATCACACGATCGTCTGGCGACAAGCAGGACAGCAAGAGTTGAACTTTGTTATCTAACTTAAGCCCTTCCATACCCACAAAGTATCGCTTGATGATTGAGGTAGACGAATGTGATTTGTGAAAGCACAACTCATCGTGACAAGCCTGAATTAAAATGCACAACAACCAGGCGCGGAAAGAACCTCCATAAAAGGTTGACAGGCTACGATAAGCCGAAAGAAATGCTTTTTGCGTGGCGGTCCCCGCGGCCCGTTGATCGTTCAACATCCGATAGGCAATGTTGTAAGCCATGTCCTGGTAGATCAGCACGAGCTCATTGAACGATTTCAGATTACCGGCTCGAGCATTCTGCACCAAATCCAGAATATTCGGGGATGCCATTTCCTCTCTTCTTCTCATCACGGTGCACCTGGATGCCACCAATCCCACCAGGCTTGCCAGTCAATATATCCGTACTCCCCAAGAGGCTCTGGTTTAGGGGTTAATTCAGGAACGATACGGCTCAGTCCCTCGCCATTAGAATGCATTAACCACAGGCTCGCATTCTCTTTGTCCAGGCGTGCGAAGAGAATGTGCTTTCCATCCACAGACCAGATGGGCAGTTCATCGCAGAAACGATCATCATTGGTCAACTGGTGAAGTCGTTTGGAACCAACCTCGATTACCCATATTCGCCGTGGGATACAGGCATTACCCTGTTTTTGCACATTCGAGAGATTTCCCGCACCAATAGCAGTGGCACTATAAGCGATGCGCTCACCGTCAGGTGCCCATGCCGGGTAGATCGGGGATTGGTGAGCGAGATCAACCTGAAATTGCTCTGAAGGCCTTTTCGGGTCAATAACAAACAATTTCTGTTCAATCGTGAAATAGGCAAGGCGGTCGTCTAAAGACCAGTCCAAGAATTCACTTAAAGGGATTGATTTTGATACTGTGCATTGGGCCTGTCCACCAGGGATGGGTATCGTGCACACTGGCAATCCTTCTTTTTCAAAAAAAGTTATTTCCGTATCCCAACGCCAAAAAGCTATCCATTGCCCTCCTGGTGATAACTCTCCAAGAAGTGGAACCTCATGCATGTCCCTGGTCGTAAATATGGTGACAGTATCTTTCTGCTCCAGCTTTAACTTCTCCAGAGATACCACATACAACCCTTCTGCGACACTCCCCTTGTTAAATACCAATGTCTCACCCTGGCTATCCCAAACGAAGTTTTCAATTGAGTACTCGGTGGAGATTGGGATGACCGTGCCGGCTGTTTTATTGGTTACATCACAATAAATAAGGCCTTCGTCTTGAGAGAAGTAAATCAGGCGGCTGCTTGACGATGACCAGGTAAACCATTCAACCGGTAATTCGCTCACTGGAAAAGTTTGCTTCGTGGTCAAATTCATCACCCAAAGCTGATCTTTTTTGCGATAAGCAATTTTGCTGCCATCAACCGCCCATTGAGGGTGACTGTTGTATCCATCCTGGGTCAACCGCACTGTCTGGGTAGAATCCAGGTCATATATCCACACATCACCACCCGTGATGTACGCCATTTTTCCCAGAATAGGCTCCGATTCATCTGTTTCCAGGGCAATTTGAATATCAAGAACAGGCCTGCAGGCAACCAGGGATGCCAGACAAATGAGAATGAAAAGGCAGATCGCATGTACTTTCCCCCTCTGCAATAAAATACCGTTTTTGTAGTTTTTTTGCCCCACGGTAATCATCCAGGGTGCCAGGATTGTAAGCAAGCCCTTATCGCCATCCTGCCACGATCGCATGAACGGGCACGGAGAATGATTCAAACTCTCCGGTTTGCAACTGGACTATGATGGCTTCGTCTTTCGTTTCATGCATCAGTACGATCCACTCTCCATCCGGGCTGATGCTAATTGTATGAAAGACTGAATCGGAGATTGGCGCCACCTGGTCTGTTGCTCCGGATTCCACATCCAAACGCCACAACCCATAGGAAGACGTGGCTGGGGCTTCGTAAATATTTTCAACGAGCATGAAGTACAACCTTTGGCTGTCTGGAGACCAGTGCAAACCCCCGAAACCTACGTAGCTGGGCGCGTTAGGGAGCGCGAACACGCGCGGCGGTGTAAGGGGCAGCGAGGGAAGGTCGTACAGGTTGATCACACTTTCCAACTGCCCGGAAGGATGCGGACGCTGGGCGAAGGTCGCCAGCCGGTGGGCGTCTGGAGCTAACACAGCGGAAGATACTCCTAGAACGGGAAGTTCTCTAGAGATAGCCCCCTGCTTAAGGTCTATTAACAGCACCTTGTTAAACTCAGGGTCCTGTCCAACAGGCAAACAATACAAACCCTGCCCATCATCCGTCAAACCTAATGGGTGCAAGTTTTGAGGAAAAGAAAACGCAGGATACACGATATCCTGATCGAGATCATAATAGCCGACGAGTGATTCCTGCCAATTATCAGTACCATAGTAAATTATCCTGGAATAGCCAGCCGCAAAGATCAGTACTCCCGCAAGCATCGGTGTGTCGAAAGGCAACAAAATATCGCTTTTACCTTCCGAAAGATAAATCCTCTGGATGCCCTGTTCACGAAGCAGATATATGGTTTCCCCTACCAGAATGGCGTTTTTTATTGAACCCAATTCAGGAAGATCGATGATGGGCTTTGGAGCATTGCTGCCAACCTGTTCCATCAAGGTATCCCCCTCGAGAAAGACAAATACGGGGGAAACGATTTGGGTAGCAGTGCTACTCACAGACACAGTCCCCGTTGGCATGGATGTGGCAAATTCGACTGGGGTTATCTCTTCATATGGTGTGGATGTGGATAGTTCCTCCTCAGTCCGAATTGTCTCCGTTCCAACCCCCTGAGGCATGCAGGCACTGAGCAGAATGCACAGGAAAAACCAGAAAGAGAATATATACTTTACCATCGAAGACTCCTTGATATCATAGCGGTAAAATTCATGATACAGAGGGGATACCCTGAGATTTGGGTATCCCCTATCTTGTTTTTTCAATCGATCACTTATTAGGGGCAGACATTGTTATACCGACGAGGGTTGTAGCCGGAGAACCTGGTCCACTGGCTGTAAAAATACTTCACACGGTCATAGGAATTGTATGTTGTGGAATCATAACCCCACATACCGTCTGATCCAAAACTGCTAAAGAGCACCGTGTGGGTGCCACACTTGTTATAGATATCCCCTCGCAGCATGTCATTTTTCGAAGGCAGTTGTGTAGAGATGTTTTCGAGAGTACAGGTTCCATATTTTGAGGTCAATTGCCAGGTTCGGCTGACTAAACCAGAACAGTCAACACCTTTGGAGCAAGATTCAATTCCGTAGCATTTTCCGTCCTTTAGCGGGTAACAGGTATCTATGTCACCTGCTTGATAATTGTTCGCCATATAATTGTTCCAGGCGCTTACAGTGTCAAACCCTCCCCAATCGTAGGAAACACTGTAATAGTTACCCGCGCTCCCCAAGTATCGTGGCTTGCCTCTCCCCGAGCAGCTGCCATTGATGTTGGTATTGTTGAGGTACCGATAGTTCCCGGTGTAGCCTGATGCTGTGCTCATCATTGTGTCACGAGATACGCAAGCTTCGATCCCGGAGCTCTCATCATGAATATCCGTGAGATCGCTTGTCACGGGCGGTTCGAAGAGGATTGAGTCAAGACCCTCGGTGAAAATTAACCGCAAAACTTCTACCCGATCGGGGAGAGTGGCAAGAACGAAAGCAGAGCCATCTGGCCCTATGGCGATCCCATGCTCGACGTATGTGTATTGCTCTGCAATTGGCACACGGGCCACCCCCAGATATTCCCCAGAGGCATCATAGTGGCGAACGGTTTGATCGATCTGTAGTCCGGTGTCCGGGTTTAGGGCCAGTTCTTCCAGGGCCACAAAGAAGTCGTCCTGGGAACCAAAACCTACAATCTGCATACCACCCAAATCGTGCTTCGTTTCAACTTCGATGTTCAGTTGCCCTGCAAAAATAGTCCCACGCCTGGGAGTGGTTGAACTAGGACCAGATGCATGAGCTGCAAAGGGTTTCCCGTTGTGAATATATCCATTGGTGGTCACCATTTCAACCAGTTTGCCGGCTGCGTCCGTGATTTGGGTAACGTAAGCATCCCCCTCTCGTTCTACCAGCAATTCACCTTGATCTCCAAGGTCGATTCCTGTAAGACCATCCTCTAAATGTAAACCGGATGGCAAATCATACTTTCCTAGTACAGCTCCGTCCTCTGCGAGATGCATCACCTTGGGTGGCATCGATGCTTGATCGAGGACCCATGTCCCGGATTTTGCCACCTCAACATCGGTAACCCCGACGACAAGGCCTTTCAAATCGATTTTACCAAGCGGATAGCCTGCCGGACTGTAATGAAGAAGACGACCCCCGACTGTGTCTGCGATCCAGAAGCTTCCGTCCGGCGCCACTGTGAAGGCCGCGGGACCCCAGGTAAGCATCTCAGGAATGCCGGCACCTTCATAATGGATACCGTCTTCCCCGACCAAAATAGTGAATACAACCTCATAGCCATTTCCATCTTGAGCGTAGGCCTGGAATTGGAGCCTGGATAGGCTTGTGACCGTAAACCCGAAAGCCAGAGATAGGAGCAAGAGAGTTGAGAATAACTTAATCTTGTTCATTTTTGATCTCCCGAAACTGCAAAGTCTGCCAGCATTCGTGTGGCCCCTTCAATTTATCATTCCCGGGTTTCGGGGATATATCAGCAGTGTAACAATTTGTAACAACTGTGTAACAGCCTGTAATAAGCCTTCAGAGCCCGAGAGGCAAACGCAGAGTAAGCACTGTTCCCTGTCCGGAGCGACTGCGTACAGTAACCGTTCCCCCGTGTCGTCTCACAATTGTCTGGACCAGCGCTAGGCCCAGACCGCTGCCCGGCTGGCCACGCGCGTTGGACCCACGGTAGAGTTCCTCGAAAATATAAGGCAGGTCATTTTCCGGAATTCCCGGCCCATTATCGGCGACCTCGATAACCAGCCAGTTGTCTACTTCAAAGGCCCGCACTTCAACGTTATCTCCCACCTGCGAAAACTTGAGCGCATTGTCGAGCAAGTTATAGCAGGCCAGGGAAAGCAGGGCGCCATCACCTTGTACGGGTGACAATTGCCAGGGGGATTGGAGCAGGGTAAGCCGTACCTGTCGTTCATTGTAATCAGGGTGGACCTGGATGGTCTCCAACACATCCTTCAATAGTTCGCCAATATCTACCGGCTGGCGTTCGATCGCTTGCTCCTCCAGATCTGCCAGCTTACGCAGGTCGATCACCAGACTCCTTAGCCGACTTACTTGAACCGATATGTCATTGAGCCCACGAGATATATCTATCTCATTTGACGTTCCATGAAGGTATCCCAATGTGGAATGCAGCGCGGTGAGAGAATTTCTCAATTCATGATCGAGTCGACCCAGAAACCGCCGTCGTGCCAGAGTGGTTTCGCTCAGAACGGTTGCTAATGATCGCTTCAAACTGCGGTTGTGTACGCCTCTGACAGTCCAACCCCCCAACAGGATGAACGTTAATAGGGATCCACCGATCAAAGCCAGTGTGCCCAGATCTGCCCGCGCTTGGAACCGGATAACAGGGTTATTCCCTGAAATGACCTGAAGTGCAATTGCCAGCGCCAGACCAAGCAGGAGTGGCAGGAAAAGCAGGCCAACCTGGATGGACTTTGAAATTTTAAGCCGCACTACCCACCTGCGATTTCAACCTGGGCTACGAAGTGGTAGCCCACGCCAATCACTGTCTCGATATATTTACACTCCTCCGGATCATCCCCTAGCGCATGGCGCAGCTCCGCAATCCGCACATCGACAGCCCGGCTGGCTACTGCATGCGACCAACCCCACACGGCATCCATTAATTGCTCCCTGGTGAAGACCTGCTCAGGATTGAGCATCAGGTACTCCAGCAAGGCCAGTGCTTTCGGAGTCAGTTCGACGGCCTGACCGCCAACTTCTACCCACCTGGCACAGCGGTCAAGTATCAAATCGCCAGCTTGCAGGCGAGAAGCTTGGCTTATGGTTTTGCTAGAAGTAGAAGCCTGCCGGCGACGCAGGACAGCTTTGATTCGAGCGATCAATTCCTGAGGGTCAAAGGGCTTACACAAATAATCATCCGCCCCTTCTTCCAGGCTAAGCACTTTGTCCACCGTTTCGTTGACGCAAGTTAACATGATTACCGGTATCCAGTTATCCACTGCCCGTAACTGGCGGCACACTTCGCGGCCATCCATGCCTGGCATAAGGACATCCAGTACAATCAAATCGGGGTGTAGTTCGGAGACCTTACGCAATGTTGTCTGCCCATCACTGGTCACAGTTACAGAATAGCCAGCGCGTTCCAGAATAGGTGCCAGATAGTCAGTAATCATTTTTTCGTCATCAGCTAACAGTATGTGAGAACAGTCCATGGATAAACCCTCACGAACTCATTCTTTTCTTAACGGTCGTTCATTTTTCTATTTACACCTTATAAGAGAACTTACCGAACGTCAAGTGATAAAAATAACGATTCTTGTATCCTTATAACAGGAGTGAATGTCACTCTGCTACGCTTGGTGATGATCTCACCGCAAGAAGCGCAGGTCCCAGGGTTTTCGGGTCTGCGGGGCGTGTGTAGACTCCTGATCTTAATTTAGGGATAGCGCAGTTCTTACTTCCCGTTTCGCCGATGTCATGGGTTTGGTGCAGCGGATGAAGCGCGTCTTGAGCGGCCCCTGTTTGACATGAATAGGCGGAATAAAATGTTCGTTTTCAGAGTTCTTGCCCTTCAAGCAGGTGTACAAGACTGCTCTGCCAGATTCCTAATGCTTGCCGGATTCTTGTGGCGAATTGGTAAAACTGCTCACCGGGATTCGGGTCCAACTTATTTGGATCATCCCATTGCCGCGGCAGGGTGATCCCTTGCCATGAACTGCCACCGACAACATCCTGGTAAACCCCTATCTCTGCGCGCTGGGGTGGTCAATCTCTTGAAGAATTAGCACCGGGAAAGAATCGCCACCAGGCATTGGACAAACGTCTGCGAAGGCTATTTGAATTGCGAAGTTGCCATATAAATCTGCCCACAAGTTTCGGCATGGTCACGCCGTGTACGGATTGCAGCATGCTCATACGATGGCCGACTATAAGGCTGTTTCGATGAATTTGATGCATGAAGATATAAAGATCACGGATGAAATTTATGCCCCGATCCTGTCCAACGAAGTACAGCTTCGCATTAGCCGGCTTTCTAGACAACCGTCCGATCAACCAGACCCTCAATTAGCGGATGTGTTATCTCACCTATCAAACGCTGAGTTGGCACAGCTAATGAGATTGGCTGCTCAGAGGTTGTCTGCGTAGTCGTTGAGCGGCTTTCCATTTTGCGTAATGTAGATTATGCTAATTCCAATTACGCAAAACGGAATGTGTGGAGAATAAACACATTATGTCTCGCATGACCAGTACCCCCAATACTTTAGAGGCTAATGGCAATCGCGAGTAATTGGTATAATCTGATGCAGGATTTGTTGGATGGAGGTATCAGACATGGGCGACTTAATTCAAGAACGGATCGAGATCAATCCCGAAGTTATGTTGGGAAAACCCGTGATTCGTGGAACGAGAATAACGGTTGAACTCATCCTACGGAAGTTGAGCGAGGGCGCGACCGAGGCGGATTTGCTAGAAGGTTATCCCCGCCTAACCAGGCAGGACATCCAAGCTGCACTGGCTTACGCTGCCAGTTCATTGGCGCATGAGACCATCCTGTTCCAAACCAGTGGATGACGATGCCTTTACTGCGCTTCCTGGCAGATGAAAGCTGCGACTTTGGTGTTGTACGCGCTCTCAGAACGCATGGGTACGATGTCCTCGCGGTGAGCGAGATCACAACTCGCTCTGTGGATCGCGAGCTGATCGATCAGGCTTACCAGGAAAATCGCATCTTAATCACAGAAGACAAGGACCTTGGCTGGCTGGTTTATGTCAGCAGAGCAAATTCGGCAGGTGTGATCTTGATACGATATCCAGGGAACGCACGCAGAGAACTGACGGAAGCAATTACAAAGCTGGTCAGTGATCGAGGCGATGAACTCCCGGGAGCATTCGTGGTGATTCAACCGGGGCATATCCGCATCAGTGGACGGGCAAGTCCTTAACTGGCTGAAAACCTTGAAAGTCCCCTGTCGTTTGAACAGGGGACTTTCGCCATAGACGTTACAATCGCCAGTTATCTGCTGGGCTGGCTTTGCGATGTGCCTGCTCCACATCGACCTGGGCAACCTTGGCATAGTGACGGACCATGTCCAGGCTGCCATGCCCAAGCATCTCCTGCAGGGTAAAGATATCGCCACCGGAACGCAGGTATGTAATCGCAAAGGTGTGCCTAAATTTGTGCGGGTAGGCGTTTTTCACGCCGGCTCGTTCAGCGATGCGCTTGACCAACAGACGCAAGGAGTCGGGTTTGAACTTGCGATCGCCAGTAACCGTGAATAGCGGTGCATCGGGGTCCTCCCCATCTTCCCGTTCAGCCAGGTAACGCCACAAGGCCCGTCGGGCTACTTTACCCAGGTACACCATGCGCCCTTTGCCGCCTTTGGCTCCTCCTTCAAAGCCGTGCTTGACTTCCACTTTGCCGCGCTTGATCTCGACATCACCGACCTTGAGGGAACACAATTCCAAGGCTCTCAGACCCGTATCCACTAGAACCAAAATGATCGCCTGGTCCCGATTGGCGGTTGGCCGACGCATCACATATTTGTGGCGCATATTGGTATCGGCTTCACGCGTATACAGGCAGGCTTTGAGCATGCGCTCAACTTCATCCTGGGTAAATGGCTCTACCGGGGTCTTCTTGATCCGCGGCGGCGGGACGTCTTTCATCGGGTTTGCCATTTTGAATTCCTGGCTTGCCCAATTGAAAAACGAGGACAAGGTGATCCAGACGTTGCGGATGGACTTGGGGGAAAGCGGATGGGTCTTGCCATTCAATCGTTCGGGGGTGTATTCGGTGCGCAGCCAGGTCAGGTAGCCGCTGAGATCCTGGCTGGTGACTCCAGTCACTTTGCGATCCCCCGTGTGTTCAACCCATTTGACCAGAATACGCTCATAAGAATAGAGCGTACGTTGGGCCAGTCCTTCGGCCGTTTTGAAGTTCAAAAAACCTGTGACAGCCTTATCGAGAGTAAGTGAGCCTGACGAATTGCGGTTCATGTCAAATTCTCCTGTTCTGTGAGAGATTTGCCACCGCAGTCCGTCGGGTAAAACGAAAAACCATAGCTTTACGAGCTATGGTTCGTGAATAGTAGCGGGGCTAGGATTCGAACCTAGGACCTTCGGGTTATGAGCCCGACGAGCTGCCACTGCTCCACCCCGCATCGTTGTTCGCTGCCTCTAGGCAGGCACAAAATTATAGCACGCCTAACCGGAGGCGTCAAGGCGACGCGCTCGCGCCTCCCCCGCTGATCCCTACCTCATCGAAAAACAGCCACAGCCACACATCCAGATTGCTCACCCGCTCAGGCGCCGCTGTTGGCCGAGGTGTGGGAACAGGCGCGCTGCCTGCTGGCGGCACGGGCACCACCGGGTTGTCCCCGGGACGCACCAGGTTACCCTCGTTATACGCCCATTCAATTACCGCCGCTTCCGAAGTGGCGTAGGCGATCTGTGTTTGCAGGAGGACCTGGGTCAGCTGCAGCCCCTCAAGCTCGGCGCTCACTCGCTGCTTTTGGGCGCTCTGCCGGCGCAGATCGCTGACTCGGCTGTTGAAATCCATTACCAGCACGGCCAGCAACACCACCCCCGCGATGATCAAAGCATGCTTCAAGCTAAAGTTTGGGCGTCGCATACATCCATCTTACCCCAGCCTGGGCTTCAGCGCAAGAGTTTAAGTTGAGACCCCGGGCAAAAATTCACATTCTTGAAAGTCATTTAAGCGCACAACCTCTCCTGATCTGGTCCATCGTGGAGAGGTTGCAATTCCTGTGCCGAAGGAGGGATTTGAACCCTCACGAGCGTAAGCTCACTACGCCCTGAACGTAGCGCGTCTGCCAATTCCGCCACTTCGGCTAGCGCCGCTAATTGTACCCGGATTCATCTGCTTGTCAACTACATTTTGTCAGACGTCTCAATTAAGTGCTCATTTGCCCGAGAATACATCCTCAAGTCAGGTGGCATATTTCTTGCAATAGCCGGTCTCACCCTTCAAAATTGTATTCACCCTGCCTAGCCGCCGTGCTATAATCACCTGAAAGCGGGTATGAACCAGTTATACAGGGAAATCATTTCCATTGTTGTTAATCCTCCAGGTAATCTTACCTACCACCTGGTGCTGGCTTTTTCCATTGCTGCTGCGTTGCAGTCCTCTCTGAACCACTGGCGAGCCACTCTTTTTCCCCAGGTGCGCCGCACTGTCTTTGGTCTCAGCCTGTTGCTCGTCCTGCGCTTTATCCTGTTCATCCTCGCCGGAGTCGCCTGGCAGGGGGTGATCAACGAACAAACCCTGCTGTCGCCCATAGACCGGGCATTTACCCTGCTGGGGATGATCCTGGTGTTCTGGATGTGGGTTTTCCCTGAGCCTTCACGCCGCTCCGATGCAGCCACTCTTATCCTGGGGCTGTTAGCGCTGACCGCCTTTACCCTCAACCTGGTCTGGTGGTGGGGTCAGTCCGGCCTGCAGGATTACAAAACTTCGCTGCCGGGACAAGCCAGCGAGATCGCCGCTGCCGGGGTGGCTGCCCTGGGCCTGCTGCTCTTGCTCATTCGCAAACCCAATGGCTATGGGTTTGGCGCTGCCATGCTTGCTTTGCTCATGGCCGGCCACCTGGCTGCCCTGCTCTTGCCCCCC
>Ga0209342_10005742_pt1 | contig 12645 bp, 12 predicted proteins | sample RifCSP16_2_FD_184023 | JGI IMG/M metagenome (GOLD analysis project Ga0209342, IMG submission 184023) | Soil microbial communities from Rifle, Colorado - Rifle CSP2_sed 16_2 (SPAdes) (version 2) | ecosystem: Environmental > Terrestrial > Deep subsurface > Rock core/Sediment | place: Rifle... | reverse complement strand
CGATGCCACCCAGATCAGCAGGGAGCAGGAAACCGCCAGCGGACCGGAAGATCCGGGTGCTGGTCATCGACGATGACGTCACCCTGGGCAACCTGCTGACCATGCTCTTAGAGAAGGACGGCTACGAAGCTGTGCATGCCAGCTCCGGACGGTCCGGCCTGCGGATCGCCCAGGAGAGCTCGCCGGTCGCCATCATCCTGGACATCGTGATGCCGGACATGAGCGGCTATGACGTCTGCCGGAAGCTGCGCGAGACCACCGACGCGGTGATCGTGTTCGTGAGCGTGAAGGGCAGCACCGATGACATCATCCGCGGCCTGCAGATGGGCGGCGACGATTACGTGGTCAAGCCCTACACCTTTGCCGAGCTCTCCAACCGCATGCTGGCCTGCCTGCGCCGGCGCGGGACCGGCAAGCCCCCCACCGTGCTGAAGGCCGCCAAGAACCTGATGCTGATCACCGATCCCGACCGGCGGCTGGTGTTCGTCGATCGGCGGGAGGCCCAGCTCACCCCCACCGAGTTCGAGGTGCTGATGTATTTAATGAAACACCAGGGTAAGGTGCTCAGCCCGGACGCCATCCTGGCCAATGCCTGGGGCCCGGAGTACATCGGCTCGCACGAGTTGGTGAAGCAGTTCATCTATCGGCTGCGCACCAAGCTGGAGGCTGACCCCCGCAATCCGCAATACATCCTCACGGTGCGCGGCTCGGGCTATGTGTTCGAGACGGATGGGACGGTCTAGCCCAAGCACACCCAGCCCGCTCAGACTCCCCCCACACTCGCCGGTCATCCCCGCCGCAACCTGCTGAGACAATCCCCAACCTATCTTGGACCAAACATTTACCAGGCGTTCACCGTGTGGTGACCAAGGGCCGCTAGGATAGGGTTGCCGGAGGGTGGTCCAGGGAACCTCCCTGTCGACGCCCACCCAAGAAGACCAGGACAATTGATCCACCAACTGGGGAAGGCAGCATGTCTGCATCCGAAACTGCCAGTGTGTCATGCGGTCCAGCTGATGTGCGCCGCTGTAATCACTCTGTGTTTAGGTGATGCTTAGAAATACGACCGGCCGCAGCTAGCAGCGGCCGGTCCTCTGTGGTGACGAACAAAGCGGCCCCGGCCGGGGGCGACCGGCCGAGGCCTTGCACGTGGGGCACGGACAGTACCCTTCGCGCGCGTCTAGGGTATCACGGAATCGTCCGCTCTCGCCCGGGCTGGCTAGGAGGTGAGCAGGGGAAAGAGGACTTGGCGGAGCCAGAGGTGGAATTGCCGTATTCCGGTTTGAGATTTCAGACGAGGAGAGAGTACCGATGATAAGGAAATCACCGCCCGTCGCCGCATTCGTGCTGCTGCTTGTCATGGCGTTGGCGACGCTAGGTGTAGGGTATGGCCTGTGGAGCAAGATCCTCTTCATCCAGGGGACTGTCAACACGGGAACTGTGAATGCCGAGTTCGTCGATGCCTTCACTGATGACGACGGCGTCCAGGACGATGTGTCAAAAGACTTCTATGACGATGGAGACTGCGAGATTGGCGATAGCAGCTGTGACCCGAAGCAGACCGGGGCAGAGACTCAATCAAACCTCGTGCACCGGTACGACAAGGGAGTGGCCTCATGTCTCGCCGATGTCGGTGACCTGGGCCCACACGCAGGTCAGCCTGGCCATCAGGGAGCAACAGTGACCCTCGATGAGGCCTATCCCAGCTACCACTGCACGGCCTGGCTCACGATTCGGAATATCGGGAGCATTCCCGTTGATCTGCATTCGGTGAGTATCGAAGGTCAGGCGGCTGTTCCCTGCGCGACCGGTACGACCCCGTTCAACCTGGGGGGAAATGGGGACGCGGATGTCACCATTTGCGTCTCGGGCTTGACCCAACTTCCTCTCCAAATCGACCCCGACACTTGGGGAGAAGAGGTAGGGGAGGAGGACGTCACCTTCGACCTGGATATCCACGTGCTCCAGGAGGCACCTCAGGACAGCACCTTGAAGTTTGATGCAGAGGTCTGCCTGCGGCAATGGAATGAGGAGCTAGGCTGCCCGGTGGATGGCTAGGAGCCGCGAGAGGCACGGGGCGCCGATCGGCCGAATTGGCCTCAGTCGGTGTCCTAGGGAGGAGCCAACATGATCATGGCTAGGCAGAGGCTCAAACTAGGCACGGTTGCAATGCTACTGGTACTCGCGCTTGCCGCCCTGGGCTCTGGCTACGCCCTGTGGTCAAAGGTGCTCAAGATCGAGGGCACAATCAACACCGGCAAGGTGGATGCTCGGTGGTCGGGCGTGATCTGCTCTGAGTTCCATCCCTGGCCGTTCTCGCCGGCGATATTGCCGGGCGAGGTCGATGGCAAGGACGTGGGACGCACAACTTGGGCGCTTGACCCGAATGATGACCAGATCCTGATAATCACAATTGAGAATTCATACCCCAGTTACGCAGTCGACTGCCAGGTGGAATTCGTCAATGATGGATCTGTTCCGGTCATCATTCGCGGCAATGACATCACCCCCGTCACACTTAACCTTCACAACTGTGTGCTTTCAGGGACTCAGACCAAGACCCTCACTTGCGACGAACTCACCGTAGTGTTTGTCGACAACATTAACGCTCAAGTGGATCCTGGGGATGGCGTCGCTAGCAGCTTCAGGCTGCATGTCGAACAGCCGGCCGAGCAGGGCGCGAAATATGAGATACAGGTTCGCGTCTGCATGGCCCAGTGGAATGAGTTCGCGACCTTCGGAGACTGTGTCGCGGCCGCTCCGGTTCACAACGGTGGAGGCGGTTAGTACGGGAGGTCTGAGAAGACAGTCTGTCCAAGCGCGGGGATGGGGCAACAGCGCACCGCCTCATCCCCGCGCTCACGGCCGGTTTTGATGGGCGTTGTCGGTCTGCATGAAGACCAGCTAGTGGTGAGCTTTCTGTCAGATCGATCGGCATTTCGTGCAAGTGAAGGAGGGACATCGGGATCAATGCCAATCCAATTGAGGGCCCTGCGGTTGTGATGCGCATTGCACGCGGGATCTCGAAGGTGCTCGGCGCCAGTGTCTTTACCCTGCTACTGGCCGTCGGAGGCTTGGCACTGAATGACATGAACATCAGCCTCGCCCACGGGAGCAAGCCCAAGCTCGATGTGAGATACATCAGTGCATTCACCAACGACGACGGGCATGTGGACAGCAGCTCGAAGGATCCCCATGACAATGGAATAGATCCCGGCTATACCAAGCGAGTCGCTACTTGCGTCGCCCAGGTCATCAGCTCGGACAAGGTCAGGGTCACGATCAGCAATGGATATCCGAGCTACTCGTGCACAATCTGGTCGCGGATTCAGAATGTCGGCAACAAGTCTCTCAAGTATCAGACTCCCACGGTCATCTCTCCCAGCGCGCTGACGGTCAGCTCTTCGATACTTTCGGGATGCAAGGTTTTGAAACCATCGGAGAAGATCTACCAGCGGACCGTGGTCCATGTCGAACAGTCGGCTAGTCAGAACGGCACTTATCAATTCGTGATCAAGGCGCGCTTCGAAGAAACCAAATATGGCTGCAAGTAGACAGGTGGAGCCGCCAAGAGATCAGGCGGTAGACCTCGGCGGAGCGAAGCATGTTTAGAGGGTTGGGTTGGAGAGCGGAGATTCTGCCGCGGGAAGAGGCTGCCGAAGATCCGGCACATAGAGACCCCATCCGGCGTCGCCCCGCGCCGGGGAGAGCGGCGGGAAGCAGCATTGCGATTGGCTCACTGAAAGGATCTTGGGGGAGTCTCATGGCCAGTCGCATCGCGGAGCGAGCTCCATGGCTCCGCAGAAAACCGTGGCGCTGGTACTGGCCTCTGGTTCTGGCCTGGATGGGCGGCGTGTATCTGCTCGTCCACCTGGGGCTGCCGGCCGTCCTGAGCGGAGGCATGAATATCTACCTGGCCCAACCGCTAATCTGGACCAGTCTCGCGTTGCTGGCGGCGATTGGCTGGAAGGTCGGGCTCCGATCACGGCCCGCGCCCAGTAGCCAACTCATTGTGATCGCTGCTCTGGCGGGCCTCTTTCAAGTGGCCCTCTTTGTTATCGGTGGACTGGTGTATGGGTTTGGGCACTCTCCATATGGCCATTCCCCCCTGGTCGTCCTTGGAAACCTGCTCTACGTCGGGACGATGCTGATCGCGACCGAAATGAGCCGGGCCTATCTCGTCAGATTGTTCGGGCGGCCCAGTCCGGGACTAGGGGTGGCCGTAACAGCATTCCTGTTCGCCTATCTGAGCATTCCGCTGGCGAAGTACACGTCCGCGATCGGGCCGGCGGCATTCATGAGATTCGCGGGCGAAGCCTACCTGCCCACGCTGTCGGAGAGCCTGCTGGCCTCGTTCCTTGCGCTCCTCGGTGGGCCGACCGCTTCCATCGCCTACCGCGGCACGCTGCTCGCCTTTGAGTGGCTCTCCCCGATCCTACCGGACCTGGCTTGGATCGTGTCCGCCTTTCTGGGTACCATGTCGCCGGCGATAGGGCTGCTGGCCGTCAGGAGCCAATTGGCAGCGGGCCTAACTGAAAAGCCGGATTCAAGTGTGCGTGAGAAGGGACCCTCCACCGGCTGGGTGGTCGCCGTGGCGCTGGCGACTGCGCTACTCTGGTTCAACACCGGCCTGTTCGGGTACCGCCCCACGCTCGTAAGCGGGGTCAGCATGGAGCCCGCGTTGATCGTGGGCGACATTGTCATCACCAGGGAAGTGCAGGCAGACGAGGTTGAGGTTGGCGACATCATCCGCTACCAACAAGGCGAGTCCTTCATTATTCATCGAGTGGTGGATTTCGATCGGGAGGGCGGGTCTGCTTTCATCACCAAGGGAGATGCCAACAACACCCTGGACGCGCCCGTTTCCGCGGCTCAACTCGACGGCAAAGTGATCCTCGTCGTGCCCAAGCTGGGATGGCTGTCCATTGCGGTGCGCAATCTGATCGGCTTGCTCGGCTAGGCTATCGGCGGAATGCAGGGAGAGACATCTTTGAAGGCAAGGATAGGAGCTGCAGCACGAGGCATGCTGCCCTGGGCGACACTCGTGGTCGCTGTCGCTCTGCTGAGCGCAGTAGTCCCCGTTGGTGAAGCTCTGTGGTCCAAGGTCCTCGTGATCGCGGGTGAAGTACACACGAGGGAATTCGAGCCGCCGCCTGAAGACCACGAGGGGGAGGGCTGCTCGCCAGGATTCTGGAAGCAGTCCCACCACTTCGACGATTGGCCTGGAATCTTCTCCACAGACGATCGGGTCAGCGACTTTCTGGGCCCGGATGCGCCTTCTGACCTGACGATGCTGGAGGCCTTGGAGCAGGGCGGAGGCGGCATGAATGCGCTCCTCCGCCACGCAGTTGCCGCACTGCTTAACTCCGCGCATCCCGATATTGATTACGCCTATGACATTGACGAGATCATCGCGCTCTTTCAAGGAGTCGTGGACGGCGGCGACGTCGAGGCCGTCAAGGAGTTGCTCGAAGAGGCCAACCAAGCAGGATGCCCGCTCCCGGATGATGACAATGACGAAGGCGGAGATGACAATGGGGATGGGGAAGACGACGACGTAGATTGCGAAGAAAGCATTGGCGGCGAGGAACTTGAGGACCTAGATGCGAGTTCCACCAGTGGGGAAGAGAGTCATGAAACTGGCGAGGGGAATGACTGCGAGGATGAGGAGAGCCTCGACGCTCGTGGTCAGGAGATAGGCTCGCCAGACACAACCCCCACTCCAGAACCACTGATCCTGGGGTCTGAAACCCCCACAGAAGTAGTAGAGGAGCCATCTGAGGAGCCTGAGGAAGGATCATCCGCAGATCCCTCGGAAAGTGAGACACCCGAACCTCCAGCGACGCCAACACCGTGACTGAAGTCTTGCCCCAGTCATCGATTAGGTACGTCGCCAGGGCTGCCATAGAGCCCTGCCAGGCGCTTGCAGGACATCCAGATCTGGACGCGCTTCAAATCCGACAGCCGTTTTCCCGTAAGACTTGCGGGGGTATAGGCCCACATTAACCCGTATGCGTAGAAGTTGTCCCAGAAGGCGCGCCGCCAAAATCGGGCCGCCGGCTGATCAAGCAAGACTAGGTCAAACCCAAGGCGGCTGAAGATATCGCTGGCTTGCCGCAGGTCTGTGACGAAGCTCAATTCTGCCCGCAGCGCCACGGCAGTCGACAGCCCGGGATTCGCGGCGACGTGGTCTCCCAGCAGTCGAAGCGATGAGGTCAGCCCCCTAAGCAGGAGTCGCCCCCAGGCGAGCGGCCTCTCATTCAATTCCCCTTCCCGAAGCCGCTCATTCCATGCGTGAAGTCCGATGAGAGGATCGCCGCGTCGAATCCGGGTGCCATCGGACAAGAGGAGTTCCTGCTGGCTCTGCTCGGATGAGATCCGAAGAATGCAGGCGGGATCTTGGGTGAATGGCTTCACACCAAGGAGACTGCGCAGGATCCCATCGATGCCATAGATGAGGAGGCGACCAATTGCGAGAATAGGCTTGGCTAGTGTCCCCAGTTCCGCCCCCAGATGAGCAGCATCAGCCCCAGGAAGACCACTCCCACACCGGCCCATTGCACGCGAGTGAAGGGCTCATGGAAGATGCGGTGCGCTGTAACCACCTCGGCTGAAACAAACGCGAGTCCGATGCCAATGGCCCCTGCCAGTTGCACCGATGATACACGGACTAATCCTGCGAAGGTGAGCTGGGTGCCTAGCCCGAAAGCGCTTCCCACGAGCTGCCAGGTCAGGAAATTGCGCCAGGTCTCGCTTCGCCCTGATATGGCAAACGAGGTTGTCGCGCCGATATTGACCAGGAGATTGAGTCCGACCAGTCCTAGAGCCGTGAAGACGCCGTATTCGCGGCTGGGGAGCCTGTCTCTTGCCGTTGCCAGAGCTTGAGCGAGCGGGCGGAATCGGTTCATCAGAAGGCTCCTCGGTCGACTCACCCTCTTTAACACTCAGGACCATGGCCTGTTGCGGGTCTGAAAACAGCTGCGGTCTCGATGCTTGTTGACTCTGCCCTCTTCTGTGCTAAGATGGAAACCGAGTGGTACCCGGGTACCATTCGGTTGGAGGGGCGCCAGGCATGCCTTGGAGGTTGGGCAGATGCGTGGCGCGTTTTTTGTCGATCGGCAATTGTCACCGCGAGCGTGAAAACTTTCACCAAGTATTTACCCGCTGGTGACATTCATTCGATAGGATAGGAGTGCCGAAAAGGGCGCGGGTTCAATCACCCCAGACCACACAGCGGAATTCTAAGACACGGAAGCACTCGTGGAGGCGATGAACCGGGGGCCTGATCTGGTCGCTAGCCGGATACAGGGATAGGCGGGGCCTTCGGGGAGCCAATAGCGAAACCGGCCACAGACCATGCGAACTGCATGGTTGTGTAGGCCGGTTGTTTGTTGCCGTAATAAAAGGCCCCGGTGGGTTGCAGCCCACCGAGGCGATGCACACGGAGCGGGGTAACGCCCTCTGTGCGCGCGCATTATAGCATCGCGGCCCAATCGCGCGCACGAGCACCCGACTAGGACCGCGGTACCAGGCCTGTCGGGGGATGAATGCGTTGGGCCTGACGATCAATTCAAGGGGAACTCCGCCCAATGATTTGTGGGTGGCGGAGCGAGTTCTTCGTAGAGGTGAGAGATCCCGCGAAGGCTGTTCCGCTTAATAGGGGCCATGAGGCGACCATGGGTCAAAAGCTAGCGCTGCAGGATCTTCAGATACAAGGTCGTGAGGTGAGCCTGTTGAGATTCCTCAGTCCATCGCAGGTGGCGATGATCGACGAGGCACTAGCCGCCTTGGGCGAGTTTGGAGAGGTGCGCCTGGTGGTCGAGAAGGGACGGCTTCGCTTCGTGGTGACGCAGAATAGCCATGATGCACTCAAATGGCAGCCAGGTTCCTTGAACCGAAAGGGTGCGGAGTAGCATGTCAGTTCACTGGTATGTCCTGCGCAGCAAACCTCGAAAAGAAGAAACCCTCTGGCGTCAGGCTTCCATCCGCGGAGTTGATGTCTTCTATCCCCGAATCAAGGTCAAACCTGTCAATCCCAGGTCACGCAAACTGCGGCCCTACTTCCCCGGATACATGTTTGTGAAGGTAGATCTGGAGGAGGCAGGCCTTTCTGTCTTCAACTACATACCCTACGCGGTCGGGCTGATCTGCTTCGGGGGAGAGCCGGCATCGATCTCAGATGCTTTCATCTTTGCCCTCAGGCGTCGCCTTCGGGGGATCGATGAGGCAGGCGGCGAGCTCCTCGGTGGGCTCAGGCGCGGGGATCCTGTGCGGATCCAGGATGGTCCTTTCGCAGGCTACGAGGCTCTCTTTGACGTTCGATTACCAGGTAACGACCGGGTCCGTGTGCTGCTGAAGATGCTTAGCGATCGCTATGTGCCGGTTGAATTGGAGGCCGCGGGGATTGCGAAAGCAAATGGATCACGATCGCACGTTGGCCTTCAATATGCTGTCTAGTATTGGTCAGTGCCTCTGATCGCTAGTTAGTCTCGTACTCCACTTGTAAGTCGGTACTGGGCAAGCAAACGCAAAGCTCCAGATTCAATTCCGACCGAGATGTCGGAATGGCGGAGCGCGCCAACAAGACTGTTTGAGTGCAAAGTCAACTTGCGCCAGGGCCGGTTCTGCAGTGAGGGCAACCTTGCACCTACGTCATTTGTTCACGATCCTCATCTATCGTCACTGGCAAGTTGATTCATTCCACATCGATGATCCATTGCCTCTAGCCATATACGCATAATGGCGGATAAAGCATCCTTCTTGTCCAACGCCAAGGACGCTTTGGTGGTGCGCCCTTCGGAGAATTCGCCGAAGGTCATTGCGCACGCGATTGATAGTCGCTGGTTTGCGCTCGGTGATTTCGCCTGCGCGTGTATAGCAACGAGTCTCTGGTATGCGATCCCGGAGGCACGGGCCGCGCCTTTGCTCATCGGCCTATTTCCATGGGCCGTCCGAGTTGCCGCGGGCCGATTTCCTTTCCAGCGGACGCGGCTGGATCTGTCCGTTTTCGCTTTTGCTTTTGCGGCTGCGATTGGAGTTTGGGCCGCATATGATCGAGAGATTGCGTGGGCTAGATTCTGGCTTTTCGTTGGTGGAATCCTCATCTATTACGCGCTCGCTGGCCAGCCAAGAGCCAACCTGTGGCTCATCACAGGGTTCCTCGGCTCAGTTGGGTTCGGTATGGCAGCGTATTTCCTCCTGACACATGACTGGGCTGCGGAGGCTCCCCGAATTGCCGTGCTGGATGAGATAGGGATTTGGTGGATGGCAGTGCGGCCCTCGCTTGGATTGGAGCCAATTCATCGGAACGGCGCCGCGGCGGTAATGGCTATCATGACTCCTTTCCTTCTTGCCATCGGAGTCCGGGCTTGGCGAGGCCGGCAGATATTGATCGTCATGCTAGTGTTCGCTGCTAGCAGCCTGATCATGATTGCGTTGCTCCTCACGACCTCACGGGGAGGGTGGTTGGCGCTAAGCGTCGCCGCCGCGATCTGGCTGCTTTGGGGGCTTGCCGACGTCATCGCGCGCTTGCTCCGTTGGAACCGAGGGTGGATCTTTGCAGTCTCATTGCTCTATCTATCCCTTCTGATGCTATTGCTTGTCGTGACGTATCCTGGAGGCGTTGTTCAGATTGCAGAAACAATGCCTGGACCTAACAGAGCGGACGAGCGACTGCATCTCGATGAAAGCAATATAGCTCTCGTGGGTGATTTCCCCTTCACGGGCGGTGGCCTTGGCTCATTCAGTGGTTTGTACTCGCGTTATGTCCTTTTTGTCCCCTTCTTTCTGGTCGAGCACGGCCACAATCTCATGCTCGATATCGCCCAAGAAATGGGTCTCCTTGGCCTGGGGGCATTCGTCGCCCTCTTGGTTGGAGGTAGTTGGCTCCTGATAAGCCATCTTCGCCAGCTTGAGGTCGGTGTTTGGAGCGATCGACTTCTCGGCTGGGCCGCTATTACCGCATTGCTGATCATGGCGGTGCATGGCCTCGTCGACTTCAGCGATCAAGGGGCCCCGCTATTCTTCCTTGTGCTTGGAGTGATTATTGCAGTTCCCCAATCCGCCTTTAGTGGAAAGTCGACATCTTTCAGATCAACGCGCGATGACTCGCAGAAGGTTCGTTCCCCCCATCGCCTGCTTCGAAGAGGGTTGGGGTTTTTTGGCTTAGGTATCCTCTCGGCCATCCTGCTCCTTGCATCTTGGAAGGCACTGTTGGCTGGTTGGTATGCGAACATGGGGGCCTTAGAGATGGCGCGTATAGAGCTGGCAGATTGGCCCATGAAGGAGTGGGATGAAAGTGTTGATGTAGCTGCGCTGGCACCGACAGCATTGACCTTGTATCAGGAGTCATTAGCGCCAGGGAGTCGAACAGCTCAATATCGATTGGGTTTGATCGCTATGCACTGGAATGACGACGCCTATTTGGAATCCCTGGGCCGAGCTGAGGAGCTGTTTCACAGAGCCTTGGAGCTGGATCCGCACAATCGGACGGCCCATCATCGGCTGGGGCTCATCGCTATGCTACGGATGGACTTTGCCATGGCGATCTCGCACTTGGTCCAAGCCAATCAGGCCGATAATGATCATAGGGGGATCAGGAAGATGCTTGGCTACAGCTACATATGGTCTGGTCAATTTGACAGGGCGTTTGTAGCGCTTGAGGGCATACCGGAAGCCAATGGTGAGATGCCGCATTACCGTTGGTGGTGGGCTATCCATGGTAAGAGTGATCTAGCAGAATACGCGGAAATCATGGCATCGCTTCTGCTTCAATCAGACCGCTTTCCGTAAATGAAATTGGCTTTGAAGAATGGTGCAATGCTACGAGGATCGTGCGCCAATCGTCAGGTGTTTATGCGTTGGCCAAATCGTGTGGATGATGCAAGCCTGTCGAGCCGAGAAGTCAAGGCACTAATGATGCTCGCTTTCGAGAGGAATCTGCCTTTAAGAAAACCCTGCCTTTACAGATTGCGATCCCTGCAATGTGAATGCCTCAACTGCGCCGAGGATAAGGTGTGCGAGATTGAACCAGAGATCTGCAGACTACGCTAGGATTGCGCAGCCACCCGCAAGTAGGTGGGCGGCAAGAAGGGCGTCAAACCGTCCCGAGAATCAATTTGTGAAGGCGGATAGTTGGTTTCTTGCTACGATTGTCATTGAGCGCTTTGTCACCCGCCTATTCACCGAGAAATTGGGGTGGCTTCCAGACTGGGCCAACTTCTTGGATTATCCGATGCTGGTCCTTTTCGCCGCATATGTTCTTCGCAGAATTCGCGGTCGCAGAGGAGCATCTAAAGAGACGGGTTTTGGATTGCTCGCATCTTTTCTAATCATCAATATTGGAATATCGATGCTTGTCAATCTTGACCGTCTGCATCCAGGGGCGGCGAGCTTGTTCATTATGGGACTGCTGGAGCCCTTAGCATTCATGGCCCTTGCATATCGGCTCAATCCTCACCGAGAGGTTGTTGGTGCTTTGGCGAAGGTATTGGTCTTTGTGGGCTGGCTTCAGATCGTTGTAGTTGGCATTATGGATGTGCCTACTTTCTTGGTTACTCGCAATCCAGATCTCATCAGCGGGACATTCGGCAAGAACGCCTACCAGCTGACTTTCTTCCTCTTGACCTGGAACGCTTTGGTCTTGTCGGATAAGGCGGAAACTAGGCAAAGGGCACTTCGCCAGGTCTCGATCCTCATGATTCAAGCCGCTATCGTGGTAATAATCCTCTTGGCGCAGTTTCGGTCGTTCCTTCCATTCACCGCAGTAACCTGGATAGTGACCTACATTGTTGTGAACCAACGTCCGATGCGTGGATTCGTCGCCGCAGCATTTGGCGGGAGCCTACTAGTCGGCCTATTCGTTGCAGTGAATGGCCTGTTTCCGGAGTTGAAGTGGGGCGAGGTGTTTGAGCTAGCCGATAGAACTGATGAAGTCTATGAATCCGGGAAATTCCAGGCGGTTCTCAACTTTGGCCACTTGATTGCAGATCAACCCGGTGTCCTGGCAGTTGGCACCGGTCCCGGCACCTATGCCAGCCGTGGTTTTCGTACCTTTTCTATCGCGGGCGAAGGTGATGTGGTCAATCGCATATACCGCGACCTTTTTAATTCGGACTACTATGTAACCGATGTCGCTGCCCGATACACCTTGCCCGTAGAGAGGTACTTCGCATTTGGAGCTGCCACCACTGCTGTTCCTTGGTTCAGTTACTTGGCCATCCCCGCCGAGTTGGGGCTACCCGGCTTGGCCATCGTCCTTGCTATATATGGCAAGGCGATTGTGGTTAGCTGGAATGCCTCGCGTAAAGCAATCTGGACAAGGCCACTAGCTCAGTGGGTCTTGATCGGACTAGTTCTTCTATTGCAGATGGCCTTCTTGGAAAACTGGCTCGAAGTTTCCCGCTTGACAGTGCCAGTTTGGTTGGTGTTTGGTGTCGTCCTAGCTCAAGTTCAGACGAAGGAGTGAGGTGGTAAGCCATCGCTCTCCCATTGCCGAAATAGACAGTCATCTGCTCTCATGTCCGGAGGATTTGACCGAAAGGGAGCGATCCGGCGAGACTACTAGATTCGGAAATGGTTCAGGCATCCGTGAATCAGACCTGGCGCGAATCGACGAGCAACAGGTGCATAGCGCGGGAAATGCGT